>ENA-OUQH01002895-OUQH01002895.1-human-gut-metagenome-genome-assembly--contig:-NODE-2895-length-10251-cov-3.631032_pt1 | contig 10251 bp, 6 predicted proteins | sample MGYA00237948_ERZ548828 | MGnify/ENA primary metagenome ERZ548828 (study PRJEB26490, sample SAMN05194711) | human gut metagenome | biome: terrestrial biome; feature: human-associated habitat; material...
GTACTGTGGGTATATTCTGTGTTTGAGTGCGCGATCAGTGCTGCATTTGCATAAGCTATTTATTTCTGCCCCTGTGCCTGTGTGTTCTGCGCTGCCAGCTGTTTTTTAAACAGGGTGCGGAAAATCAGGCGGGAGAGCGGTCCGCAGTAGAACATCTGCCAGAAAAATGCCATCGGCAGATTACAGCCAAAGGTGTGCGCCCATGTGCCGAAGCTGGGTTCCTTGAACAGCAGGGTAGCGACGAGGCTCATGATCGGGCACATGATGCAGATGATCATCAGGGAGATTGCGTAGGTGATAAACTGAGGACGGTCGGTGGGACGCATAAAAGTAAACGCCAGACGGGTTGCCAGCTTTTCCACAACAAAAAATTCGAGGACAAAAGCGACAGGGACCATGATCGGCAGCTCATGAAGCGCTAAAAGGAATGTCTGGTTGGTAACACCGCCGGTATTTAGGGCGACATTGTAGACAACCATTCCGTAAACCATGATGGTTGCCATGATAATTGTGAATAAGATTCTCTGAAACAGTGTTTTGGGCATAAAAATCTCCTTTCATGTCGATGCCGGTTAGTTTAAGATACAGGACGTCGGGCGGGAAAACCTTTGAAAATGTGCAAAGACCAGCAGGTTGCTTCATCTTATAGCCTCTTTTCAGCGCAAAAAAGGAGGAACGAGAACTTTCGTCTCGTTCCTCCTTTTCATGCCATTGGCAATGCCATCGTCATGTGTTTCCCTGCGACTACCATTGATTGGTTAGGATTATAGCAAACAAAAACGGATTTTGTAAATAAATATTTTTTCGAAGTATTTTGAATGACGAAACAAATATCTGACACAGATATTACACAGAGGACTGCCGTGCAGTACACCGCTTAGACATTTTCCCTTGCCTATTGTCCCCGGGCGGGGTAAAATAAAAATAAGAGGGGCGCGGCAAAAGCGTCCGGGCAGGAGGGTATCAGATGAACGAAAAACTGTACAGGCTGATGAACTGGCCTGAAATAGAGGCAATTATTTATTCTGAGGAGGACGATCCGCACCGGCTTTTGGGACCGCACAGGGAAGGCAATGCGACGGTGGTGCAGGCGTTTTATCCGGGCGCCGTTTCGATGGAACTGAAGCTGCCCGGTCAAAAGACCGTGGAGATGGAGCAGGCGGACGAGGCTGGCTATTATGCTACACTGGTTGATAGTAAGGAAATCGGAAGCTATACATTAAAGGCTTTTTTGGAAGATGGCACAACAGAAGAATTTGAAGACCCCTATCGGTTTGCTCCGGTCATTACCAAAGAGGATACGGCGCGGTTTGCGGCAGGAATTCATTATGAAGCTTACCGTATGCTTGGTGCGCATATGATGACCATTGACAAAACCCAGGGCGTGCATTTTGCAGTCTGGGCACCGAATGCGCTGCGGGTCAGTGTTGTGGGAGACTTTAACCATTGGGATGGGCGCAGACATCAGATGCGCCGCCTGTGGGATTCCGGCATTTTTGAAATTTTTATCCCCGGAGTTAAAGAGGGCGAGAATTATAAGTTTGAGCTGAAATTAAAGGGCGGTCTGACTTACCTGAAGGCAGATCCCTATGCGTTTGGACAACAGCTCCGCCCGGACACGGCATCTGTTGTTCGCAACATCGATGGCTTTGCCTGGGAAGATGAAGCATGGATCTCAGCACGGGAAAAGAGCTGTCCTGAAAAAGAGCCGATGAGCGTTTACGAAATGTATCTGGGCTCCTTTGCAAAGCCCGAGGACGGCCGCAGATATTATAACTACCGGGAGTTTGCACCGAAGGTCATTTCCTATGTGAAGGAAATGGGATATACCCATGTGGAGCTAATGCCGGTTATGGAGCACCCTTTGGATGGATCCTGGGGCTATCAGGTCATCGGCTATTATGCACCGACTGCACGCTATGGGACACCGCAGGATTTTATGTATTTTGTCAATGAGCTGCATAAAGCAGGAATCGGCGTGATTCTGGACTGGGTTCCGGCCCATTTTCCGAGAGATGCTTACGGATTGTCCGGGTTCGATGGGACATGCCTGTATGAGCATAAAGACCCGAGACAGGGGGCGCATCCGCATTGGGGAACGCTGATCTATAATTATGGCAGGCCGCAGGTGAGCAACTACCTGATTGCCAATGCGCTTTACTGGGTGGAGCAGTTCCACGCAGATGGAATCCGGATGGACGCGGTCGCTTCCATGCTGTATCTCGATTACGGAAAGCAGGATGGCGAATGGGTTGCCAACATGTACGGCGGCAATGAAAATCTGGAAGCGGTCGAATTTTTAAAGCATGCGAACAGCATGATTCAGAAACGCGGCAGAGGCGCGGTTACGATCGCGGAGGAATCCACAGCATGGCCGAAGGTGACAGGCGATTTAGACGATGGCGGTCTCGGCTTTACGATGAAATGGAATATGGGCTGGATGAACGATTTCCTCGACTACATGCAGTATGACCCATATTTCCGTGCGTATCATCACAACGATCTGACGTTTTCGATGGTTTATGCGTATTCCGAAAAGTTCATGCTCGTGTTATCCCATGACGAGGTCGTTCACGGCAAATCGTCGATGCTTAGCAAGATGCCGGGAGAGGAAGCGGACAAATTCGCGAACCTGCGCGCAGGCTACGGTTATATGATGACACATCCGGGCAAGAAGCTTCTGTTTATGGGACAGGATATCGCAGAGTACGACGAGTGGAACGAAGAGCGGAGCGTGGAATGGGATCTGTTAAAATACGATCATCATGAGCAGATACGCCGGTTTGTGAAGCGGTTAAACGAGCTGTATCGTAAAAACCCTGCGCTGTATGCGGAAGACGACAGCTGGGACGGCTTTGAATGGATCGACTGCATCAACGCGAATGAATGCACGCTTTCCTATCTGAGAAAGAGTGACAAAGAGGAAGAGACGCTTTTGGTATGCCTGAACTTTGCAAACGTGGACAGACCGGAGTATCGGGTGGGTGTACCTTTTGAAGGAAAATATACGGAAGTTTTAAACTCTGATGATATCGCCTTTGGCGGAGAAGGAAGAATTAACGCCTCTGTACTGGAAGCGGAAGAAATCGCATCCGACGGCAGGGAGAATTCGATTCTGATGCATCAGGCGCCGCTGTCTGTGTGCATTTTTGCTTATACGCCCTACACAGAGGAAGAAAAAGAAGAGCGCAGAAAGATCGCCGAGGCTGCCCAAAAAGCGGCGGAAGAGGCTGCAAGAAAAGCCGCAGAGGAAGCTGCGAAAAAAGAAGCAATCGCCAAAAAAGCAGCGGAGGAAGCTGCAAAGAAGGAAGAAGCTGCGAGAAAAGCTGCCGAAGAGGCGGCTGAAAAGGAAGCGGTGGCAAGACAGGCTGTAGAAGAGGTCGCCAGAAAAGCGGCTGCTGCCAAAAAAGCGGCGGAAGAGGCTGCGAAGAAGGCAGCTGCTTTGAAAAAGAAAACCCTGAAGGAAGAGCTGACTGAAAAGGCAGAGCAGGCGGACAGCGCGATCCTTGAGGGAAAAGAAAAAGAAAAGCCTGCACGCCGCACGACCCGCAAAAAGACAGCGACCGCGAAGGCTGTCGCACCGAAAGAGCCGACGGCTAAGAAGCCTGCGTCTGTAGCTAAGAAGTCTACCTCTTCCGCGAAAGTGACGAAAGGAACCAAAGCATGAGGAAGGTGCTGATGTCCGGCGCAGCATTTTTGACATCCTCTGTGACGCTGACAGGTGAGGAGATAGAAAGCCTCGCGCCGGACGAATCCTTAAAGAATATGGAAAAACAGCTGAGCCTGTTGGAACGCTACCTAAACGAGCTGCCGGACAAGCTTATGGGGCTGGGTGTCCGCACGGTGCTGGCACTCATCCTGTTTGCGATCGGCAGCAGGCTGATTGCGATGATCCGGCATTTTTTCAGACGGGCGATGGAGCGTTCCAGCGCGTCGGAGGAAGCGGCGCAGTTTCTGGACTCCTCGATTAAGTTTGTTTCGTATACGATTCTGGTGTTCATGATTCTGCAGCTGTTTGGTGTGGAGGCAGCAAGCATTGCGACGGTGATTGGTTCGGTCGGCGTAACGATCGGTCTGGCGATCCAGGGAAGCTTAAGTAACTGTATTGGCGGAATCCTGATTATGATGCTGAAGCCGTTTCATGTCGGAGATTATATCATTGAAGGGGGCGGTAACGAAGGGATTGTTCAGCAGATATCTGTCTTTTATACGAAGCTTGCAACCTATGACAATCAGATTATTCTGATCCCGAACGGAAACCTCGCAAACAGCAGCCTGACGAACGTGACGGATGAGGCGGAACGGCGTGTGGATTTGAAAGTCGGAATTTCGTATGATTCTGATATCCGCAGCGCACGGAAAGCAGTGCAGGAAATTGCGAAGAAAAACCCGTATGTGCTTCCGGAAAGGGAGATCACAGTCAACGTAGACGAACTGGCAGACAGCAGTGTTGTCCTTGTTGTGAAATTCTGGGCGAAGAAGGAAAACTACTGGCAGGCGCGCTATACGATGCTGGAGGATATCAAATACGGCTTCGATGAAGCGGGCATCCGCATTCCGTATCCGCAGATGGATGTACATCTGGAGTCCGGGACTTGACTTACAAGAAAATCCATGTATAATTATTTCATATCTGCATAGAGCAGAAAAAGTCGGCGTGCGAGCCTTATCGCCCGCCGCTTTTTTTCCTCTTTACGCACCGGTTTGAGCGTATACATAGCCTGCCGGGGCAAAAGGTGGACACAAAGCTCGTGTGAACGGGCAATTTCACAGATGAAAGGAGACAAATGTAAAAAGTATGATAAAAGAACTGATGAAGTCGATCAGGGAATACAAGCGTGATTCGATCCTGACACCGATTCTGGTATCTCTGGAAGTGGTCATGGAATGTATCATCCCGTTTGTAGTCGCTCAGCTGGTCAATGAAATCAAAGCCGGAAGCGGTATGGGCGTCATTTCACGGTATGGTCTGATTCTGGTGGTGATGGCGCTTATGTCCCTCGCATTCGGAGCCGGTGCCGGTTCGGTCTGCGCGTCCGCGTCCTGCGGATTCGCCAAAAACCTGCGCAAGGATATGTTTTACCGGATTCAGGATTTTTCCTTTGAAAACATCGACAAATTTTCTACCTCGTCTTTAGTGACGAGAATGACGACGGACGTTATGAACGTCCAGCTGGCATTTATGATGCTGATCCGACTTGCGATCCGCAGCCCGCTGATGTTGATCTTTTCCTTTACGATGGCGTTTATTATGGGCGGAAAGATGGCGCTGATCTTCCTGGTGGTCATCCCGATTCTGGGGATCGGACTGTTTGCCGTGATCCATAAGGTAGGCCCGCTGTTTAAACGGGTATTCCGTAAGTACGACGCTCTGAACAATTCGATTCAGGAAAATGTCAAGGGCATGCGCGTGGTAAAATCCTTTGTGCGCGAGGAGTACGAAAAAGAAAAATTCCATCATGCGGCAGAAGAGGTTTGTCAGGATTTCACCCGCGCGGAGAAGATTCTGGCGATCAACAGCCCTCTGATGCAGTTCTGCCTGTATGTGGTTATGATTTTTGTCCTGTCCTTTGGTTCTTATACGATCATCACGAGCGGCGGCCTGGATCTGGACGTTGGACAGTTTTCTGCCCTTTTAGTATACAGCTTCCAGATATTAAATAGCCTGATGATGTTCTCAATGGTATTTGTCATGGTGACGATGGCTGCGGAATCCGCACAGCGAATCGTGGAAGTGTTAAAAGAGGACAGTACGCTGACAAGTCCTGCAGACCCGGTGGAGGAAGTGGCAGATGGTTCGATCGATTTCGACCATGTCAGCTTCAAATATTCTCTGCAGGCGGAGAAGATGGCGCTTGCCGATATCGATCTGCATATCCGTTCCGGGGAGACGATTGGAATTATCGGTGGCACCGGTTCTTCGAAGTCTTCCCTGATCCAACTGATTTCCAGACTTTATGACGCGACAGAGGGCGTTGTAAAGGTTGGCGGAAAAGACGTCAGAGAATATGATCTGGAAGCGCTGCGCAACCAGGTAGCAGTTGTATTGCAGAAAAATATTCTGTTTTCCGGAACGATCAAGGAAAACCTGCGCTGGGGCAACCAGAACGCGACGGATGAGGAATTAAAGGAAGCATGCCGTCTGGCGCAGGCGGATGAATTTATCATGCAGTTCCCGGATCAATACGATACGCATATCGAACAGGGAGGCAGCAATGTGTCCGGCGGTCAGAAGCAGAGACTTTGTATCGCAAGAGCGCTGTTAAAGAAGCCGAAGATCCTGATTCTCGACGATTCGACCAGTGCGGTGGATACCAAGACGGACGCACAGATCCGCAAGGCGCTGCGTGAGTACATTCCGGAAACGACCAAGATCATCATCGCACAGAGAATTTCCTCCGTGCAGGATGCGGATCGGATTCTGGTCATGGACGGCGGTACGATCTGCAATATCGGCACCCATGAAGAGCTTCTCAAGACGAGCGAGATTTACCGGGAAGTATATACTTCCCAGAACAAGGGAGGTGATTCTGATGAAAAATAAGGGACAGGCGAAAAAAGGAACGATGAAGCGTCTGATCAGGATGCTGTTCGAGTTTTATCCGGTACTTCTGCCGTTAGTTTTGGTCTGCATCGTACTGAATGCGCTGATCAGCTCGATTCCCGCTATTTTTCAGCAGAATATCATCGCAGTGGTCGAGCAGTACTGGCAGACGAAGGACTGGGCGGCGGCAGCGCCGACGGTGACCAGACTGGTCCTCATCCTGGTTGTACTGTATGCGCTGTCTCTGGCAGCAGGCTATGCGTATTCCTATGGAATGGCGATTATCACACAGGGCTCCCTGAAGAAGATGCGGGAAAAAATGTTCAACCGCATGCAGAATTTGCCGATCAAGTATTTTGATACACATAACCACGGCGATATCATGAGCTATTATACTAACGATATCGACACGCTGCGCCAGCTGATTTCTCAGAGTATTCCGCAGCTGATGATTTCCTGTATCACCGTGGTTACGATTTTTTCCATCATGCTGTATTACAGCATGTGGCTGCTTTTGGTCGTGCTCTGTGGCGTTGCACTGATGTTTGTCGTTACCAAAAAGGTCGGCAGCAGCTCGGCACATTTTTTCTTAAAGCAGCAGATCGCAGTCGGCAAGACAGAGGGCTTTGTGGAAGAGATCATGAACGGACAGAAGGTTGTCAAGGTGTTCAGTCATGAGACCGAGACAAAAAAGGATTTTGACCGGGTCAACGACGAGCTGTTTGAAATGTCCTGTCAGGCAAACCGTTATGCGAACATGCTGATGCCGATTCTGATGAATATGGGCAATATCCTTTATGTTGTCGTAGCGCTTGCTGGCGGCATGCTGTTATTGTCCGGCGCGCCGAACTTGAGTTTGTCAGGCATGGCACTTTCCATCAGTATTACCGTACCTTTTTTGAATATGACAAGACAGTTCTGCGGCAATATCGGACAGGTGTCCAATCAGGTCAACTCAGTTGTCATGGGTCTTGCGGGGGCAGATCGTATTTTCAGCCTGCTGGATGAAGAGCCGGAGACAGACGATGGCTATGTAACCCTGGTCAATGCAAAAGAAGAAAATGGTGAACTGGTCGAATGCAGCGAGCGTACAGATATCTGGGCATGGAAGCATCCGCACAGCGCGGACGGCAGCGTGACCTATACGCGTCTGACGGGCGACGTGCGCCTGAAGGATGTGGATTTTGGTTACAATCCGGATAAAATCGTCCTGAATGATGTCAGTCTGTACGCAGAGCCCGGACAGAAGGTGGCGTTTGTAGGCGCGACCGGCGCCGGAAAGACGACGATCACAAACCTGATCAACCGGTTTTATGATATCGCGGACGGCAAAATCCGTTATGACGGAATTAATATCAACAAGATAAAAAAAGCGGATCTGCGCCGTTCTCTTGGCATTATTCTGCAGGATACGGTGCTCTTTACCGGAACTGTCATGGAAAATATCCGCTATGGCAAGCTGGATGCGACAGATGAAGAGTGTATCGGGGCTGCAAGGCTTGCGGGTGCGCATGATTTCATCACACGTCTGCCCGAAGGCTACCAGACGGTAATCGACGGTAACGGATCGAACCTGTCCCAGGGACAGAGACAGCTGATTTCGATTGCGCGTGCTGCAGTTGCAGATCCGCCGGTTATGATTATGGACGAGGCGACATCTTCGATCGATACCAGAACAGAGGCGATTGTGCAGAAAGGTATGGATGCGCTGATGCACGGACGAACCGTATTCGTTATCGCACACAGACTGTCCACAGTTCGGAATTCCGATGTGATCATGGTTCTCGAGCAAGGACGGATTATCGAGCGCGGCAGCCATGATGAGCTGATCGCGCAGAAAGGAAAGTATTATCAGCTTTATACCGGCGCATTCGAGCTGGAATAAAGTGTAGTATGAGACTGCGCAGCTTCTTTTGCGCATGAAATAGCGCTCCCTTTGTAGCTGTCTGTAAACAGATTTTTATGCGAGCATAAAATCTGTTCGCAGACAGCTACAAGTGAATTGGGAAAACAAAAAGGCACTGGAATACCAGTGCCTTAAACAATAGAATGCTCGCAGAGCGTGCATTCTATTGTCATGAATTAAAATTCCTATAAAGAAAAGCCGGAAAAGGGACTCGAACCCTCGACCTACTGATTACGAATCAGTTGCGCTACCAACTGCGCTATTCCGGCAGAACTCCAACAATAGATATTATACTGATATTTCATCGGTTTGGCAAGTCTTTTTTGAAAAAAGTTTCGTCTTGACAGCATTTCTGATTTGTGGATAATGTAAGGAAGAGTAAAAAAGTAAATAAACTCGCAAATGAAAGGCCGGTTACGCGGCAGAATGGGAGGAAGCATGACAGCTTATAAAGACAGAAGCAAAGAAGAGTTACTGCAGGAAAAGAGTCAGCTGGAGGCTCAGTATAAGGAGTTCCAGGGTAAAGGACTGAAACTGGATATGTCCCGCGGTAAACCGAGCGCAGCGCAGCTGGATCTTTCCATGGGTATGATGGATGTACTGGACAGCTTTACAGATCTGAAGTGTGAGGCAGGAATTGATTGCCGTAACTATGGTGTTATGGATGGCATCCCGGAAGCAAAGCGTCTGTTGGGAGAACTGATCGAAGTGCCTGCAGATAATATCATTATCTACGGCAACTCCAGCCTGAATGTAATGTTCGATGTAGTGAGCCATGCCTTCACCCATGGTATTATGGGGATGACTCCCTGGCATAAGTTAGACAAGGTAAAATTCCTTTGCCCGGTTCCAGGCTATGACCGTCATTTTGCGATTACAGAATATTTTGGCGTAGAGATGATCAATGTTCCGATGACTCCCCAGGGCCCGGATATGGATCTGGTGGAAAAGCTGGTCAGCGAGGATGAAGCCATCAAGGGTATCTGGTGCGTACCCAAATACTCAAATCCCGAAGGAACAACATACAGTGATGAAGTTGTAAGACGTTTTGCGCGTCTTAAACCGGCTGCAAAAGACTTTAAGATATTTTGGGATAACGCTTACTGCATACACGACCTTTATGACGAAGGTGACTCACTGCTTAATATTTATGATGAATGTCTTAAAGCGGGCAACCCCGATCTGCCTATTATTTTCGCTTCTACTTCAAAGGTAAGTTTTCCGGGTGCGGGCGTTTCGGTAGCGGCAGGCAGCCCCAACAATGTGGCGATTTTGAAAAGCAGAATGAAATATCAGACAATAGGTCCCGACAAATTAAACCAGCTGCGTCACGCAAGAATGTTCAAAACAACCGATGACCTCTATAACCACATGAAAAAACACGCGGCAATCATAAGACCCAAATTTCAAAGTGTGCTTACCGAACTTGAAAACCGTGTAAAAGACACGGGCATTGCCCACTGGAGCAACCCGAAAGGCGGTTACTTTATAAGTTTGTATGTGCTTAACGGCTGTGCAAAACGCGTTGAGCAGCTTTGTGCAAATGCAGGACTTATATTAACACCTGCGGGCGCGGCGTATCCTTACGGCAAAGACCCCGACGATTCAAACCTCAGAATAGCGCCCACATATCCGAGTGCCGAAGAGATAAAAACCGCGGCGGTAGTGCTTTGTTCAGCAGTTAAACTTGCCGCTCTTGAAAAACTTATCGATGATAAAACAAAATAAACTAATTTATTTGACTTTGTTGTCTTAATTTAGTATAATTATTAAATCACATTTGTTATGGAGGATTCAAAAT
>ENA-OUQH01002902-OUQH01002902.1-human-gut-metagenome-genome-assembly--contig:-NODE-2902-length-10236-cov-4.976427_pt1 | contig 10236 bp, 9 predicted proteins | sample MGYA00237948_ERZ548828 | MGnify/ENA primary metagenome ERZ548828 (study PRJEB26490, sample SAMN05194711) | human gut metagenome | biome: terrestrial biome; feature: human-associated habitat; material...
CCCCTACAGAGCACGATTTTTTTACGGCTTTGCTTCGGAAACGGTTTCGACGGCTGTCTCAATCTTCGGCAGCCTTGTCAGATACCTTGCGTCGATGATCTCTAAAACGTCATCGCGGCAGTAGGTGTGGATGCCGATGATGTCCGCGGGGGCAAGGCCGGTGATCTCGACGTTCTGCGGCGTGGCGGCGCACAGAGGCACCTCCGAGCTGCCGCGGCGGGCGAGAAACTGCAGATAGACCCCGTAGTCCACGGTGGTGCTGACCTGGGTGGGGTGGATGATCTGCTCACCCAGCAGGAAAAACGGCCCGGCGTTGCGGCTGACAAGGTCAAAGTCGCGGTGCTGCAGATTGTAGGCTTCATCGGGCAGCAGCTCAAACGGGCCGGGCGCGGCGGGCAGCGTGTCCTCGGCAGGCAGCGGGACGGCGGCGGTCTCCTGTACGGCGTGGCGCAGCGTGTAGCGGCGGTAGCGGACATAGAGCTGGTTGTCGGGGCGGGTCTCGCTGCAAAGCAGGGTCAGGGCCTCGGCGCGGCGGTCCAGCAAAATCGTGTCGCAGAGCTCCTCGTCCGTGGGAAAGCGCTGCACCAGCTCCCATTGGGTGGGGAAGGTCTTGCAGCGGTAGAGCCGCAGGCTGTGGTCGCTGCCGGTCTCGGGGATCATCCAGACCTCACCGTTCCAGTCAAAGACCATCGGGAACGACAGGTGGAAATCTTCTTCCAGCGCGACGCGCCAGTCGTCGGCGGTGCCGTCGTCGTGCAGCTCGCAGACCTCGAGACGGCCCTTGCCGGTGGAGAGGTCCATCGCCTCGGCGAACAGCCAGCGCTTGCCGCGCCGGTGGTAGAGCAGCGGGTCGGCAAACCACCAGCCCTCCCGCCGGGGCAGCAGGGTGTAGGGGCCGCCTTCCAGAGCGGGCAGCGGCTCGGTGCCCTCGGCAGTGGGGCGGGGGCGCACGGCGATGGTGTAGATTTCTTTTTCGCCCATGACTTTGCGCAGCAGCCGCTTGGGCGGCATGTGCAGGGCGCGGTAAAACTGGTTCATGATACTTCCTCGGCGGCGCGGCGGCCGTATAGTTTTAGCAGGGTCTTGTAGTTTTCCTCGGCGCTGAAGCGGCGGCGGGTGGCGTTGGCGATGGCCGTGCAGTCAAACTGCATGGCGCTCATGGCGCGGACAGCCCCGGCCAGCGCGGCGGGGTCGCCGGGGGCAAAGCACAGCCCGTCAAACCCGGGCCGCACCGACGCCCCGACATTGCCGATGCCGCTGGCCAGCACCGGCGTGCCCAGCGCGTGGGCCTCCGCCGGGACAAGGGCAAAGCTCTCATAGCAGAGACTGGCGGCGACGACGGCGCGGCTCTCGGCCATCAGGCGGTGCAGCGCGTCCCGCGGAAGCTGGCCGACGAATTGCACCTTGGGCAGATGCTGCGCTTTGGCCCAGTCGGCCAGCGGACCGTCCCCGGCCACAAGCAGCAGCGGTGCGTCCTTGCCCAGAATGCGCCATGCCTCAATGACGGTGCGCAGACCCTTTAGTTCCTCCAAGCGGCCCGCAAAGACGAACTGACGCTTGCGCTCCTCCCAGGGGGTGACGGGGCCGGTGGGCACGGTCACGGGGTTCGGCTTGACGACAAGGCGATTTTCGTCGAAGGTGGGATGGATCTTATTGAATTCCAGCAGCTTTTCCCGGTCAAACTCGGTGGGGGTGGTGATGGTGATGCCGCGCCATGTGCCCAGCACCCGATGCAGCCAGTAGGCGGCCACGACGACGAGCGTCTGCGCCCGGCTGCCGCGGTAGCAGCGGTGCCGCAGTGCGCAGTGCAGGCCGTGGTGCGGGCAGTCCTCACAGACCCGTCCGTCCCGCAGTAAGATGCCGTTCGGGCAGAACAGGCGGAAGTTGTGGAGCGTCAGCACCACCGGCACGCCGCATTTTTTGGCGGCGCGCACGACGGCAGGGCTGAGGAGCAGCAGCGTGTTGTGGATGTGGACGGCGTCGATGTGCTGCTGTTCCATGATATTCCGCACGTCGCGGGCGGCCCGGCGGTTCCAGACGGCGCGAAAGGGCAGCAGCGCCTTAGCCGCGCCGTGGGCGGCTTCCTCATTGCTGCGCTCATAGACGACGACGGTGTGGCCGTGCTGCTCCAGCAGGGCGCGTTCCGCGGCAAAGACGGCGTCCTCGCCGCCGGGCAGCCGGTAATGACAGTGTATCAGCAGAATTTTCACGCAGCCGCCTCCTCTTGCAGACAATAAGCCTATTATGACATTATACCCTTTTTGCGGCGCTTTCGCAACAAAAAAAGAGGAACGCAGTGCGTTCCTCACGGTAAAATTACTGGTCGTCGTCACCGTGGAGCTGGGCCTCACGGATGGCCTTGATTTTTTTCTCGATGTCAAAGCTCTTTTCCAGTGCGGGGTAAATGGCCATCAGGCTCAGCAGGCAGGGCAGCCACAGGCTGGTTAAAATCAGCACAAAGCTGGAAATCGGCCAGAACAGCGCCACAGCGCCCCAGTACAGCAGCTGCCACAGCAGGCCCAGGCCGCTGCGGGGCAGGTAGCCCAGGAACAGCATGAGGGAGTTCTTCAACAATCCGGCGAAGGACAGGTCAAGCAGCGCGACCTGCACGTAGAGGTACTGGGCAATGCCGGCCAGCAGGATGATGGCGACCAGCACGGCGATCACGGCCACCTGCCCGCCGGCAATGTTGATGTGGCAGAGTGAGAAAATCTCCATGGCCAGCAGCAGGCCGCAGACAGCGCCGGGCAGCAGGGATTCCTTCAGGTTGCGCTTCCAGGTGCGGCGGTAGGTCTCCCACCAGTAGCCGGGCTCGTCGCGCAGCGTGCGCAGGATCGTGTCGTTCAGGCCGACGATCTGCGGCGCGGCGATCATGCCGCCCAGCACGCCCGCGATGACGAGCGGGACCAAAGAGTGGGTCGCGACGGCGAACCAGACACCGGCGGCAAACGGCAGACCGCCGAGCATCGCCAGTATGCCGGCCAGCCAGATGGTGGAGAAGTCGCGGCCCAAAATCTCAAAAAAGCGGGCAGCGCCCTTTTTGCGGGGGGCGTCGGGCGATACGCCCGGGCCGGGTTTATCAAAATTGCGCGTGAAAAGTCCCATGATACAATCGCTCCTTATTGAATGATGTTGGGGGAAAGGGGGGCGCGGCGGCCTTTCGGGTCGATGCAAGCATCGACCCCTGCGCCGTAGGGGCGGATTCCATATCCGCCCTTACAAAGTATTTGGCCCGTAGAGGGCGGCGCCGCTTTGAATCAGAATGTCAGGCTCGACGCGCAGGCCGGTTTTGCGGCCCTTCTGGGCTTCGACGAGGAAAAGCCAGGGCGCGGCGTCGGGGCGGTTCTTGACAAAAGCCAGACGCTTCGGCTCAAGGCGCGCGGCGCGTAAGGCGGCCAAAATTTCCGCCAACTGCTCCGGGCGCTGGCAGAGCAGGAACCGCCCGCCGTCCCGCAGGGCGCGGCGCGCGCAGTCCACGGCGTCGGCGGTGGTGCAGCTGCCGGTGTGGCGGGCCTCGGCCCGGCGCGGGTCCGGGCTGCGGGGACCGGCTGTGAAGTACGGCGGGTTGCAGGCGGCAAAATCGTACTGCCCCTGCTCCGGCCCGGCGGTGCAGAGCTGCCGCAGGTCGCCGCAGACCGGCGCGATGTGCGCGGCGTCGGTGTTTTCGGCCAGGGCCGCGGCGCAGAGGGCGGACGCGGCGGGGTCGATCTCCAGCGCGGTGCAGGGGCCGCGGTGCCCGGCGTCGTGCCAAACGAGTGAGACGATGCCGCACCCGCTGCACAGGTCGAGCGCACGCTCGTTTCTGCGAGGCTGCGCGAAGCGGGCCAGCAGCAGCGCGTCGGTGCCGAACGTCGCGCCCGGCGCGGTCAGCACGCGGGTGCCGTTGTCCAGAATTTCAACGCTCATTCAGACTTTTGCGCGCAGCTGCGCATATTTCAGCAGCGCGACCTGGGTCTTGCTGTCCTTGATCGTGCCGTCCATCACAAGGCCGAGGGCCTCGTCGAACGGCATTTTGACGACATCAAGGAACTCGCCCGCGTCGAGGTGCTGCGCTGTGCTGTGCAGGCCGGTGGCGGCCCACAGATAGATCTTCTCGCTGTCGTAGCCGACGGTGGCATAGACGACGCCGAGGTCGATAAAATTGTCGGCGGTCAGGCCGCACTCCTCGCTCAGCTCGCGCTTGGCGGCCTCAAACGGGTCCTCGTCCGCTTCGAGCTTACCGGCGGGCAGCTCCCAAATCTCCTCGCCGAAGGCGTAGCGGAACTGACGTACCATCGTCACGCTGCCGTCGGCGTCCACAGGCAGGATGCAGGCGCCGCCGTGGTGGTGGACGATCTCCCGCGTCGAGGTCGTGCCGTCCTCAAGCTGTACCTTGTCCACGGTCACGCGGATGACGCGGCCATTGAAGATTTCCTTGCTTTCCAGCATGGTCTCGGTATGTGCCATTGCTTTTCTCCTTTGCAGAAAGGGCCCCGCCGTACAGGCAGGGCCGATACTGCTTCTATTTTACAGCAGCCGCAGACAATAATCAATAAAGTCGAGCGTATATTTTTGGCTGCGCAGCCAATCAGAGGCGTGGCCGTCATCGAGGTAGGTCAGCAGGGCTTCGGTCAGGATGGGGTCCTGCATCAGATACTCGCGGCAGTACTGCTCGTCCGGCTCCCGGATAGCCTGGCAGAACACAACGCCGCGGCCCTGAAAAACATTGACGCACATCGACGGAGTCAGCGCCAGCCGGGCAGAGTCCACGATGCGCAGGGTGCGGCGGTCAGACTCCGCAGCGCGGCGCAGCCGCAGGAGCAGCTCCCGGCGGGTGGGAATGTCCGGCGCATCGCACAGATCCGGCGGAATGTCGAACATTTTCCCGGTGCGTACAAACTGCAAAAGACCTTCCTCACAGAAATAGAGGTCCGGGGCCTGGGCGCTCCACATCTGCAGGTGTTCGAGCAGGGCGGGCAGGGACTGCAGCGCGGCGCCGGGCCGGACAAGCTGCAGGGCCATTTTCTCGTCGGCAAACAGGGCGAACGGCGGCTGGTAGCGGATCATGGAGCAGCGGCGCTTTTCCGAAAAGAGGTCGTTGTACAGCGCTATGGATTCCGAAAAGTCGTGGGCATCGGTGGCCAGCTTCAGCACCGATGCGGCGTTGAGATATTTGCGGCTGAACGCAAGGCGCAGATTATCGACGGCCTGACGGTCCATGATGATGTAGGCCTTCTGGCCCTGGATGTCCATCATGACGGCGGCCTTGGGCAGCAGCAGATAGACAGGCATCAGCGTGCCGGGGCTGGGCTCGGTCATGACGTGGCGCACGACGCGGGCCTCGTAATTCAGCTTGGGCAGGAAAAGGAACGGCAGTGTGCGGGTCAGGACGGACACGCCGGACACCCATTCCCGGGGAATGTCGCGGTTCTCGGCATAAATCAGCAGCTGGGACAGTGCGACGGGTGCGCCGTCCGCTGCCGAAAAGCGTTCTATCAGCACATGGTCCAGCATGGGGTTTGTGAACGGCGAGAGGAGCAGCGGGCGGGTATCGCCGGACAGAATGTGGTTGGCCACCAGCGATGCCACGGCGGCGGCGACTGCGCGGCTGCCCTCTATGTACTGCTCGCTGCAGTGCAGCTGGCTGGCGGCTTCGTTGGAGATAAGGCCCTCGCGGTGGGTGAAATCCTCCACCCGGAAAGAGACCTCCAGCAGGTGGTGCAGCTCGGCGCGCAGCCTGGGATCGGGGCCGCGGCCACGCTGCTTGTATTGCAGCAGCAGGGCGGATTTCTGTTCCTCGCTCAATTCCAGCGCGTCGGCCAGGTGCTCCAGCTGGAACTCCCGCGGGGTACGCTGACCGCTTACAATTTTGTACAGCGTGGAGCGGTCGATCGACGCTTTGCGGGCCAGCTCGGCCATTGTGCCGGGGTAGCGGGTGACGAGTATCTTCAGGGTCTGGGTCAGTTCGCTCATGGGGGCGGCCTCCATTTATGGAATGCTTTTACTATACCGCGAAAGTGCCGCGCTGGCAAGTGTAAACTTTTTTGGTACATCGTTGCGATATGCCGGGAAATTTGTTATAATCTGGGAAAGTGAAAACGAGGTGACCGTTATGAAAAAGCATCCTCTTTTGGCGGCAGGGGCCGCGGCGGGCACGGCGGTGCTGGGCGCGGCGTATGCCGTCTACCGCGTTGCCTTTTACCAGAAGCCGACGACGAAGGTGCCCTCCCCGGCGGATATGCCCACGCGGGAGTGCTACCGCAAGGCCATGGGCCCCGACGCCGACGCGCTGGCGCGGGATATGTTCAAGGCCGTGCACATCACGGCGCAGGACGGTACGCCGCTGGCCGCACGCTACTACCACCACGCCGACGGCGCGCCGCTGGCAATCATCTTCCACGGCTACCGCGGCTATGCGGAGCGGGACGGCCTGGGCGGCTATACGCTGTGTACGGCGCTGGGCTACAATGTGCTGCTGCCCGACCAGCGCGCCCACGGCTACAGCGGCGGCCATACGATTACGATGGGCGTGAAGGAGCGCTACGACGCCCGCGACTGGACGGTCTGGGCGCGGAGCCGCTTCGGCCCCAAGGTGCCGATCTTTTTGATGGGCGTCTCGATGGGTGCGGCCACCGTGCTGCTGGCCGCCGGGCTGAACCTGCCGGACAACGTCTGCGGCATTGTGGCGGACTGCGGCTACACCAGCCCGCGGGAGATCACCCGCAAGTGCCTGCCGGAGTATCTGCCCGGCATGCCGCTGGAGCTGACCTATGCGGTTGGACGGCTGGGCGCGATCCTGTTCGGCCACTTCGACCCCGAGGACGCCGACTGCGAGGCCGCCGCAGCGCAGAGCAAGGTGCCGATTTTGTTTGTCCACGGCGACGCGGACGGCTTTGTACCCTATGATATGGGGAAGCGCAACTATGAAGCCTGCCGCGCGAAAGGCAAGAAATTTTTGACGGTACACGGCGCAGAGCACGCCGTGAGCTACTACCACGACAACGACGCCTACACGAAGCAGGCAACGGAGTTTTTGCAGGACTGTCTGGCCCGGCGCGGCTTTGTATGGCCGCCCGAGACCGACGAGCCTGAAAAATGATATAGAGGAGTGTTTAGTATTATGAAGCGTATTGCTACCACGAACGCACCCGCCGCCCTGGGCCCCTATGCTCAGGCTGTTGACACCGGTGACACCGTCTATTGCAGCGGCCAGCTCGGCCTGGACCCCGCCACCGGCGCATTGGCCGAGGGCGTGCAGGCCCAGACGCACCAGGCGCTCAAGAATCTGCAGGCTGTGCTGCAGGAGGCCGGTCTGACGCTGGACAATGTCGTCAAGACGACAGTATTTGTGCAGGATCTGGGGGATTTCGGCACCGTGAATGAAATTTACGGCAGCTACTTCCACGGCGGCTTCCCCGCGCGCAGCTGCGTGCAGATCGCCGCGCTGCCGAAGGGAGCGCTCGTCGAGATCGAGTGCATTGCGGTGCGGTAATAGTGCATTGACGCGAAAAAATGCTTTGCAGGGGCAGATTCTCTGTCCGCCCGGGGATGCTTCCGCCGCCGCGGACGGCGCGGGCGCATATAGAATGCGCCCCTACGGAGGCTCCGTGAGGGAAAATCGCAAATGGGAAACGCGGATTTGTAGGGAACGGTCTTGACCGTTCTGGGCCGTGAGTGCCGATCGCAAAGCGCCGCGGAGGGGTCAAGACCCCTCCCTACAGAAAAAGATAACCGGCAGGCCGTTGAATCGAACGGTCTGCCGGTTTCGGTTATTTCCCGTAGCTTGCCAAAAATTGCCGGGTGCGTTCCTCTTTGGGGTGGTCGATGAGCTCCTTGGCGTCGCCCTGCTCGACGACGACACCGCCGTCCATGAAGAGGATGCGGTCCGCAGCGTCACGGGCAAACTTCATCTCGTGCGTGACGATGATCATCGTCGTCTTGTGCTCGGCCAGCTCGCGCAGGACGCGCAGCACCTCGCCGGTCAGCTCGGGGTCAAGGGCTGAGGTCGGCTCATCAAAGCAGAGGATGTCCGGGTGCAGCGCCAGTGCGCGGGCAATCGCCACGCGCTGTTGCTGCCCGCCGGAAAGCTGGTGCGGGTAGTGGTTCTCCCGGTCAGAAAGCCCCATCTGCGCCAGCAGGGCCTTTGCCTGCGTTTCAATGTCGGCCAAAATCTGCCGCCGGTTCTGCTTGTAGTCGGGGCGCTCCTTCGCCAGGAGCTGACCCGCCAGCATGACGTTCTGCAGCGCCGTGTACTGGGGAAACAGGTTGAAGCTCTGGAACACAAGGCCGAAGTGCAGCCGCTTTTTGCGGATGGCTTCTTCGCTCTGCGTTTTGGTGTCGGCGGCGCTCCACAGCGTTTCACCCGCTACCGTAATGCTGCCGGTGTCGGCGGTCTCCAGAAAGTTCAGACAGCGCAGCAGCGTTGTTTTGCCGGAGCCGGACGAGCCGATGATGGCGAGAGCCTCGCCTTCGGCCAGATCAAACGAGATGTCGCGCAGCACCTTTGTGGCACCAAAGCTCTTGCCGATGCCGTTTACTTCCAACAATGCCATAGCCGCGCCCCCTTACTTGAAATAGTCCAGCCGTTTTTCCAGCCAGCCGAACAGCAGCGTCAGCGCACCGACGAACACAAGGAAGAACACCGCCGTGGAGAACAGCGGCCAGATCAGGCCCTTGGCGCTGTACTCTTTCGCCATCATGATGATGTCCTTGTTGGCGATGACGTTCGCCAGCGAGGTATCCTTGACCAGCGTGATGATCTCATTGCCCATGGGCGGTAGGATGCGCTTGATGACCTGCAGGAGCGTGACGCGGAAGAAAATCTGGGTCTTTGTCATGCCCAGCACCTGCCCGGCCTCGGTCTGGCCCCTGGGCACAGCCTCGATGCCGCCGCGGTAAATTTCCGAGAAATAGCAGGCGTAGTTGATGGCGAACGCCACGACGGCGGCGACCAGACGCCCGCTGCCGCCGGACGGCCATGGGCTGGTGAAGCCCAGCAGGCCGGGCCCTAAGTAGATGACCAGGATCTGCAGCATCAGCGGCGTGCCGCGGATGACCCAGACAAACGTTTTGACGACGCCGCGCAGCGGGGCAAGCCTGCTCATGGAGCCGAACGACACCACCAGCCCCAGCGGCAGTGCGAACAATAGAGTCAGACCGAACAACTGGCAGTTGAGCCAGAACGCCTCGGTCAGGCGGCCCCAGATGACTGCTGCCTCGCCCATCAGTCGGCCAGCGCCAGGCTGTACTTGTCGGCCAGGGCCTGCATCGTGCCGTCGGCCTTCAGCTCGTCAAAGGCGGCGTTCACGGCGTCGGCGGCATCGCTGCCCTTGCGGAAGGCGGCGCCGTACTCCTCGGCGTTCAGCTCGTCCTTGATGGCGAGGTTTGCGTAGTCGGTGCCCTCGCCGATCATGGCGGTGGCCAGCGTCAGATCCAGCACGGCGGCGTCGGCGGTGCCGGCGGCAACTTCCATCAGGCAGTCCGTCTGGACACTCTTGGAAACGTAATCGGCCTGTGCCAGGTTCTCGTCCTCCTGGATGGTGGTCTCACCGGCGGAACCGGCCTCGGCCACGACGGTCTTGCCCACCAGCGCGCACCTGGACACCATCCGCCGCTACGCCAAGAGCCTGGGCGCCAAGCTCGTCATCTCATTCGAGTGGCCCGACAAGACCATCGAGATTGGGTAGTGGGCCGGAACCGGGGACGTCACTCCCCCAGCGACTTCACGAGCGCCTTGCCGATCTCGTGCGGAATGCCCGTGACCAGCGCGTTTCCCATGCAGAACGCGCGGTGGCCATCGCTCATGCCCGTGTTTGTCCACCCCCGCGGAAAGCACTGCAGCTGGTCGAGCTCGTCGGGAACAAGACGACGCATGCGGCCGTCCGCGGTCTTGATCACGTGCTTGAAGCGAGAAGCGCCTCGGCCTCCCTCGCCCGTCAGGATTGTCCTGCTCGGCTTGTCCGTAGAGTCCGGAAAGGCCATCGAGCCCTCTGAGTAGCGATACTCAAAGCCCGTCTTCTTGTTGACGCGCAGCTCGCTCTTTGATCCCTTGAGGTACTCCCACTTGTCCAGCTTCTCCGGCTCAATGTAGTACTCGCTCGGTACCTCGCTTTCGGAAACGAGCACGTCGCCGAGGGTGCGTCGCGGGCCAATGTAATTCTCGACCACCTTGCACGTAGCCACGCGGCCGTCCTGCATAGCGCCCGCATCCATAAATGGAGAAACCTTTCCGCCCTTGTTGAAGGACTGCGTTGCCAC
>ENA-OUQH01002913-OUQH01002913.1-human-gut-metagenome-genome-assembly--contig:-NODE-2913-length-10201-cov-5.004238_pt1 | contig 10201 bp, 8 predicted proteins | sample MGYA00237948_ERZ548828 | MGnify/ENA primary metagenome ERZ548828 (study PRJEB26490, sample SAMN05194711) | human gut metagenome | biome: terrestrial biome; feature: human-associated habitat; material...
GAAAATGTGAGAAAAAGCGAGTTAACAAGAGAAAAACAAAGATTATTATGGGAGGTATCTATGACAACAAGAAAATTATACAGCGAAGAGCTGGTACAGCTTTCCGAAAGCCTGGAGGAAATGGGAAACCTCGTTGAAGCTTCCCTGAAAAATTTATTTTTTTCCATCGAAAACAAGGATATGCAGCTGGCAGAGCGGATCGTGGCCGATGACCGCAATGTCAACAACCTAGAGCGCAGCATCGAAGCTCAGTGCCTGATGCTCATTACAACCCAGCAGCCCATCGCACAGGATCTGCGCACGGTTTCTTCTATTCTGAAGGTCGTTACGGATATCGAACGCATTGGAGACCACGCCTCTGATATCGCAGAGCTGATTCAGCAGATGGATCACAAGCAGCTGGAACGCTATTCCGGACATCTGCAGCCAATGATCGCAGCTTCCCGGGAGATGGTACACGAGGCAGTCAGCGCCTTTGTCGCCCGGGATCAGAAAAAAGCGAACGATGTCATCGCTTCCGATGATATCATCGACAAGCTTTTTGATAAGGTAAAGAATGATATCGTTATCCACATAAAAGAAGATCGTTCCGATGCGATAGAGAGCCTCGATGCCCTGATGCTGGCCAAATACCTCGAACGCATCGGAGATCATGCGGTCAATATCTGCGAATGGGAAATTTTCCGGGAAACCGGAACCATTCAGAATACAAAAGTATTCTGAAGCTCCATCCGGCTGTCAACAGCTATTTTCACAATTCCTTCGCAATTTTTCCTCATAATCCTCACACTTTTCCAACACATTCCTCACAAATCCTTTTTATACTGTTTCTCAGATAAAGAGAAAGACCAATGGTTCAGCATAAATCTTTGCGCTGAACCGTTTTTCCCGGCAGACTGATACCGATCAGGCAGCTCGCCGGCAGAATAAGAAAAGGAGTGACAGTTATGTACGAAAATGAAAACCAGAGCTTCGACAACAGAGAGCAGGATTATCATTATACCAATACCCCGGAACAGCAGGCACCGACTCGTCCCCGCAAAAAAAATACGAGTGCAGCACGCATTGCCAAAAAAGCCGGTGCAATTGCACTGAGCGCTGTTTTGTTTGGCGGCGTTGCATCCGGTACCTTTCTGGGTGTCAACTACGCGGCAGGCTATCGGAACAATGCTTCAACAGCTGCATCCTCGGAAAGTGCTTCCGCTTCTTCCCAGACAACAAGCTCTTCCAGCAGCCTGTTAAAGGCTACCACACCGGTCAGCACAGGCAGCACAGCATCCTCCGGAAGTCTGGACGTCTCCAGCGTTGCGGAATCCGTTATGCCTTCTATCGTATCCATCACAAATAAATCTGTACAGGAGGTACAGAACTATTTCAGCATGTTCGGCTACGGCGGTCAGGCTCAGGAGGTAGAAAGCACCAGCGTTGGTTCCGGTATTATCATTGGGAAAAACGATACGGAGCTGCTGATTGTCACCAATAATCACGTTGTGGAAGGCGCGGATACCCTTTCTGCAAGCTTCATTGACAACTCCGTTTATGAAGCAACTATCAAGGGTACAGATTCCGACAACGACCTGGCAGTCATCGCCGTTCCGCTTTCCAGCATTTCCGATGATACAATGTCCCAGATCGCAGTGGCTGCAGTGGGCGATTCCGATTCCTTAAAGGTCGGTGAACAGGTTGTTGCCATCGGCAACGCACTCGGCTATGGTCAGTCCGTTACAACCGGCATTGTCAGCGCCACAGACCGTACCCTTTCCTCTTCGGATTCCGATGACAGCAATGCCCTCATTTCCAGCACTGTTACCACAAAAGAGACACCTACCTACATCCAGACAGATGCGGCCATCAACCCCGGCAACAGCGGCGGCGCACTGGTCAATATGAAGGGTGAGGTTATTGGTATCAACTCTGCAAAGCTTGCCAGCACAGAGGTGGAAGGCATGGGCTATGCAATCCCCATCACCAGAGTATCCAGCATCATCGAAGAGCTGATGAATGAGACGACCAGAACCAAGGTTGCTGACAGCCAGAAATCCAGCATCGGTATCGCAGGCATCACCGTGGATTCCAACATCAACGCAGCCTATGGCATCCCCGCAGGTGTTTATGTAGCAAGCGTTACTCCGGGCAGCGGTGCAGAAGCGGCCGGCATCCGCAAGGGTGACGTCATCACAAAATTCGATGGTAAGACCGTCAGCACCATTCAGGAGCTGAAAGAAAAGCTGCAGTACTACGCAGCCGGAGAAGCGGTTTCTATTACGGTACAGTCTCCCGGCGAGGGCGGCATTTATACAGAAAAGGAGCTGACCATCACCCTTTCCTCCGCACAGAGCTCTGAAGAAAGCCAGTCTACTGACAACACACAGGCCGCTCCTGAAAAAGGAAACGGAACGCACAAAGCGATGGGATATCAGAACTGAAGCTGACAATAGCTTATTTAAAAAAGAATCCTGCGAAGCAGGATTCTCCGCCTGCGGCGGGTCGCAATATGCGACATGCTTCTTATCCGCCGCAGTGCGATCCTGCATGTTATAGGAAAATTACGAAGTAATTTCCTATAACATGAAAAAGCCGATCGGCATGGAAGAAAATTCTTCTGTGCCGACCGGCTTTTTATGTTCGTTACAGCTCACTCGTAGCTTTTACTTACTCTTCCTCTTCTTTCTCCGGCAGGATCTTGCTGACCAGTGCAGATTCCACTCTCTGATCCTCCATTTTTTCCACATGAATATTCAGTCCGTTGACCTGCACATCAAACTGGCTGCCGTCCGCAGGAATGATCCGCAAGCAGCTGAAGATCATGCCGCCCAGCGTGTCATAATCGATATCCTCCGGCAGATCCAGATCCAGTGCTTCCGCAATGTCCTCAACATATGCGCCGCCTGAGATCCTCCACAAATTATCCTCCAGCTGAACGATTTCCGGCGGCTCCTCGGAATCGAACTCATCGTAAATATTTCCGACGATCTCCTCCAGAAGATCCTCCATTGTAATAACTCCCGCCGTCTGTCCGTATTCGTCGATGACGATAGCCATATGGATTTTTCCTTTTTGCATATCCCGGAACAGGTCATCTGCATGAATCGTATCCGGTACAAAATAAGGCTCTCGCAAAAGCTCCTTTAACCCTGACGGGCTGTCATTTTTACGATCCAGGAGATAATCCCTGGCATTCAGAATACCTATAATATCGTTAATATCTTCATCGTAAACCGGATATCTGGATAAACCGCTTTCCCGGATCGTAGAAATGATGTCCTCGTCCGCCTCATCCAGCGAAAAACAGACCATATCTGCTTCTCTCGTCATCGCATCCCGCACCGAAATGTCGTCAAACCGGAACACGTTTTGAATCCACTCCTGCTCATCGTGGTCTATCGTTCCTTTTTCCCCGCCAAGGTCAACCAGCCGCCGGATCTCTTCCTCCGTAACGCTGCGTTCTACGGATTCCGTTTTAAAGTGAAGCAGCTTTAAGATCAGCTTTGCAGACCTCGACAACAGCCATACTGCCGGATGCAGTACCACCGTCAGCACACCGACTACACTACAGGTCATTCTTTCTGCAGCTTCAGGCCGCTGCATCGCGATCCGACGCGGCACCAGCTCGCCAAACAGCAATGCAAAGTACGAAAGCACAACTGTCACCAGCACAACTGCCAGCACATGACAAACAGAAAGGCTTATGCCGCTTGTTCCCAACCGTTCATACAACCATGCCATCAATTTGCCTGCAAATCCGTCCGCTGCAGCTGCACTGGCCAGAAATCCTGCCAGTGTAATCCCGACCTGAATCGTAGATAGAAAAATATTCGGCTCCTCTGCAAACTTCAGCAGCCGCTGTGCTTTCCGATCGCCGTCCTCTGCCAGCTCCCGCAGCCTGTTTTTATTCAGCGATACAACGGAAACCTCGGACGCCGCCAAAAAGGCATTGACCAGAATCAGAATGATCAGTAACAAAAGTAGCTTTACCATGAATTTAAAATCTCTCCTTTTTCTACGACAAAGAGACATAACCCATTGGGAACTCCCAACAGGCTATGCCTCCTATAGCTTTCTCCAACAGAGCACAGACTCTGTCCATTTTGTATTGTGATTGGAATTCAGAAAATTCGTTTCCCCGTCAGGGTCCGCGTTATCCATGAAATTCGGTTCCTTCCCTGTCTGAAATAAATCCTGTGCGAAGCGATCTTTATACAAAGCCGTTTTCTCTGCTTTATTTCAGGCAATCCGCTTTTGACATGTTTACTTCACCCATTATACAGAATCAGGAAAGGAGCTGTCAAGATTTTATTCTATCCCCTTCACTTCGTAGCCGGCATCTACGATTGCTGCAGTCAACGCTTCGTCGGTTGCTGTGCCTTCTACAACTGCCTGCTTATCCTCCAGGCTTACGGTTACAGCGGTCACGCCCGCTACGCCCTCCAGCGCTTTTGTTGCTGCCTTTACGCAGTGCTGACACATCATGCCTTCGATTTTGATTGTTTTTTTCATGGTAGTCTCTCCTTTTGATTCATCATTTTTGGCTATTCTATCCGCAATTTCCGCGGCTGCCGTGCTTTGCTCCATCATACCGCCATTTCCGGTTGTCTGCAAATCTGCAGTACCGCTCTCATGCTTCCACTTCGGCGTAAAGAACCGGAGGCGGAGCGCATTCGATACGACGGATACAGAAGAGAAGCTCATCGCCGCCGCACCGATCATCGGGTTTAATAAAATATGGAACGCCGGATACAGCACGCCTGCTGCCACCGGAATGCCGATCGCATTGTAGAAAAATGCCCAGAACAGGTTCTGCTTGATGTTGCGTATCACCGCACGGCTTAAGCTTACCGCAGATGCTGCGTCCATCAGATCGCTCTTCATCAGTACGATATCCGCTGATTCGATCGCCACATCTGTTCCCGCGCCGATGGCAATTCCGACATCCGCTCTCGCCAGTGCCGGCGCGTCGTTGATACCGTCTCCCACCATCGCAACCTTATGTCCCTGCTCCTGCAGCTGCCGAACCTTTTCCTCTTTATCCTGCGGAAGCACATCCGCAATAACCGTCTTGATGCCAACCTGTTTTTTGATTGCCTCTGCCGTTCTTGCATTGTCGCCGGTCAGCATAATGACGTCCATTCCCATCTCCTGCAGTCTGGCGATTGCCTCCCTGCTGGTGGGTTTTACAACGTCCGCAGCAGCAATCACGCCGAGGAACTTTCCTCCCTGTGCAAAATACAACGGCGTCTTGCCTTCATCCGCCAGTTTCTCCTGCAATCCTGCCGCTACGGAAATGTCGATCCGGTTGGTTTCCATCAGTTTTCGGTTTCCCGCAAGGCATCGTGCCTTGTCGATCGTTCCCGCAATGCCCTGTCCCGGGATCATCTCATAATCCGAAACCTCCTGGAACGCTGCTGAGCATGCTTCCGCTTTTTTGACAATCGCCTCTGCAAGCGGATGGCTGGACATTTTTTCCAGAGAAAAGGCCAGCTGCAAAAGCTCTGTATACGCCTGCGTGTTTTCACCTGCTGTTTTTCCGTCTGCTTCCAGCGCGATCACGTCCGTCACAACCGGCTTGCCCTGGGTCACCGTGCCGGTTTTATCCAGAACAACCGTATCGATGCTATGTGTAATCTCCAATGCTTCCGCAGATTTGATCAAAATACCCTTCGCCGCACCCCGTCCGGTTCCCACCATGATCGCCGTAGGCGTTGCCAGTCCGAGGGCACACGGACAGGAAATTACCAGCACAGAAATCGCAACAGAAAGTGCAAACTCAAAGCTCTGACCGGCAAGCAGCCAGAGGATTGCCGCCAACAGCGCTATTGTAATGACAACCGGAACAAACACACTGCTGACCCTGTCCGCCAGCTTTGCAATCGGCGCTTTGGAGGATGTCGCATCATCTACCAGCTGAATGATCTTTGACAGTGTCGTATGTTCTCCAACCGCAGTTGCTTCCATCTGAAAATATCCGGTTCGGTTGATCGTACCTCCGATCACAGGATCTCCGGTCTGCTTGTCCACCGGAAGGCTTTCTCCGGTGATCGCAGATTCATCCACAGAAGCAAAGCCTTCTGTAATTTTTCCATCCACCGGAACCGTATCACCATCCCGGACAACCAGAATATCTCCATTCTGTACATCGTCTACGGAAATTTCTTCTTCCTGTCCATTCCTTAATACCTTCGCGGTCTTCGGTGCCAGATCCATCAGCTTCGTGATCGCCTCGGACGTCTTGGATTTTGCCCGGGCCTCCATGAATTTTCCCAGAGTGATCAGTGTCAGGATCATCGCCGAGGATTCAAAATACAAATTCATGCCAAAGGTCTCGACCATATCCATATCTTCGATGGAAAAGCCCCAGGCGATTTTGTAAATCGCATAGATGCCATACACAAACGCCGCGCCGGAGCCCAATGCGATCAGCGAATCCATATTCGGAGAGCGATGCCACAGATTTTTCAATCCGTTTTTAAAATAATGTCCGCCTGCAATCAAAACCGGCAGCACCAGCAAAAACTGGGTAAATGCAAAAATCATATGATTTCTTGCTCCCAGCAGCCACGACGGCAGCGGCCAGCCAGCCATATGTCCCATCGAAATATAAAACAGCGGGATCGTAAAGACTAACGAAACGATCAGTCTCTGCTTCATCTGCTTTGCTGCCGCCGCAGCCGCCTCTGTTGCACCGTTTTTTCCTCTGCCCGATGCTCCTGTCGTTTTGCTGCCCTGTGTCTGGTGAAGCGAAGCGCCATAGCCGATGTCTTCTACCTGATGAATAATTTTTCCGGAATCCAGTTCGGCTTCATCATAGGAAACCGTCATGCTGTTTTTCAGCAGATTGACGCTGCATTGCTGCATGCCCTCCATTCCGGAAATTCCTTTTTCAATTCGCGCTGAGCACGCCGCGCATGACATGCCGGTAATATCATAGGTTTCTTTTTTCACATATCTCCATTCTGCAGCCGTCCTGTATAGTCTTTCCTGCTTTACAGCTTTTAAAGGCTGCCCTTAAAGAACTCATCTTGTCTTTTTTTCTATCCTCTGCTACCATTATAACAATTAGGATAGAAAAATAAAGAATGCACTATTTTGTAATATACTACCCAAAAGGATAGTGTTCACCTCACAACAATAGAATGTACGCTCTGCGAGCATTCTATTGTCATGAATAAGAATGGAGAAATCGCTATGGCTTCAAAAGAAAATCCCTCGGTCAATAAAAATTGCCCCGTTTCCGCTACAATCCGCTTAATCGGCGGCAAATATAAAGCGCTGCTGCTCTGGCACCTGACCGGTCAGACGCTGCGCTTCAACCAGCTGCACCGTCTCGTCCCCGAAGCGACGCCTAAAATGCTGACCCAGCAGCTCCGTGAACTGGAAGAAGACGGTCTGATTTCCCGCACAGTTTATCCGGTCGTTCCGCCCCGCGTCGATTACTCGCTGACGGCGCTCGGTGAAAGCCTTTTCCCGATTCTCGAAGCGATGTATCGTTGGGGCAGCGCCCTGATGCAGGACGAAGGGCTTACGCCGGCATGTACGATGACCGACAGCCATGCTATGGCTGCATCCTCTACAGCTTCTGCACCAAATGCCGTGTTGCAGAACACTCCGTCCGCGGCATGCTGCGAAAGCGACAACGTTTTGTCCCGCCGCAGCACGACAAAAAAAGAACAGGAGAGCTGTCCCTCCTGTTCCTGTCATGCACGTTTAAAATCCTGAGCTACACCTTGGCATGCCGGACAATTCCAATCCCGATGGGATACGGTCCGGTATGCACTCCAATTGTTGCACCGATCTGATAAATGCCGATTTCTTCAATTCCAAGCCGTTCCCGGATCAGGTCCTTCAACATCTCCCGGAAGCCGACAGCCTCTTCATAGTCATAGCCATAGCCGATACAAAAGCTGTATTCTCCCGGCTTTGCCTGTACCTCATCCAGGTATTTTCCCGTCATCTCCACCACCTTCTGCATCGATTTCTGACGGCTTCTGGTAATGCCGGAATTGAAAATTTCTCCCTCTTTCAGTGTGATGAGAGGTTTGATTTTCAACGCACTGGCCGCAATTCCCGCAAGCTTTCCAATGCGTCCGCCATGCTTTAAGTAATCAATGCTGCCGATCGTAAAAAAGATCCTGCCGCTCTCCCGGATCGAAAGCAGAGCTTCTGTAATCTGCTCATATTCCAGTCCGAGATCCCGCAGTCTGCACGCTTCCAGCACAAACAGTCCCTGCAGTACCGTATCAAATGTCGAATCAATGACCGCAATCTTTGCCTCCGGATACTCCTCCAGGATCATATCCTTTGCTGTAGTTGCCGACTGCAAAGAGCCACTGAACTTCGCCGTGATGCAAATGCAGATCACCGGAATATTTTCTTTTACAGATTTTTCAAACACCTCATAAAAATCCTGTACAGACGGCATGGATGTCTTCGGGAACACATCCGGATGATCCACCATCTGCTGATAAAAATCGCGTACTGTGATCTCTTCTATTTCTTTATAATAGTGTTCCCCGTCAAACGAAACATAAAAGGGAACAACCTCAATATCCTTTTCTTTGGATAGCTCCGGCGATAAATCCTGAGAACCGTCACTGATGATCTGTACCTTTTTCTGCATAAGTGCCTCACACAACATATAGTTTTGAAAACTACTTTTTGTAACTGTATGATTATATCACACTCTTCAGGAAAGATACAAGTCATTTTCAGTGGTTGCTTCCTCTTTTCATGGCAGATGGTGTTGCTGCGCCACGCGTACCATTTTCAAAACCAAAACTTTACTTTAATATTTCTTCCATCTCATATTTCTTTGTCATCGCTTCCATCACCTCTTTTTCCGACAAACGGACAATAAATTCTGCATCTCCACCTGCCGCCATCCTGGAAATCAGCTCCAGCAAACTCGCTCTTCCCTCATTTCTACACTCCTCTGCCCAGTCTTCCATAGCCTTACACATATCATATTCCTCGCTTTCTTCCTTTAAATATTTCGTTTTCTTTTCCAATAAATCTTCCCTGTTTAACATAATACAGATCATATCGTATGCGGACGCGTCCATCCGACTGATCCGTTCTTCATTGTCTTTGCAATATTTCCGAAGCTCTTCCTTGTTTTTCTGTCGTTTCATCAGTCCGATCAGTTCCCGCAGATTTGTATGGAAATACTCTTCCTGCAGGTCTTTTAAACAAAATACATGGATCGGGTAATCTGTGATCAGGCTCTTTAGCTTTTCATCAATCCCCTGCAGCTTGAGCATATCACTTAGCCTCTTTGGCGCATTCCACTCCTCCTCTCCATGGTAAATCACAAGCGTAACGACCGGAATCAACCGATCCGTCCGCCTTAGGCGGCTTAAATATTCTGTGCTGTCTGTCAGCATCCCGCTGTTCTCCTCGTACAGTTTCTTTAGTTGCCTGCTGTATTCCTCCGTGTCGTATTCCATACACCGAAACGGCATCGCAAGGTGCAGATTGTTCTGTGCTTCCGCTGCCAACAGCACCATCATTTTCCGGTTCGAAAACATTTTAATAGCGTCCCGTTCCCGGTGTTTTCTCAGTCCATTTCTGCCGTAGTTCATCAATGTCCTCGAATAGTTTTTCTGCACCTCGCTCAACTGCCCCGGCAAGATCACCTCCTCCCCTTCATACAGGCACCCATTGTACAAGTCTGCCAAAATTTCATCCCGGTTTAAATACCCCACAAATGCGTCATTTTGTCTTCCCATCCACACTCCTCTTCTCTCTTTCCAGCAGAAATCTATCACACCTAAAAATTTACGATACCCGGCACATTTAAGAAATTGTAACCACTTCCACACAACCTCCCCACAGTATTCCGTCAAAGTATCCTTTTCAAATGATTCCTCTCCGCTGCGCATTATTCTCTTGTCCCAAACAAATTGAATTCCGGCAGTCCTGCCGTCATGAAGCGCACAGCCCATCTATGCTGTACCCCTGGAAAATGGAAACGCTGCAACCGTTATAAGCCCGTTTCGCATTTTTAATATGAATATAGTGATGATAGAATAGATTCAAAGCGCTCTGCCTTGACAACTTCATTATAACAGCTTTTTTCATTCTGACAAGTCGTGAAAAATACGGCAGCAAAAATCGGGAGTTTGACAGTTGCATAATCAAAAAAGGTAAGGAAAAGAATAAAATACTATAGTTCGCAACGAAGAAAAAAATCGCCGCAGCCCAGTAA
>ENA-OUQH01002916-OUQH01002916.1-human-gut-metagenome-genome-assembly--contig:-NODE-2916-length-10190-cov-6.916330_pt1 | contig 10190 bp, 7 predicted proteins | sample MGYA00237948_ERZ548828 | MGnify/ENA primary metagenome ERZ548828 (study PRJEB26490, sample SAMN05194711) | human gut metagenome | biome: terrestrial biome; feature: human-associated habitat; material...
GTTTTTACTATGACAAAAATCGACATCGTATCCGGTTTTCTGGGCGCAGGCAAGACCACGCTCATCAAGAAGCTGCTGGCGGAGGCCTTTCAGGGCGAGAAGCTGGTGCTCATCGAGAACGAATTCGGCGAGATCAGCATCGACGGCGGCTTCCTGAAGGACTCCGGCGTGCAGATCAGCGAGATGTCCTCCGGGTGCATCTGCTGCTCGCTGGTGGGCGACTTCGACCGGGCGCTGAAGGACGTACACCAGCAGTTCCACCCCGACCGCATCCTCATCGAGCCCTCCGGCGTGGGCAAGCTCAGCGACGTGATCGTGGCGGTGGAGAACGCCGTGAAGGACGTGCCGGACATGCAGCTCAACAGCTTCGTCACCGTGGCGGATGCCACCAAGGTGAAGGTCTACATGAAGAACTTCGGTGAGTTCTACAACAACCAGATCGAGTCCGCCGGCACCATCATCCTCAGCCGTACCCAGCGGCTGAGCCAGGAGAAGCTGGAGGCGGCGGTGGCGCTGCTGCGGGAGAAGAACCCCACCGCGGCCATCCTGACCACCCCGTGGGACGCGCTGGACGGCATGACCATCCTCAGCGCCATCGAGAAGGTGTCGCTGGCGGACGAGCTGCTGGCGAAGATGCGCGCCGAGCATGAGGCGGACGAGGAGGAGCATCATCACCATCACCATGATGACAAGGACGAGCATGAGCACTGCTGCCATCACCATGACCATGATGACGACGATGACGACCACGACCACTGCTGCCACCATCACCACGACCACGACGAGGACGAGCATGAGCACCACCATCACCACCACGACGGCGAGGAGTGCGACGATCCGGCGTGCGGCTGCCACCATCACCATCATCACGCCGACGAGGTGTTCGTCAGCTGGGGCGCCGAGACGGTGAAGCCCTTTACCGAGGACGAGCTGGAGCGTATCCTGACGGCGCTGGACGGCGGCGAGTACGGCGCCATCCTGCGCGCCAAGGGCATCGTGGCCGCTGCCGACGGCGGCCAGTGGCTGCACTACGACTTCGTGCCGGAGGAGCACCAGATCCGCCGCGGTCCCGCCGATTACACCGGCCGGCTGTGCGTCATCGGCTCCGGGCTGAAGGAGGATAAGCTCCAAGAGCTGTTCGGGCTGTAAGGAGCGGTAACGACTATGGATATTCCTGTTTATCTCATCGCCGGCTTTCTGGACGCCGGCAAGACCAGCTTCATCAACGGCATCCTGCGGGACGGCTTCGCCGCCGAGGATCGGACGCTGCTGCTGTGCTGCGAGGAGGGCGAGCTGGGCTATGACCCCCATGTGCTGGGCAACGTGTTCACCTACACGGTGGAGGACGAGGAGCAGCTGACGCCGGAGTTTCTGAAGAAGCTGGAAAAGCAGTACCGCCCCAAGCAGGTGATCGTGGAGTACAACGGCATGTGGAGCATGGAGAAGCTGTACCGGGAGGGACTGCCCGCCAACTGGATCCTGTACCAGATCATGTGCCTTGTGGACGCCCGCACCTTCGAGATGTATGTGAAGAACATGGGGCAGCTGATGATGGAAAAGATCACCAACGCCGACATGCTGATCTTCGACCACTGCAACGAGCAGCTGCGCGCCCAGCTGCGCAGCCGCAACCTGCGGATGGTGAACCGCCGGGCGGATATCTATCTGGAAAACGAGGACGGCACCAGCGAGGAGTACGTCACCCCGGAGATGTCCCCCTTCGATCTCAGCGGCGGCAAGCTGGACGTGCCGGACGAGGACTACGGCATCTGGTATGTGGACATGATGGACAACCCCGGCCGCTACGAGGGCGTGGAGGTGTCCTTCAAGGCGCTGATGTGCCACTCCAAGAAGTTCAAGGGCGTCCACTGCCCCGGCCGGTTCGCCATGGTCTGCTGCGACAAGGACATGCAGTTCCTGGCGCTGGTGTGCCGGGGCGAGGGGCTGGACAAGTACAAGGACAAGGAGTGGGTGAAGATCCACGCCACGGTGAAGAAGGAGACCTGCGACGCCTATCAGGGCGAAGGCCCCGTGCTGTACGTTACCTCCATCGCCGCCACCACCAAGCCTGACCCGGAGATGGTGTCCTTCTGATAACAAAGCGTATATTGTGCATCGCTTATTGCGTTATGTATACAAAAAGACCCGCCGATGGCGGGCCTTTTTGCGTTTTCGCTTCTATCAATGCATCAACTGCACGGCGGCGGGGAGGTTTTCAATCTCCACCCGCGGCGCACTGGGACAGTATTCCCCGTCCAGCGACCAGGGCAGCTCCTCGTCGGTGGTGACGGTGACGTGCCGCACATGGCGCAGGATCACGCCGGGATAGTCGTACTGCATGCGGGTCATGACGTTGATAAGATTTTGCAGATCCAACGCCGACTTGGGCATCCGCAGGAGCAGCAGCTCAAACATGCCGTCGTCTATACGGACGCAGGCGGGGTCCAGCTTCACAAGCCCGCCCAGCGACGTGGAGTTGCACACGGCGCCGAAGATGAACTCTCCCTCAAAGTGCTCGCCGTCGGCCTCCACCGCGCAGCGGTAGGGGCGCAGGGAGTCCAGATCGCCCAGCCCCTCCAGAATGTAGGCGAAGTGCCCCAGCGCGTTTTTGGCAGCCTGGGTCGCGGAGTAGGAGGAGCGGGTAAAGGCGCCGAAGGACGCCACATACGCAAAGTACCGGTCGTTGTGCCGTCCCACGTCCAGCGGGTACGGCGCACCGCAGACGGCGGCGCGGGCGGCCTCGTCCATGGCGGTGGGGAGATGCAGGCTGGCGGCGAAGTCGTTGGTGCTGCCGCAGGGCAGATAGCCCAGGGGCGGGCGCTGGGGCAGCTGCATAACGCCGGACAGCGTCTCGTTCAGCGTGCCGTCGCCGCCGGCGCACACGATCAGGTCATAGTCGCCGCCGCACCGGGCGGCCATGTCACGCGCCTGCCCACCGGCCTCGGTAACGAAAATGTTCACCAGATAGCCGGCGCGGGAGAACTCTGCCGCCGCGTCAAACAGCGGGGCACGGGATTTTGTCTTTCCCGCACGGGGATTGACGATAAACAAGAGCTTTTTCATGGGGACACCCTTCCATACCATCGTATTCTGCGCGGAGTAGTTCGGTTATGATACCACAGTTCCACCCGGAATGCAAGCCGTACTCCCGGCGGAGTGCGCAAAATGAAGCAAGAAAACCGCCACTCCGACAAGTGACGGTTTTCTTAGTATAACTTTCACATAAACCGGAGCCAAACCGCTTGTCGCGGTATCTCTCCTGCCCTCTGCTTATATTCACTTTCCGGCCTTTGTCAAGTCCGCAAAAAATGTTGCAAAACGGCCGCGGGACGGGTATGATAGAGAAAAACATCAGGAGGGCGGTCTTATGCGGCGGACACAATATTTCAAATGGGGTTTGACGGCGTTTCTCACCGTATGCGCCGTGCTGATCTTTTATGACACCTTCTATCAGGCCGGCACGCTGCAGCAGTTCGTGTCGCGGCTGGCGTCCATTCTGGCGCCGGTGCTGTACGGCTTCGCCATCGCCTACCTGCTGACGCCGATAATGTCCTGGCTGGAGAAGGCCATCCGCGCCCTGTGGCGGCGAGCGACAAAAAAGGAGCTGAAGCCCCGCTCCGGCGCGCTGCGGCTGGTGAGCATCCTGCTGACCGAGGCGGCGGTGATCTTCCTGCTGTACCTGCTGATGAGCGTGCTGATCCCGCAGGTGGCGGACAGCGTCACCACCCTCATCAACAACGCGGAGTCCTACTACCGAAAGGTATACCGCTGGGCGCAGGAGCTGCTGAACAGCAACAACGAGATCGCCGTCTGGCTGGCGGGGCGCATCACCGAGCGGTACTCCGACGGCATGGATTTCCTGACCAATCAGGTGCTGCCGTGGGCACAGAAGGCCATCGGCCCCCTGACCAACGGTATATGGAGCGGCATCCGCGGGGCGGTGGGCTTCGCCTTCGACCTGATCGTGGGCATCATCGTGTCCATCTATCTGATGGGCATGAAGGAAAAAAGTCTGGCACGCTGCTGCAAGGCGGTGTACGCCGCGCTGCCGGAGGAAAAGGCCGATGCGGTGATGCGGGGCACCCGCAAGGTCAACAGCATTTTCTCCGGCTTTGTGCGGGGCAAGCTGCTGGACTCCCTTATCATCGGCATTCTGTGCTTTATATGCTGCTCCCTGCTGAAGATGCCCTACACCCCGCTGGTAAGCGTGGTGGTAGGCGTGACCAACGTGATCCCCTTCTTCGGCCCCTTTCTGGGCGCGGTGCCCTCCGCGTTCCTGATCCTGCTGGTCAGCCCCAAGCAGTGCCTGGTGTTCGTGATCTTCATCGTCATATTGCAGCAGTTTGACGGCAACATTCTCGGCCCCAAGATCCTGGGCGATGCCACAGGTATTTCCAGCTTCTGGGTCATCGTGGCCATTCTGGTGGGCGGCGGCTTCGGCGGCGTGCTGGGCATGTTCATCGGCGTGCCGGTGTTCGCCTGTGCGCAGGAGCTGCTGAAATACCTGATGGACAAGCGGCTGCGGAAGCGGAACATGCCCACGGAGGCGTATGCCTATGTGGGGCGGGCAAAGGACGACCCGGCAGAAACAACAGAGGAGACGACGACAGACAATGACAAAGGAACTGTATGACAAGCTGATGGCCTTCGGCAACGACTGTGAGCCGTTCCTGACCCATAACTATATGCGCACCACCGATCTGGACGACGGCACCGCCACGGTGACGCTGCCCATGCATACCGAAAGCTTGAACCGCTGGGGCGGCGCCCACGGCGGCATCCTGTTCTCCCTGTGCGATGTGGCCATGGGCATGGCCATCATGACCCTGCGGCAGGAGATGGTGGTGACGGTGAACGCCACCATCGACTATCTGGCCGCGGCTGCGGCGGGCAGCACCCTCACCGCCGTGGGCAAGGTAGACCGTCTGGGCGGCAAGCTGGCCTTCTGCTCGGCGGAGATGGCGGACGAGACGGGCAAGGTCATTGTCCGCGCCCACTGCGTCATGTGCTTCACCGGCAAGGCGCTGCCCCTGTGAGCGGCCGGGCGCTGCGCCGCTGGCTTCTGGCTCTGGCGGCGTTCTTTGCCGTTTACTTCGCCCTGCGCACCAGCCGGGCGGCCATGAACGCCCTGTGGTACGGGGCGATCTGCCCGGCGGAGCAGTGGCTGGGGCGGCTGTGGGGCGGCTGGAGCCTCTCCGTGGGCGAGGTGCTGATCGTCACCGCCGTATGCGCCGCTCTTATAGCCGCCGCCAACGGCATACGGTACACCGTCTCCGCCCGGCGGAAATGGCGCGCGGCGGCACAGGTGCTGACCACCGCCCTCTGCACGGTACTGACGGTGTACGCCGGCTTCTGCCTGCTGTGGGGCGTGGGCTACAACACGGACGGCTTCCGGGAGAAAAGCGGACTGACCACCGCGCCTGTGACCGCCGATCAGCTGGCACAGGTGACGGCCTATTTCGCCGATCAGCTGGCGCTGTCCGCCGGTGAAGTCCCCCGCGACGGGGATGGCGTGTGCCGTCTGGACTACCGGCAGCTGCTGACCGGCAGCGAGAACTCGCTGGACGTGCTGACGGAGGAATTCCCCTTTCTGGACGCCAAGACCGGCCGCGCCAAGGCCTTCGGCTGCTCCCGCGCGCTGAGCGCTCTGCGCTTCACCGGGTTCTACTTCCCCTTCACCGGCGAGGCCAACGTGAACACCGACAGCCCCTCTGCCTTCCTTCCAGCCACCGTGTGCCACGAGATGGCGCACCAGCGGGGCATCACGGCGGAGGAGGAGTGCAATTTCATCGGCATACTGGCCGCTATCCGGTCAGACAGCGCCGCCTATCGCTACTCCGGCTGGCTGACGGGCTTCGGCTATCTCTCCAACGCGCTGTACAGCGCCGACCGGGACGCGTGGCAGATCATTCGGGACAGCCTGCCGGAGACGGTGGTAGCCGACCTGCGGGCGGACAACGCCTACTGGTCACAGTTCCGGGGTACGGTATCCCGGCTGTCGGACAAGGTATACGACGGCTTCCTGAAAAGCAACGGGGACACGGACGGCGCGAAAAGCTACGGCGTCGTCACCGACCTGCTGGTGGCCTATTTCGGCGCATGACGCTCTTCCTTTTCGGGAGGGCGTTATTGCCCCGTTGCAAGGCGTTGACAGATATGGTATAATTGTAAATTGAGAATATATGTAAAAACGAGGACAGAACTATGGAAGTGACACAGGGCGCACCGTTCGAGAGCTTCGGCCTGTCAGAGGCCACCATGCGCGCCATACGAAATAAACATTATACCGTCAGCACGCCGGTGCAGGCCGGCTGCATCCCGCCCATGCTGGCGGGCAAGGACGTCATCGCCAAGGCTCCCACCGGCACCGGCAAGACCATGGCCTTCGGCATCCCTATCATCGAGCGCATCGACCGGGAGAGCGAGGAGGTGCAGGCCGTGATCCTGGCGCCCACCCGCGAGCTGGCCATGCAGATCACCGATGAAATGCGCGACATCGCCGTGTGCCACGAGGGTGTGCGGCTGGTGTGTCTCTACGGCGGCCAGCCCATTGGCAAGCAGATCGACGCGCTGAAGCGCCGTCCCCAGATCGTGGTAGCCACGCCGGGACGGCTCAGCGATCACATGAAGCGCCGCACCGTCAGCCTCAAGAGCGTCCGCACCGTGGTGCTGGACGAGGCCGACCGCATGCTGGACATGGGCTTTTGGCCTTCCATGGAAACCATCATCGCCCAAACCCCGAAGGAGCGTCAGACGCTTCTGTTCTCGGCCACGCTTGACCGCAAGGTGATGCGCAAGGTCTCCCCCATCCTGAAGGATCCGGTCATGGTCGAGATCGCCCATCGCGGCGACACGGCAAAAACCGTCGAGCAGTACATCCTGCCCATCGAGAACAAGAAGAAGCAGGAGCTTCTGCAGGCGGTTCTGGGCGAGCACGCGTTCAGCCGCGTGGTCGTCTTCACGCGCACCAAAAAGCGCGCCGAAGAATGCAACGACATGCTGCGTCACGCCGGCTTCGCCAGCGACTCCATCCACTCCGACAAGCCGCAACACAAGCGCAAGCGCGCACTCGAGCGCTTCACCAACGGCAAGACCAACATCCTGGTTGCCACCGACGTCCTGGCTCGCGGCATCGACGTTCCCAGCGTCGACTACGTTGTGAACTACGACCTGCCCGACATGGCCGAGGACTACGTCCATCGCATCGGCCGCACGGGCCGCGCAGGCGAGGTCGGCTTCGCCGTTTCGTTCGTCACGCGCGAGTCCCGCTCCGAGCTGCGCGATATCGAATCGCTTATCGGCCGCGAGATCCCGATGATGGAAATCGACAGCTACGACGTCGACCCCGGCATCCTAGAAACCAAGAACAAGAACAAGCATGGCAAGAAGAAGCGTGTCCGCGAGCGCGACATCGAGCGCAGCCGTACCCATAACGCAAGCACGCAAGGCAGCGACTTCGAAGACGGTCCCGCACCCAAGAAGTTCGACGGCCTTGCTGGCTACAAGACGCGCAGCAACGCGAAACCGGGCAAGGGTAAAAACGGCGGCGGCAAGGGCAGCCGTTCCGACAAACCCGGCAAGGGCGGAAAGTCCTTCGGCAACAAGGGCGGCCGTTCCGACAAGTTCGAGAAGAAGTCCACTGCTTTCGACAAGTTCGACAAGCGTAACAAGGGCAACAAGGGCGGCTGCGGCCAGGGCGACTGCGGCGACTTCACCGTGCGCGACGCGAAGCGCAGCGACCGCGGCAGCAAGGGCAACGATCGCAACTGGCGCGATGACAACCGCGGCTCCAAGGGTGGCAACGGTTTCGGCAGCCGTCAGCGCAACGACCGCAACTTCGGCGATCGCGACAACCGTCGCGGTGGCAACGGCGGCCGTCGTGACGATAACCGCGGCTCCAAGCGCAACTACTTCGACGAGGAGAACCGCAACTACCGTGGCGGCAAGCGCGGAAGTGCCAGCCACAAGAAGCGCTTCGACTCTCCGAAGCCCGCAAGCCGTCAGGGCATGGCGAAGGCCAAGAAGTCCCAGGGCAGCTTCAGCCGCTTCTATAACAAGAACGGCAACTAGCCTTTCCTAGAACATAACGCATTCATTGAAGATGCCGCATCCATTCGGGTGCGGCATCTGTGCTTCACCCGCGAACACTGCCGCCAAATGCGACTCGAACCCGTGCGCTTCCCTTATTTGCGGCGCCAGATGTCGACGACGATCCACGCCGACAGGATGAACGCACCCGTAAACCCGAAGAACGAAACCGCCGGGACGTCCAAGATCTCGGGTCCTAACCCAGCGGTAGCGAACAAACTCGATCCCATGAACAGACCCGCCGCCAAAATACCCATGGTCATACGGTTCACGATCTTCGAAAGCCTCAGGAGCGGTGCCTCGGAACCGAGCACTTCCATGTTCATCTTAAGCTGACCGCGCGTCATCATGCGCAGCGCTTCGCCCGAATACTCAGCGGCGCTCGAAAGGCCCTCAGCAGCGCGCCTCATCACCAAAGCGGCGTCCACAAGCGTGTCTTTCGCCTGCTCAACGGGATCTGTCGAGCGCATGATGTGCCCGTTGATGATGCCGACGATGCTTTCATTGGGAATATAGGGCGCCACCGTTCCCTCAACTGTCACGATACCGCGAGCAACGTTGGTGATGGTCGAAGGCATCTGGCATTTCGACGCGCGCGTGACAACCAGCACATCATTCAAAAAAGCACCGATGTCCAAATCGGAAACATCGCATGACGCATACGTTCGCAAGATATTGTCGGTATCCGCCAGAAGCTTGGCATGATCGACCTGCCCGCTACCTCGCGATACCGCAAACGAAATCAGGGCGTCCGCCAGCTCGGACGAGCTTTGGACGCTCACCGCATGGATGATGCGAGCGAATCCGGCGCGCTCAGCAGGAGTCAAACGACCCATGATGCCCAGGTCGATATAGACGATCTTTCCCTCGCGGATGATGATGTTGCCCGGATGCGGGTCGGCATGGAAGAAGCCGTCTTCGATGACCTGCTTGATGTAGTTATCGGCCAGCTTGGCACCGATTTCATCCAGATCATAGCCGTTTTCGAGCAGCTTCGCCTTGTTGTCCACGGAGATGCCGTCGATGAACTCCATCGTCAGCACCTGCGGCGTGGTTTCCTCGCGGTAGATGCGCGGGCAGGTGGCAAAGGCCACGTCTTCGTTGTTCTTATAAAAGGTTTCGGCGTTCTGCGCCTCGATGGTGAAGTTCATCTCCTCCTGAGAGACCTTCCACATCTCGTCCAGTATGATGCCGAAATCGAGGATTTCGCCGGTGCCGGGGGCGAGCTTGAGGATGCCTGCCGCCTTGCGCAGCAGCGTCATGTCCTGCGACATGATTTCGTAGATGCCCTCGCGCTGCACCTTAACCACGACGTGCGTGCCATCCTTGAGGCGCGCTTCATGCGCCTGCGCGATGGACGCCGCGCCGATGGGCTCCTCGTTGAAATCCGAATACACTTCCTCGATGGGCTTGCCGAGAGAGCCCTCCACTACCCGACGCACCTCGTCAAAGGGCATGGGCGGCACGGAGGAGCGCAGCTGCGTCAGCGCGTCGCAATAGGCCTGCGGAATCATGTCCGAACGCATCGACATGATCTGGCCGAGCTTGATATAGGTGGGGCCGAGATCCTCCAATATGGCGCGCAGCTTTTCGGGCGTTAAGCCCTTTACGACCTCGTGCTTATTGAGGATCTCGATGATCTGGCGCAGGCGGGCTTTGTTCTCGCTCCTGCTCAGCTTTTTATTTTCCGTCTGCAGGGACGTCTGCTCCGTCATTGCCGTCCTCCTTGGGCTGCTCCGCATCTTTCTGCACGGGCGCTTCTTCCTCTTCGACCACTTCGGGCTGCGCCGCTTCCTCGGGCTTGAGCGCGTCGAGCTTTGCCTTGAGCGCCGCCAGCTGGTCGGGCGTGAGATCCTCGATGCAGCGCATCAGTTCATCGCCCGTGGTGGGCACGACCTGCACGGTGACGGAATCCTTGATCTTCTTTTCCACATTGTGCTTGAGCTCTTCGTTGAGCACCTTGCCCTGCTCGACGGTCAGCTCGCCCTTCTTGACCAGCTCGTCCAGCAGCGCCTGGCTCTTTTCCGCCGTAACGGCCACCGCGCCGATGCCGGCCAGCAACAGGTTCTTCAAATCCTTGCCCAGATCCATATTTCTCAACC
>ENA-OUQH01002918-OUQH01002918.1-human-gut-metagenome-genome-assembly--contig:-NODE-2918-length-10185-cov-3.304442_pt1 | contig 10185 bp, 8 predicted proteins | sample MGYA00237948_ERZ548828 | MGnify/ENA primary metagenome ERZ548828 (study PRJEB26490, sample SAMN05194711) | human gut metagenome | biome: terrestrial biome; feature: human-associated habitat; material...
GATAAGGTTATGGGCAGCCGCGCGGCCGCCGCGCCAGTCCTTCTTGGAAGGGCCGTCCACGGTTTTCTGCGTGGCGGTGATTGAATGCACGGTGGTCATAAGGCCTTCTATAATGCCGAAGTTTTCCTCAATAACCTTGGCAAGGGGAGCAAGGCAGTTGGTGGTGCAGCTGGCGTTGGACACAACGTTCATGTCCTTTGTATATTCGTCGCTGTTCACGCCCATTACGAACATCTTAGCGTCGCTTGAGGGTGCGGTGATTATAACCTTCTTCGCGCCGCCCACAAAGTGCGCGGAAGCCTTTTCGGTGGTGGTGTTTACGCCGCTGGATTCAACTATGTATTCCGCGCCGCTTTCCCTCCAGGGAACGTCGCAGGCGTTCATCTGCTGATAAACCTGAATCTCGTGACCGTTGACAACAAGCTTATCGTCATGCGCGCTCACTTCGCCCTTGAACGTGCCGTGCACGGTATCAAACTTGGTCATATATGCCATATAATCCGCATGGATAAAAGGATCGTTTATACCGACTACTTCCATCTCCGGATTCTCCGCGCAAACGCGCAGCACGAGCCTGCCTATGCGGCCAAAGCCGTTGATGCCGATTTTTACTGCCATAAAACAGTACCTCCATAACTACAAATTTTGAAAATATAAACGCGGCTTATGCAGCCGGTGTTGTCTCTTAGTGGCATAATATTAACAAAAACAGAGGGTATTATGCAATAGCATAATACCCAAAAAAGCATACGAATATGCAAGTTTCACTATAAGTTCATGTTATATCGCCATATGTTCACATTTTTCAGCGGTCCAAATTTATTGTTTCCGCGGCGATGTAAAGCGGGCGGTCGCGCACCTCGTCATATATGCGATTTAGGTATGCGCCCTGCACGCCTATGGCGGCAAGCGTAAGCGCATTGATGAGCACCAGCCCGTCCACGGCCCAAAGCCACGGCGCGCAGCCGATAGTGGCGGCGATTATTATTAGCGCTATAAGCCCCAGCATACCTGTTACCCCAAGCGCAGCGCCCGCATAGAGCGCAAGCGACATGGGCTTATACGAAAAGCCCAGTATGCCGTCAAACGCCAAACGGAGCATCTTTTTGAGCGTATACTTGGTTTTGCCGGCCTGGCGCTCGTGCCGCACGTATTCAACGGGCACCGCGTCAAAGCCCATCCAGCCGCTCATGCCGCGAAGGAAGCGGTTATGCTCCCGCATTTTAAGGAACACATCGGCAACCTTTTTATCCAGCAGGCGGAAGTCCCCCGTATCCAGCGGAATGGGATACGCGCTCATGGCGTTGAGCAAACGGTAATAACAGAAGGCCGTAAGCTTTTTGAAAACCGTCTCCCCTTCCCTTTTGAGCCGCTTGCCGTATGCTATGTCCGCGCCGTTTTCCCATGCCTTCACAAGCTCGGCTATTACCTCCGGCGGGTCCTGAAGGTCCGCGTCTATTATTATCAGCGCGTCTCCGCGGGCATTGTCCATGCCTGCCGTAACGGCAAGCTGATGCCCGAAATTGCGGGAAAAGCTTATCACCCGCACCTCCTTATGCTCCTTGGCTATGGCGCGGAGCTGCTTCATGGTGCCGTCGCGGCTGCCGTCGTTAACATATATTATTTCATAATCGTACCCTGTCAGCGCCTGCATTGCCGCGCTCATGCGCGCATAGGACGCCGGCAGCACCTCTTCTTCATTAAATACCGGAACTATAAGCGAAAGCAATTTGTTCATTGTTCAAACCTGCCTTTATTCATTAGTGGTACAGCTATTATAACCATTATTTGCCGCATTAACAACCAATGTTTACATTTTGCCGCATTGAGGGGAAGGGGATGCTGTGTTATACTATAATAAGACTAAAATCAGCACGATGGTGACAATATATATGAAGCGACATCACAGAAGGCGGCATACCATCCGCCGCAGGCGCAGCCTTAAATCCACAATATGGGGCCCTATTCTGGCCCTTAGCGCAACGATAATAGGCATAGCGGGCATAATTGCCGCAATAGTATTCGTGGGCCTGCCGCGGCTGCTGCCGCTTATAGGCATTGATTACCGCGCGCCCTTCGCGCCCACGCCTACCCCAAGCCCCACTCCGCGCCCGACTCCAACGCCAAATCCAATGGAGCTTTTTGACGCGGAAGCAGCGGAAACGGAGGTTGTGTTCGATGAAATTCGGGACTACAAATGGTTTGGCGATCCGTATTTTTACGGCGGCAAGCTGATGCTTACCGGCGGCAAGCTGATAGACGGCAAGGCCATCATGTGCGACCTTTTATTATGGGACCCCGAGGGGCGCAGCGCACAAAAGCTGAACCTTCCGCTTGAGAACACGCATTTCATGTTCCCAAAGTTCAATGACGATTGGATAGTTTATCTGGACGCCAATTACGACGGCGGCGGCAAGCTTTGCGCCGTGGACAGGTCGGCTTCAAGCCTGAAGCCCGTAACCATAAAAACCGTGTACACGGGCCAATGCGAGCCTATGCTCTATCAAAACTACGTTGCCTGGACGGAGCGCACGGGTACGCGCATGGACAAGCTGTTCCTTTGCGACCTAACAACAATGGAAACGACCACGCTGCATATGTTCAGCAACACCTCATACGGCCAAAGCCTGCCTTCGCTTATGGACGGGGTGCTCGTGTGGGCGGATGCGGAGCGCACGGGCACAACGGACGAGGAGGACGTGAGCGTTATATACTCCGTGCGCCTCGGCTCAGCATCGATACAGAGCATACATACCGAAACCTATGCGCACGACCCAATATCAAACGGGCAATACACCGCCTGGCTCGATGCGCACCATTCGCTCCAAACAAAGCTGTACTGCATGGCGCAGGGCGCAAGCGAACCGGCGCTGGTTGCGGAAGGAGTCGTACAGTTCGGCATGGGCAATAAGTTCATAGCCTATTCAAAGGACGAAACCATTTACCTTTACAGGTTCGATAATAAAAAGACCTATAAGCTTTCCGGCGAATACGAAAAGGCGCAGTTTATGGGCGTGAGCGACGGCAAGGTGATATGGATGGACGTTACCAGCCGCGAAAGGGACATATTGAAATATTCGGAGGTGCCTGAAAGATAATGGCTAAGGGAGCAAAAACCGTGTTCGTATGCGGCGAATGCGGCTACGAAAGCAGCAAATGGCTCGGGCGCTGCCCAAACTGCGAAAGCTGGAACACGTTCGTTGAAGCCGCCCCCGTGCAGCAGATAAAAAAGGGCATATCGTCACAGCGGGCGCTCCCCCTGCGGGAGGTTCAGGCGGACGCGGCGCGGCGCATACCAAGCGGCATTGGCGAACTGGACAGGGTGCTTGGCGGCGGCATAGTGGGCGGCAGCGCGGTGCTGCTGGGCGGGGACCCGGGCATAGGCAAATCCACGCTGCTTATGCAGATGGCAGGCTCGCTGACCAATCAGGGCAGCGTATTATATGTTACGGGCGAAGAATCCGCAGCGCAACTCAAGCTGCGCGCGCAAAGGCTGGGCGCGGGCGGGGAGATGCTCCTGCTTGCGGAAACGGACATAACCGTAATAGAATCCGAAATAGAGCGCATTAAGCCCGCTTTTTTGATAATAGACTCCATACAGACAATGTATTGCCCCGATATAGCCTCCGCCCCCGGCAGCGTTAGCCAGGTGCGCGAGGCCACGTCCTTTTTGACCCGCGTTGCAAAGACCACGGGTACGGCCGTTTTCATAGTGGGCCACGTTACGAAGGAGGGCGCGATTGCCGGCCCAAGGGTGCTTGAGCACATGGTTGACACGGTGCTTTCCTTTGAAGGGGACAGGCACGACGCCTTCCGCCTTTTAAGGAGCGTTAAGAACCGCTACGGCTCCACGAACGAAATAGGCGTATTCGAAATGGGCGAGCGCGGCATGGAGGAAATACCCGACCCATCTGGAATGTTCCTCACCGGAACCGATGCGCCCGGCTGCGCGGTCACCTGCGCGCTGGAGGGCACGCGGCCAATGCTTGTGGAGGTGCAGTCGCTCATATCCAACACCCCTTTTTCAAACCCGCGGCGCATGAGCGCGGGGCTTGAGCTGAACAGGCTTATACTGCTGCTGGCGGTGCTTGAAAAAAAGGCTTATTTATCCCTTGCGGACAAGGACGTATACATAAACGTAGTCGGCGGTATGCGGCTTGAGGAGCGCTGCTGCGACCTGGCCGTTGCCATGTGCATAGCAAGCGCGCTTATTGATGCGCCCATGCCAAAGAACACCGTATGCCTTGGCGAAATATCGCTGACGGGTGAGGTTCGCGGCGCAAGCCGCATGGAAAAGCGCGCCGCCGAATGCGCCCGCCTTGGCTACGAACGGCTGATAATACCCCGCCACGCCGCCTTCAAGGCCCCAAGCGGCATAGAGCTTATCCGCGTGGGCACGCTGGCGGAGGCCGTGAAGGTGCTTACGCAGGGGAGGAAGTAATTCTAAAGGGAAGGAATACGGCATGAAATACAGCAAAAAAGCAAAGGCCATAATATTGGCATGCGTAATAGTTATACTGATAGCCGGCATACGGCTCGGCAGCGATATACGGTACCTGCAATCGTGGCTGGTATTCGGCCTGCCCTGCGCGGGGCTGCTCATATACTCCATTGCGGCAGCCCGCGCCTATAAAGCCCGCATGCTTTGGACGGTATGCGGCGTGCTTGCGTTGGCGGCAACGTATTTGCTTTGGACAAATGTTTCGCTTTCCGATGCTATGGTGAACGAATGGACGATGCGCAATATGTTCCTTTTGGCGGCTTTTGCCGTTGTTACCGGCGCATTTTTCGCAAAATACATATTTGCCGTTTCGGCGTTTGCCTCCTTTAACATAGGAACAGCCGCGGGCGACCTTTTCGGCGTTTACTCCTTCGACCCCGGCGGCGGCAGACTGCACAGCGGCTGGTTCATATTCTGCTGCATATTCTTCTGCACTATGCTTGCCGCGGCAATAGCGCAAGCAATATATGGCAGGGTGAAGAAAGCACGGGCGAAGAAAGAAGGTTAAACCGTCCCCCCTGCACACTATCGTCCCTTGCGTCCCTATCGTCCCTAAGCGGCTATTTGCCTAGGTTTTTCAGGGACGATGGCAGGGACGATGAAATCTTGCGTCCCTGAGCGGAGGGGCTTACGCATGCCTACTGCCAACTAAAAGCTGTCCCCGTTTACGGGGAAAGTGGCATGGCGAAGCCATGACGAAAGGGGAACGGCTTAAAGCTGCTAAGTGCTTTTACTATTCCCCCTCAGACAATCCGCCTTACGGCGTATTGCCAGCTCCCCCGCAAGCGGTGGCGCCTTTTGGTAACTGTACTATTCAGTTTTCACTTGCATATTTTCTATGATTTGCGTATAATATAACCGAAGAATGACGCCAGCCGGTGAACGGTTGGCCAAAGTTTGTTTACTTAAGAATAGTAACCGTTACTTTGCACGATGACGGTTACTTTTCTTTTTACCGAAAGTTAGTGCGAATTGCAATACCTTCAGGAAAAGCCTGAAAAGTGCTACAATGAATGTCAAAAATGCAAAGAATTCTGACCATGTCATCATAGGGCCACCTCCTTTCCCTGAATTATAAAAAACAGAGGAGTGCGGCCAACCATCTACCGACCAGACGGACTAGCGTCAATTTTATTATAATTTAGAATACTGTCAAAATGCAATAGAAAAAGCAATATTTCACCCGTTCGAAGAACGGACTTCACTGCGTAAGCTTCAGGGACGATAGTGTGTGAAAGGGGTTAGGGTGGTTTAACTCCGCATCTCAAATATTATTGCGCATAAACGCACAAAGCATGGTATAATAAGCATATGTATAAGATTATGATTGTTGAGGACGACGCGGTCATTGCCGCCGAAATACGGGATTATCTGTGCCGGTGGGATATGCAGGGGCATATCGCGCACAGGCTGGACGACATTGTGGGAGAATATATCCGCATAAAGCCGCAGCTTGTTATAATGGACATCGCGCTGCCGTTCTATAACGGCTTCTATTGGTGCCAGCAGCTGCGGCAGTTTTACGATACGCCCATAATGTTCCTTTCTTCACGTGCGGACAATATGGACATTGTTATGGCCGTGAACATGGGCGCGGACGATTATCTCGTCAAGCCCGTATCCATGGAGGTATTGGTCGCTAAGGCGCAGGCCATGCTCAGACGGACGTATGACTACCGTACACCACTACTGCCAACGGTGCAGGGCGCGCGGTACGACTCCGCGGCGCTGTATATCGAAAAGGACGGCGTGCGCGTAAAGCTTACGCCCAACGAAGGTAAGCTGCTTTCCTGCCTTATATCAAAGCGCGGCAAGGTTGTTTCGCGGGAGGAGCTTATGATATCCCTTTGGGACAGCGACCAGTTCGTTGACGACAATACGCTGAGCGTGAACATGAATAGGCTGAGAAGAAAGTTTGAAGAAGTTGGCGTGAAGAACTGCATAGTGACGCACCGCGCGCGCGGGTATGCGCTGGATGGCTAAGGCGCGGGGCTATATACGGCACCGTGCGCCGTTCGTTGCAATGTATGCAATAAGCATGCTTTGCGTTATCGGGATAGCCTTCTTTGCGGGGGAAGATATGAGCGTTGCGCTGTATACGGCGCTTATAATAAGCTTCTTTTTCGTGTGCATAGCCGTGGTGGACATTGACAGGTACGCAAAAAAGCTGAAAACGCTTGACGAGCTCTGCGGCACCATAACGCATCTGAGCCGCGCCCTGCCGCGGGGCGAAGGCGGGCTTGAAAAGGCGTATGCGCACGTGCTTGAAGAACTTTGCAATGAATACGATGCCCTGAGCGCGTCCGAAACGGCGCGTAAGCAGGAATCGCTTGATTACTATACCCTTTGGATACATCAGATAAAAACGCCCATAGCGGCGATGAGGCTCCTTTTGGAGCAGGACGGCGACCGCGCCGTGATGCGGCAGGAGCTTTTCAAAATTGAACAATACGCCATGATGGCGCTAAGGTTCATAAAGCTTGAAAGCATATCGAGCGACATTGTGCTTGCCCCGTGCAGGCTGGATTCCGCCGTTAAGGAGCAGGTGCGCAGCCATTCGATACCCTTTGTTTATAAGGGACTGAGCGTAAGCGTAAACGTTAGCGGGCAAAGCATAATGACGGACAAGAAGTGGCTTGGATTCATAATAGAGCAGCTTATTTCAAACGCCGTTAAATATACCAGCAAGGGCGGCGTGACAATATGCGGGGACGCTAAAACGCTCAGCATTGAGGATACCGGCATAGGCATAATGCCCGAGGACCTGCCCAGAATATTTGAAAAAGGATACACGGGCTATAACGGCCGCATAGACGACCGCTCAAGCGGAATAGGGCTTTATATGGCAAAGCGGGCGGCGGACGCGCTGAGCATACGCATAGGCGTTGAATCAAGGCTTGGCAGGGGGACGCGGTTCACGCTTTACTTTCCGGACTGCGAAAGAGAAATATATAAGTGACAAATCTGTAAGCTGACGCTATGGCAGATGGGTTTTGTTATGCGGTAAAATAAGTGCATGACAAACGGAGGAATGAAAATGGAACTGTTAAAGGTATCAAATATTACCAAGGTATATAACACCGGCAAAGGCATGCGCCAGTTTAAGGCGCTAAACGGAGTTTCCTTCGACGTGCACGAAGGCGAATTCGTGGCCATAATGGGCCCCAGCGGCAGCGGCAAAACCACCCTGCTGAACATATTGGCAACGCTTGATAAGCCCACCTGCGGCGAGGTATTGCTCGACGGGCACAGCTTCAACCGCGTTAAGGACAGCGAAAGCGCGCGCTTCAGGCGGGAGCATCTTGGCTTCGTATTCCAGGACTTCAATCTGCTGGACAGCTTTAACCTGAAGGACAACATACTGCTGCCGCTTGTGCTTTCCCGCATGGATGTGAACGAGATGGAGCGCAGGCTTTCGCCCATAGCGAAAATGCTCGGCATAGAAGAGCTGCTGACAAAGTTCCCTTATGAGGTTAGCGGCGGCGAAAAGCAGCGCGCGGCGGTGGCAAGGGCAATAATCACCGATCCGCGCATACTCCTTGCGGACGAACCCACAGGCGCGCTCGATTCAAAGAGCAGCAAGCGCCTGCTCGATAACTTTGCCCAGCTTAATTCCCAGGGCAAAACAATACTCATGGTTACGCACAGCGCATTTGCCGCAAGCTATGCTTCCCGCGTGCTGTTCATACGCGACGGCGGCATCTTCAGCCAGATATACCGCGCGGAGGAGAGCAACGCCGCGTTTTTCGACCGCATAGTATCAAACCTTAGCGTGCTTTCGGAAGGGGGCAACGGCCTTGTTTAATGCCTTTTATGCAAAGCTTGCCCTTGCAAATATCCGCAGGGATAAGCGCACATATGTGCCGCACATAATTGCCACGGCGGTGATAAGCGGCGTGTATCTTTTGATAGCGGGGCTTATGTTTTCCTACGGCCTTGCCAATTTGACCAGCGGGAAAACCACGCAGGCCATGTTCTCCTTCGGCATGGTGGTTTTCAGCATATTCGCGTTTTTCTTCATGCTGTATGTGAACAACTTCCTTATAGGCCGCAGGAAGCGGGAATTCGGCCTGTATGCGGTGCTGGGGCTTGAAAAGCGGCATGTGGGCCGCGTGCTTAGGTGGGAAAACCTGTTCACGCTGGGCCTGGGGCTTATATTGGGCATAGTCTGCGCGCTCATATTCGGCCAGCTTGCGTTCTGGATACTGCTCAAGCTTATCGATTGCGCGGACGGCAGCCGCTTCGTTATAGGAGCAAGGGCGTACGCTATGACGCTTGTGTTCTTCGGCGGCATATTTATAGTGACAAGCGTATATAACACGCTGCGCGTGCGCATAGCCAATCCTATGGAGCTTATACGCGCCCCAAAGAAGGGCGAAAAGGATTCAAAGATGCTTTGGCCGCTGGCGATACTTGGCGTAATAATGCTTGCGGGGGCATACATCGTGGCGTGGAGAATAGATGATTCCGCCATTGCTCTTGGCATGTTCTTCCCGCTGGTAATCGTGGTAATAATTGCAACGTACATCGTTATGGAATACGGCAGCATTGCCTTCCTGCGCGCCGTTAAGGCCAACAAGCGCATATATTACCGCCCGTCAAGCTTCATTGCCATATCGGGCATGATACAGCGCATGCGCCAAAACGCGCGTTCCCTTGCCACCATATGCATACTGTCCACAATGCTTGTGGTTACCGTATCGGGCACGCTGTCCCTTTACGCCGGGCGGGAGGAGATGCTGCATGAGTTCAATCCGCACGACGTGGAGATTTCCATCCACTTTGTGGATAAGGACAACGGCTACCCCCTGCCCGATAAGGCGGAGCAGGAGCGGATAATGGGCGACGTGGAGCAGCTTTTCATAAACAGCGCGGCAAAACACGGCGTTAAGGTAGCTAAGGAGCAATTCGCTGCGGTATATGACGATTCGATATATTGCGACGCGGCGATAGATCTGCCCGGGGTAGACCAGCGCACGGGCTATGCAATAATGCAGGACTTCTACAATGCGCTTGACGCTTATCACGAGGCATATAACCGCGGCAGCACATGCTACCTTGTGCGCGGCTCGAAGGACATTTACAACAATCGCGCGGAAAACTACGCCATGTATGGCGGGCTGCTGTTTCTGGGCATATTCTTCGGAATGCTGTTCCTTGCGGTAACGGTGCTTATAATCTACTTCAAGCAGATTTCCGAAGGCTATGACGACAAGGCTCAGTTCGACATTCTGCAAAAGGTCGGCATGGACGACAGGCAGGTCAAGTCCACCATCAATTCGCAGGTGCTGTGGGTGTTCTTCATCCCGCTGGGCATGACGCTTCTGCATATGCTTTTCGCGTCAAAGATTATGAGCTGCATGCTCGGCACGTTCCAGCTGAATGATTACGGGCTGATACTTCGCTGCATCGGCGTAACATGCGCGGCGTTCATGCTGCTTTACCTTATCGTATACAAGCTGACCGCGCGGGTGTATTACAGAATAGTCCGCTGGTGAGAAAATGCCGCAGGGGCGATATGTCTTTGCGGCTTTTTTACATATGTGAACAAAATGTGAACAGTTGCCGCGGCAGCGCAAGCCGGGCAATGCCATTGCCATGGTTGTAAATTATGCAAATTGCATAAAAACATTAGAGCGAGTGAATAAGGCTGTATAAAAATAAACAGCTTCTTCGATAAAATG
>ENA-OUQH01002926-OUQH01002926.1-human-gut-metagenome-genome-assembly--contig:-NODE-2926-length-10165-cov-3.857765_pt1 | contig 10165 bp, 6 predicted proteins | sample MGYA00237948_ERZ548828 | MGnify/ENA primary metagenome ERZ548828 (study PRJEB26490, sample SAMN05194711) | human gut metagenome | biome: terrestrial biome; feature: human-associated habitat; material...
GGTGATGTTGCTGTTTTTTCACTCTGTGCGCAGTACTTTCTGAACGTGCGAGGTGAGGGGTGATATCACTACCCTCAGCGCGCTTTACGTGCTGCTGAAACGCTGGACAGCCGCTTGTCAAAGCGGCTATCATGTCATTATTGGGGGGCGGCCTCTTTCGAGGTTGGCTAAAAAAGAAGTAGACATACGAACCGGAATTTGTTTACTTTCAGACTTGCTGGCGGCGAGTAGCATTTTATGCTGTTTGCGGACGGCGAGCCCACAAGGGATAGCCGCTTTAGCGGCGCAAGGGGGTGTAGCCACCTTGGCGGAACGAAGTGACGAAACTTAATTTGCTCATCTTTTTCGTATTTCTCAACACTCATTATCTAAGTTCAAGGGAACTGGAAATATAAAAATGGAAGTCTTGCTCCTTGCAGTATTCTTTTATTTTTTGAATCAGTTTTTGATTAGTTGTATATTCCAACAGATACACTTCCACCCCATCCGCCTTGCACGTTTCCAAATATTTGCAGAAATAATCTCTCGTCTCGCTCGTTTGTTCACCAAAAGTTCCGCTATCAAAATCAATACTGCTCCATACTGATTCCTGATTTACACCTGTCATAATCTGATCAATCGCCCCATAGCGTTCCCTATATTCCGCCACATAAGTATCTCCACCGTTGATGATGACCGCTTTTCCAAACGTCATCATGTTTTGTAGAATCGCTGTAATGCCTTCAAAAATACTCTCGTGCGGATCGTAATCATATACATCACAATTATCTATAAAGAATCCGTCAACACCTTTTTCATATAGTTCCTGAGAAAGCTGTCCTATAAACTTCTGCCAGTCTGGGTTTGCTACATCTACCCATTCTTCTTCCTCCCAGTGCTCATACTCACCGATTGCCAGTTCCGCATAGGTTGTATAGTACTCCCTGAAGTTTTCAATCGACCCAATATTTAGATATGTATATACGACTGTTCCATTTTGATGGAGCAATTCAATATCCCTTTTTGTAAAATACTGTGCATCAATTACAATCGTTTCATACATTTTAAATCGTTCCAAAGATGAGGCGTCCGCATTTAAAAACACCCCATAATCGTTTTTCTCAAATTCCTTTGCTTGATTGGCTTTCACAAAAAAACATCCACCAATAAACATTAGAACAAATAATACAGCCAAGGCTACTGGTTGTTTGATCCTCTTCCCGCACAATGCCTCCCACATCCTTTCGGTGATTCTCGTTTTTTCCTCATGACTATCACATTTTACACATTGATGATTATGTTTTCCCAGATTTGTTGCTCAATTTGTATTCAAATTATACCATGAAACTTGTGAACAGTTCTACCGTCATTTTGGAATATATGAGAAAAGGACGAACTCATCTTCTAAAATGAATTCGTCCTTTAAGGCACAGTTATTAGCTTGTTTCAATACATCTTGATGTACTATTTCAGGAAGAAAAACCCTTTTATTCTTCTGCAAAAAGTTTCTGCTTCCGCTCAATCATCTCATCAATTCTCTCGATATACTGCGCTACATCCTTGACATTCTCGCATCTTTCGATCCGATGAGTGCCATTCTGATCTGGTTCTGTCCAGACACGTTTCGTTGAAGCTCCCGCTCCGCACGCCACGATGGTCTGTTTCTCCTCCATGATCAGAATGTTATAAATTCCTGCTTTCCCCGGACTTGCGTAACCGACATTTTCCAGATTGCCAGCCATGCTCTTCTGCCGATACAGATAATATGGTTCTAATCCCATCTCTTTTGCATATTCTGCGGTGAGGTTCATATGCTCTGTGGTGTTGACCATCTTGTAATCTTTATAATCTTCCTTAAACATGTTAAGCCGCGCCGCCCGCTTTAATGCAAGTGAATGCACGGTAAGATTATCCGGTTTTAACGCTTTTACCTGCTCTAAGGTATCCCTGACATCCTCAAGGCTTTCCTCCGGCAGTCCCATGATAAGATCCATGTTAATATCATCGAATCCAAGCTCTCTCGCAAGCTGAAAACTCTCCACGGTCTGTGCCACGGTATGTCTGCGCCCGATGATTTTTAATGTCTCATCTTTCATCGTCTGCGGATTGATGGAAATTCTTGTGATGTCCCATTTTTTCAACGTTTCTAATTTTTCTCTTGTGATGCTGTCCGGACGTCCGGCTTCCACTGTAAACTCCAGACAGTGTGACAGATCAAAGCTGCATCGGATCTTACGGATCAGCCGGTCAAGCTGATATGGCTCCAGTGTTGTCGGTGTGCCCCCTCCAATATAGATGGAATTCAGATGTTTTTTTCCAAATTTTACTGCTACATAATCCAGTTCTTTTTCCAAAGCATCCAGATAGCTGTCCACTTTCTGTCTCCAGCTCACTAATGGGTAGGATGTAAACGAACAATACAGGCAGGTGGTCGGACAGAATGGGATTCCGATATAAAGACTGTATCCGTTCTCGTAATCGATCTTTTTTAAGATTTCAAGCTCACGCTCTGCGATATCAATGGAAAGATCGATTTTCTCATCGGATGCAAAGTACGTTTTTTGCATGTAGGCTCTGATCTCTGCCTCCGTTTTTCCTTCCTCTAAAAATTTCATCGGGATTTTCGTTGGCCGGATTCCTGTCAGAGTCCCCCACGGAAGCTTTTTGCCCGTGATCTCTGATAATATCTGATAAAAATTCTGTTTCAATTCGTTTTTCGTTTCCGTGCGGTCTGAAAAATCTACCGGAAAACTTCGGTCATGACTTTCCTGACCATTTTCCTTCCACTCAATTTTTATCTGCTGTGGCTCATACTCCACCTGAAACTGAAAGGTGATCTCTTCCTCATATTTTTTATCTTCTGCCGTTGCACTCACATTTTCCTCCGGGAAAAATGCTTTGATGAGCGAATGTATGTCATACTCAAATTCCGGCTGGTTTAATTTTGCTAATATCATGCTTTCCTCCTACAAATAGGGATTGTACATCCGCTCTGTTCCGATCGTTGTCATATCTCCATGTCCTGTATACACGGCGGTCTCATCAGGAAGCGGCATTAGTTTTTCCCGGATCGCATGGATCAGCTGGGATGCACTTCCCTTCGGGAAATCAGTCCTTCCAATAGAAGTCTGGAAGAGACTGTCTCCGCTGAATAACGTGTTCTGATAAGGAAAATAATAGCAGCAGCCTCCCACCGTATGTCCCGGTGTTAAAAATACCCGTATATGAAATCCTGCAAGATCTATTTCCTGCTCATCTTTTAAATATTCATCGGCATAGAACACAAGCTCGCTTCCCTGCCATCCGCTCAGATTCAGCTGCGGATTTTCCAGTGTCTCTTTTTCTTTTTCCTGCGCGTATATTTTTATATGCAAAAGCTGCGCCAGCTCCCCTGCCCCTGTCGCATGGTCAAAATGTCCATGTGTCAGAAGAATTGCCACAGGTTTCAATCCCTGCTCTTTCACTTTCTCTGCAAGCTGTTTTGCACTTGCACCCGGATCAATGATCAGTACTTCTTTTGTGTCATCATTGATCGCAAAATAGCAATTGGTCTGTACCGGACCTACTACATATATCTGTATACTTAATGGTGCCATCTTTTTCTTCCTCCATAAAAAGATGAAAGAAACCACCTGAGCCAGATCAGCCGGTGGTTCTCTCAATATCAATAATACTGTCTATCTGACGAAGCTCGTCGATCACGCTCGTCAACTCTGCTTTTCCTTTTGTGTTAAATGAAATATCAATGGTTGCGATTCCCTGCTTACTCGTCTTGGAATGGATCGCATTGATATCAATCTCACGCTCTGTAAAGGCTCTTGTGATATCAACGAGAAGCCCGGTACGGTTATTGCAGAATACTTTGATCTCTGCCAGATAAAGACCGGAATTGCCGGATTCTTCATCATGCTGCCACTCTGCATCGATGAGACGTTCTCTCTCCATATCCGAAAGATTGATGATGTTGATGCAATCTGTCCGGTGAATGGAAACACCGCGTCCTCTTGTCACAAATCCTACGATCTCGTCCCCCGGAACCGGACTGCAGCATTTTGAAAAATGGACTGCCACGTCATAAAGTCCCTTTACAATGATACCGCTCTTTGATTTTTTCTCCGGGACTTTTTCTTTATTTTCGGAGATTGTCTCAAGAACTTCCTCGTCTGTAATACGTGCAAGGTGATCTTTCTTGTATTCCTCATACATGCGGTTTACAATCTGACCTTCTTTTAAACCGCCATGTCCAACGGTTGCAAGGCAGGAATTCCAGTCGTGAAAACCATACTTGCGCATGATTTTATCCTGATACTCTGGTCTGTTGATATCGGAAAGGTTGATTCCCTTTGATTTACAACAGGATGCAAGCAACTCTTTTCCTCTTATAATATTTTCTTCCTTCAACTCGCTTCGGAACCATTGATTGATCTTGTTCTTTGCCTGCGTGCTCTTTACAATATTCAGCCAGTCGCGGCTTGGTCCCTTGGAATTCTGAGAAGTCAATACCTCGATCCGGTCACCATTCTGGATCACATAATCAATCGGAACAAGCTTTCCGTTGACTTTGGCTCCGATCATTTTGTTTCCGACCGCCGAATGGATGCTGTACGCAAAATCAATTGGCGTAGAACCGTTTGGCAGGTTTTTTACATCTCCTGTCGGTGTGAAGCAGAAAACCGTATCCGAAAACAGGTCGAGATCACTTTTTAACAGACTCATAAACTCTTTGTTATCGGACATATCCCTCTGCCACTCTAAAATCTGTCTCAGCCAGCTTAACTTCTCTTCCTCGGTAACGGTCATTGGTGCTGCAGCACCGCCATTATTGCTTGCCTCTTTGTATTTCCAGTGAGCGGCGATACCGTACTCAGCAGTGCGGTGCATCTCATAGGTACGGATCTGGATCTCGAACGGCTGTCCGGTCGGTCCAATCAATGTCGTGTGAAGTGACTGATACATGTTCGGTTTTGGCATGGCAATGTAATCTTTGAACCGGCCAGGGATCGGTTTATACATCTCATGGATGACGCCGAGTGCCGCATAACAGTCTTTTACGGAATCCACGATAATACGGATCGCAAACAGATCATAAATCTGATCCAGCGTTTTATCCTGATTCTTCATTTTCTTATAAATACTGAAAAAGTGCTTTGCCCGCCCATCGATCTGCGCCGGAATTCCGGCTTCGTGGATATGTTTTTTTACCTCTTCCACAAGGCTCTGGACATAATCATCCCTGACACTTTTTCTCTGGGCGATCTGATGAACCAGATCATAGTATGCTTCCGGCTCTAAATATTTTAAAGACAGATCGTCTAATTCGATCTTAATTTTGGAAATACCAAGACGCTGGGCAATCGGCGCATAGATATCCATTGTCTCACGCGCTTTTTCCTTCTGTTTCTCCGGCGTCATGTATTTCAGTGTCCGCATATTATGCAGGCGGTCTGCCAGTTTGATCAGGATCACACGGATATCCTTTGCCATGGCAAGGAACATTTTTCTTAAATTCTCTGCCTGAACTTCCACCTTATCCGCATCGTAGGACAACTGTCCCAATTTTGTGACACCATCTACCAACAGTGCAACCTCTGCACCAAACTCCTGCCTGATCTCCTCATCGGTCATAACGGTATCTTCCACCACATCATGCAAAAGTCCCGCTACGATTGTCTCTTTATCAAGCTCTAACTCTGCTAAAATAATCGCAACGCACAATGGATGGATGATATATGGTTCTCCCGATTTTCTTACCTGCCCCTTATGTGCCTCGTATGCAATGTTGTATGCCTTCTCTATCAGACTGATATCCGTAGATGGATGATACTTACGGACACTGGCGATCAATTCCTGATATAATTTTTCGGGACTCTCAAACTCCTTCATTGGTTTGATACTATTGTCCTCTTCTTTTACGATTTTCTCTAATTCTTCTGACGAAAGTTCTGCCATGTAGATCACCCACTTTTATCTATGCTTTTGTGTATAATATATGATTATATTTTATTTTCTATCAAAAATCAACGCTTAAACTTTGCATCCGGCTTCCATCACCATTCTATCTGATAATCTGACATCAGGACGCCGTCTATTTCCCGGTCACCGCAATATGAAAAGCCTAATTTTATGGCAAGTTTTTCAGAAAGAGTATTTTCTTTTTGAATCAGACAGTGCAAGAGATGTACCTGCAGCTCCTCTCCTGCATATTGCATGATCGCCTGACAGACTTCATAGGCATAACCCTGTTGTTGAAAGGATGTCCGGATCGCATACCCCAATTCCATATCTCCATTTAACTCTTCCCGGTGTTCCACACCAGCCCTGCCGATCAGCGTACCCGTTTTTTTCTCAAAAACGAGCCACATTCCATATCCGTAAAAACGATACATATTTTCGATATAGGCTTTCTGATATTCCAGCTCTTCCTCATATTCATATAACCCCTCCATATAATCGGTCATTCCGGGTTCTGCATACATGGAAAAAAGGTCATCCAGATCAGAAATTTCCAGTTCTCTCACAATACAGCGTTCCGTCTCCAGAATCGTCCATGGAATGTTGAAATGTCTCTCATACACACGCTGTAAAAACGTCATATCGACTTCCTCGAACCCCTCGACGACCATATCGGCATGAAGAAATGTATCCGTTTCCGGCTTCTGATAGGCAATCGCCGGGACATCCACATCTCTGGCAAGGTCTAAAAGAGACTGATTCGAAGATAGAAAAATGATATCTCTGCTCCGCTTCTCTGACAGCTGATGAAAGTCTTCCTCTTTTTTCATTAATACAAATGTAGTTTGTTTGATCCCTGCAAGATTTTCTCTTAACAAAGAAACTTCCCGCTCCGGTATCTGCGACACCCATATCTGTTTTGGATACTCTTTCTTATTATAATATGGCAAACCTGTTCTCCTTATTGATTGTTATGCACAAAACAACCGGTATCTGAACAGATACCGGTCATTCTTTTAAAACCCATGAATTAATATGCAATATTTACATCGACATTTCCCTTGATTCCTGGAACACTTCCCTTGGAAGAATACTGCCACATGTTATATTTTCCTTTGTAATTGCAGGTTGTGTTGTACTGTGCAACCCAGATAAAGTAGTTACTGAATGCAGATGCATCAATTTTATTATTGTACCAGCTCTTGCTTGCGTAAACACCTGCTTTTCTTCCACCGTTTGCAATGGTCTTACAGAACGCAGCCACGCATGCTGTTCTGGTGCCTTTATCTAATCCGTTGGCACGGGCTGCTCCGCTTCCGTTCTCTGTATCAACAAAGATCGGGTAAGAAAGATTGTAGCCGGAGCATAAGGTCAATGCCATACTTGCCTCCTCAACAGCTTCTGCCTCAGTTGTAGCCTGTGTGAAGAAGTAAACACCAACGTTAATGCCGTTTGCAGTTGCACCCTGAATATTTTTCTTGAAGCAGGAATCCTCTACCAATGCTCCTGTCTGTGATCCGCGGTAACCGACACGGATAATTGCAAAATTGATACCTGCTGCCTTTACAGATGCCCAGTCAATATTTCCCTGATGGCTGGATACATCAATACCGTTCTTTCCTGAACCCTGCTGTAATGCTCCATCACTTCCGAAGTTGTAAGAGATACCGCTGATCACCTGACTTCCTGTTACACGCTGATGGTTGCTGGTATAGTAATATACTTTTCCATCAATGGTCTGCCATCCGGTGTAAACCGGCTCGGTGTAGTAAGTTCCGTTTGCATTGTAATCTGCCACGGTTGCTGGTTTTTTACACTCGGAATCTTTGTAAAGTAATCTACCGGATTTATCTTTTAACTGGGTTGTTGTATTTCCAGTAAAATCATTGACTGTAACTGTACATGTGATTTTCTTGTCACTTGCGGTTGTCTTGGTATCGCCCGGTTTGGATAAGTATGTGATCGTACCTGTTACAGTTGCGCTTCCTTTTCCAACTGCTGTCAGTGTACATCCTGTTTTCGCTCCATTGGATACCTTTACAACTTTTTCGTTGCTGCTAGCCCATGTAATATTTGTGATAATATTGCCTGCGTCTGTCAATGTTGCTGTGAGACCAATTGCATTTGCATTATTAATAGTGCTGTTATATAAAGCTGCCGTCTGTGGTACTGTGACAGATGCACTGGCTGCGGCTGCAGCTTTTACCCATTTTAGTGTGTATGCTGTTGTGCCTGCTGCCACTTTGATCTTCGTGGAACCTTCTACCAGTTTATATCCCTGTGCTTCATAAGAAGATGCCTGTATCTCAGTAGCAGTAGCATCTACTGTGATATCTTCACTTTTGGATTCTTCTGCTTTGGTCTTTCCATCAGCCTGAAAGAAATTATGTGTTACCTTATAAGTAACCTTATCTGCTGCTGTTGCAACCCACATGATGGTATATTCTTTTGCACCATTCTGAATGGTAAAGGTTGTACCGTTGGAAGCTTTATATCCGTCATATGTTTTTGCAGATGACACCGTTTTCGCATCCTTTGCAACAGTTACTGTCTCTTTTTCATCTGCTTTGTCTGCTTTTGTTTTTCCATCGTTTTTATAAAACATATGGACAATGGTAATTTCATATTTATCTGGTTTCGTATCATCCGGCTTTGTCTCTGTACCATCTGTTTTGTCTCCAGATGTTCCATTCTGATCACCTGTACTCTCACCATTTCCACTATTTCCAGAACCAGAATTCTGATCACCGCCAGTTCCCTGACCGCCTTCACTCGGTGTTGTCGTTTCCGATGGTGTTGTTGTTTCTGATGATTTTGGTACTGTTGTTTCTGATGATTTTGGTGTTGCTGTTTCCGATGATGTCTCGGATGATGTAGTCACACCAGATGATTCCGTTCCTGTAGCATGGTATCCCACACGTTTTGCGGAAGCCGTCACTGCTGCCTGTGCAATGTCCACTTTTGTTGATCCACCAACAGAAGCTTTCGGGAAATTGGAAGTATCCACATCTCCTGCTCCGACTTTGGATGGTGTGCAGGTGCTGTCAACCGTTTCCACTGTATCCTGAATAACAGCCTCCACCTCAACATTGTCTACCTCTGCATCCTCTGCCGGTGCTACTTCTGCTGCGGATTTAATCTCGTCTTTGACATCTACCTTGGTGTATTCAATCTTATCCTTAACCGTTACTTTGTAAGAATTCTCTTTTGAAATATATCCATCGATCTCATTCAAAGAGACATCATATTTTCCGGCATCAATACTTTTAATGTAAATAATACCATCTTTATCATCATCTGAATATGTAGTTGATTTTGCCTTCTTCTTGTCTGCCTTGATCGTGATCTCAAAAGGCTGTCCCTTTACATTTTTCGAGGACTCGTCCTGAATCTTGATCTTCAGATCCTTCTCAATAGAACTTCCGACCAATGTAACAGTTTCCGGTTCTGCCGCCTCTGTCTCTTCCGTGACAACCTCTTCAACTGCCACAACTTCTTCCGTCGGTTCTTCTGCCACCTCTGTACTGATCACAACATCTGCCACAATTGGTTCCGGCTGATGAAAATGGTCATATAAAAAATATCCTCCTGTTCCGACACCGCCAACTGCTGTCACAGTGGCTACACCCGCTATGATTGCCTGTGTCTTTGTCAGCCCGCTAAGCAAAGTCGCAACCCCTTTTACCTTTCCGGCTGCGCCCTGAATTAAATTCAGAAAATTCATTCTCGTCTCCTCCTCGTCTGCATTTCCAATTACTTATCGTAAATTTTTCGCAATTCACTCTATTATGATAAAGAATATGTCTGCAGCAATTCGCTGCTATTCCTTCTTTGTAATCATGCGAAACTAATTATAGCATTTTCCCATATTATGTAAATATAATTTTTCTTATTTTTTCGGAAATTTTTTCCACCGGAAAATATTATTCTTATTTTCAGGGTTACACGCCCTCACAGTCAAATGCCGGGATAAAACTCTCTTCCGCTGTGTCCCCCTCCTGGATAAAACCATTTTCTATTCCGATCTCAATCGCATAATCCACCAGTGTCTCATATTCCTCATCGGTAATCCTGCGATTTAATTCCGGATACTTTTCCAGATTGGAAAGTGGGGTGAACTGATTCATGATACTGATATAAATCTGCTTTCCAAAAGTCTTATGTAAAAGTTTCAGAACCTTCTTTGAATTTCTTGTATGCCCCGGCAATATAAGATGTCTCACAATAGTCCCAC
>ENA-OUQH01002927-OUQH01002927.1-human-gut-metagenome-genome-assembly--contig:-NODE-2927-length-10165-cov-3.389416_pt1 | contig 10165 bp, 6 predicted proteins | sample MGYA00237948_ERZ548828 | MGnify/ENA primary metagenome ERZ548828 (study PRJEB26490, sample SAMN05194711) | human gut metagenome | biome: terrestrial biome; feature: human-associated habitat; material...
GTCTCGGCGCAGAGGTACATATTGTATACCGTCGTGGTGAGGAAGAACTTCCGGCCCGTAAAGAGGAAGTACATCACGCAAAAGAAGAAGGTATCATCTTTGATCTTCTCCAGAATCCAACCGAATTATTGGTGGATGAAAACGGTTGTGTAAAGGGTGCAAAAGTGATCAGAATGGAACTTGGCGAACCGGATGCTTCCGGAAGAAGAAGTCCGGTTGAGATTCCGGGCTCTGAATATGAGATCGAGGCAGATACTGTGATCATGTCACTTGGTACTTCTCCAAATCCTCTGATCTCATCCACTACAAAAGGTCTTGATATCAACCGCAGAAAATGTATTATTGCAGAAGAAGAGACCGGTGCAACTTCCAAAGAAGGTGTTTATGCCGGTGGTGACGCTGTGACAGGTGCAGCAACTGTTATCCTTGCGATGGGTGCCGGTAAAGCAGCAGCTAAGGGTATTCACGAATATCTCAGCAACAAATAAAAACAGACAGGACAGGGCAGGTGCTGAATGGGTCATACATTTGGCACCTGTTTTTTTTCTGTAAGTATTCCAAAGAAAACCCAAAGTTTTATTAATATTTTATGAAGAGGGTAGCAAAATTACAGGGTTTATGTATATAATAGAACACGCTACGCAAGAAAGAAATACGAGAGAGGTTACCGATAGATGAAGGAGCAGAATCAGCGCCAGATACAGAATCAGACAGAATTAGACGAAAGAAGACTGAGACAGAAAAAGCTTGTACGGAAAAGAAAAATCGTTTTGAGTGTAATGCTTTTGACATCTTTTTTACTGGGATGTGTCTGTGGAAGATATTTTCCTGAGATCAAACTTGGAAAAACAGAAGAAGTGCTGGCATCAGCGCAGGATAACTCCGATGAAGATAAAAAAGAAAATCAAATTACAAATGACGTAGATAATGGAACAACAGCAGATGGAACGGAAAAAGAGGAACAGTCTGCTACAGAAACTGTCGAAGAACCGGCAGACAGCGAAGAAACGAATGATCCGTTCGCGGAGATTCCACAGGTTGTGTTATCAAAACCGGTAGATTATTCCTTGAATCAGGCAATCAGACAGTTAGAACAGATGGAAGCGTCAGATGAACGCTACGCACAGATCGTGGAAAATGCAGAGAAATATCCGGAAAAATTACTGATCAATCTGGCAAATAATCCGGAAATGATCGCATTTGTAGCTGATTATAAAGGGAACACAAGGGATTATGATAAAGCAGAACTGACAGAGAAAGAGTTACAGGAAGAATATCCGCTCTTTTTACAGTGGGATAAACGCTGGGGCTGCCTTGCATATGGGGATGACAGCAATGTCGCGATCAGCGGATGCGGTCCGACAACACTGGCGATGGCAGTAGTTGCGCTGACTGGAAATGAGGAGGCAACTCCGGCCGCAATCGCAAAATTTGCCATGCAGGAAGGGTTTTATATGTCCGGCACAGGAACGATGTGGTCGCTTATGACAGAGGGGGCGGCAGCTTACGGTGTCCGCTCCGAGCAGATCAATATCAGCCAGACTGAGATCAAACAGCACTTAGATCAGGGAGATATCGTGATCTGTTCTGTGCGGCAGGGAGATTTCACTACAGGGGGACATTTTATCCTGCTCTATGACTATGATGATGAAGGATTTTCCATTAACGATCCGTTTTCTTTATACCGCAGTGGCCAGAAATGGGACTATGGAAAAATCAGAAGCCAGATCAAAGCTGTCTGGGCACTAAAAGCAAAATAAAGAACAGTTAGCGATTGTTCAAATAGTTTAACAAAAAACAGGGCATACTAAAGCATCATAAAGTGAGATGGAGAGATGCAGAATGTGCCAGAATATGAGTGGACTGTCCACTGCTGAAGTGGAATTTCGGAAAAAAGCAGGGTTGTCGAATGAAAGCGTAGATTCTTCCACAAAGACAGTGGCACAGATCATCCGCTCAAATGTTGTAACTTATTATAATCTTATTTTTTTGATCATTACGATCCTTCTGATCGTGGTGGGATCTTTTCGGGATCTTACTTTTTTACCTATTATTATTGCAAATATGTTGATCGGAATCATCCAGGAGCTGCGTTCCAAAAAAATCCTGGATGATCTTACAATATTAAACACACCGAAAATTACGGTCCGGCGGGATGGAAGTGAGCAGGAGGTTTTGGCGGATGAACTGGTGCAGGATGATGTGATAACGCTTTCGGCGGGTGGACAGATCCCGGCGGACGCACTGGTGTTATCCGGCAATATCACGGTCAATGAGGCTTTGATCACAGGGGAGGCCGATGAGATTATAAAAAAAGAGGGAGATCCGCTTTTCTCGGGGAGTTTTGTGATATCGGGAGAGTGCCTGGCAAAACTCGAAAAAGTGGGAAAAGATTCTTATATTTCAGGACTGATGTTACAGGCAACGCAGACAAAAGAGGGCGAGCAGTCGGAGATGATCCGGGCGTTGAACCGCCTTGTGCAGACCGTGGGCGTGATCATCTTGCCGATCGGGGCGATCCTGTTTTTACAGCAATACTTTTTTTCCGGGGCAACGATGAAAGATAGTGTAACGGGCATGGTGGCGGCTATTCTCGGAATGATCCCGGAAGGTCTGTACCTTCTTGCAAGTGTGGCGATGGTGGTGTCGGTGATGAGGCTTGGAAAACAAAAGGTACTGATCCATGACATGAAATGTATCGAGACACTGGCGCGGGTAAATGTACTGTGTGTGGATAAGACCGGAACCATTACCGTGCCGGAAATGGAAGTGGCACAGTTTATCCTTGCAAAAGACCAGAACCTTGCGGCCGAAGAGGAAAAAAATAAAGTCGCAAAAACGATCTCTGACTGTGTGCGTGCCCTGCCGTGCGACAATGCAACGATGGAGGCATTGCAGCAGTATTTTACGGAGCCGATGGAAAACAGTGCAGAAAAAATCGTCCCGTTTTCGTCTGCCACAAAATACAGCGGAGTGGTTCTGGCAGGAAAAGCTTATGTGGTCGGCGCACCGGAATTTGTGCTGCGGCAGGATTATGCGGCTGTTCAGGGAACAATCGAAGTATTTCTGGAAAAGGGATATCGTGTGCTTGTATTTGCAGAGTATGAGGGGAATCTGGATGGAAAAGAACTGACAGAAAATGCAACTCCCATTGCATTTATCCTGCTCAACAATGCAATTCGTGAGGGGGCAATGGATACATTCCGTTACTTTTCCAAGCGGGGAGTGGAAGTGAAAGTGATCTCCGGGGACAATCCGGTCACGGTATCGGAGATTGCAAAGAAAGCGGGAATCCGCCATGCGGAAAAACAGGTGGACGCAGCAACGTTGAAAACAGCGGAGGCAGTGCGGAAGGCAGCAAAAAAATACACGGTGTTCGGCAGGGTGACACCGGAGCAGAAACGTCTTCTGGTGCAGGCATTAAAAGAGCAGGGAAAGACCGTGGCAATGACCGGAGACGGCGTGAACGATATTCTTGCGTTAAAAGATGCAGACTGCAGCATTGCGATGGCATCAGGCAGTGAGGCGGCTTCGCATGTGGCACAGCTTGTGCTGCTCGATAACGATTTCAATAAAATGCCGGCGGTTGTCATGGAAGGGCGGCGGGTGGTGAACAACATCGGGCGCACTGCCAGCCTTTATCTGGTCAAGAACATTTTCTCCATGCTCTTAGCCGTATTTTCCATGCTGTTTCTGATTGATTATCCGCTGGAGCCATCGCAGGTGTCGCTCATCAGTGTTTTTACGATCGGGATTCCGTCATTTTTTCTGGCGCTGGAGCAGAACCGGAATCAGATCCATGGGCATTTTCTTACCAATGTCCTGATCCAGGCGCTTCCGGCTGGGATTACAGATTTTATCGTGGTGAGCGGTCTGGTGATTTTCTGCAGGGAGTTCGGAGTGGAAAAAGAGTGCGTTTCCACGTCGTGCACGATCCTGATCGCAGTTGTCGGCTTCATGATCCTTTATCATATAGCAAAACCGATGACAACACCGCATGCGATCCTGATCGCAGCGATGGTCATCGGCTGGTTATTTTGTATGCTGTTTTTCAGTGAACTGTTTGCGATCACGGCGGTCACAGGAAAATGTGCAATGCTCATGATTGTGTTCGCAGTCATCACGGAGCCAGTGTTCCGGTATCTGATACAGCTTGTGGAGACTGTTCAGAAGTGGGGTGGAAAACTAAAATTTTAGTCCGATGAACTGGAATGTTTTTTCCGGCTCTGTTTTTCCCAGATAAAATACGTTACGATCAGAAGGATTCCGGTGAACAGCCATGTGATCGGGCTTGCCAGACGGACTGCCCAGTAACCGAACGGATTTAAGGTGACGGCGATCACGATAATACGGCACACCATTTCCACAACACCGCTTAACATTGGAACAAGTCCGCGGTTTAAGCCCTGCAGGGCGTTCCGGTAAAGGAAAATCCATGCGAGCGGCAGCATGAAGAAACTGATGGTGTTCAGATACTGCATGGCATAGTCGAAAATTTCTTCAGAAGGATTGCTCACAAACCAGCTCACAATAAAACGTCCGCCGAATACGCAGATGGCAGAGGCAGCAAGCGAGATAAAAATGCAGATGAAAAATCCTTTGCGCATTCCCTCGTAGATACGTTTGTATTTTCCTGCGCCGAGGTTCTGACCGCAGTAGGTGGCAATCGCAGTGCCGAGTGTCGGCATGGTCTGGGTGGAGAGGTTTTCCACTTTGGAGGCGGCAGTGAAGGCAGCCACAACACTGGAACCGAAAATATTGACTGCACCCTGCAGGATCATGGTTCCGATAGCGGTGATGGAATAGTTGAGCGCCATCGGAATACCGATGGAAAGCATATTGAACACACCGTATCCGTCGAGATAGTAATCTTCCCGGCTGGTTTTTAAAATGTCGAATTTGCGGAACATATAAATAAAGCAAAGCAGTGCGGAGACACCCTGCGCAATGATCGTTGCATAGGCAGCGCCTGCGGTTCCAAGTTTTACGACGACGATCAAAAACAGGTCGAGCACAATATTTAAAAAGGAAGAGAGAATCAGGAAATACAGCGGTGTTTTGCTGTCGCCGATCCCTCTTAAAATACCGGCGGCAACGTTGTAGGACATCGTGAGCAGGATACCTGCGAAAATGACTTTAATATAAGAGTCTGCGAGTCCTAAGATATTGTCCGGTGTTTTCATTAAAATAAGAAACTGTCTGGAAGCTGCCACCGTAGGGATAGTCAGAAGTAACGATACAATGGCAGTCAGTATCAGGGAGAGTGCGACATAATGCTTTAACAGCTTGAAATCTTTTGCACCGAAGGCGTGGGAGACCATAACGCCAAATCCCTGCGCAATACCATTTGCAAATCCTAATACAAGGAACATCAGACATCCGGTAGAGCCTACCGCAGCCAGAGCATCCTCACCAAGATACTGCCCGACAATGATCGTATCCACCATGTTATAAAACTGCTGAAAAATATTTCCCAGTAAAACCGGAACGGAAAAAAGTAAGATCATTCTGAGCGGGCTTCCCATTGTCATGTCTTTTGTCATAATCTGTACTCCTTGATTTATAAAATAGTTAAAAATCTGTCCGTGTTTTTTAGCCTCAACACGCATATTCTTTACGTTTCAGCAACTTAGTATAAGGCATGGACCGCAAAAAGACAATGTTTATTTTTGCGAAAAAATATAAATTTTTTGTTTTCGCAAAAGAAAAGATTTTTTCGTGGGAAACTGTTATAATAAGAAAGCAATTATTTGCAAGTCACAGTAAAATCACGGAGTAAAATAATGCAGACAAACCTCGAATACTACAAAATTTTTTATTATGTATCCAAATACAACAGTATCTCCCTCGCAGCAGAGGCACTTTCCATCTCACAGCCGGCAGTCAGCCAGGCAGTCAAGCATTTAGAAAGTGATCTTTCCTGTGCTCTCTTTGTGCGGACATCCAAAGGCGTGCGCTTGACAAAAGAAGGCGGACTGCTTGCAGAATATGTGAGAAAAGGATATGAGACAATCCTTACCGGGGAGAAAAAACTCTCGGAGATGTTAAACTTAGATGCCGGAGAAATCTGTGTGGGGGCTAGTGACATGACATTGCAGTTTTATCTGCTTCCTTATTTAGAAGCGTTCCATGATGCATTTCCACAGATCAAGGTGACCGTGACGAATGCCCCGACACCGGAGACGTTGAAACATTTACAGGACGGAAAAATTGATTTTGGGATCATCAGTACCCCGGTGAACAATAAATATGATTTTAAAATGACACCTGTGCGCAAAATTCAGGATGTCTTTGTGGCGGGAAAAAAGTTTGAGTATTTAAAAGGTGGAAAATTAAGCTATAAAGAGCTTGAAAATCTTCCGGTCATGTGCTTAGAGGGCAGCACTTCCACAAGAAAATATGTGGAGGATTATCTGGCAGAGCGCGGCACATTTGTCCGGCCGGAATTTGAACTTGCGACGAGCGATATGCTCATTCAGTTTGCAGTGCGCAACCTCGGTGTTGCCAGTGTCGTGTCGGATTTCGCAGAAAAATACATTGAAAATGGGGAATTATTCATATTGAAATTTGACAAGGCGATACCGGAACGCGAGTTTTGCATTGTCTCAAACGAGCGTGCGCCGATGTCGGCAGCGGCAGAAAAATTATATGATTTTCTGCCTGTTCCGTAGTGAAAAAATGTCAGAAAAAGTTCATCAATTCTTCATCAATCTTAATAGAATATCAATGGGATTACGGGCAGTAATATGATAAATTTATATGCAGGATCAGGATATTTAGGGGGAAACGTCAATGATGCGTTTATTATCAATCGGGATAGATTGTGTCTCAGCTGCTATTTTTGTGATTCCTGCTTTGGCTATTTTGCAGTGTACAATCTACAGGAAATGGGAATTTAAACCATTTTGTGTAAAACTGATATTTGCATTTTATGCGCTTGCTCTGTTTTCGGTTGTGGGTGTCCCTGCGGTTGGAACATTTCAGATGGATTTTGGACTGAATCTGATACCGTTTGCAGACATTGTAAATAGTCCGTTTGCATATATGAAAAATACGATTTTGAATATCATTTTATTTATACCGATGGGATTTTTTGTACCTGCGGTCTGGAAGAATTTCCGGTCTTTCAAAACCATGTTTTTCATGGGACTCGCGGTATCACTGGGGATTGAACTATTACAGATATTTACATTCCGGCTTACGGATATTGATGATCTGATCACCAATACGGCAGGAACTGTGCTGGGATATGAAATAAGCAGAAGATTTTCTTTTCCGTTCTCTTTAAAATCAGTGGATTCGAAAGGAATTTTGGTACGATATGAACCTGTCCTGATTCTGGCAGTTACGCTTTTGGTTTCCATGTTTCTGAAACCGATGGTGTCTGATGGCATCTGGAATATTGTGTTATCTGGTCCGTGGTGGGGGAAATAAGGAGATATAATGAATGATTATATCAAATATAATGAATATTAATTTTACTTATGGCATTACTTCGTGTATAATCATAAAGTAAAAACAGGAAAGTGTGATGGTTTTTACAGACCATCACTTTTTTTATGCAGGAGGAAAATCAAATGGTTACAGCAGTAGTAGGCGCTAACTGGGGCGACGAGGGAAAAGGAAAAATCACAGATATGCTTGCAGATGAAGCGGACATTGTTATCCGTTTTCAGGGCGGAGCAAATGCAGGTCACACCATCGTAAACAACTATGGTAAATTTGCATTACATACATTGCCATCAGGCGTATTCCACAGCCATATCACCAACATTATCGGAAATGGTGTTGCACTGGATATCCCGAAGGTAATAAGTGAGATCAAATCGATCACAGACCGCAATGTGCCTGCGCCAAAAATCATGATTTCAGATAGAGCACAGATCGTTATGCCATACCACGTTCTTTTCGATCAGTATGAGGAGGAGCGTCTTGGAAAGAATTCTTTCGGTTCTACCAAGTCCGGTATCGCACCATTTTATTCAGACAAATATGCAAAGATCGGTTTCCAGGTAAGCGAACTGTTTGACACAGAGGAAGAATTGAAGGATAAGATCAGCAGAGTTATCGCATCCAAGAATGTTCTGCTTGAGTATCTGTATAAGAAGCCGCTTCTTACAGTAGATGAAGTATATGAAACATTGATGGAGTACAAGGCTATCGTAGAGCCATATGTATGTGATGTATCCGCATATCTTCATGAGGCGATTAAAGCTGGCAAGACAATTCTGTTAGAAGGTCAGCTTGGAACATTAAAGGACCCGGATCATGGTATTTATCCTATGGTTACGTCATCGTCCACACTGGCTGCTTATGGTGCGATCGGTGCCGGTATCCCTCCATATGAGATCAAGCAGATCGTAACAGTAGTAAAGGCATATTCAAGTGCTGTAGGCGCCGGTGAATTCGTCAGCGAGATCTTCGGAGATGAAGCAGATGAGTTAAGACATCGTGGTGGTGACGGCGGTGAGTACGGTGCAACAACCGGACGTCCAAGACGTATGGGATGGTTCGATTGTGTAGCTTCCAAGTATGGCTGCCGTATGCAGGGAACAACAGATGTAGCATTTACCGTACTTGATGTACTGGGTTATCTGGATGAGATTCCTGTATGTGTCGGATACGATATCGATGGTGAAGTAACAACAGACTTCCCTACAACAGCTAAGTTAAAGAAAGCAAAGCCTGTATATGAGGTTCTGCCGGGATGGAAGACAGATATCCGTGGTATCAAGAACTACGAAGATCTTCCGGAGAACTGCAGAAACTACATTGAGTTCATTGAGAAACATATCGGATATCCGATCACTATGGTTTCAAACGGACCAAAGAGAACCGACATTATCTACAGAAATAAATAATAAATAAGAAATAAAAAGAAAAACCATACCGACAGCATATATATTTGGGTGAATAGGTAAATCACATAAAAAATATATATGCTGCCGGTATGGTTTTTTAATTATATGGAAAAAGCTGTATTAGAATATATTATGCAAGGTTCTTTTGACAACGCTTCAGCATCGCCGGGGTCTCCTGACCGAACTTGCGGCGAAGACGTTTTACAACATAGATATAGGCAGGAATCAGGAAGATATCTGCAAATATCCATGCGAGCGGACTGCCGAGTGCTACAAAGACATAACCGAATTTTGGTACCAGGATAAAGCCTGCGATCGTACGGGCAACCATTTCACAGATACCTGCGATAACGGCAAATGCGGAGTAGCCGAGTCCCTGAATCATAAACCGGACGATATTTACAAGGGCAAGCAGGATGTAAGCTCCTGAGTTGCCAAGCAGGAAATAATATACAAGCTTGATGATCTCTGTTTCTTCTGCATCCAGGAAAAGCAGTGCCAGATTCTTGCCGAATAACAGGATAAATACAAATGCAAGAATCGCATAGACAATACCGAGTTTGATACATGCCTTTAAGCCGGCATCCACACGATCCATTTTCTTAGCACCGACATTTTGTCCACCGTAGGTTGCCATTGTCGATCCCATGGCATCAAACGGACAGCAGAGGAACATGGAAATCTTTGTTCCGGCGGATACGGCAGCGATAACGGATTCACCCATCGAATTAACTGCAGCCTGAAGAATAACACTGCCGATCGCTGTGATCGAGTACTGAAGCCCCATCGGAACACCCATACCGCATAAGGTCAGACAGTGGCGCATACTAAATGCCCAGTCCTGTTTTGTAAAATGAAGATATCCGAGCTTCTTACACATATAGATCAGACAGCCGACACCGGAGATCGCCTGTGCAACAACGGTTGCAACAGCAGCACCGGCGACACCCATCGGACGAACTAACAGGATATCCAGTACGATATTTAACAGGGAGGATGCGATCAGACAGACAACAGGGGTTACACTGTCGCCGAGAGAACGCAGGATACCGGAAACCATATTATAAAGGAAGGTTGCAGGTATTCCCATAAATATAATAAATATGTAGATAAATGCCTGATCCAGGATGCTGCCCGGTGTCTTCATCCAGATCAGAATATTTCTGGTAAGAATTCCGACTGCAACTGTCATAACGGCAGCGAAGAAGATCGAAGCCCAGACACAGTTTGTAATGTACTTCTTCATATTATCAGTGTCCTTTGCTCCAAAGGCCTGAGCAACCGGGATGGCAAAACCATTGCAG
>ENA-OUQH01002928-OUQH01002928.1-human-gut-metagenome-genome-assembly--contig:-NODE-2928-length-10164-cov-9.153230_pt1 | contig 10164 bp, 9 predicted proteins | sample MGYA00237948_ERZ548828 | MGnify/ENA primary metagenome ERZ548828 (study PRJEB26490, sample SAMN05194711) | human gut metagenome | biome: terrestrial biome; feature: human-associated habitat; material...
ACCGCATCCGCTCCGACCCTGCCGCTTACCAGGACGTTGCGGCTCACAAAAAGCTCGCCACCTTGTTCTATGAGCCGTCTACCCGCACCCGCCTTTCCTTTGAGGCGGCCATGCTGAACCTGGGCGGTCATGTGCTGGGCTTCCCGAGCGAGACCGTCTCCAGCGCTTCCAAGGGAGAAAGCGTTGCAGATACCATCCGTGTGGTCTCCTGCTATGCTGATATCGTGGCAATGCGCCATCCCAAAGAGGGCGCACCGTTCCGCGCTTCCCGCTACTCCCGCATCCCGGTCATCAATGCCGGTGACGGCGGCCACCAGCACCCCACCCAGACCATGACCGATCTGATGACCATCCGCACCCGGATGGGTCGGCTGGATAATCTGACCATCGGCCTGTGCGGCGATCTGAAGTTCGGCCGCACCGTCCATTCTCTCATCAAGACCATGGCACGCTGCAAGAACATCCGCTTTGTGCTTATCAGCCCCGAGGAGCTGCGGGTGCCCGACTACATCATCAAGGACGTGCTGGAGGCCAACGGCATTGAGTACCGCGAGACCCGGAGCCTGGAGGAATCCATGCCCGAGCTGGATATCCTGTACATGACCCGTGTGCAGAAGGAGCGCTTCTTCAACGAGGAGGATTATATCCGCCTGAAGAACAGCTACATTCTGACCAGCGAAAAGATGGCCCTCGCCAAGCCTGAAATGGCAGTGCTGCATCCCCTGCCCCGCGTGAACGAGATCGCGCTGGATGTGGACAACGACCCCCGTGCTGCCTACTTTGAGCAGGTGCAGAACGGCGTATACATCCGCATGGCACTGATCATGACGCTGCTGGGTCTTGCCGACCCCAAGGCACCGAAGGAGGGCAACTGATATGCTGAATATTGACGAGATCCAGAACGGCATTGTGATCGACCACATCAAGGCAGGCACCGCTGTGGGCCTGATGGAGCTGCTGGGCATCACCGGCAACAAGACCGCCAACGTGGCACTGATCCAGAATGCGCGCTCCCACAAGGCCGACTGCGGCCGCAAGGACATCATCAAGGTCGAGGGGGATGCCTCCTGGCTGAACCTGGACGTGCTGGCCTACCTTGACCCTGACATCAGCGTGACCGTGATCGAAAACGGCAAGGCTGTGCGCAAGGAAAAGCCGAAGCCCCCCAAGCGTCTGGTGAACATTGTGCGGTGCCGCAATCCCCGCTGCATCTCCTCCATTGAAGAGGAATGCGACCAGATCTTTGAGATGAGCTCCAACGGCAAATACCGCTGCATCTACTGCGAGCAGGAGCTGCAGGTGAAGCCGGAATAATCGGTACAAAAGCAAAAGGCAGTGCGTCCCACGCGGCGCACTGCCTTTTTTTGTTTGTTACACGAAATCCTCCCGCATCGGGGTGAAGATATCCAGCAGGATGCCCGCTTCCGTGCAGGTGCAGCCATGCTCCACACCGTCCTCCTTCCGGCCCGATCTCAAGCAAAAAAAGCCCGACAAAGCTCCCTCCGGCAGCACCGCCCGGCATCCCATTCCCACATACGATGCCGTGCAGGTGCAGTGCATTCAGAAGGTCTCTATCTGCAGCAATCCCCCAAGATCGCCATTCAGAGCTTCGTCAGACTTTTTATTCGTAAAGACGTTCCGGTCCACGCACACACGCCTGCGTTCCCGGATGTTCCTTCCTCTGTCGGCCGCAAACCATACAGCGGGGAGGCGCTCCTGCCTTTAACTTGGTTTCATTGTAGCAGATTCCGATGAAACTTTCACCCCAAATGTCATATTCTGCAGGGTTTCATGTCATAATTTGCGGAGTGGGATGGTGCAGGTAAAGCGGAACCAGCACTCCCGGCAGCTGATGGTATATTCGCCGCCGTATTTTTTCAGCACATCCCGCACGTTCCACAGCCCGAAGCCGTGGCCCGCCCCTTTCTGAGAGATGCGGGGCAGCTGACCATCCACGAGGTTCAAGTCCTTTTTCACCCGGTTGCGGACAGAGAGCACCACCTCGTCCTCGCTCTTCCGCATCCGCACATAGACCTCCGGCGGATCAGCCTGCGCGGCGGCCTCAATGGCATTGTTGAGCAGATTGGAGAGCACGATCACAAGATCCGTCTGGCCCATGGGCATATCCCGCAGATCGGGCAGATCAAAATAGACCATGACCCCTTTTCGGCTGGCTTCCTCGTACTTTTTGCTGAGCAGGGCATCTAATAAAGGGTTGTGGGTGTTCATAATGGTGGTATTCGCCGCAATGGTCTTTGTGAGCGTGGAAAGGTAGGCCTTTGCGCCCTCGTAATCGCCCTGCTGGAGCAGCAGAGCCAGTGCCTCGGTGTGGTTGGTGAACTCATGGGTCAGCCGCCGCTGAGTCTTGTAGGATTCCAGAAGAGCTTCTGCGCTCTTCTTCTGGCGCACAGCCTCCACCATCAGTGTCTGCTGCAGCAGCATCTGGTCGTTGACCATCTGCACGATCCCCAGATGGATCAGCACTGCTATGGTCAGACCAAAGGTCAACATCATGTTCATCATGCTGGGCACTTCACTGCCGCCGGATACCATCAGCACGATGTTCAGCACCACAACGATGCCGGGAAAGAAGGACATGACCAGCATCTGCAGCGGGGTCAACGCCTGCTCCCGCCGCCAGCGCCGGATAATGTAGGCTGCAAGCAGGCCAGCCCCCACAACAGCAGCTACCAGCAGGAACAGACAGCTGCGGTAGCGCCAGACCTCCCGGACGGGAATGTGCTTACACCAGGCAAAGGTGTAGCTGACTGTATTTTCCGTCAGCAGGCACATGATGCCGTTGACAAGGCAGGCCGAGAGCTTCTGGTTCCAGCTTCCGCCGAAAAAGAGCATCGTGACCAACAGGTAGATAACATTCAAAATCACAGATTCAACATTGAAAAAGCCAATGTCATGCCGGATCGAGGCCGCCAGAAATACTGCTGCCAGCAGGGCTGCCCACAGGCAGGGGAAGCGGAATCTCCTGCCGCGGCCCAGAAATGCATGGTCCACCATGATAAAGGCCGCCCACTGGCCAATGCAGACCAGATGCCCCATCAAGAGCATTTCCTTAGTCATCCCCAAACTGCCCCTTCCATTCCAGATAGGTGCTGCGGATCTCAGCATAGCCGTTCCGGCTCACGCCCAGCTTGACCCCATTGCGCAGGGTGACCATATAGCTGCTGATCTGCCGGATGTACTTCATATTGACCACCGCGCTCCGCCCCACCCGCAGAAAGCCGTTCTCAAACAGGGCCTGCGGCAGCTCGTTCAGCTTGCCATAGTAGGAGCACAGGGGCTGATGAGCCACATCCCCGTAAACGTTGATCTTGCGCAGGTCGCTTTCGAGGTAGTAGATGCTGTCGTAGGGCAGCTCGGTCTCGGTGCGGTTCTGCCGGATGGTCAGGGTCTTGGGAGCCCGGTGATCCTGCTCGTGCAGAATGGCATCCAGACAGCGGGGCAGCTGGCAGTCCAGATCGCGCTTGAGGATATAGCGGAACGCATTCACGGTGTAGCCCTCCGGGGCAAATTCCAGATAGGCCGACACATACACCAGGCAGATCTCCGGGCTGCACTGGCGCAGCTGCTTTCCCAGTGAGATGCCGTTCATGGTGTCCAGATCCACATCCAGCAGCGCCACCTGATACAGATCAAGGTCCCGTCGGGCCAGTGTCTCTTCCCCGCTGTGGCAGACGGTGCATTCCACCTGCAGGCCCCGCAGCGCAAAGAAATCCCGGACGAGCGTTTCCACGCGGGCAGCAAATACCGCATCATCATCACAGATCAAAATGTGCATTGTGTCCTCCAACAAAAACACCCTCTCCGTCAGTGCTTCGCACTGCCACCTCTCCCAAAGGGCGAGGCAATTGCTGCTCTGACTTCAGGCTGTGCAAGTTGCTTCCCCATCAGATGCGTTGCCCCCCCTTGGGGAGCTGGCGAGCGAATGCGAGACTGAGAGGGTTTATTCCCTTATGCAAAGAACTTGTCGTAGATGCCAAAGGCGAAAATGAACAGCACGATCACGGGCAGACCGTAGGTCAGGTAACCGCGCATCCAATCGTGGATCTTCAGCCCCTCGCCGGTGTTGACCTCTTTCTTATAGTTGTCCCAGCCCCAGCCATAGCGGGAAACGCAGAACAGCAGGTAGACCAGGCTGCCCAGCGGCAGGAACAGGTTGCTGACAAGGAAATCCTCAAAGTCCAGCACTGCACCGCCAAACACGGCAAAGCCATCCCAGGCCCAGAGGTTATACCCCAGCACACAGGGCATGGACAGCAGGATGATGAGGAACAGGTTGACCAGACTGGACTTTTTACGAGTGCAGCCGGTCAGCTCCATGCCGCAGCAGATGATGTTCTCAAACACCGCCAGCACGGTGGACAGGGCCGCAAAGGCCATAAACAGGAAGAACAGGCTACCCCACAGCCGCCCCAGCGCCATGTTGGCAAAAATATTGGGCAGGGTGATGAAGATCAGGCTGGGACCTGCGGTCTGATCCACACCAAAGGTAAAGCAGGCCGGGAAAATGATGAGGCCGGCCGTAATGGCCACAAAAGTATCCAGCACCACCACACGGACGCTCTCGCCCAGCAGGGAGTGCTCCTTACCGATGTAGCTGCCAAAAATAGACATGGCACCGATGCCCAGGCTCAGGGTGAAGAAGGCCTGATTCATCGCACCCACCAGGGTGTTGACGATGCCAACCTCCTTCATGCGGCCAAAGTCGGGCACCAGGAAGAAGGAAAGGCCCTCCTTTGCGCCATCCATGAAGAGGCTGTTCACGGCCAGAATGACCATGATGAGGAGCAGGGCGATCATCATGCCCTTGGTCACACGCTCCAGACCATTCTGCAGGCCCTTAGCGCAGACCAGAATGCTCAGAACGACCACGAACACCATCCAGAAGGTCATAATGCCGGGGCTTGCCAGCATCTCGGTGAACTTGCCCGCCACCTCGTCTGCGTTCAGGCCGGAGAGCTTTCCGGCGGCAGTCATATAAAAATAGTGCAGCATCCAGCCTGCAACGGTGGTGTAGAACATCATCAGCAGGTAACAGCCGATCAGCGTAAAATAGCCATGGATATGCCACTTCTGGCCCGGCTTTTCCAGCACCTGATAGGCGCGCACCGGGCTTTTGCGGCTGGCACGGCCCACAGCAAATTCCATAGTCATAATGGGCAGACCCAGAATGACCAGGAACAGCAGGTAAAACAGTACGAAGGCTCCTCCGCCGCCCTGACCTGCCATATAAGGAAATTTCCACACGTTGCCAATGCCGATGGCACAGCCTGCCGACAGCAGGATGAAGCCCAGCCGCGATTTCAGCGTTTCACGTTCCATAATAAATTTGTCCCCTCCAATAATTTCAGCCGCCCGCCTTCTGCACGAAAAACAGGCGAAATCAGTTTATTATATCACAAATTGGAAGAGAATGGAGTGCTTTTTCGTATTTTCCCTTGCAAATTTCTTTCATCTTATATAAAATAGATAAGATGAAATGTGTACAACACGGAAAGGAACAACCGGATGGTCTCAGACGAAACAGCCTACCGGAAGTATCTGGCCGGAGACGAAGCTGCCGCTCAGCTGTTGGTGGAGCGGTATGGCGACGCGCTGACCCTTTACATCAACGGCGTGCTGGGCGATATCCACGAGGCAGAGGATCTGATGATCGAAGCCTTTGCCCATATTTTTGCAAGAGAGCGGCCCATTCAGGATGGCTGCTTCAAGGCTTACCTCTATAAAACCGGGCGCAATCTCGCATTGCGCTGCAAGACCCGGCGGCGGTTTTTTCTGCCGCTGGAGGAACTGCCTTTTGAACTGCCGGACGAGGCACTGGCCGAGACTGGATCGCTCCAGAACGAACAGCACCAGCAGCTGTACGCCGCACTGGGCAAGCTCAAAAAGGAATACCGGGAGACACTTTTTCTGGTCTATTTTGAAGAACTGAGCTACCGGCAGGCCGCACAGGTGCTGGGACGCACCGAGCAGCAGGTAACGAACCTTGTGTACCGGGGCAAGCAGCAGCTGAAACAACTTTTGGAACAGGAGGGATATCAGTATGAAAACTGATGCCGAACGGATGGCGCTGATCCGCCAGCGCACGACCCAGCTGCAGCGTCAGGCGCGCGCACGGCAGATGCTGCTGATCGATGCAGGCTGTATGGCGGCCTGTCTTGTGCTGGTGGTCTGCCTGGGCCTTGCCATGCCCGGCTGGGCAGGCACATCGGTCGCGCTGCATGTTTCCCCCACCGGCACCGCCGGGATGCTGAGTGAGCGCGGAGCCGACGGTTATATCCTGGTGGGCGTACTCTCGTTCCTGCTGGGCTCCTGCGTGACCATCCTGCTCTACCGCCTGCGCCGCAGCAGTGAAAAGAAGCACACGAGGGACGACGATGAGCTTTGAGATCATTGACAACACCTTTCAGGTGATCGTGCTGGCTGCGATGGCGCTCCTCGCCTTTCTCCTCGCCTTCCGGCGCAGCAGCCGCTCCTGCCTGATCCTGGCGTTCGGCTACGCCAGCTTTATGATGGGCACTTTGTACTACCTGCTCCATCTGATTATTCTGGGCCATGGGCCGCAGGTGTTTTATGTGGCCGAATGCTCCTGGATGGCCTCGTATTTCTTTTTTCTCTCACTGGAGATCCTGTATTGGGAGGGCCTGCGCCCGCCGTTCTCCCCTTTTGCGCTGGCGGCCGGGGTAGTCATTGCCGGAGTTGTCATGCGGGTGCAGGTGTTTGGCCCCTCTCCGCTGATGTCTGGTGCCCTGGCGCTCACCTTTGGCGCGTTGGCTTACCTCTGTTTTTCGGCCCTGCAAAAGGAAAAACGGCTCCGGCCTTATGAGATCGCACTTTTGTTTGAAATGTCCTTGCAGATCCTTCTGTTCGTTGCCTCCGAGTTCATCCGTGATTACACCCGGTTCAACCTTTACTATGCTGTGGACATCCTGTTGACCCTCACGCTGGTCAGCTTCCTGCCCCATATCCTGCAGGAGGAGCCCCATGACCTACATTGAAAATATCTTTTTGTGCCTGGCGCTTCCCATGCTGCTCTCCCTGCTGTTCATATCGGGCAGCCCTCGGCGCTTTACCCTGTTCGTGGTGCTGGGCATGGCCACCTGCCTGCTTTCGGCTTATGTCAGCAGCTTTTTCATGGGGCGGCACCAGTGCAGTGCCGTGACCACCGCCATTGAGATCGCACCTGTCTGCGAGGAGATCCTGAAGCTGCTGCCTCTGCTGCTCTACTTTTTGATCTTTGAGCCGGATTCCCACAAGCTGACTCCTGCGGCCATTGGCATTGCAGTGGGCTTTGCTACCTTTGAAAACGTCTGCTACCTGACCGAAAACGGTGCAGGAAGTTTTGTTTTCCTGCTCATCCGCGGCATGTCCGCCGGGGCCCTGCATCTGGTCTGCGGCATCCTGACCGGTCTGGCACTGGCCTATGTGTTCCGCCGTCCGTGGCTCACCTGCACCGGCACGGTGGGGATTCTGGGGGTCTGCATGGTGCTGCACGGCATCTACAATCTGCTGATCACCGCCGACGGCTTCTGGCAGATGGTCGGGTACTTCTTTCCTTCTGCCATCATCGTCACCCTGTTTGCGGCAAGGCTGCTCCACAGGGGCAGGCACACTGTTTTTCGCTGACCGTTTCCCGCTCTTTTCCGGAGCGGGAAATTTTTTTGAACTTTTTTCAAATTTGGGTGAAAGGAATCGGCGCGAACTGTATTATAGGAGATAGAGAGGACGGAAAGCAGCCGCTCTGATGATCTCTCAAAAGGAGGGACTGTCCATGACCCAGAAGGCGAGTGTTCGTATGGAGGAAATTCGCCGCCGCACACGCAGGCTTCGTCAAAGGCGGGCACATCGAATCAACTGCACTCTCTCCGCAGTTTGTCTGTTTTTGACAGTCGGCATTGCGTCCCTGCTGTATCAGGAGCATGTTCCGGGTCTTTCCATCGTTCTGGCCGGGTACGGCTCGGTGCTGCTGCACAGCGGCGCTGATGCTTATATCGTGGTCAGCGTCGACTCCTTTGTCACCGGCGTTGCATTCACGTTGCTCGGCATCCGGTACAGGCGGTACAAAACACTGCACCGCCCCTTCTCCCCGGATGCTGCAGACAAGGCTTCCTCCCAAAGCCTCTCTGACGACCAGTAGCGCCCTCCATGCTCTTCTCCCACACACTTTTCTCCATACCCCGAAAAGGCTCTGCCGTTTCTCCCGGCAGAGCCTTTTCCCTTTCAACCAAAAACAGCACGCCGAAACTGAACGGCGTGCTGTTTTTTCTGGTTCTATGGTTATCTGTCCCACTTGTCGCACAGGGCGTTGATCTGGTCGGCAAACTTGGCAAGATCCTTGTTGGCCCCGCCCTCGTTGTGCTCGATGACGCGGAGCAGCCGCTTGCCGGCGCTGACCAGCCGCTGGAACACCGTTGCGGCGCGGGACGCGCCCTCGCTGGGCTTGTGCTCCAGCCGGACACGGGAGCCTTCCTGCAGGCAGACCGCACCCTCGGCCCCAATGGCCCACTGCTCCCCATTGTAAGGGGCACAGGCGGTAAAGCCCTGCTCGGTCAGGGTCTGGGCAAAGATGTTCTCCACCTCGTCCTCGCCATGGATGATGAACACCCGCTTGGGCTTGGGGCTGAACGCGTTCACCCAGGCCAGCAGGCCCTCGCGGTCGGCATGGCCCGAAAGGCCCGTCAGCTGACAGATCTCTGCCTGCACGTCGATGGTCTCACCGAACAGCTTGACATTGACGGCACCATCGATCAGGGTGCGGCCCAGCGTTCCCACGGCCTGATAGCCCACAAAAAGGATCGTGCACTCCGGCCGCCACAGATTGTGCTTGAGGTGGTGGCGGATGCGGCCTGCCTCGCACATGCCGCTGGCCGAGATGATGACCTTGGGCACCCGGTCGGCGTTGATCATCCGGGACTCATCGCTGGTCACGCTGACCTGCAGCCCCGGGAACTGGATGGGATCGATGCCCTGGGCCAGCAGCGCCCGGGTATCCTCGTCAAAGCAGTCGGGGTCGGTATCTTTGAAGATGCGGGTCGCCTCAATGGCAAGGGGGCTGTCGATGTAGACCGGGAAATTGCCGTGGCCGGTGACCAGACCCTCTTTTTTGATTTCACGGATAAAGTAGAGCAGCTCCTGGGTACGGCCCACCGCAAAGCTGGGAATGACCACATTGCCGCCCCGGTCAAAGGTGCGCTGCAGGATCCTGCTCAGCTCCCCCACATAGTCCGGGCGGGGACCGTGGCTGCGGTCACCATACGTAGACTCCATAAACACATAGTCCGCGTCCCGGATCGTTGTCGGGTCCTTGATGATGGGCTGATGCTGGTTGCCGATATCCCCGGAAAAGACCAGCTTGGTGGTGGTGCCGCTCTCAGTGACCCAGATCTCGATGCTGGAAGAGCCCAGCAGATGGCCCACATCGATGAAGCGGATGACAAGGCCCGGGGCCAGTTCGATCTTCGTGTTATACTCCATGCCCCGGAACAGCTGCATGGCCGCCTCGGCATCCTGCACGGAGGAACTGCCAGGCGGCGTGACCACTGGATCAGGCGCAGCGGCCGCACAAGCAGCCAACGCCGGATCAATGACCTTTGACGCAATCTTCATAATAGCACGGCGGTCTTCCTCAGGCAGAGCCAGATAGTTCGCCAGCAGCGCCGTCTCGAGATTCGACAAATGGTACTGGGCCGCGACCTCGGAAACAAGGCTCGGCTTTTCCGGCTGGAAGATCTCGCCCTCGCCGGTAAGCAGCCACTCGCGCCGGACGTTGAACTTCTCACAGATACGGATCGCGTTTGCCTCCGTAAGAGCCACCGCCCCGCTTTCGATGCGGCATACGGCAGATTTACCAATACCCAGAGCCTCGCCAAATTCCCGCTGGCTAATGCCGCCCAGGGCCGCCCGCAGCTCCTTTATGCGTTCATTCAATCAACTCACCTCCCTTCGCTTGCAAGCTGATTATACCACAATAAGTTCCCTAAAGCAACCTATTTTTAAAAAAATCCCTTGACACGGTACACTAAAGAAACTATAATAGTTTACACAAGCAACCGGACAGGTTGACTTGAAGAAACTCAACGCACCAAATAAAACAGCGAGGTGAACAGCATGGAAACCAAGAAGAAAGAACAGAACACCAAGGCAGAG
>ENA-OUQH01002933-OUQH01002933.1-human-gut-metagenome-genome-assembly--contig:-NODE-2933-length-10154-cov-3.749381_pt1 | contig 10154 bp, 8 predicted proteins | sample MGYA00237948_ERZ548828 | MGnify/ENA primary metagenome ERZ548828 (study PRJEB26490, sample SAMN05194711) | human gut metagenome | biome: terrestrial biome; feature: human-associated habitat; material...
GGTGACATTTGACCGCAAGACAAAGAAAGACAGTTTCTTCTTATATAAAGCATATTGGAGCGAGGAACCTTTTGTTCATTTGTGCGGTTCCCGCCGCAGCGACCGTTCCGAGGATACAACGACCATTAAAGTTTATACAAACCAGCCGGTCGTATCCTTATACAATAACGGAGAGCTGATCGAGCAGAAGAGCGGAAATCATATTTTTACCTTCCAGCTTCCTATGGAAAAAGAGAATAAGATCGAAGCCGTAGCCGGAAGTGTGAAGGATGCAATGGTACTTCATCACACAGAAAAAGAGAATCCGGATTATAAGCTGAAAAAAGAAGCGAAAAAGAGTGAAAACTGGGTATAGATTTTAGCAGGATATTCCAAAGGAGAAGAATAAATGAGTAATCAAAAAGAAAATACCACTGCACAGGCAGCCGGAATGAACCGGGCAAAACCGTATCAGCTTGTGTTGTTTCCGATGAACAATGGTGCGACAAATGTATATTATATCCTCACCATGAATTTTATCGCATATTATGCAAACGGAGTGTTAGGACTTGCGCTTATGTTTGCAACGACAATGGTAACCGTCATGCGTCTTTTTGATGCCGTGACGGATCCGATCATCGGAGCTTTGATCGACCGGACAAATTCAAAATTCGGTAAATTCCGTCCATACATGGTAATCGGAAATGCGATCATGATCGTTTCTTCCATTTTACTGTATTTTGGGACGAGGATCATCGCACCGGACATGCAGTGGCTGCGCTATGTATGCTTTGTGTTATTTTATGCATTATATGTTATCGGATACACATTCCAGACGGCCTGTACCCGTTCCGGACAGACCTGTCTGACAAACGATCCGAAACAGCGCCCGATGTTTACTATTTTTAATACGATCGCCAGCCTGATCGGTATGGGACTTGTACAGTTTCTGGCACCGATCTTAGGTGACCGTCTTGGCGGCTATAACAGCGCTAACTTTTTTGATTTTATGATACCACTTGCCATCGTGGTATCCGCAGTGCTGACACTTCTTGCAGTGATCGGTATCTGGGAGAAAGACAGACCGGAATTCTTCGGTGTTGGCAATAAACAGGAAAAAGTAAAATTAAAAGAATATGTTGCTATTTTAAAAGCAAACAAAGAGCTGCAGCGTCTTATGGTCGCAGGAGCGGGATGTAAGCTTGCTTTCTCCATCGCAACGAATATGACAGTACTCTGTATGCTTTACGGAGCAATGATGGGAGACTACGGCGGACTGTATCTTCCAATGATGATCGTCGGATATATTTTCTCTGTTCCGTTCTTCCTTTTGACGGTAAAGACATCACAGAAGCATGGACAGAAAGCTTCACTGGTGCGCTATACAATGCTTGCGCTGGTCATGTACATTGGAGTTTTAGTGTTGTTGTTGTTATGGAATCAGGGGGTTCCGGCATTTAACTTAAGCCTGAGATCCATCAATGTATACACGGTGTTATTTGTGTTATTCTTTGGTATCGGTTATGGTGCATATTATGCAACAGCAGATATGCCGATTCCGATGGTTGCAGACTGTTCCGATTATGAGACATACCGTTCCGGACAGTATGTGCCAGGTATTATGGGAACATTGTTCTCACTTGTAGATAAATTAGTAAGTTCTCTTGGATCTACCATCGTTGGTGCAGCAGTTGCAATGATCGGTATCCAGACATTACCGGACAGCAAGACACCATATTCTTCCGGAATGCATGGCGTTGTTCTGATCCTGTTCTGTATCGTTCCGATGATCGCATGGCTTGCAACACTCTGGGCCATGAAGGGCTACACTTTAACAGGAGCCAGAATGAAAGAGATCCAGGCTGTCAATGCTGTGAGAAAACACGCGGTAAGTGAGGGAATGTCACTGGAAGAAGCCATGGAAAAATGGAAAACTTATGAGGATGTGCCGGAAGAATTCAAATGACCACTTACGTCATAAAAAGAACCGACTAGGGCGGGTTTGTTGATTTTTTAACAAAATTTTAATAAAATGAAAACACAAAGTAAACAAAGTTCGTCAAAATGACGGAATTTGAAAAAAGAAATGGAGAAAAATTATGGGAGAGAACAAAAAAGAAGTGAAAGCCCGCAAGAAGGCTTTCCGTAAAGCAAAACACAGAGCGATCCGTCCATGGAAAGGATTATCGATCGTATGTGCGATTCTGGCAGTGATCTTCGTGCCGCTGTACAGCTTATTAAACGTTTTTGATAATTCACTGGCCATTTTCGTCGGAGGAACATTCTGGAAATTACAGAACGAGGATGAAAGTGCACAGTACTTTACCTCTGACTTTGAGTCTACAGAAGATATGGTTGACTATGGATTACAGCTTGTTCAGCAGGTGGAGGCAGAGGGTGCAGCGCTTCTTATGAATGAGAACAATGCACTTCCTTTAGCAGAAGGTGCCAATGTCAGTCTGTTTTCCAATTCATCTGTAAACCTTGTTTATGGTGGTACAGGATCCGGTAACATTGATGCTTCCACAGCAGATACATTAAAAACTGCAATGGAAAAAACAGGTTTCAATGTAAATGAAACACTCTGGAACTTCTATGAATCCGAAGAGATGGGAATGTACAAACGTGGAAATGGTGGTACAATCGCAACTGCAAGTGCCGTTGTAACAGAGGTTCCATGGAATGAGTACACAGACGAAGTGAAAGATTCTGTCACTTCTTATGGTGATGCAGCGATCGTTACATTATCCCGTGTAGGTGGTGAGGGTGCTGACCTTGCATACGGTGATGTCAATTATCTTGCATTAGATGACAATGAAAAAGAAATGCTTTCCAATGTGGCAGCAATGAAAGCAGACGGAACTGTTAGCAAAATTATCGTGCTGATCAACTCCGCAAACACCTTACAGTTAGATTTCTTAAAAGATAATATTTATAATGTAGATGCCTGTCTGTGGATCGGCGATGTCGGAATTACAGGTATCAATGCAGTGGCTGATATCCTTGCAGGTAACGTCAATCCATCCGGTAGCCTTGTGGATACTTACTGCTATGATAATTACTCTTCACCAGCCATGGCGAACTTCACGCCAATGATTTATGAAGGCTATACAGAAGAACTGATTCCTGAAAAAGCAAAAAGCTACATGGTATATCAGGAAGGTATCTACGTTGGATACAAATATTATGAGACACGTTATGAAGACACGGTTATGGGAACCGGAAATGCAGGAAGCTATGTATACAGTGATGATGTGGCATTCCCATTCGGTTATGGATTAAGCTATACAGATTTCGAGTACAGTGACATGACGGGCGTTTATGATGCTGCGACAGATTCTTATAACTTTAATGTGACAGTTACCAATACAGGTGATACTTATTCAGGAAAAGAGACCGTTCAGATTTACGCACAGTCTCCATATACAGAGTATGACAAAGAGAATTCTGTAGAGAAATCTGCAGTACAGTTATGCGGATTCGGCAAAACAGATATTTTAGCTCCGGGTGAGTCCCAGACATTAACGATCAATGTGGACAGGGCAGATATCGCATCTTATGATGCATACGGTGCAAAAACATATATCTTAGATGCAGGTGATTATTATTTTACAGCAGCAACAGATGCACACAATGCGGTAAACAACATTCTTGCAGCCAAAGGATTTACAGCTGAGAATGGAATGGATGCAGAAGGTAATGCAGAACTTACATTCCAGTGGACAAATGACACATTAGATACCACTACTTATGCAGTGTCTAAGAGCGGTGCAGAGGTGACAAACCAGTTATCTGATTCCGATATGAACCTTTACGAAGGTGCCGGAGATAACTCCGTAACTTACCTTTCACGTAATGACTGGGAGGGAACATTCCCAGCAGAATCTCCGGTATTTTCATTGACAGATACTATGATCGATGACCTGCAGGTAGTTCAGTATGATGCAGCAGATTATGATACGGTAGAGATGCCGACATTAGGTGCAAAAAATGGTCTTACTTTATACGATATGATCGGTAAAGATTATGACGATGCTGACTGGGATACTTTATTAGACCAGCTTACCTATGATGAGATGGTAACTTTAATTGGCGACTCCTTCCACTGGACAATGCCGATCAAATCGATCCAGGCTCCGGGTTCCCGTGATGAGAACGGACCACAGGGACTGACCGCTTCCTTATTCGGCAATACGGATAAGGAAAAACTGACAGCAACTGCATTTACATCTGAGGATGTGATGGCAGCAACTTTCAATACGGATATTATGACTGAAATTGGTAAAGTGATCGGTAACAACTGTCTGTCAGCAGGCGTTGCGATCCTTTACGGACCGGGTAACAATATCCACAGAACTCCTTATGGCGGACGTAACTTCGAGTACTACAGTGAAGATGGATTCCTTTCCGGAAAAATGAGTGCTTACGAAGTGGCAGCTATCCAGGAAAAAGGTGTTCATGTCGTAATGAAACACTTTGCATTAAATGACTGCGAGCAGGATCGTATCGGTCTTGGCGTATGGCTCTCTGAGCAGGCAGCACGTGAAGTATATTTAAAAGCATTCCAGGATGTATTTGAAGAAGGAAATGCAAACGGAACCATGGTTGCTTACACACGCTGGGGATGTATCTGGTCCGGCGGTAACAAAGGATTGATGACCGGAATCATGAGAAATGAGTGGGGCAGCAATGGACTTACCATCACAGACAACGTTCTTAATCCATATGTCAATGGTCCGGACGGAGTAATGGCAGGTGGTGTTACAACCTATGATGCCATGATGCCGTATGTGACCAAAGAATTACCGGCATATAAAAATGATCCGGTTATGGTAACAGCAATGCGTGAGGCATGCCACCATGACCTGTATGTATTAGCAAACTCTGTTGCTATGAACGGTGTTGGTGAAAATACAACCATTAAATTTGTACAGCCAAAATTACTTGTGATCTTAAAGACAATTGCGACCATCGGTGTAGTAGGATTCATCCTCTCACTTGTGATGTTCATTCTGAAAAAACGTAAGTTCAAAAAGAGTGAAGAGTACACAAGCTATATGGCATGGAAAAAAGAATTGAAACAGAATAAAAAACAGGCATAAATAAAATGCGAAAGAAGTCATCACACAATCAAAGTGTGGTGGCTTCTTTTTTGCTTTATAGGAAATTTCTCAAATCGTCAGAAATAGTGTATAATAGGCTGGAAATAAAAAATGACATAGCAAAAGAGCGAAGGGGGCTTCGCCATGACGTTGTTTATGAAGTTTTTTGTTTTGGTTTAGGTTAGCTGCACTATCTGACTATGGAGAAAGAATTATTATGAACATGGATTTATCCATATTTCATAACCTTTCGATATTGTTCAAATAGTGCAGTTTTTTTGTGGTAAACTTCTAAAACCAACATAGAAGTACCACACTCGGAACAACAGAGAGGGTCGTATCCGAAAGAGAGCAGAATGGATTGCCGCCAGTCCTGAATAGAACGTAGGAAACGTTGTTTTTCGGCAGAAATACATTTACGGAGCTTCATTTCCTGCTTATGATGTTTTGCATATATCCCATAGTAGCGAAGCATTTTGAAATGTTTTTCGGGGATATGGACAATGAGTTTTTGAATGAAGTTCAAAGCAGGAATGGTTTCAGTAACAGTTTTATTGTCTTCGTGTCTGGTGTAATGAAAGGTTACGTTTTCACCGTCATAAGTATCAATACGCGATGTGGCAATAACAGGTCTGCCGAGGTATCGGCTGATGTATTTAATGGTGATATCAGGAGTGCAAAGATTTGGTTTTGCACGGACATAAAAGCCGTCAGCGTGTTTCGTGTACATTTCATTTTTGACTTTGCGAAAAGCCGGACCAATGCGGGAGGTAAGTCGTTCAAGCAGTACTTTGCGAAAAGCATTACGAAGGAAATTGTAATCAAAGTGTTTGACAGGACGCCAAGGAGTGATGTTACCAGCCCCACCCTCTGAGATGAGAGCGTGGATATGAGGATTCCATTTTAAATCACGCCCAAAAGTGTGAAGAACACAGATAAGCCCAGGAGTAAAGTTTTCGGTTTTATTCATTTTGGAAAACATGCGTAAGACAACATCACGAACAGAATGAAATAAACAATCTAAGAGAGTTCTGTCTTCGAGAAAATAAACGCGAAGTTCCGCTGGGATAGTGAAAACACAATGGCGATGAACGCAAGAAACAAGCTTACAGGACATATGAAAAGAACGAAGCTGGTTGTATTTGTTTCCGCAGGAAGGGCAAAAACGACTTTTACAGCGAAAGGGAACAAATTTAAGATTTCCACAGTGAGGACAGCCATACATGGCACCACCGTGAGAAGAATCACCACAATGAATCATCTTGTTAACATTTTCAATGACAGCAGGACGAGGATGGAGTTCGTAAATGATGTGTTTATAATAATCGGTAAAGATGGATTGTAATATATTCATAATAGAATTTTACAATAAAGAAGGAGATAAGAAAACCCCTTCCCCTCATGAATGAGGGGTTAGGGGAGTTGAGAGTGTCGCAGACACTTTTTTATCTTGTCATGAGTTGGAAAAAGGGTTACTATAATAAAGATTTGATAGGCAGACATATAATGTTAAAAAGTTGGAGCAAAATCCAAAATAAAATCAGAATAGAGGAGATTACACCATGAATATTGTTGTTTTAGCAGGTGGTTTAAGTACAGAGAGAGATGTGTCTTTCAAGACTGGGGATATGGTATCCAAAGCACTTCGTGAGAATGGACATAACGTTATTTTACTGGATGTTTTTATGGGATACAGTGACAAAGAGGAAAATCTGACCGGAATTTTTGACCGCACAGAGGAAGTCAGCGTACAGGTAAAGGATATCCCGGAAACAGCACCGGATCTTGCAAAGGTAAAAGCGTCAAGAAAAGACCAGTCGGACTGCTTCTTCGGACCGAATGTCATCAACATGTGCCGCATGGCGGATATTGTTTTCATGGCATTACACGGAGAAAACGGCGAGAATGGTAAGATTCAGGCAGCATTTGACCTGTTTGGGATCAAATATACCGGAACCGGCTATTTGAGCAGTGCGCTTGCAATGGATAAGGGAATGGCAAAACAGTTATTTATCGCTGGTGGAATCCCGACACCACAGGGCATTTCCATGAAGAAAGAGAACCGGAAAGATTCCGCAAAAGAACTTGGCTTAAAGCTGCCATGTGTTGTAAAACCATGCTGTGGAGGTTCCAGTATTGGTGTTACGATCGTGCGCACAGAGGATGAATTCAAGAGTGCTTTGGATGAGGCATTCAAATGGGAGGATAACCTCATTATCGAAGAGTATGTAGAGGGACGTGAGTTTTCCATCGGTGTTATTGACTATAAGGCACTTCCAATCATTGAGATCGCACCGATTCAGGGATTCTATGATTATAAGAATAAGTACAAAGCAGGCAGTGCAGTGGAGACCTGTCCTGCAGAATTACCGGAAGAGATCACAAAGCAGATGCAGCATTACGCAGAGCGCGTGGCAGAAGTATTAGGACTGAATACTTACTCCCGTTCTGATTTCTTATTAAATAAGAATAACGAAATTTACTGTCTGGAAGCAAATACACTTCCCGGCATGACACCGACAAGTCTTCTTCCACAGGAGGCAGGTGTTCTTGGAATCAACTTCAATCAGTTATGTGAGAAGCTGATTGAGATTTCCTTAAAAAAATATGAGAAATAATGATGAATGACATATCGCCACCAGTTTTGCAGAACCGGTGGCAGTTTGTTCTATAATAACAGGAGCATGATATGAAAAATATGACCTTAGAGCATATCGCAGCAGTCTGCGGCGGTACTTACATAGGAAATGAAGCGGATAAAACGCGTGAGATCCAAGGAGCAGTGATCGACAGCCGCCTTGTGGAAAAAGATTACTTATTTATCCCGGTACGTGGAGAAAAGGTGGACGGACACAGTTTCATCCCATCTGTTTTTGAAAAAGGAGCACTGGCAGTGTTTTCCGAAGAAAAATTAGAAAATCCGGCAGGTCCATACATTCTCGTGGAAAACACCTTAGATGCGATGAAGAAGATCGCAGCAGATTACCGCAGAGGTCTGGATATTAAAGTAGTCGGAATCACAGGAAGCGTTGGAAAAACGAGTACCAAAGAGATGATCGCATCTGTTCTGGCACAGAAATATAATGTGTTAAAAACAGAGGGAAACTTGAATAACGAGATCGGACTTCCGCTCACGATTTTTAAAATCCGGGAGGAACATCAGGTGGCTGTGCTTGAGATGGGAATTTCCGAGTTTGGTGAGATGGACCGGTTATCCACAATGGCAAACCCGGACATCTGCGTGATCACGAACATCGGACTCTGCCATCTGGAAAATCTCATCACAAGAGATGGAATCTTAAAGGCAAAGACAGAGAGTTTTGCGCATCTGACACCGGATGGAATTGCGGTATTAAACGGAGATGACGACAAGCTCTGCGATAAGAAAGTTGTCAATGGAAAACCGGCAGTGTTCTATGGTATCGAAAAGGCTGCCAAAGTGGCTGAAACAGAGGAAGGAACTAAGACGCTTGCCGAGAAAACGGTTTACGCAACGAATGTAGAGGCAGTTGACCTGACCGGAACAAAAGCAGCGATCCATTATCCGTCGAAAGAGACAGGCGGGGAAGTGACGATGGAAGTCACGATTCCAATCGCCGGAGAACACAATGTATACAATGCGCTGGCAGCGGTGAGCGTGGCAAGAGAATTAGGGCTGACCTGTGACGAGATGAAGCGCGGGATTGAATCAGTGCAGACGATCGGCGGCAGAAGTAATCTGATCCACAAAAATGGCATTACGATCATCGACGACTGCTACAATGCAAATCCGGTTTCCATGAAAGCATCCATCGATGTATTGTCCAACGCACCGGGCAGAAAAATCGCGGTACTCGGAGATATGGGCGAGCTTGGCGCAGAGGAAAAACAGCTTCACTATATGGTGGGAGAACATTTTGCAGGAAAGGGAATTGACGCACTTTACTGTGTGGGAACACTCTCACAGGAGATCACTAAAGCAGTGCGTGCAAATAGCAGTGCGACAGAAGTCCATCATTATGAGGACAAAGCAGACCTGATCAAAGACCTTGTGAAAGAGGTACAGAGCGGAGATACAGTGCTTGTGAAAGCGTCACATTTTATGGGATTCCCGGAGATTGTGAAGGAATTGACGAAGTAAAAATAGGAATGTCCGATGCGACACGCCAAAACCCCCAGTGCCGAAACACTGGGGGTTTTCAAAATAGATTATTTTATGTTCTAATATGGTCTGACAGATACCTAAATCATAGATTTATTTTTCTCTAACATCTCAGCAATCACATCCTGACAGTAAGCTCCGATTTTTTTCTTCTGTTCCTTATCCAGCTCGTTCGGATAAATTGGTTTTCCGTATTCTACAATTACATGTGCTTTTTTGACACGAGGCATATGAGCCTCCAACACATCTGCGGAGTTCGTGATCGCCATCGGGATAATCGGACAACCACTCTTTTCCGCAATCTTGAAACTTCCCTCTTTGAATGGGAGCATCAGATCGTCCGTTTTATTTCTTGTGCCTTCCGGGAAGATACACATGGAAATTCCATTCTTTACATTGTCGATTCCGGCAAGGATCGTTTTTAACGCTTCTTTTACATTCTCACGGTCGATAAACAGACAGTGCAGACGCCGCATCCAGGTGCGCAGCAACGGCACTTTTTCCATATCCTTTTTCGCAATGTAGCCGGTGAGACGCGGGCAGCGTGCATAGGTGATGATAATATCGAAATAGCTTCTGTGGTTTCCGATGTATAAGACCGCCTGATCTTTCGGGACATTTTCTTCACCGATGACGGTCACTTTCGTTCCACAGATAAATAAAATCACACGGAATGCCCACTGCACCATGCGAAGCTGACCTAAGTCGGCAGCCTGTTTGTTGAATTTTGCAATGATCCATTCCACGCCGAGCACCGGGATTCCGATGATGAGGTAGAGAATTGCAAAGAGTAATGCAAGGATTAATCTTATCATAAGGAAAATTCCTTTCTACTTAATAAAATGTTTTATAGATAATTACGAAACTCCTCCTATTCTTCTTTTAATTGTTCAAAATCAACAAAAACATTCAAGACACGCTCTCGCTATGTG
>ENA-OUQH01002936-OUQH01002936.1-human-gut-metagenome-genome-assembly--contig:-NODE-2936-length-10151-cov-3.145899_pt1 | contig 10151 bp, 10 predicted proteins | sample MGYA00237948_ERZ548828 | MGnify/ENA primary metagenome ERZ548828 (study PRJEB26490, sample SAMN05194711) | human gut metagenome | biome: terrestrial biome; feature: human-associated habitat; material...
ACAAGTTCTTTACGATAAGCGGAATGCCCGTTGCGTCAAGTCAGTACTGGAACAGCATTCACGGCAGAGAAAAGGGTGAAGCTGCTCAGGATGCCGAGGGTCTCCAGACCATGCGCACTCTGGCAAGAAATATGTCATTTCTCATGAGGAGCATTGCTCTCGGAAAGGAGAAGTATGGCTTACCGGAAAAAGAAGAACGCAAGGCAACGAACTTCATCAGATAAAAAGGGCAGACAGCGCAGAACTGCTGTCGGCAAAGAATTGGCAAACACAAATATGAGAGGGAAAAATATGATAAACATTGCAGTAGCGCAGTCGGGCGGCCCGACCTGTGCGATCAACGCTTCACTCGTGGGAGTTTTCCGCGAGGCTCTGAAGCACTCAACGATAGACGCTATTTTCGGTTCTGTAAACGGTATCGAGGGCATTATAGAAAACCACCTTGTTGACCTTAAGTCAATGATACGAACAAACGACGATATGGAGCTTCTCCGTCAGACTCCGTCAACCGTTCTCGGCTCATGCCGCTATAAGCTCCCAGATTTTCACGAGGATGAAACGGTCTACCGCAAGATCGCCGAAACGCTGAACAAGCACGTTGCCCTTGCCTATCATATTTGCAAGGCGGGATATGCTCTCGGCATACTCTGTGGGCTGATCGAAAGGCTCTGTAAAGCGTATACTTGAAAGAATTGCGAAGTTGCAGTTGTCTGTCTTCTTCGCGGGGTCGGCAAAGGAGTGACCGTTCGCGGTTATGATTCCGTGGTTATTCTCCGCCGATACAAGCCCGCCCTTATTAAAGCAGAACATTCTGCAGCGGTCCTCAAAGGTTTTGGTTCTGTAAAGAATTTTCGGCTCGTATATACGGTCGGAAAATTCTTTCCATATCATATCCTTCATTTCAACACGCACGCCGATGTCAACATGGTTGGAGCGCATATGAACGCCGTATGAGCGGCAGAAATCCGCAACGAAATTAGCGCCGCCTCTTCCTGTGGCGATTATTATTTTCTTAGCCTCGATAGCTTCGCCGTTTTCATAATGAAGTATGTATCCGCCGTCGGTCTTTTCTATGCTCTTACAGTCGTAAAACGCAAGCAGATCCGTGCCCATCTCGTCAAGCGCGTTTATAAGATTCTGCATGGTAAGATAGTTTTTATCCGTTCCGAGGTGCTTTACATTCATATCAAGAAGTCTTAAATTATTCTGTATACATTTAAGCTTAAGCTCTTCGTTTGAACGGTATATCTTAACCTCGCCCGAGGTGCAGTACTTATTAAGTACCTTATCGACCTCGTCTATGTACTCGTTCGCCTTTTCGTCGCCCAATTCCTCGCCCAAAATTCCGCCGTAGGCGGTGCCTAAATTGAACTTACCGTCCGAAAATGCGCCCGCGCCCGCATATCCGCTTGTAATTGAGCAGTGCTTGCAGTGAACGCAGGTATTATTTTTTCCGGCAGGACAGTGACGGTTTTCAAGCCTGTTTCCCCGTTCGGTTATGACGATTTTTATGTCCGGAGCATTGCAGTGAAGCCTGTAAGCCGCCATAAGACCGCCTATTCCTCCGCCTATTATCGCAACATCATACTTTTTGAGTGACATTACACTATTCCACCTTTAAGATTATTACGCACAAAATCAGGCTGCGCTCTCCTATCGGAAAACACAGCCCTTACTGCTTTCCTATTTTAAACTAAAAAAGCTCTTTTGTCAACAGTTGTTTTTTGTGTGCCGTCATATCATTTGGGAATACCCCGAAATCACTCTCCGTACTCCGCCTTTATCCGCTCGTTTTCGGCGGCGTACATTATCGGGACCTCTTCCATATCCTCTTCCCTTACGCTTATTTCGGCAATATCCGATTTTTCGCCGCATTGCGGAAAATTCACAAGCCATGTGCCGTTTGTGTTATCTTCAAGGCATATCCAGCCGTACATTCCTTTGTGAACACCGTCCTTAGCATACCTTTCCTTTTCAACCGTCATTCTGACGCAATCCATCATTTTCATATCGTTTTTCTGTTTTTTATTCGGTTCGGCGTTTTATCGCCCCACACCCCACCGTAAACAGATCATCCAAAAAGCTCATTTATATAATACTCCTTTAAAACTAGGTTTTCAAGAATATTATACATATCAAAGCTTCCGACATTCGCCGACAAAAAATCGGGGAACCGCCGCAAGACAGTTCCCCGAATACTTCAAATTTGTTTGCTATGATGTTAATTTCTCTGCCTGCCTTAAAATTTTATTAAGGGCAGAGGAATTGATTTTACCCATATCAATACCGTCTATGCTGTACTGATATTTAGTCTCGCTCGCTTTTTTAAACTCAACCGAAGTCGGCGCTCTTGAAGAGTCCGAATAGGTAAACACAAAGGTCATTTGCGGGGCAACCGAAAGCTTTTCCACGGTAAAATCGGTGCAGGAAAGCGAGATACATTCCTGATAAAAGTTCTGGAAATCCGACGCGGTAAGCTTTTTGCCGTTGTAGGTTATCACATAGGTTTCCTCTGCGTCCTTGCTGTCGTCATATACTATATTAAAGCTGTACACTTTGTCGGCGGTTTTAACGGTAAAGTTCGATAACTCGTTTATTGATTGCAGGCATACCCACGAAGCATAGAAATTCGAAGCCTTATAATCTATAAACGAAAGATTGCTTGCGGAAATCTTATTAATAAGCTTTGCGCCGTCATACCAAACCGCGTAATTTCCGTCGCTTTGCCGCTTGAACGAATAAGAAAGCGAAAAATCGCCTATCTTTATTTCCGCCGTAAGGTCGGGGTCGTCAAGACCGAGCTTTTTGCGCTCCGCAGCCGAGGTATCGAACGAATACACTCCCGATACGCTTACGCCGCTTTTGAATAAACCGAAAATTCCGTCCACATTGTCGGCGATCCGCTTTGTCGGCGAAGTAGTCATATATGCGGCATATTGCGAAAGATTTTCGTCGGTATTCGGAGTTATAATCACCTTTTCGGGGAAATTCTTTCCCGTAACGGTTATGGAATCGAAGGAGGTAAGCGCACCCTTATCGTCGGTGTACGAGGTCTTCATTGCGTCCGTCACGGCAATACCGGAAACAGCTTCTGTTTTCGCAAGGCTTAAAGCGTCAAAAACAAAGGTCTCCTTGACCGAATCCTCGGCAATATATATTTTATCGTCTGTTGAAAGCTTGATATATACCCCTGTGCCGTCCGGCGATTCTCCGCCTATTAAAAGGGAAAGCTCGGCGCCGTCGTTTGTGACTATATCCGCCCTTACGGCAGGGCTTTCAAGTCCGCATTCCGCCGCGCTTTTTGCGGTTATTTCACGAACCGCTGTAACCGTTGCCGCTTTAGTAGCGATACTCTTAACCGAAGAGGTGTTTATAACATCCTTTTCGTATCCGTCAAGATACCAATTCACTTCCTCCGCCGTATCGGACGAAGATGAATCGGTCGATTCCGCCGTCTCCTTTACCGAATAAAGCTTGAATGTACCGTTTTCGTTCGTAACCGTAACGGTTTTAAGCTCGTCGGTTTTAAGCTCTAACACCTTTATTGTTTCAAAAGCGGAGGAGGGGGTGCTTTCTTCCTTTTCGGGAATAAGCTTTATAACCGCAACCGTTCCGCCCGCAAGGACCGCCACCGCCAGAACGGCGGCAATAATTACGGGCAGTCTGTTTCTTTTCTGTTTTTCCGGCGCTTTTTTATATTGCGTCGGGTCGGAGAAAACCGTAGAAGCGCTTTCTTCCGTGTTTTCTCCGTCAACCGTGTTTTTTTCGGGAAGGTCACTCATTATGCGTTCTTTCTCCTAATAAAGATATATATGCCCATGGCTATCACGGCAATCGGCAGAATAAACATAAATACGATTTTAATTACATTGGCTGAGGACTCGGACACCGCGTCGGAATAGCTTTCGTTTGTTATGGTTTTTGAAACAAAAGAAATTCCCGTATTCTCGGTGCCTACCGCCCTCTCGGCACAGGCAAGCGTAAGGTTTTTGTTTGAAACGGAAGATTGCTCGTTATAAGCCGAGCTTATAAACTCATAGCTGTCAAACGCAAAGACATAGCTTGAAATCTTATTGTTGTCGTCATCATAATCCGACATTTCGGACTGTATGACCGCCGCGTATGATTCCTTGGCGTAATCGCCCGCTCCCGTCCAGTCCGCGGCAGTTCCCACAGGCGCCGCAACCGTGCTTTCAAGGGAGGATATGAGCTTTGTAACGGTAATTTTGCCCTCGCTGTCAAACGCAGGGGTAAGCGGAACATTGTGACCCGCAATGCAAAGCTGCATACCGCTTGTAATATCACTGTCCGAGCTTGACGGATAAAGTCCCATAGTCATCGGGTCGTCGGGCATATGGTTTTGCGAATTTGTCTCAAAAAGCACGCCCTCGCCGACATCTATTCCCCACTGACTTAAGAAATCGTAAAGATTTGTAAGGTACGGTGCCGAATCGCTTGCAAAGAACAAAAGACCCTTTCCGAGCTTTCCGTCATTTTCAAGGAACTGCGAAAGCGCGTCAAGCTCGCTTCCCATAAAATCGGTAGTGGGAGCGGCTATTATAACCGCGTCGTATTCGTCAGATACAGAGCCTATTATGCTGTCCGAAACAACGGTTATATCGTAATTGTTTGCTTTAAGCAGGGTCTGATAGTCGCTTGTGTAATCGGTTTTTGAATGGCCCGTAAGAAGCGCCGCCTTTTTGGTCTTATCGCTTGTCACATAGGCTATTGCGCTTGTTACGGCAGTTTCAACCTTGTTTCCGCCAACTGTTGATGAAGAATATCCGTAAGCGGCATAGGTGCTGTCCTCGGACAGTGTGTATATATCCTCAAAGCCGAGAACCTTATAGCGCTCTGTTCCGTTTTTATCGGCTGATACGATTATATCACCGTAGGAAAGCTTTTCATTTGAATACTTCTGAGACACTTCGGTAAACTCCGAGGCCTGAGTATCAACATATTTAAGCTTTATTTTGCTGTTATAGTTCGGGTATTTATCAAGCAGTTTGACAGTCTGCTTGTAATAATCTGTGGCATCCGAGCTTACGCCGTAAAGGTTCTGAGCGTAATAGCCCATATATCCGCCGACATAGCCCTCCTCTTCGGCGCATACGGTTATATTTACCTCGCTGTCGAGCTTTTTAAGGTAGTCTATGTTTTCCTCGCTCACAGAGTTTTCTTTTTCCGCTGACATATCATATTCCAGGACAAAACGCTTTGAGAGAGCGTTCACAAGCACATTAAGCACTATAAGTCCCGCAAGAACCGCGGCGGTGATAGCCACGGAATATCCGCCCCTGCGCAAAAGCGCCTGATTTTTAAGCTTTTTGGGACGAGCTGCCTTTTTTGCCGCCTTAGCGGCTTTTTTCTCAGCCTTTTTATCTGCCTTTTCTTCGGTATCGGGGGCAGAGGTTTCCTGTTCCTTTTCGGTATCAGGATTGATATTCTTATTTTCTTCCATTTTATAAACCTCCCTTAAGCCCATCTTCTCTTGTCAAGCGAGCGCACGCAAAGGAAAAGGAACGCCACGCTTATGCTGACAAAGTAAAGTATATCCACTACGGATAAAACATTTTCGCTGAAGTTCTGTGCGGCGGAAATAAACGCCGCTTTTTCAACCACCGCAGCAAGCCACGAAATTTTTATCATACTTGCAAAGTTTGACATATAAAGCACCAGTATATTTATAACAAGGGTAAGTATCGCGGAGATTACCGAGCTTTCGGTAAGTGACGAAATAAACATACCTATCGCTATAAGAGCACTGCCGAGCAGGAGCATACCGAACAGTGCATAAATGTAAGACATAACATTAACGCTTACATACGAGGCGATTATTATTTCAAATATAACCGTGGGGGCAAAGCCGATTGCAAATACCGCAAGCGCCGCAAAGAACTTGCCCAAAACTATTCCCGTAAGCTTAACGGGTGCGGTAAGAAGCGCCTGATCCACCTTTTGGCGCCTGTCCTCGCTCATAAGGCGCATTGTAAGCACCGGCATTGTGAACACCGCAACCGTGGACATTGCCATTATAACCATTGATATATCGGGACTGCCGCTTTGATATATAATCGAAAAATAAAGACCCAAAAAGAAGTAGAATGCCGCTATTACTATAAACCCTATCGGGGTTGAGAAATAGGAGCGGAACTCTCTTTTAAACACTGCGTTCATTATTCCCCGTCCTCCTTATCTGTTTTAACCGTTACTTCGCCGTCTTCAAGCTCTATGCGAACCGACTTTTCTCCGTCAGGTTTATCAACTCCGAGCATACGCTTTGCTTCCTCGTTGTCCGCGGTTTCCGTAAGGCGGAGGAATATCTGCTCAAGCGACATTTTGTTGCTTGTAAGCGCAAGCAGGGCCTTGCCCCTTTCCGCGATACGGCGTGAGACCGCTCCCCTTACATCTGCGCCGTTTTCCGGCTCTATAAGGAAATCGAAGGAGTTTTCCTCTTTTTTGCCCAAAGAAGTTACGGATTTAACGCCCTTTACCGAGCGCAGCGCATCAAGCATATCCTGCTCTCCGCCCACAACCCTTGCGACAAGCGAATGGTCGCTTGACATTTTATTTGAAAGATTTTCGGGTGTATCGTCCGCAATTATCTGACCTCGGTTTATTATGATTACACGCTTGCACACCGCCTGAATTTCAGACAGTATATGAGACGAAAGTATAATTGTATGGTTTTTGCCGAGACGGGAAATAAGGTTTCTTATCTCGATTATCTGCTTGGGGTCAAGACCGACCGTAGGCTCGTCAAGAACAAGTACATCCGGATTTCCTATAAGCGCCTGAGCAAAGCCGACCCTTTGGCGGTAGCCCTTCGAGAGGTTCTTGATAAGGCGGTCCTGCACATTATCTATCTTTACAAGCCGAAGTATCTCGTCGATATGCGGTTTTTTCGGAAATTTAACCTTTTTGAGGTCATATATAAAGTTAAGGTACTCCCTTACCTTCATATCGATATAAAGCGGCGGTATTTCGGGCAGATAGCCTATTCTGCGCTTTGCGTCCTCGGGATATTCCGTTATGTCATACCCGTCTATTTCCACCTTGCCCTGAGTCAAGGACAGGTAACCCGTAAGTATGTTCATAATTGTGGATTTACCTGCGCCGTTTGGTCCTAAAAAGCCGATTACTTCGCCCTTTTCTATGCTGAAGCTTACATCCTTTACAGCAAGATAGGTTCCGTAACGCTTGCTTAGTCCGGTTACTTCTATCATTTGTACTCCTCCATGACAGTTCATTTCAAATTAGATAATACCAAACAAATTTACAAAATAATTAAACAAACTGTGAATATTATACCGCTTTATTCAATATGTATCAAGAGGAAAATATCCGTTTCCCGAAAAAAATCGGGAAACGGATATTTTTTTAAGAATACATTGAGTTTACCGACATATAGTCGTACAGCGCTTTGCCGTGCCCCTGCTCCTCGGTCTGAATATCGTTAAGAGCCTTACGCAGGCTTTCCTGTGTAAATTCGAATACACAGGTGTCGTAAAGATGCGAGGCGTGCTTTTCCATTGTAAGCAGGTCGGTACATAAAAAGCAGTCGTGCTTTTTGTCCTCTGTTTCACCCACGCCGTAGGCCGCGCTGAAAGCGGGCTGTGAGCCTGATTTTGAGCCTGTTGCAGGCGCCGTTCCGCTCTCTATCTGATTTATCATATCAAGATGATGCTGTTCGGCTGCGGCTATTTGCGAAAGAAGGGTCTTGAGCTGCGGATCCTTAGCGTCGGAGGAATACTGCGTATATTTTTGAACGCACAGCTTTTCCTGTGTCTTAAGATCCTTTAAAAGAGAAGTTTCCTTTTGTGTTAATTGCATTTTTATCACCTCAAGGGTATTGTTGTCAGGAAGCGGTGACTTATGCAAAAAAGCTTGACTTAAATTTGTAAAGCGTTAAAATAATATCGGGTGATATAAATGATAAAAAACATTTTTTTCGATCTTGACGGAACTCTTCTTCCTATGGATCAGGATAAATTTACAAAGGGATATTTTTCACGGCTTGTAAAAAGGGTAGCGCCATTAGGCTATGAACCCCAAAGGCTTATAGACAGCGTATGGAGAGGCACCGCAGCAATGGTTAAAAACACGGGACACTGCACAAACGAAGACGCCTTCTGGAAAGAATTTCAAAAAATTTACTGCGACAAGGCTACTGAGGACAAGCCTGTTTTTGACGATTTTTACAAAACCGATTTCGGCAATGTAAAGGAGAACTGCGGCTTTAATCCCAAAGCGAACGAAACCGTGAAAAAGCTGAAAGCCGACGGCTTTAACCTGATACTTGCGACAAATCCGATTTTCCCGTCGGTCGCAACAGAAAGCCGTATAAGCTGGGCGGGGGTCGATAAAAACGACTTTTTGATATACACGACCTACGAAAATTCGCATTACTGCAAGCCGAACCCCAAATATTATGAGGAAATACTTAATAAGCTTAACCTTAAAGCAGAGGAAAGCCTTATGGTGGGCAACGATGTCGAAGAGGATATGATAGCAGAAACGCTCGGTATGCAGGTGTTTTTGCTTACCGACTGCCTGATCAATAAGAAGGACCGTGATATTGCGGCATACCCCTCGGGAAGCTTTGACGAGCTTTACGATTACATTTCCAAAAACAGATAAGAAAACCGACAAGCCGTAAAAGACTTGTCGGTTTTTTTATAATATGCCTTTAAGCTCGGAAAGCGAGGTTATTTCGTACTTTGACGGATACCTTGCCGCAAACCCCTCCGGATTAAACCAACAGGTGTCTATACCGGCATTTATTCCGCCCAAAATATCCGAGCTTTGACTGTCTCCCACAATAAGCATTTTGCTTTTGTCGTTTTCGGGAATAGAGGAAATCACATAATCGAAATATTCCTTTTCGGGCTTTTGATGCCCCGCATCCTCCGAAACGAACACGGCGTCGAAATAATTCTTTAATCCCGAGCCGTCTATTCTTCTGTACTGTGTGGAGGAAAGCCCGTTTGTTGTGGCGTAAAGCTTGTAACCGCATGACTTTAAATAAACAAGTATTTCGTCCGCGCCATCCACCTTGAAGTAACCTTCGGAAAGCCCCCGTCCGTATTCGGTGGAGAGCGCCTCGGCGTCTCCGTTTTCCCCGAGAACAGAAAGCAGCTTTTCAAAACGGCCGACATATATTGCGGTTTTAGGTATTTCGCCCCTTTCGAAGCTTTCCCAAAAGCCCCTGTTTATATCGGAATACAGTCTTACCGTTTTTTCGTCGTAAGGCAGTCCGTTGTTTTTAAGCACACGGCTTACCGCATACGCCTCGGCCTTGTTGAAGTCGAGCAGTGTATTGTCAAGATCAAGAAATAACGAAGTATACATCAGAGCGTTTTTGCAAGTTCCTTTATATATTCTTTAAGCTGTGCAGAAACTTCGGGGTGCGAAAGTCCGACCTCGATGTTTGCCTTTAAAATACCGAATTTGTTGCCCATATCATATCTGATACCGCTGAAATCAACGCCTATCATACCGTATTTAACGGCAAGCTCTCGCATAGCGTCGGTAAGCTGCAGCTCTCCTCCCACGCCTAAGGGCGTGCGCTCCAATATGCTGAATATCTCGTTGTCAAGCACGCATCTTCCGAGTATTGAGTAATTGGAAAATTTCGTTTCAAGGCTCGGTTTTTCTATCATATCGGTAACCGAGTAATTTTTACCGTCAAGCTTTTCGGCTTTAAGCGAGCTGTACTTTACTATAAGCTCATCGGAAACCTCTTTAATGCCTACAACGCTTTTGCCGTACTTTTCGTAAGCGTCGCAAAGCTCGCCTATCGCGGGCGGCTCGCCTATTATTACATCATCGCCGTAAAGCACCGCAAACGGTTCTGTGCCCACAAATTCCTTTGCGCGAAGCACCGCGTCGCCGAGTCCTCTTGTTTCCTTCTGCCTTAAATAGTATATGTTCGCAAGGTTGGCAAGCTTATCAAGCTGCTCTAACATTTCGGTATTTCCGCGCTTTTCAAGCTGTGCCTCAAGCTCTACCGAATGGTCAAAGTGGTCCTCGATTATGCCTTTGCCCCTGTTTGTTATTATGAGTATATCGGTAATTCCGGCTCTTACAGCCTCCTCAACGATATACTGTATTGCCGGTTTGTCAACTATCGGAAGCATTTCCTTCGGCAT
>ENA-OUQH01002941-OUQH01002941.1-human-gut-metagenome-genome-assembly--contig:-NODE-2941-length-10133-cov-8.004167_pt1 | contig 10133 bp, 7 predicted proteins | sample MGYA00237948_ERZ548828 | MGnify/ENA primary metagenome ERZ548828 (study PRJEB26490, sample SAMN05194711) | human gut metagenome | biome: terrestrial biome; feature: human-associated habitat; material...
CGGCGCGCTCCATCTCGCTCAGCGCGTCCCGGATCACGGTACGGCTGACACCGAGTTCCGCGGCCAGATCGACCTCGGCGGGCAGGCGGTCGGCATCGGCGTAGCGGCCGGTGCGCAGTTCTTCCAGAAGCGCCGCGACGACACGGTCACTGATGACCGCACCGCCCAGGCGGATGGATGACGAAGAGCTGGATTCTTTCATGGGCTGTTCCTCCGGTTCGCGGGCGGGGCAGTGCCCGCCTGGACTTGGGAAAACCTGCCCTGCATCCCAAAAGCTGCGCCGGACAGATTCTCTTACTTTCATTATAGCATGATTTGACTTTATTTTGAATGGTAATTATACTGGAATCCAGCAGAAAGTATGATTTTATTTTTGGAGGGTTCACAAAATGGAACTGATACTGCAAAAAGTGTGTGGCCGGCCTGCACAGCTTCCCATTCGCCTGCGCCGGTGCGGCCCTGCGGATGCCGCCGCATTCTTTGCTTTGCAGAACGAAGTGCGGGCCGCCATGCCCCACCCGGAGCAGTTTGTGCCGGACACACTGGAGAATATCACGGCCTACCTGAGGGAGGACCTGTGCATCGGGGCATACGACGGCGAACGGCTGGGGGCGTACTTTATCCTGCGCTACTGCGGCCGGAGCGCACACAACTATGCGGCCTTTCTGGGGGTGCCCCGGGAGGAGTGGGAGCACTGGGCCAATGCAGACAGCGCAGTGGTCCACCCGGACTGGCGGGGCAACGGCCTGCAGCGGAAGCTGCTGGAAGCTGCGCTGCCCCTTGTCCGGCCCGGCATCGTGGGCATCGGGGCCACCGTCAGCCCGGAGAATCAATACAGCCTGAACAATGCCCTTGCCTGCGGTTTTGTCATTGCCGACCGCCGTGAGATGTACGGCGGGTATGACCGATATCTGTTAAAGAAGATGCTGTAAACAAAAATGCCCTCCTGCTGAGCACAGGAGAGCGTTTTTTGTTAGGTGGCCAGGCGGCTCTCTTCCTTCAGCTGATCGTTCATCTTTTTGCGCACGACCAGCAGGCAAATGAGATGCACCCCTGCGGTCAGGGCCCAGCTGAGGGGATAGCTGATGTACAGCGTGCCGGTAGAGCGGAACATCCGGAAGATGGTTGCGATCCAGACCAGACGGAGCAGGCAGCTGCCCACCAGACTGACGATCATGGGGATCACCGAGTAGCCGCGGCCGCGCAGGCAGCTGGCCAGAGTGTCCATTATGCCGCACAGGAAGTAGGCAGTGCAGATGATCTGCATCCGGGACAGGCCGGCAGCCACCACGGCTTCATCCGTGGAGTAGAAGTGCAGCAGGACCTCGCCGCCAAAGTAAGCGCCGCAGCCCAGGAACAGGCCCGCCACAGTGACGCAGAGCAGGCAGTTGCGCATGACGCGGTCGAGGTTGTCGTACCGGCGGGCACCCACGTTCTGGCTGGTAAAGGTCACGGCCGCCTGCGCAAAGGCATTCATGCCGGTGTAGATGAAGCCCTCGAGGTTGGATGCGGCAGAGTTTCCGGCCACGACCGTGGAGCCAAAGGAATTGATAGCCGACTGGATCACCACGTTGGACAGGCTGAACACGGTGCTCTGCAGACCGGCGGGCAGGCCGATCTGGATGATCTGCAGCAGGGCTTTCTTGTGGAAGCCCAGATGCCGCAGGTCAAGGTGCATGGCACCCTCTTCCTTGACCAGCAGCACCGTGACCATAATGGCGGATACCGTCTGGCTGAGGATGGTGGCCAGCGCAACACCCGCCACGCTCATCTGGAACACGATGACGAACAGCAGGTTCAGCACCACATTGATGACACCTGCCACCGCCAGACAGACCAGCGGGCGGCGGGTGTCGCCCACGGCACGCAGCAGGGAGGCGTTGAAGTTGTACAGCATGGTCATCGGCATTCCGATGAAGTAGATCTTCAGGTAAAGGGTGGCAAGGTCAATGACATCCTCGGGGCTGGACATCAGTTCCAGCAGGCCGTGGGCTGCAAAAAAGCCCACAAAAGCCATCAGTACGCCGCCCACAAGGCTCAGGGTAACAGCGGTCTGCACCGCTTCGTGCACGCCCTGGTCATCCTTTGCGCCATAGCAGCGGGCAGCCACAACGTTTGCACCCAGCGCAAGGCCGACAAACAGGTTGACCAGCAGGTTGATGAGCGCACCGTTGGAACCAACTGCTGCCAGCGCGGCGCTGCCGACGAACCGGCCCACCACGACCACATCGGCAGCATTGAACAGCAGCTGCAAAAAGCTGGATGCCGCCAGCGGCAGGGAAAACAGGATGATCTTTTTCAGCATCGGGCCGCTGGTCAGATCACCGGCCTGGGACATTTGTGCCATGAAAGCTCCGCCTCCTTTGAAACTTCTCTCATACTCTTGCACCAAAATTGAAGCGTAAAAAATGCGCCGTGCCGTTTTGCGGCACAACGCAATTTGTAAAGAACATCTATATTATAATACAGTTTTCTGTAAAATACAAGATGCTGCGCAGGGGAGATCCTGCCTTTTCGGGGCACTTCGATCAGGAATGATGAATCTGCAGCGTTTTCCAGTGCTCTTTCTTCTCATATTCTGTTGTCACGCCGTCATCCCGGTACATCCGGTACTCCGCAGATTCGCCGTCGGGCAGGAAGCTCCACAGGGTCAGGCTGGCATCATCCAGCTCAGAGGTGTTGTTGGCGGGCTGTGCCACGGGAACGATGTGACCCGGACGGAGGAACAGCAGCACTTCGTCCAGCGCACAGCGGATATAGTGGTGTCCGGCGGGCAGGATCTCTTCGTCGTAGTCATCCACAGCCCGCAGGCGCAGAAGCTTCATGGGCTCGGGCAGATAGACATGCCGCCCGTGGGCATTCTGGACATAGACAGGCGCTACCATCAGGCCCTCGCCCAGCAGAAGCTGATCTTCCACCTCCCGGGCATCGGGGTCATCCGTGTAGTCGAAGGCCAACGGCCGGAAGTAGCTGGTGTTTTCCAGCGCGGCCTTCATAAATTCACTGTACAGGTAGGGCAGCAGGGCGTAGCGCAGACGGATCATATTGCGCACAGCGGGCAGCACCTCGGGGAAGTGGTAGTATTCCTGCATCCGGGTGCCAACTGCGGAGTGGTTGCGCATCAGCGGGGTGAGCAGACCGAACTCAAGCCAGCGCAGGGCAAGATCCGGCGTGGTATCGGAGGAGAAGCCGCAGAGGTCGGCACCGCTGTACAGGAAACCGCACATCTGGACACTGGGCATCATCTGGATGTTGGCCAGCAGCTGGGCCCAGCTGGAATTGTTGTCGCCCAGCCAGATGCCGCCATAGCGGTGGCTGCCAATGAAGCTGGAGCGGCTGTAAAGCAGGGTGCGCTGGCCCGGGCGCAGGTCGGTAAAGGCTTCGCCAGCGGCGCGGGTCATGCTGCCGCCGTAGAGGTTGTGGACCTGATCGTGGCGCACCTTCTGACCGTCCACCTCGTGGTAGAAGCTGGCATAGTCTGCCGGGCTGTTCATCAGTCCCATGGCACCGCCTACCACGCGCAGGAAGAACTCCTCCTGCTCAATGTTGTCCTTCTCCCGCAGGGCGGCCATGTCGTTCAGAAAAGCGCGCAGCCGCTCGGGTGAGTAGAAGAGGGAGGGCTCATTCATATCGTTCCAAAAGCCCTCGATGCCGCAGTCGGTCAGGGCCTTGTATTTGTGGCCGAACCACTCCCGCACCTCAGGGCGCAGGAAGTCGGCAAAGTAGGCCTTGCCGGGCCAGACTGCCGCCACAAAGGGGGTTCCATCGGCCTTTTTGCAGAAGTATCCCTTTTCCAGCCCCTCAGTGCAGGTGGAGTCGTTGGGATCGACGCGCACGCCGGCATCGATGATGGGCACCAGCCGGATGCCCTGCGCTTTCAGGTCTGCGGAGAGCTTTGTAAGGTCTGGAAAACGTTCCTTGTTTACGGTGAAATCGGCATAGTCCTGCATATACTCGATGTCCATACAGATCATGTCCAGCGGCAGGTCGTGCTCCTTGTACTGGCGTGCAACCTCCCGCACGTCCTCCTCGGTCTTGTAGCCCCAGCGGCTCTGTGCCAGACCGAATGCCCACTTGGGTGGGATGTAGCTGCGGCCGATGAGGGTACGGAACTCCTTGCAGATCGCATTCTCGTTCCCGCCGGAGAGGAGATACAGATCATAGTCGGGGGTCTCGGTGTGGAAAGAGAAAAGATCGTGGCGGGTATAGCCGATGTCGTAATACACCTTGCCCGGGAAATCCACGAACAGGCCAAAGCAGGTGCTGCCATCCCGCACCAGCAGGAAATTGTGCGCACCATAGAAGGAAAGCTTGTCCTCGCTGTGGCGGGATTCATCGGTGTTGTTGGTGATGTAGTGCCAGCCGCGCTTGTTGATGCCGCGGGGCATTTCGCCCAGACCGTAGACCGCAGCCTGCTCACTGAGGGTGAACCGCCAGCCGGTGCCATCGGGAGTCAGAAAGGGAACGGGGCCGCTTTCCGCGGGAAGAGACAGCACAACGCTCTGGGTGGGGAAGGGATGCCCGAAAGAAAAACGCTGGATCACAGAAAAGACCTCCTGTTTCAGATAGAGTTGTTACTGTAATGATACGGCAGAAACCGTTCCGGAACAAGAGAGAAAACAGGATAAATAATGCAACAAAACAGGCGTTTTGTGGTCTGCGCAACAGCCAATACTTCTGTTGCGCCTGCCGGAGCCCCTCGGGCGTGAAACTGCACGGAATGGATTGCAAACTGTCGAAGGGCTTGCTATAATAAAAGGTACTCTGAAAAGGGAGGATCTTCCATGTATCGAAACGGCATCAAGCGGCTGCTGGCGGTCATTCTGTCCCTCTGCGGCATGATCGTGCTCTCGCCGCTGCTGCTCATCCTCTGCCTTGCCATCAAGATCGATTCCCCGGGGCCGATCTTTTTCAGGCAGAAGCGGGTGGGCATCCACAAACAGCATTTCAATATCCTCAAGTTCCGCACCATGCGCATCGACACCCCCCACGATATGCCCACCCACATGCTCAAGGACCCGGATCAGTATATCACCCGGGTGGGGCACTTCCTGCGCAAGACAAGTCTGGACGAGCTGCCCCAGCTCTGGAACATCTTTGTGGGCGATATGGCAGTCATCGGCCCGCGCCCAGCGCTGTGGAACCAGTATGACCTGCTGGCCGAGCGGGACAAGTATGGTGCCAACGATGTCCGCCCCGGCCTGACCGGCTGGGCTCAGATCCATGGGCGGGATGAGCTGGAGATCGTGGACAAGGCCCGGCTGGACGGCTACTATGTGGAGCACCTGAGCTTTGGCATGGACGTAAAGTGCTTCTTTGGCACCATCAGGGCGGTGCTCGACCACGACGGTGTGGTCGAGGGCGGCACCGGCACTTTGCACGAAGAGGAAAACCACAAGAAGTAAGACTGGCCCGGGCAGAATACTTGATTTATCCCCTGAAAAGCGTATAATAAAACGGTATAAGACATCAAAGGAGGATTTCCATGAATCGCACCTACATCAACGAGGTACAAAAGGAAATTGGCAATACGGTCAAGGTACAGGGCTTTATTGAAAACCTGCGCAACAGCAAGTATATGGCCTTTATCGTACTGAAGGATATCACCGGCAAGCTGCAGATCACGGTTGAAAAAGAGGATCATCCTGATCTGGTGGACACCATCGATCAGCTGACCCCTGATTCTGTCATCACTGTCACCGGTAAGGTGGTCGAGAACGACTACGTCAAGATGGGCGGCATCGAGATGATCCCCGAGGCCATCGAGGTGGAGAGCATTGCGGATGCACTGCCCATTGCCCGCAAGGCCATTGCCGCCACCAAGAAGAAAAAGGCGGTGGAGCGTTCCAGCATCGACCAGCGCATTGATTACCGCTGGGTCGATCTGCGCACCGACGAGAACCAGCTGATGTTCAAGGCCCAGAGCTGCATGGTCAACGCCATGCGCAAGTTCCTGCTGGACCAGAACTTCATCGAGATCCACACCCCCAAGCTGATCGCTGCTGCCAGCGAGAGCGGCTCTGAGGTGTTCAAGGTGGATTACTTCGACCGCAATGCCTATCTGGCACAGAGCCCCCAGTTCTACAAGCAGATGGCAATGGCAGCAGGCTTTGAGCGCATTTTCGAGACCGGCCCTGTGTTCCGCGCCGAGAAGAGCTATACCAACAAGCACGCCACGGAGTTCTCCGGCTTCGATCTGGAGTTCAGCTACATCACCTCTTACAAGGATGTCATGGCCATGGAGGAGCAGCTGCTCAAGGCTGGCCTGCAGGCTGTGAAGGACGCTTACGGCGACCAGATCCAGGAACTGTTCGGCAAGGAACTCATTGTGCCCGAGACCCCGTTCCCCGTGGTCAAGCTGGCTGACCTGTACAAAGGTCTGGAAGAGGACTTCGGCTATGTGGTGGACGATTCCGAGAAGGGTGACCTGACCACCGAGGCCGAGCGCCTGAGCTACGACTGGGTGAAGAAGCACTATAACCACGAGTTCCTCTTCGTCACGGATTACGATGCTGAGAAGCGCGCTTTCTACCACATGCGCGACGAGAACGGTGTGCCTCAGGGCTATGACCTGATCTGGCGCGGTGTGGAGATCACCACCGGTGCCCAGCGCGAGCACCGCTATGAGGTGCTGAAGAAGCAGGCTGAGGAAAAGGGTCTGGCTGAGGATGTCAAGTTCTATCTGGAGTTCTTCCAGTATGGCTGCCCCCCGCACGGTGGCTTCGGTCTGGGCATCGACCGCCTGACCATGCTGCTGGTGGGCGAGAGCATCAAGGACGCGGAGTTCCTGTTCCGCGGCCCCAACCGTCTGACCCCGTAAGGACGGGGGTGTTCGTATGAACGCCGCAGACCATTATCTGACCCGTTATCTGGAGGCGAAGGATCTGGATCAGTACAACGCACTGCTCCGCTACACCTTTCAGGTCACGGAAGAAGAGCTGACTGCCACAGGCTGGAAGGACGATGAAATCAAGCAGTCCAAGTTCCCGGTGCTGGAACGTGCCGATGTGCTGGGCTGCTTTGATGGAGACACGCTGGTGTCCCAGTTTGCCGTCTATCCGCTGAAAATGAACATCTACGATACGGTCTACCATGTGGGCTTTGTCACCAGTGTCTGCACCTACCCGGAGTACACCGGGCAGGGCATTATGAAGCACCTGATGATCAAGGGCCTGACCCAGATGCACGAGGAGGGCAAATCCTTCGCCCTGCTCTACCCGTACAGCATTCCGCTGTACCATCATCTGGGCTGGGAGATCGTTTCCAACAAGATCTCGTTCAACATCAAGGACCGGCAGATCCCCACCAAGGTCAAGGCTCCCGGCTATGTCCGGCGCGTCAGCTGGGATAATACCGAGTTCCATGAGCTGCACTCCCACTTTGCGTCCATCACCCACGGCTGTCTGTTCCGCAACAGTCTGGCCTGGGAGGAATACTGGCGCTGGGATGAGGACGATACCAATGTTGCGGTCTACTACAACGTCAAGGATAAGCCCTGCGGCTACATGGTCTACCTCATCAAAAACGATATCATGCACATCAAGGAGATGGTCTACCTCAACCGCGAGGCCCAGAAAGGCCTGTGGGAGTATATCCATGCCCATGATTCCATGATCGATGAGGTGCACGGCAGTACCTATTTCAGCGAACCCATCGCCTTTGAGATGGACGATGGCGACATCAAGGAAAGCATCCGCCCCTATGCCATGGGACGCATCATCGACGTGGAGGATTTCCTCGCCGATTACCCCTGTGACCCGGACGGCGGCACCCTGTGTATCGAGCTGGAAATCGAGGACTCGCTTCTGCCATGGAACGACCGGACGTTCAACGTTCGCTTTGCGGACGGGCACTGCACCATGACCCGTGAACCTGCCGAGTATCACCTGAAAATGGGCATCGGCACCTTTACCACCCTGCTGCTGGGCTATAAGACCGCAGAGCGTCTGTATGAGCTGGAGCGCATCGAGGGCAGGGAAGAGGCTGTGGAACGGCTGGATGACGTGCTCTTCCATAAGATTCCGTATATTTCGGATTACATCTGATCTTGCGCTTCTGGGCAGGCACCTGCACAAAAAAGGAGCCGCTGCACGGCAATTCGTGCGGCGGCTCTTTCTTGCGTTTTTCAGGGGTTATGCTTCGGTGTTCTGGTCAAAGAGGCCCTTCTGCTTTGCCTTTTCCCAGGTCAGGCAGACGCGCAGCTTGCTCACCGGGAAGGCGGGGTGGAACTTCAGCTCACCTTCCACGCTGTCGTCGTCATTGAGCAGTTCCTGCTCCACGGCCCAGCGGGCGGCCTTCTGGGCGTCGGTGTCCTCAGCGCTGATATCGCTGTAGAGGGCCGTGCTCTCTGGCTCCGGCTTGCCTGCGCGCTCCCACAGCAGCTTTGCAAGGGCAATGCGGTTCGTGGGCATGGCCACGTCGTCCATCTGGGTGATGCGGTACAGGCCGGTGCCCACTTCATAGGCACCCACCACGGCAATGCCGCCAATGACCACACCGGCCGCGATATCGCCGCTGCCGTCGTCGGTGACGACCGGCTGGTCCGGGTCAGGCTCGGGCACATCGTCAAAGAGCGCTTCAATGGTCACGTCGGCGGCGGGCATGGTCAGCTCTGCAATGGTCATGCCGTTCTGGCTGACGTCGCGCAGGTCTGCGGTAATGTCCGTCACCACGCCGTTGACGGTCTTGGTCACCGTCCAGCCCGTGAACTTCTTGCCGGGGCCCTGCTCGTTCGGGGTGGCAGTGATCACATCGCCCTTTGCGGCGGTGGCAGGATTCACAGTACAGTTTTTGGGGGTAATGGTATACTGAATGCTATCGTAGTCCGGCACAGCCTTCACGTTGTAGGCAGGCACGGTCAGGGTCACCACGCGGACACTGCCGCTCAGTAGGCCGGTCGTATCCGTAATTTCGGTCTCGGTGCCGTCTGCGGCCACCTTATACAGCTTCCAGCCGTGGAGCTCTTTGTCCTCGGGGGTGGTGTCAGCCGTCAGGGTCACCTTGGTGCCTGCGGCCACAGGGGCGTTCAGTTCTTCGCCGCCCAGAATGGCTGTAGCATTCTTAACGGTCACGGTGTACAGCGGGCGCGTATAACCGCAGCCGTCAGCGCAGGCAGCATCTTTTGCGCTGGCAAAGGTGTGGGGGCCTTCAGCCCTCTGTTCGTCCGTCATGCCCGGGCAGTTTGCGGTGGTGCACACCTTCCAGTGTTCGGTGCCGTCATGTTTCCACTGGTAGTTGTGCCAATGCACATCCAGCGTAACAGGAAAATTAAACCCATCATCTTCGACTTCGTAATTATAAGTAACTGTAGTGCTGTTCGCTTTCAAAATCCATGTTGCCGGGTCAACCGTACCGCCTTTCCAGCTGCCGGTGGTAACGCCATCTAACTCAAATTTCCCCGGCAGCTGATGCAGATCATATGTCCGATCGTCGTTCGCCAGAATTTGGTAGCGTTGGGAACCAACCTGCAAATCCCCGATTTGGGGGTTGTTTCTCAAATCCAGCGATGTCAGGCAATTATTCTTGCACCGCAACCACGACAAGCTTTTATTTTCCCTTAAATCCAGAACTGTCAACTTGTTGTTGTTGCAATTCAAGCTTCTAAGTTTTGTGTTTTTGTTCAAATTTAATGACGTCAAACTGTTGTTATAGCATATCAACCGCCCCAGTTCCGGGTTTTCACTCACGTCCAGTTCCGTTAAATTATTGTCACTGCAGAATAGGTCGGTCAACTTCGAAAAGTATTTGAGTCCCTGCAGGCTTGTGCATCCGCTATTGCTTATCTCAATTTCCTTAACGGCATTTCTTTCCGTTTGGTTCAGCGCACCATCTTTATCTTTGTCAAAATTATCTGCTACATATTGTCTAAATGCTCCATCCGGGAAGTTTGTCGCATCAATAGCAACAGCGTCTTCCTCCGCCTGCGTGCTCACTGCGCTTTCTGTGCTGGCCGCAGCCGGTGCCGCTGCAAATGCGCCCACCGGCAGGGCGGACACCATCATGCACGCCGCAAGCGCCGCACTGAGAAACCGCGTACTCTTTTTTCTCATTGTTTATCCCTCGCTCTCTTTGTTGTCCGGGTACCTCCCCCGAAGGCGTGGCACCTCATCTTCATTATCACCTCCCCCCCCCCC
>ENA-OUQH01002942-OUQH01002942.1-human-gut-metagenome-genome-assembly--contig:-NODE-2942-length-10133-cov-3.044850_pt1 | contig 10133 bp, 8 predicted proteins | sample MGYA00237948_ERZ548828 | MGnify/ENA primary metagenome ERZ548828 (study PRJEB26490, sample SAMN05194711) | human gut metagenome | biome: terrestrial biome; feature: human-associated habitat; material...
TGCTCGTGCCGTTTATGAGCATGACCAAGCAGTTCACGGGAAATGTCAATCAGGTCTCGCAGCAGATAAACTCGGTAGTGCTTGCAATGGCGGGCGCTGAACGTATCTTCTCACTTATCGACACGCAGCCGGAGACCGACGACGGATATGTCACGCTCGTAGACGCGGAGATTTCCGACGACGGCAGTATCCGCGAGGCAGATCATCATACGGGCAGATGGGCATGGAAGCATCCGCACGGCGACGGCAGCGTTACATATACCGAGCTGCGCGGCGATGTACGTATGACCGATGTCGATTTCGGCTATACGCCCGAAAAAACGGTGCTGCACGATGTCTCCGTATTCGCGGAGCCTGGGCAGAAGGTGGCATTCGTCGGTGCAACGGGCGCGGGCAAGACCACTATCACCAACCTCATCAACCGTTTCTACGATATCGCCGACGGCAAGATACGCTACGACGGCATCAATATCAATAAGATCAAAAAATCCGACCTGCGCCGCTCGCTCGGCATCGTTCTTCAGGAGACGAACCTGTTCACGGGCACGGTGATGGACAATATCAGGTACGGAAAGCTCGACGCGACCGACGAGGAATGCCGCGCCGCCGCCCGACTCGCGGGTGCGGACGACTTTATCTCCCGCCTGCCGCAGGGCTATGATACCATGCTTACCTCCAACGGCGCAAACCTCTCGCAGGGACAGCGCCAGCTGATAGCCATCGCCCGCGCGGCGGTCGCCGACCCGCCTGTAATGATACTCGACGAGGCGACCTCCTCGATAGATACACGTACCGAGGCTATCGTTCAGCGCGGTATGGATAAGCTGATGGAGGGCAGAACGGTGTTCGTTATCGCGCACCGTCTCTCGACCGTCAAGAATTCGGATGTCATTATGGTGCTCGACCACGGCAGAATAATCGAGCGCGGCAGCCATGATAAGCTGATAGCCGAAAAGGGAACATATTATCAGCTGTATACGGGCGCATTCGAGCTCGAATAAGCGGCGCGGGGATGACACAGCATCCTGCGGGGCAGAGCGCGGACAGTGAAAAAATTACCGCTTTTGCGTTCTCGGGGGCGCTGCACAAAAATATTAACAATTCGACACTTGACATTCAAATGGAAATGATATAATATAGTGCTCAAGATGATACGTGACGTGTTATTATCTTGAGCATTTTATTTACAGATATTCCGTTTCTTCGACACGAAAGGATATAAATATATGGAAAGAACAAAGTTGTCAATGCGAGTGCTGCCGAGTTATACAAAGGGCGAGGAGATATTCAATATGATCTCGCACATCGTCGGCGGCGCGCTCGGAATAACCGCGCTCGTGCTGTGCGTTGTGTTTGCTGCGGTCAGGGGCGACGCATGGGGCGTTGTCAGCGGCGCACTGTACGGTGCATCGCTCGTTATTCTCTATACGATGTCGAGCATCTATCACGGTCTGCACGATTGTATGGGAAAGCGCGTTCTTCAGGTGCTCGACCATTGCTCGATATATTTTCTGATAGGCGGAAGCTATACGCCCATTCTGCTCGTCGCGATAAGACGCAATTACCCCGGCTGGGCATGGGCGATATTCGGTGTTGTATGGGGCTTTGCGTCGCTTGCTACGACCTTTACCGCCATTGACCTCAAAAAGTATCAGAAGCTCTCTATGGCGTGCTATATCGGCATGGGCTGGTGCATTGCCATAGCAGTCAGACCTACGATAGCCTCGCTCGACCTCGGCGGTCTGCTCTGGCTGCTCGGCGGCGGTATCGCGTATACGATAGGCGCGGTTCTCTACGGCATCGGAAAGAAGCATAAATATATGCATTCGGTGTTTCATATGTTCGTGCTTGCGGGAAGCATCATGCATTTCTTCTGCATCTTCTTCCATGTGATACTTGCGTGATTATGTAGAAAAATCCACTGTGTATTTCGATGATTCGCTGTTTATATAGAATATTCGTTGCGCATATAAATAGTCCGTTGCATACATAAAAAACTCTCGCATATATAAAAAACTCTCGCATACATAAAAAGCCTGCCGCGCGGGGTCGGATGTTCGACCTCGCGCGGCAGTGCTTATTTCCGCGCGCTCCCGGCAGAGCGGCGCTTTGTTATGTTATGCGTTCATGCCATACCGTGAGCGTCGTCCTGCCCGCACGGTATTTTTGCGGGATGCCGTACAGGCTCAGTACTCATCGGCGGGGGTGTATATGATACCCTCCTGATCGCGGAGATAATAGTTGTTGATTATCTCGTTGTCAAAGGTGTAGATTATATCGGCATTCGGAATCTCTGCACCCTCGACATCTATATCATAACCGTATTCGTTATGCAGAAATTCCATGTATTCTTTCTTCTGTTCGCAGCAGCGATCGAAATCCTCTCTCGATATCTCGAAATATTTTACGAACGAAACGGTATACATTTCCTTCGGCTCTGCGTTGTTGCGGTAGTCAGTAAGTACGACCGTTTCATACCATTCCGCAAACGCATCCTGATCGACTATATCGTAAAGGAAAGAAGGTCCCCAGTAGTAGATATCTCTGTACTTAGGCAGGAAAGTTGTCTCGTACGGTGCGCATTTGAGTGCGTCCTCTGCGGTCCGTATCACCATTCCATTCTGTTCAAAGCGTGGTATTTCTTTCAAAACCGTTCTATTTTCGGCAGCCCATTCTTCCATTTTGATTTTCTTTGCAGTCAGTTCGGCAGAATCGTTGGGCTCTGTAGTATTTGCGGTGCTGCTTTCATCGCTCTCGCCTCGCAGCATGCTCGGTGGAAAGAAATAGTATATAAGCTCTGTGTCGTCATAGTTCAGTATGTGGCTGTCATCGGGTCTCCTGCGCATGAAGCTGTCAAGGTATATACCTCTCAAATCGCGTGTAAGTAAAGAAATGTAATATACCTCAGATGGCTCGACAAGCTTGCTCTCACCGTCATATACGGAGTAAATATTAATATACACGGGTCCGCCGTTTGCGGGAGAGCGTCCGGTCACGCAGTAGAGCGTTGCCCCGTCCGGTATCTCGACTGCGGGATATCCTAGGTTCCATCGCAGAGAGGTGTTCGGCTCATGCGGAAGCACCTCGATGTCTACCCAACCTTTTTCGGTTATCTCGTCGATTATTCCCTGCAGGTCTGACCTTACAGCTTCGGGCAGGTCGTTCGCGGGCCATGACATTATATCAGGCTCGTTTTTCTGTGTGAACCTCTGTGTAAGAGTTTCACCTTCCGTGCCGTATTTTCCGAGCGAATCGTAACGGATCGTAACCCCGTCATTATCGAAGCTAAGCGTTCCCCTCATACCTTCGGTGTTTTCCATACCCTCGGTAATTCCGTCACCGAATACTATTTCACCGTCACGCTCGATTGCTTTTCCTCCGATATACGGGATATCCGCGGAAATTTTAACCTTGAAGTGTATGTATTCGGGCATTATACGCATTATAGTTATATGCGGTGTTGTTGCATAAGGGGGCGCTTCCTTTATATCAGAAGAAAACCATACGCCGATGTAATGACCGTCCGGAAAAACGGTGTCCGTTTCTGCGGTTGTTTCCTGCGATGCGCTTGCTGTTGTCTCGCTCGGCGGCGCTTCCGTCTTTCCGCAGCCTGCCAAAGCTGCTGCGGCGAGAAGTGCAAGCAGTGTAATTATTATTTTTTTCATTGTTATTCTCCGTTAGTATGGATGTGCATATTGGTTGACCGTGATGAATGGTGTTTGAAAAATTCAGGAAAGACGTATAAGCCGCGTACGAAAGCTGCGGCTTATACGTCACCGTTGAGAGAAGAGCAGATGGTATCTGCGAGAGGGCATATGCATACAGTATTCTCGTATAAAGCCGCCGGAATCGTAGAATATCATGTTTGAGAGCCTCCTTTCTTAATGATTTATGAGCTATGATGTATAATTCTGTTTTATGATTGCTCTGTGAGCGCTTATCGGTCGCGCGAAGAGCGGTTTTGTCGTTTTTTCATAACCACTATACCATACTTTTCTTGAAAAAGCAATAACTTTTAAGCTAATTCTCAATTTTTTATTATAAACGTCTATTATTTTGATGGAAGTGATAAAATGGACAAAGCCGTGCTGATGTCAGCACGGCTTTGTTAATATATAGATTGCATCTGCAAGCGAGGACTATTTTGTTTCGATACCGAGCTTTGACAGCTCCTTCATAAAGGTTTCGGCATCGCGGAATTCACGATAGACCGAGGCGAATCTTACATACGATACCTCGTCTATCTTGCGCAGCTCGTCCATAACGATAGAGCCTATCTCCGAGCTCGGTATCTCTTCGCTGAAGGAGTTTGCCGCCGATTGCTCGACGCTGTGTATGATGGCACTCATCTGCTCGGAGCTGACCGGGCGCTTATAGCATGCCTTGATGATGCCGCCGAGCAGCTTTCCGGGGTCGAACAGCTCGCGGCTGCCGTCCTTCTTTATGACAAAGAGCGGCTTGGATTCTATCGTTTCAAATGTGGTGAAGCGGTGCGAGCAGCCGAGGCATTCTCTGCGTCGGCGAATGCTTCCGTCCTCGGTTGGACGGGAATCTATTACCTTACTGTCTTGATATCCGCAAATCGGGCATTTCATATTCGGTATTCCTCTTGTATCGGGTGGAGGCTGGATGTGTTTTTTTCAACCAACCTTATATTAACATAAAAAAATCAGCTTGTAAAGCGCCTATTTTGCATGTGGGTGAAAAAATAAAAAAATTAACAATTATCTCTGTCGAGCTGTGTCGTGCACTGCCGCCGCATGTCGGAAAATGCCGCTCTCGTATTGCTTTTCGTCCTGCTCTGCGCGCCCGCCGCGCATCCGAATTTACCGTATGCTCTGTCGCGTATTCCCACTCTGCCGAGCACCCGACGCGCCCCGCGCCCACTGCGTATCACGCATTCTCCTCGTGCCCGCATCCTCTGCTCACCCGGCACGGCTCATCGGGCGGATATAACGCATTCACCGCTCTGCGGCGGCGCGCATAAAATGAAACTGAAATAAAACCGAAGAATATGTTCTGCGCGATGATTAAAAATGCGTGACGCGGTAAAGAATAACAGCAGACGGGCAACCGTCTGAGCGGAAAAAGAAAACAGCGGAGAGTGAATATTATGACTGTAAAACGAGGAGATATATTTTTCGCCGATCTGTCGCCGGTCGTCGGCTCGGAGCAGGGCGGAGTCAGACCCGTACTTATCATACAAAACGATGTCGGCAACAAATACAGCCCGACGGTCATTGCTGCGGCGATAACAAGCCGCATGGGCAAATCGCGGCTGCCGACGCATATCGAGCTGTTCTCATCCGGACGCGCAAGAGGCGGACTTTCGCGCGACTCTATCGTTCTGCTCGAACAGATAAGGACCATCGACAAGCAGCGGCTCGGCGAGCGGATGGGGCATCTCGACGAGGAGGCAATGGCTCGGGTGGACGGTGCGATATCGGTCTCGTTCGGTCTCGGCGGTGCGGCGGGCGAATTCGTCCCGGCGGCGGGAGTAGAGCAGAGCGAGGCGGAAAAGCTCTGATTATCGTATTACTTGTTAATTTTTATCCGCAGGGCACGTTATGTCAAAAAAGGACTTGATTTTTTCACTCTTTTGCGGTAAACTATACCCGTTAAATATTTAGACATTGCGTGGCTTATCACCGCGCGGAATAGGAGTGAATAAAATGGCCCTTGTAACAACAACAGAGATGTTTAAGAAGGCTTATGAAGGCGGCTACGCTATCGGTGCTTTCAACATCAACAATATGGAGATTATTCAGGCTATCGCAGAGGCTGCAGAGGAGAACAAGTCTCCTGTTATCATGCAGGTTTCCGCAGGCGCACGTAAGTATGCTAAGCATGAGTACCTGATGGCGCTCGCTCAGGCAGCCGTAAAGGATTCGGGCATCGACGTTGCTCTCCACCTCGATCACGGCGCAGATTTCGATATCTGCAAGAGCTGCATCGACGGCGGCTTTACCTCCGTTATGATCGACGGCTCCAAGTATTCCTTCGAGGAGAATATCGAGCTGACCCGTAAGGTAGTTGAGTACGCTCACGAGCGCGGTGTTGTCGTTGAGGGTGAGCTCGGTAAGCTCGCAGGCGTTGAGGATGACGTTAAGGTCGACGCCGACGACGCTATGTACACCAATCCCGCAGAGGTCGAGGAGTTCGTCTCCAAGACCGGTGTTGATTCGCTTGCTATCGCTATCGGTACAAGCCACGGCGCATATAAGTTCAAGGGCGAGCCCCGCCTTCGCTTCGATATTCTCGAGGAGGTAGGTAAGCGCCTCCCCGGCTTCCCGATCGTTCTTCACGGCGCATCCTCCGTTATTCCGGAGCTCGTTGACGAGATCAACGCTTGCGGCGGTAAGCTCGACGGTGCTAAGGGCGTTCCGGAGAAGTTGCTTCGCCGCGCTGCTGAGATGGCAGTCTGCAAGATCAATATCGACTCGGATATCCGTCTCGCTTTCACCGCAGGCATCCGCCGCGTAATGACCGCAGAGCCTTCTGTATTTGACCCCCGCGGCTACCTCAAGGTCGCTCGTGATGAGGTCAAGAAGATGGTATCTCACAAGATCGTTAACGTCCTCGGCTCCAACGGCAAGGCGTAAGCGACAGCGAGGGATCAGGCTTTGAAGTGGACCGATCATATTACCGTTCGCTCATCGGAAACGGATATTGACGGTATCGCATCAGCCTCCGCTGTCCTGAGATGGCTGCAGGATGCGGCTGCTAACCAACACTATTTCATGGGTCCTTCTCTCGACGAACTTCGCGCCGGGGGGAGGGCTTATGTTCTCAGTAGGTTTGCAATGCGGCTGTATGCACCCGTTCGTACCTATGATGAGCTGACGGTGAGTACATGGGCTTGCCCCGGTACGGGAGTTGTATTTTATCGCTGCGGCAGCATCGGCCGCGGGGATGAGCGCATTGCCGAGCTTTCGACAACATGGGCGATGCTCGATACCGCAACGCGCGCTTTTGTTAAGCAGAGCGATGTCGAGTACGGGTTCGGTACCGACGAACCGATAGAGGTCGGCGCACCTCTCCGTTTTCCCGCGCCGGGAGCGGATGCTCCGATCGTCGGGCTGCGTACCGTGCGCTATTCCGACGGAGACGAAAACGGGCATATGAATAATACCGTGTATCCCGATATGTTCTGCGATTTTCTCCCCGAGCTGAGCGGTGCAGAGCTGCCCGAGCTCGCGCTCGGTATGCACCCTGAGCACTGTCCGCATCTCTATCGCCGCAGGGTGAGCGAGATATCTGTCGCTTATCTGCGCGAGGCGAGGATCGGCGAGGAGCTGACCGTTCATCGCAGCGACCGCGATGGGAGCGAGTACCTGTTCTCCGCCGTCGGCTCAGACGGCAAGCCGAGAGCAAACGCAAGAATAGTGACCGTCGAGCTTTGACGCGGGGGATACGCGGGTACGAGGGGAACGCGGCAAGAGGGGAACGCGGCCTTTTGAAAAAGGCCTGGCGAAAACTTAAAAATAGGGAGTCTTTCTCGAGCAGAGCAGCAGGACGATTGCGGGGTGAAGGTTTCACCCGTTACGCACTGACTAAGGCAGTAAGTAGCAGAAAAGTTTCGTCAACCTTTTCAATGGGTAGCGCATAAAGGCGGAGCCTTTATGCGTGAGTTTGGGGCTCCGCCCCAAACATCACGGGTGTGGGGCGGAGCCCCATGTGCGGCGTTTCTTTTTGTTAACTTTTCGAACAATGCTTGCATTGTTCGCTGCGCAACTCGCTCGCACAAAGAAAAAGTGGCTAAGGCTCTGATTCTCTTAAAGTCGTAGTGATGACAGCGTTTTTTTCCTTAGCTTTGGAACAATGCCCCGCGTTGCGATAAAGTTTCGATTACGGTTACAATATAAAAATAAAAGCACACGCCCGATATGCACAGCCTTTGTGCGTATCGGGCGCGTGTTTTGTATATGTTGTTATATTCATGCGTCGGTTGATTTATCTCTCGGCGCGAGTCGCTTAGTTTGTGCCTATAATCGTTATCGGTCATTCGGCAGCATATAGCCTATGCCTCTTACGGTCTCGACAAGCGGCGAGCCGAACGCAGATTTCAGCTTTCTGCGCAGCAGGGCGATATACACCTCGCACAGATTGGTTCTTTCGGCGGTGTTATTGTCTCTCCGCAGAACCGTGTCTATCTCGGCGCGTGTGACCGCACCGCCGCGATTGTCGTACAGAATCGAAAATACCGCAGCCTCGTGCGGTGTCAGTCTGCATTCTCTGCCGCCGAGGTGCAGTCTGCGCGACTTTCGGTCGAACATCAACCGCTCTGAGGTGTCTGCCGACATTGAGAGTACAAGCTCACGCAGCCCTGCGATACTCATCGGTCTGCGCAAATATATAATATCGTGCTCTGATATATTCGGAGTGCCGTCCTGCGTTTTTTGCGCGCTATCCGATGCGCCGTGCGAGAAGATGATTTTTCTCTCGCATCCCTTTGCGAGCAGTTCTATCCTCTCGGGCGAAAGTGCATCACCGTCGGCGAGCATCAGCTCGGCAGAGCAGTCAGCTTCACTCGGCAGCCGTGCCGCATCAAGCAGCTCCGCCGAATATCCGACCGTCCCGATCTCGGAGCACAGCATTCGGCCGTATACGGCATCATCTGTTATCACAACAGCTCTCATTACTGTATCAGCCCGCGCTTGTAACGTACAAGCGGTATGTACCGGGGACGGTCAGCGCCTTATCGCAGGTGACAGTCATCATCTTCTGCTTGTTCAGCACGATTCCGTCGCGGACGACCGAGATGATCTCAGCCTCGTTGCTGTCGGGAGGGTAGAATTTAATTACATACGTGCAGCTGCTGCCGCTCTCTCCCTCGATGAACGTCTCGTTATAGCGGAATGTGACCTTTGTCGCGCCGCCCTCGTTCGTCAGCACGTAATCAAAGTTGAACAGGTCGCATTTCAGCCCGCCCGGTGCGGTGAAATACGGTGCGCCGTCGCTGCCTATATCATATTCAAAGGTGATGCTAAGGCATCCGCAGCGTCTGCAGGTTATGCCGTCGGGCGCGTCATGACCGAGCGCTCTGTCTATCGTAATTCCGCAGTTCTTGCAGCGCTTGGGAGAGGTGCAGGTCGCATCGGTAAACTCGTGCTCAAGCGCCGGGATGGTCTCGGCTTTCTTGACATCTCCGCAGTTCTTGCACACCTCGGTCTTGTAGCCGCTATCGAGGCATGTCGGCTGAACCGATTCGCCCGGCTCGTAGTCGTGACCGGTGGCGAGGATCTTTTCCTCGATCTGCTTTCCGCACACCGAGCAGGTCAGCGTCTTTATTCCGTCCTTTGTGCAGGTCGGCTCACGCGTGACCTTCTCCTCGTATTTGTGGTCGTTTGTCTTAGGGATAACGACCCGTTCCGTCTTGCCGCAGACGCTGCAAGTCTTGTTGCCTTCGCCGTCGGTCTTGCACGTTGCCTCGCGCGTTACCGTTTCGGTGTACACATGCTTGTCGTATACGGGAATTGCCTCCTCTACCGTCTCGCCGCAGCGCTCGCAGGTATAGCGGCGCTTACCCTCGGTCTTACAGGTTGCCTCGGTCACGGTCTGTACCGTTCCTATTTTAGGCGAGTGACCCTTTGCGTCGATCGGCTCAAGCTTGGTCTCGCGGCATTTTCTGCATTTCAGGACCTTGACTCCGTTTTCGGTGCAGGTCGCCTCTGTCTGAGTTATGCCGTTATCCCACACGTGGTCGCAGGTTCGCAGCGACAGCGGGATGGCAATGGCGGCGGTCAGTACTATCACCCCGCCGATAACGCCGAAGGTGACGTTTCGCTTTACCGTATTGGTGGTGATAAATTCCTTTATCCGCCCGGGTAGCTCTTTAATATTCATATTTGACCTTTCTGTCCCGCGTGCCGCCTTTTCGGTATCTGCCTTGCGGCGATGAGCGGTATGCGGGATGCGATCAGATGCTCAGTCCCTTTGCAAGATAGGGAGCAAGCTCCTTGATGTTTGCGTTTGTTGTATTTATGCACAGGTCGTAGTTAACCTTATCGCCCCAGCGCATGCCGGTATAGAACTCATAATATTTCGCTCTTCCGCGGTCGATTGTGCGGATGGTGCGCTGCATCTCCTTGACCGACATGTTTTCGCCGTCATCCTCGCGGTCGAGGCAGCGT
>ENA-OUQH01002943-OUQH01002943.1-human-gut-metagenome-genome-assembly--contig:-NODE-2943-length-10128-cov-4.295840_pt1 | contig 10128 bp, 11 predicted proteins | sample MGYA00237948_ERZ548828 | MGnify/ENA primary metagenome ERZ548828 (study PRJEB26490, sample SAMN05194711) | human gut metagenome | biome: terrestrial biome; feature: human-associated habitat; material...
CAATCAGGCCGCGACTGACCGGGCAGAGTTGTCTAAGCTGCTTCACATTTCCGATACACAGCTCAGCTACATTACAAACGCCGAAGCCGGTCACGGCCTGCTGCGCATGGGCGGCTCCATCGTGCCTTTCGTCAATACCATTCCGAGGGATACTGAGCTGTATAAATTGATGACGACGACGCCGGGAGAAAATTTAGTATGACGATCACGTTGGGGAGTTTGTTTGATGGGATCGGCGTGTTCCCGCTGGCGGCAAGCAGACACGGCATCACGCCGATCTGGGCGAGTGAGATCGTGCCGGACGCTATTTCCATCACAAAGCGCCACTTCCCGGAGATGGAGCATCTGGGCGATATAACAAAGCTGGACGGCGGGAAAATACCCGCCGTCCATGTTATTACCTTTGGCTCACCCTGTCAAAATTTGTCATCCATCGTGTTGCTCTGCGCCGAGTATATCATGGAGGGAATCGCAGAAGTATTGCAAAAATAAATCTCACCGTGAGACGCAATTCCGGAAAAGAAATGAATCTCACGGTGAGACGTAAAACTATTTTGTTTCTACAATTCTATATTCACAGCACCCGGGGAGTCGAACAATGTCATCTTTTTTTATTTCTGAAAGACTGATTTTGCATGGCAAAAATGCACTCCGGTATGGACGAAAAGTAATGCCGTGAATAACTCTGTCCTGCAATGGTATGGGTTCATTCTCTTGGCATAAAAACGGTTCTTCAATTACTATGTCATCATCAAAAGAACTACTTGGGAGAGTTATGTCACAATTCTCATTTAACATAATTCCATTATAAACAAAAACAATAGAATCATATAATTCCATCACTTTATCAGATCCAGATAAAGGAGCAAGCTTAAACTTTATTTCATAATACTCTTCAATTTCTTTATATTTGAGTTAAATCTATCACCGAAACAACAGCACCTCTTTCTTCCTCCTTGTTATATGTGAGCGTATAAACCACATACAGTTTTCCGTCGCTTTCACACGCAGCGGGATATGACCACTGATAGCCACAACCCAATGCTTTTGAAAAGCCGTCCTGTAAAACAAAACCTTTGTCAAATTCCATTTCATTGCTGCTGCTAAATAAAATAATGAGCCTAACCAATTCATTAATAGCTTCTTCTCTGTTTTTACAACCGTTTTTCAGGTTATCAATAAGTCAATCCATACGCTGGCTGTCAATTTTAAACATATTCATACAATTGATTTTGTAATGCTCGAATAACTCCGAGATGATTTCGTCAACGCTTTTCTTGTATAAACTTTCGCACATTTCCTTGTTTGTGTAAAACATGACTTTGCCCTCTTTCAAAATTTAGTATTTGAAAAAATTTTATCAGCTTTTTTTAATATTGTCTATAACACGATTGCTTTTAACGTATGCACGAAGAATTTAAAAGGAACTCCTGTTTAATTTAAGAAACACAAAAAAAGTGACCGCGGAAAATAAAATTTCTCCGCAGCCACTCTTTTTTATTACACATACTGTATCAAAAGTTCCGTAATCAATACAGCAACGCACGCAAGCGATGCCACCTTCACAAGGCTTTTTTCAAAATATGCCGCAATCATTGCCGCTATAAAGCCCACAACTGCCGAAAGCTTATAAGATGACGAACTGAAAATAGCCGGAATTGTCATAACGCTTAAAACCGTATACGGTATATAGTACAAAAATGACAAAACGTATTTATTTTTTATCTTTTCTTTAACCAGTGCAAGCGGAATCATTCGTATCAAATATGTAACACCTGCCATCACGAGCAAATATATAAAAAACTTATTCATCTGTATCCTCAACTTTCACCGGCGCCGCAAATGCAAATACCGCGCTTGCCGCCGCGGCACATATTATAATAACAAACCCGTTCGGAACACTTTTAAGCGCCGGAATATACGAAAAAGCACAGCTCAGCGCAATTGCAAACAAAACGCAAAGCGCAGACGGACGGTGTTTTTTTGTTTCAGGCACCACTATTGCAATAAACATTCCGTAAATTGCTATTCCCAAAGCCGAGGTAATTATATGCGGCAGAATATTTCCCGCCACCGCACCGACAAGTGTGCCTACGCTCCAGCCGATGTACGGCGTAAGTATAAGTCCGTACATATATTTTCTGTCCAGAGCTTTTCCCTGCCCCATTGCAACGGCAAAAACTTCGTCCGTATTGACAAATGAAATTAAAAGTCTGTCAATCATACGTATATTTTTCCCGAGTCTCTGCGACAGAGAGACCGACATCAGCGCGTATCTCGAGTTTATAACAAACTGGGTTGCCGCAAGTTCCAGAAGCGAACCGCCCGAAGCTATAATCGGCACACCTGCAAGCTGCCCCGCCGAGGTGACATTTGTCATCGAAATAAGCAGTGCCTCAATTATTGTAAGTCCGCTTTCGGTTGAAAAAATACCAAAAGCAAATGCCACCGACAAATATCCTATACAAATAGGCAGTCCGTCTTTAATGCCTTTAAAAAAATCTGTTTTTTTCATATGTGCTTTACCGCCGCAAATAAATTTTTATCGCCTTCCGGGCAACAAAAATTATATCATATATTGTGTGTTATGTCAACCGAGCTCACCCTATATCGGCATTATTCACTTATTTTCTCGGGTTATTTCAAAAAAATTTGCATTTTTGATTATTCTGTGTTATACTCTATATTGTTATACTTTATACATATCTATAAGGAATGATTTATTTTGGAAAGAAAAAAAAGAATCGGAGACAGAAGCGACGGATACCGTATTAAAACGCTCTCTCCCATGAGCCGCGTTGCACCGCACATTATGAAGGTTCGCGCAGACTCGCAAAACCTTATAAAAAGCTCCGCCAGAGCAGATGCCATACGCGCTTATATACATGAAAAACGCCGCGCCGGACTTAAAAATTTCGGGATGCCGCATGTGTTTGTTGCGGCATATGTCAGAACAATTTCGCAGCGCCCGGCAATAAACAGATTTATATCGGGACAGAAGATTTTTGCCAGAAATAATGTTTTGGGTATTATGACGGTTAAAACCGAAATGACTTTGGACGCTCCGGACACGGAAATTAAAATGGAATTTCCGCGTGATGCCACGGCTGAACAGATTTACAATATTTTTAACTCTCATGCAAGTTCCGCCAAGAACCCTTCGTCGGAAGAAAGCGGATTTGAAAAAACAGCGCGCGTCTTAAACTACATACCGTCTATTATGCTTTCGGCAACGGTGTCGGTTTTAAGGGTGATGGACTATTTCGGTCTGATTCCGAAATCTCTGCTTGCGGTAAGTCCTTTTCACGGTTCGTTTGTTATAACCTCCATGGGTTCTCTCGGAATACCGCCCATATATCATCACCTTTACGACTTCGGAAACTGCCCCGTTTTCATCTCATACGGCGGCTACAGAAATGCCAACGAGCTTGAGCCCGACGGCACATGCGTACGCAGAAAATACGTTGATTTTGCCATTACAACGGATGAAAGAATTTGCGACGGATTTTACTTTGCTTCCGCACTTAAAGTTCTTAAAACTTACCTTGAAAATCCGTATTTGCTTGACAAACCTCCCGATGAGGTTGTATACGATATAGATTAAATTATGAAATGGGCTGTTTAAAAAGTCAATCGACTTTTTAAACAGCCCATTTTTTCAAAGGGATAAGGAAAAACTTTGGAATCGGCAAACTGAGCCAAAACTTTAGTTTTGGGGTACCCGAAGGCGTACTTAGGTACGTCTTTTCTTGCGTTCCGGAGTTTTTTAACATCCCCTTTTATGTTATTTTTTCTTTTTAAGCCTTATATCAGCTCTCAAAATTCTTTTTCTTATTCTGAGATGTTCGGGCGTAACTTCAAGAAGCTCGTCCGGTCCGAGGAAATCTATGCACTGCTCAAGGCTCATAACTCTCGGCGTCGTAAGACGTACAGCCTCATCGCTTCCGGAAGCACGTGTGTTTGTTGCCTGTTTTCTTTTGCAGACATTGACCACAATATCGTCCTGACGGCTGTTTTCACCTACAACCATACCCTCATAAACCTTTTCACCGGGACTTATAAACATAGTTCCCCTGTCCTGCGCGCCGAAAAGACCGTACGCTATAGCTTCTCCCTGTTCAAACGCAACAAGCGAACCGCGGTTTCTTGTCGGAATTTCACCTTTAAAAGGTTCATATCCGTCAAACACATGGTTCATAACGCATGTTCCGCGCGTTTCTGTCAAAAGTTTATCGCGGTATCCAACAAGGCCTCTTGCCGGAATTTTAAACTCCATGCGGCAGAATCCGTTTGCGGACGGAGCCATGTTGATGAGCTCTGCTTTTCTCGCGCCGACACCTTCCATAACAGTCCCCGTAAATTCTTCAGGCACGTCAATTGTAAGCCTTTCTATAGGCTCGCACAAAACGCCGTCAATTGTTTTTGTTATAACCTCCGGCTTTGAAACCTGAAATTCATAGCCCTGTCTGCGCATTTCTTCTATGAGAACCGATAAATGCAGCTCTCCCCTTCCCGAAACCGTGAACGATTCCGTGGAATCCGTATCTTTAACTTCAAGGCTTATATTTGACAAAAGCTCACGGTACAGTCTGTCTCTCAAATGGCGCGATGTTACATATTCGCCCTCAAGTCCCGCAAAAGGACTGTCATTTACCGAAAATGTCATTGAAAGTACGGGACGGTCAATCTCGACAAACGGAAGCGGCTCAGGCGCCGAAGGATCACACACCGTATCCCCTATATTTATATCCGCCATTCCCGAAAGCGCAACGATATCTCCCACAGAAGCGCTCTCGGCAACAACTTTACCGAGATTTGCATATGTGAAAAGCTTTGTGATTTTTGCGTTTTCTGTTTTATCGCCGCGGCAAACCGTAACGGGCGCATTAACATTTATGCTGCCGCGTTCAATTTTTCCTATTGCTATTCTGCCCGTGTATTCATCATAATCTATATTTGAAACGAGCATCTGAAACGGTGCGTCAAGCTCGCCCGTGGGTGCCGGAATAGTCTCCATAATAAGGTCAAAAAGACACTTTAAGTTTTCTCCCTTTTCCTCAGGCGAAAGAGAAGCGTAACCGTCTCTTGCGGAAGCGTACACAACCGGAGAATCAAGCTGCTCGTCCGTAGCGTCAAGATCTATCAGAAGTTCCAGCACCTCATCCACGACTTCATATGGGCGTGCATTGGGTCTGTCTATCTTGTTTACGACAACAATTGGCTTTAAATTAAGCGCAAGCGCCTTTTTAAGCACAAATCTTGTCTGAGGCATACATCCTTCAAAAGCGTCAACAAGAAGCAGAATTCCGTCTGCCATTTTAAGTCCTCGTTCAACCTCGCCGCCGAAATCGGCATGCCCGGGTGTGTCTATTATATTGATTTTGGTGTCTCCGTACATAAGCGATGTATTTTTAGCAAGAATCGTAATACCTCTCTCGCGTTCAATATCGCCGGAATCCATAACTCTTTCTTCAAGCTGCTCATTTTCACGGAAAGCGCCGCTTTGTTTGAGCATCGCGTCAACAAGCGTTGTTTTGCCGTGGTCAACATGCGCAACAATTGCTATATTTCTTATATTTTTCTGATTCACGTCAGCACAGCCTTTCATTTTTATTCATATCTTTTTATTTTATTACTCTTTTAGCTAAAAGTCAACTGTTTTTTGCAAAAAAATGCAATTTTTATAAATTAGATAAAAACCTGAAATATTCAGCGTCATTTAGATGTTGACAACATAGCTTTTTCCAAGTATAATTTATTATAACTTAAGCATAGGCATAAGCGATTCGAACACCGTAAGATTTAAAAAAACAAGGGGATTTTAATGGAATACACAGAAATAACAAAAGAAAATATATCCGATGAACACATATGCTGTATAATACGGGCAAAATCTCACCCCGGTATCGACGCAAAAAAACAATGGCTTTCCGAAAGATTAAACGAAGGACATGTTTTCAGAAAGCTTAATGCAAAAGAATGTGCCTTTATAGAATATGCCCCGCTTGAGACAGCGTGGGTGCCGATTGTGGGAGACAACTTTTTATACATATACTGTCTTTGGGTTCAGGGGACGCCAAAGGGCAACGGATACGGGCGCAGTCTTATGGAACACTGCATAAAAAGCGCGAAAGAACAAAGCAAATCCGGCGTTTGTATGTTAGGCGCCGCAAAACAGAAAAACTGGCTTTCGGATCAGAACTTTGCAAAAAAGTTCGGTTTTAAAACCGTCTCCGAAACAAAAGACGGCTACGAGCTTTTGTCGCTTTCGTTTGACGGCACAAATCCAGAATTTTCACCAACGGTAACTCAGAAAATTCCGGAAAAGAATTTGGTTATCTTTTACGACTACCAGTGCCCGTTTATCTTTCAGCGAATCGAAAAGCTTCAAAAACACTGTTACGACAACAATATTCCCGCCGATTTCAGATTAGTAAATTCCATTGAAAAGGCAAAAAATCTTCCGTGCGTTTTTAACAACTGGGGTGCTTTTTACAACGGAAAATTCATCTCTGTAAATCAGCTTGACGGAGCAGCCGTCCAAAAAATAATAAAAAAATCAAAATGAAGTAACCGATATGATTTCAATAATTCAGTTTAAATAACAATATACGCAAGACGTTATAGACCTTGTACTTCACTTTCAAAATGACGGAACACGCCCTCCCGTAACCGTTGCTGACCAGCCCGATTTGCTGACAATTACGGATTCTTACATAAATGCCGGCGGCAATTTCTGGATTGCCACAGAAAATGAAAAGCTTATAGGATCCATAGGAATTATGCCTTGCGGGAAAGATATTGCCATACTTAAAAAGTTTTTTGTATATGAAAAATATCAGGGCGAGCCGATACATCTCGGTCGCAAGCTTTACGCCGAGCTGATGAAATATGCAAAAGAAAAAGGATTTAAAAAGATTATGCTTGACACACCGCGCAACACTGTCAGAGCACATAAATTCTATGAAAAAGCCGGATTTACAAAGGTTGAAGAAAATGAACTTCCGGTGACTTTCAGCCATCCTTATAAAGATTCCGACTTTTTCATCTTGAATATATAAAAAACTTGAACACCATAGGTTTAAAAAGGCAAATTATCTGAAATAATTGTTAGAATATCTCTGTATTGGCTCGGCGTTATTCCCTCAATCCGTTTAAACGAACGGCTTAAGGCTCTCGAGTTCGGATAACCTACCATCTCGGCAATATGTTCTATCCTGTACATATCAAGCCCTAACAATTCCTTTGCCTTCATAACCCTGATTTTGTTAATATAATAAGATAATCCCTCCCCCGTTTCCTCTTTAAAAACCTTTGTTGCATAAGACGGAGAAAGGTTTAAAAAATCGCTTACTCTGGATACGTCAAGATTAATATCCTTATAGTTTTCATTAACAAACGCCTCAACTTTTTTTGAAATGCTTTTTGTAATTGGTGAAATTCCTGTTCTTATTTCACAACAAATGTTTTTTGCTTTTTCAATCAATCCCTCTTCCGCCCTTTTCGTATCATCAATTTTAACAATCTCCAACAGGTTAATTAAATCACACTCAAGCTCTTTATCCTTTGTTTTAATATTTGAAATTGCTCTCAAAAATGTTCTTATAATATTGGCCGATATATATTTGTAAACCTCGGGTTCGGCGGATAATTTTCCGATTTTAACAAATACGTTTTTTATTGTCTTCACAACATTATATTCATCTGCAAGCATTATGTAGTTTACTATTTTTGTTTCATCATCAAATGTGTATAGATGAATTAAGCTTGAATCTGTTTTTTCTGTTATTTCTTCATCTGTTGGCATGGCATACGAAGCGTTTGTAATTTCACGCGGAGTTTTATCATCGCACATATTATTTTTAATATCGTTATTATTTATATTTTTATTATTGATGATAAACACCCCTTTTGTTATATATGAGACTGCCCGAAGACAGTCTCATCCATAAATCCATTTTTCCTTAAAGCTATTTTATATCGGTTGCTGCACAAAGCGGCACAAAATCATTATTCCAAACGAATGCCTTAAATGTATATGTACCCTCGGGAAGTTCTCCTTCTTCAAAAAACACGCTTGTACCTTTATCGCCTACGGGCAGAAAGCCCGTTTTTATTCCCGCAAGACGATTTTCGGAATATGCTGCCAAATAGTAATTTGCCGCCTCATGATTACCGCCGTCTGCCGATTTGATAATGGCAACGCCGTCACCGGGAGCCTCGACAGCAAACTGAACGGCTTCGATTGCTTTAACCGTAACGGTTACGGAAACAGGCTCGGCTGAATACAACGATTTATAGATTTTGCCTGTGGTAAGTGTAACCGTTATATCTTCTGTGCCCCTTGTTACCTTTCCTGTTACCGGGTCAAGGGCAGTAGGGTTTGAAGATGAAAATGTTGTTTTAGAGCCGTTTGGCAAATTAAAATCAAGATCATTTTTAATTACGTTCCCTTCTTCAACGTCTCCCTTTACAATGCTAAGGCTCGTAATTGCCTCGGCATCCAACGCCGGTTCAAACTCTGTTGGGAAGCCCGCGTCGTATATTCGTAAATTATCAATTGAAACTCCGGTCGCATTTGCCACAAATCTGACACTGCTAAGGTCAACTATATCCGAACGCGTTATACAACCGGAATGTGCCAATATTCCGTTTGCCCATACCCAAAAAAGATTTTTATTTGTATCAATAATTGTTTTAAAGCTTGTTGCGACTGCTCCTACCGTACAGGAAATATGCTGCGGATAAGCCGGATTTCCAAATGAATCTCTATGTTCCGTATAAAGAGCTCCTCTCCAGTTCCAAGCGGTATTATATGCAATTCCGCCATTACTGCTCATAAAGTAAAGATTGCATGTCTCGGTTGCGCTTGTTCCGCCAAAGCCTTTTGTAATGTCAAAGTCAACACCGATTATTCCGCTTACACCGTTTTTCTCAGAATTTAAGTACAAGTATGCCGTATCTCCTTTGGTAACATTAAGTTTTCCGCCGCTTATTGTATATTTGCCTTCAATATGTGCTGTTTCGGGCGCTGTGCCGTCAAAGCTTTCAAAAAGGTGCATATCTCCTTTTACGTAAGGAAATTCATCATATAAAAAATCCTTGTCCGCTACATTGAATGTATATGAAACGGTGTCTGTCACTTCGCCGCTTTTAATTGAAGCCGTAAGGGTAACGGTCTTAAATTTTTCGCCTTCGGCGCGATAAATCTCTCCTTTTTCATCGCAAACGGAAGCATCTGTCGTTTCCCATGAAATATCAGACCCGTTTGAGCCTGCAACGGGAAGATTCAACGGCTTATCTATTGTATCCGTATATACATACCTGCCGGTCATAAACTTATCAAATAAAAGAGCGGCCTTGTCTGCTTCAACTCTGTCCGCATCGGTCATTTCGTCAGCAACATGATAAACCCTGTAATTTTCCATTGAAGGATAGGGCTGAACGCCTTTACACTCAATTCTGAAATTTCTTACTCCCGAAGAAGTGTTTAAAAAAGCGTGATCTTTGAAAATGAGCTTATTGTTAATATATAAATCATATTTCCCGTCTGTTGCATCAAGTAATGCGGCTATTTTAACCAAGCGGGCTCCTCCCTGCCCCGAGCTTTCATAGTCAGAGGAGGCTCCGTCCTTATAAAAAATCTCACTGTCTTTTTCCGGACTCTTCCAATTCAAAATTGCAAGATTTGTCGAGCCTCCTGCTCCCTGCCCTTCAAGCTTAAAGGTAATTGCACCGTCTGTATCCTTTGAAAGAATATATTCAGCATAAACCGTTCCTTCTCTCAAAACATCTCCGGGCTTTACGCGAAACATAATATAATCGTTATTTGAAACATTGCCTTTGCAGGTTGTCTTGCCGTTTTCTTCGGTTATTCTTTCCGTGCTTGAGGTCGAATAAGAAATGTAACCCGTTGTATCTCTCGCACCGTCTTCGAAATCATCCTCAAAAGCAAGTTTTTTTACAATCGGCGCGCCTGTTGTTACCGTGCTGTAAGCGGGAACAACAAAATTAAATTCCTTTGTACCCTTCAAATTTCCATATGCCCAATCGGCATAAAGAGTTACGTTTTCGTTTTGCAGCACAGGTCTGCAAACCGCTCCCGTATCGGGATTTACTATTCTCCTG
>ENA-OUQH01002946-OUQH01002946.1-human-gut-metagenome-genome-assembly--contig:-NODE-2946-length-10122-cov-4.584385_pt1 | contig 10122 bp, 10 predicted proteins | sample MGYA00237948_ERZ548828 | MGnify/ENA primary metagenome ERZ548828 (study PRJEB26490, sample SAMN05194711) | human gut metagenome | biome: terrestrial biome; feature: human-associated habitat; material...
CACAGCACCAGCGCCAGCCGGTGGAGTATGCCACAGAGCAGGTGCGGCAAGGGACGGCGGAGGTCACCCGTCTGACCTTCCGTGCCACGCGGCAGCTTCAGCGGAAGTACGTCCTGCACAAATACCACGCTCAGAAGGTGCGGCAGCGGCAGGAGACAACGGCGGCGCAGGTGCGCCAACGGGATATGTGGCGGTCAACGGAGCAGCCCGCCGCCGCGCAGGGAACAACAGCAGAGACACCGCGCACCACAACAGTGCCGCGCCAACCGGCCAAAAAACCGCCTGCGACTGCTATGACCGCCGCCCAACAGCGGGCAAAGCAGCATACCCAGCGCGCCGCCCAGCGGCAGATGCTCCAGCAGACGAAAGCCGCCGCCCACAAAGCAGGACAGCGGCTGGAGCAGATGGCGCAGGCGGCAGGCAAGACCATCCGCGCCGGTATTGAGACGATAGCCGCAGCGGGCGGTGGTGTGGTGTTGTTCCTGCTGCTGGCCTTGCCGGTGGTGGCGGTAGCGGCGGCGCTGTCTCCGGCTGGTGTTCTTGCGGACAGCCACACCATGGAGCCCACCGGCGAAGCCATGGAGGTGTGGGAACGCCTGCCGGATGACCTCTCCATGGAACGGCGCATGGTAGTGACTTATGCGCTGGCGCTGGTGGACAAGGTGGACTACTTTTGGGGCGGCAAATCGCTGGTGGTGGGCTGGGACGACCGTTGGGGCGAGCTGACGGAGGTTACAGCCGAGGGCAGCGACAGCACCGGCACGGAGCAGCCCTACGGTCTTGACTGTTCCGGCTTCGTGGATTGGGCGTTTTACAACGCCAGCGGCGGCGAGTATGTGATCGGGCAGGGCGGCGGGGCTATGGAGCAACACGCCAACTGCGTGGACATAGAGTGGGACGAAGTACAGCCGGGGGACTTGCTGTTTTATCCGGAGGATGAACACGTCGGCATCGCCGCAGGCCGCGACTGGCTGGGTCGCCTGCTGGTGGTGCATTGTGCCTCCGGCACAGGCAGCGTGGCAATCTCCCACCGAACTGGTTTTGAGACTGCCGCAAGATCCATGTGGTATGGGGAAGAATAGAGAGCAGAGGACGCCATAGCGGCACAAAAAGGATGCTGTAAAGTTGATAGGTCGTTGCCTCCGCAGCAAAAACTATTCAGCGGTGTCAATAAATAGCAAGCGCTCGGCTGATGCCGAGCGCTTGCTATAGTTTGCGCAAGACCTGCTTTACTCTGCTATCTGGATGGTGGAAGGATTATTTGATGCTTGGACAGAATAGGTCATATACGTACGGGTGCTGGAGGTTCCGTTTTTGGCGGCATAAACATCTACATTAGCATAATAGTAACAGCCTGCAACGCCTTGAAATGTTATTGGAGTCTCAGAGTAATAATATGCATTATGGCCTATCATGGCAGGGTAATCCTTGGAATCAAAGGTGCGGAGGTAATAAAAGTGCTCATTATCGGTGGACTTATACACATAAATCTTCGTGGCGCCTATATCATCCATAAGTCCGGTACCGTCAACCTCGACCGTTATTGCAATTTTGCTGCCTTTTTCCGCCGTGCATGCAGCCCGATAGCTATCTAAGTGTGCACTTGCTCGTGTCGCTGCATACGCTGTAATTACTAATCCTAGTATCATGCATAGTGCCAAGATGCTCGATGTAAAGAATTTCTTGCAAAACTTCACCATAGTTACCCCCTGTATATCGATTTGATGATATTTTCAAGATCCACTTGCGATACGCTGCCCATTATACGGCATCCAAAATCGCCGCTATTCCATACGGCTTTCTCCATATCAGATTCTCCGTCGTAAAAAATGTAGTGTTCAATTTGATGGAGAATTACTCTCAGCACATCCTTCTGATCCTTTTCAATTGAGGGTTTGTTGTGATTAGACAACTGCCAGCATCGTAGCGTTAAGCATCCGTTATCAGATATGTAAATCACCCTAAAACTGATCCCAATTTTATCTCGGTTTGCTTCACAAAGCTGCAATGAGAATCTCTCGGGAAGCCATGTGGGGAGGACATATCCCTTAATGTTCAGATCGGCCAGCATTTCCTCTGGCGTTTCGTAGACCCGGGTTTCTCCCACAGCAAGATCATTTTTCCCCATTGATATCTGTTCAGAAGAATCATTTCCTATCCGAAGCACAGACGCCGTCCACTCGGCCAACGTTCGGAAAAGATTGAAGCCGGAGGCCTGTACCGTAAATAGAGACAACGCTACGACGAGTGTAGCGGCCAGGATGAGCAGCTTTTTGAACGGTTTGCGGGAAGGTGTCGCAGAAAGATTTCTTCTTTTCGCTGCGGCAGGTGCAGCAGCTTCCTCAGACTCCAGGAGTTGTGGGTTTTTCTCACAAAAACGTAAATAACTCCTCTGCACCTGAGCATCTGTTACTGTCATCTCTGGGTCATGCTTTTGCAGTTCATCAACGATATCTGTCAGTCCTGCAGACAGATCATCATATTCAGCATCTTCAAGCATGAGTTCCGCCCAGCGATCACGGATGTTTTCCCTCCAATGCCCCTCAGATTGCTTCAAAGAGCCCTGCCTGCCGCCGTTGGGCGCTCTTTCCGCTTCGGACATCCCAACACCTCCTCGCTTTCATATTTGAGCAGCTTCCTATTATGTAACGACTTTTTTTCTGCTTTTTCTTCAAAATCTCTCCACTTCTCGTAGCTGCTTCTCGCCCGAATCAATCGCATACGACTTGCAGCCTCTGAAATGCCGAGAATATGGCCAATCTCTCGGTGACTTAACTGTGCTTCATAGTACATGCATAGAAGGTCTTTTTCCTCTTCTGACAACTGGCGGGGAAGCGAGTCCCGAAATGATATTTCACAGTCAGACTCTGTTATCGCGGACCGCTCGGTTAACGGTTGTTCCACCTGATGCCACTTTCGCTGTAACTCTGTTGCGATCTTGTTCCGCAGTGTGATCACCAGCCAGCCCATCAGATTTTCATGTTCTGCTACCTTAGGATCGTCCCGGCGCTCCAACAGTGTTTGAAATGTCTCTTGTACCATGTCGTCTGCAAAAGTTCTTCCCAGTCCGGAGGCGCAGGCGATTCGAAACAGAGTTGGATACGCAGTTTCGTACAATTCCTGGATTTTTGCATTCCCCAATCCCACAAAGACCTCTCCTTTATTTCGCTTCAAAAACCGACATTTATCCGCATAACTGTAGCACAGCACAGTGCATAGTTTGCGTGGTGCCCGCTTCCTCGTTGCAGATATATTATACAAGTTTACAGGAAAAGTCAACAAAACAACACGGTATATGACTGTAAAATCTGTTTGATTAGTAGATTTCCTCCTTTGGGGTGTGCCGGTATTCGACAATTTGTGACATGATGCGGTTCTTGTCAAATGAGAGGTTAGAGGAAACTGCCGGGTTATATCCCGTGCTATGCAAAGGAGTGTCGCCCCGTGATACACCGCGATTTTGAGAGACTGCATTCAGATGCTTATGCGCTGCTTCGAGCTCTTGGCATAAGAGCAGATCATACACAGTTCTTCTATACGGCCTATGCCATCGCCCTTGTAGCTGACCAACCGTTACGAAGTGTTCTTTTCACACCACTGGTTCGGATACCTGTCGCCAGACTCTATGATGTCTCTATTACTGATGTACGAGATGCGATTCACTGTACGGCGGAAGAAATATCCTGTGCAGGTACGCTTTTATTTGCCGATATTTTTTCGCGCAGGACAAACCCATCTGCTGTACAGTTCGTCTTGGAGCTTGCAGCCTACATAAACAAGGAATATCACGCATGAACAATGATGCTGAGGCATCGTTTTGGAGGTTGCCAGAGGGGATGGCTTGGGTGTCAATCTCGGCATGCAGCGGATGTAAACATACGAGTATCGCATAGGATTTTGCCTTTCCATGCGCCGCCTGCTACAATACTCAAAAACGACCGGGAGGCGTAGCGCATCATGCGGAAGAAATTTGCGATCACGGAGAAGGAATTGGCGCGGTTCACGGGGTATCTGCGGCGAGAGGAGCGGGAGGATTCCGCCATCGAATCTTACCTGAGGGCGGCGAGGCAGTTTGCCGCGTGGCTGGATGGCCGCGTGGTGACGAAGGAACTGGCGGCGGCGTGGAAGGCGCAGCTGCTGGAGCAGGGTTACCGTCCCGTCAACGTCAACGCCATGCTGGCGGCGGTAAACAAGCTGCTCGTCTGCATGGGGCGGGAGGACTGCAAAGTGCGGTACCTCAAGCTCCAGCGGCAGATGTTCCGCAAATCAGAGCGGGAGCTGACCCGCGCCGAATACCAGCGGTTGCTGGACGCCGCCCAGGCGCGGGGCGACATACGGTTGCTGCTCCTACTGGAAACCCTCTGTGCTACGGGTATCCGTGTCAGCGAGCTGCAATACATCACCGTGGAGGCGGCGCGGAACGGCGTGGTGGAAATCGCCCTGAAGGGAAAAATCAGAACCATTCTGCTGCCCACGAAGCTGTGCCGCAAGCTGCTGAAATACGCCAAAAAGTGTGGCATCGTCCACGGGCAGATATTCCTGACGAAGAAAGGAAACAGCCTGTCCCGGAAGTTCATCTGGGCGGAGATGAAGAAGCTGTGCGAGGCGGCGAAGGTAGCGCGGAGCAAGGTGTTTCCCCACAACCTGCGGGGGCTGTTCGCCCGGACGTTCTACGCCGCCTGCCGGGACGTGGTGCGTTTGGCGGATGTGCTGGGACACAGCAGCATTGAGACGACCCGCATCTACCTGCTGTCCACGGCAAAAGAAAGTGCCCGCCAGCTGGACAGGTTTGGCCTGCTCAGCGGGAGGGCATAATTATTATTTCGTGCAACTTGTTGAAAACCGTGAAATGAAAACGCCTCACAGCAAAGGCTGCGAGGCGCAAATGGATATAACTGGAAAAGCCGATTCAAAACACAACGAATCGGCTCTGCATAATTGTGTGAAATGGTTGCGTTTGCTTGACGTTAGCTACTAAATGTGGTACACTGCCACTGTGATTTTGACGAAACACTGGACATTTCTGACAGTAGCTCGTCAGATTAATAATTATGTCTTGAACGGAGCGACTATGGCACGGAGAAGAGCGAACAGCGCAAAGATAGACCCGGCACTTTTCCATCGCAGCGCGTCGTCCGTGACGCTGACGGAGGATGTGATCACGGCCTATGTGTCTATCCTGCGTGCAGAAGGCCGTACCGGGTCAAGCTTGCATCTCTGCGAGACAGTCCTGCGGCAATTCCTCGCTTTTTACCGGACGGTGTTCTTGCGAAGGACTCACTATCCGTCTGGCGTGAGCAGCTGCTGACCGAGGGGTTTGCCATCCGAACGGTGAATTGCAGAGTTTCCACTGTAAGCGCGCTGTTAGAGGCGATGGATTGCCGGGAGTTTCAGGTAGACCGCCAGCTTCGCCCGCCCCAGTTCGAAGCCCCGGAGCTGACACGACAGGAGTACCTGCGGATGCTGCAAACGGCGAAGCTCTTGGAGGATCGGCGGGGCTATGTGCTGGCGAAGCTGTTTGCCACCACGGGCTTGTCGGTGTCTGACCTGCCGCTGGTGACAGTGGAGGCCGCAGAGACCGGTCGGCTGGCGAAAGGACGGGAGATCGTCCGGTTTTCGGAGGGCCTGCAAACCGATTTGCTGGCGTACGCCAAGCAAAACGGAAGAAGCTCCGGTACGATTTTTACACAGAAGAACGGCTCACCGCTGATGCGCACGCAGGTGGGCGTGTACATCCAAAAGCTGGGACAGGACGCACGGATACCCGCCGAGAAAGCAAACGTCCGCGCATTGCGCCAGCTGCACAAGACCGCCGTGGCGGCCATAGAAGCCAACTTTGATCTCCTCGTTCAGCAGGCCTACGAACGCCAGCTGGAGATGGAGGAGGTCAGCGCGGGATGGTAAATCAAAACAGTAAGGGATCGCACTATGACTTTAGCAAAAGATAAGCCGCATTTTGATTTGAAGCGCGTGTTCGCGCTTTGCTTTGCCGTATACGCGGTGCTCATTATCGCGTTTTACTTTCTGGCAGGCGACCAGCTGCATTTCCGCCGCTCCCGCGGCGAGGTGGCCATGCCCGCCGCCGAGGTGGGGACGATAGAGCTGGTGCAGGGGACGTACGCGCAGCAGACGTTCGCCGCGAAGATCCAGCGGCTGGAAAGCGTCTCCGTCCAGTGGGGCACGTACTACCGTGCCAACGCCGGCACGGTGACCATGGCACTGTACCGCGGCGAGGAGCTGCTGGGGCAGCAGACCTTTGACGCGGCGGCAATCACCGAGGGCGGCGTGACCACGCTGACCTTCGATACGCCCATGGAGGGACTGGTCGATGTGCCGCTGACACTGCGGCTGTGGGCGGATTCCGCCTCCGGCAGCGCGGTGTCCCCCATGATGAACACCTCCGCACCGCAGATGGAGGGCTTTGCCCTCGACTTGAACGGCTCTGCCGTTGCGGGAACGCTCTGCTTTTCCGCCGGAGGTGAGGACTATATCTGGACAGGCCTGCACTATTGGGAGTTCGCGGCGGCGTTTGGGCTGCTACTGGCAGCATACCTGTTCTGGTCGTACAAGCGGTGGCGGCAGGGGAAGCCCAGCGCGCTGGTGAAGGCCGTTGTCGCTGTGCAGAAGTACCGGTTTCTCATCAAGCAGCTGGTAGATCGGGACTTCAAGGCGAAGTACAAACGCTCGGTGCTGGGTGTGTTCTGGAGTTTTCTGAACCCGCTGCTGAACATGGCGGTGCAGTACGTGGTGTTCTCCAATCTGTTCCGCTTCGACATACCGTATTTCCCCGTCTACCTGCTGTGCGGCAACGTGATCTTCACCTATTTCTCCGAGTCCTGCGGCATGGCCCTGACCTCCATCGTGGGCAACGCCAGCCTTATCACCAAGGTCTACGTGCCCAAGTATATCTATCCGCTGACCCGGATACTGTCCTCCCTCATCAATCTGCTGATCTCCATGATCCCGCTGATTGCCGTGGCACTGATCTCCGGGTTGCTGCCTGCACCGGCGTATATCCTATCGCTGTATGCCTTCGTGTGCTTGGCACTGTTCTGCTTGGGGCTGGGCATGCTGCTGTCGGCGGCCATGGTGTTTTTCCGGGATATTCAGTTCCTGTGGGGCGTACTGACCACCATCTGGATGTATCTGACGCCCATTTTCTATCCGGTCTCCGCACTGCCGGAGGCAGCCCAGCGCATCGTGATGATGAACCCGCTGTACTACTACGTGACCTTCGTGCGGACGTGCATCATCGACGGCGTGTCTCCGGAGCCGACCATGTACGCACAGTGCCTGCTGTACGCCATCGCGGCGTTGGTGGTAGGCGCGTGGGTATTTAAGAGGAATCAGGACAAATTCGTGCTGTATCTGTGAGGTGGAGTATGGAGCAAAACGATATTACCATTTCCGCCCGGGATGTGGCGATGCGCTTTCGGCTGACGGATGACAAGATCCTGTCGCTGAAGGAATTCGTTACGCGGAAGATCCGCGGAAAAATCAAGACCAACGAGTTTTGGGCACTGAAGGGCGTCAGCTTCGACGTGCATAAGGGCGAGGTGCTGGGCATCATCGGGCGCAACGGCTCCGGGAAAAGCACGCTGCTCAAGTGCATCTCCGGCATTTTGAAGCCTACGCGGGGCAGCGTGACGTGTCACGGGAACATCGTACCCATGCTGGAGCTTGGCTCTGGCTTCGACCCCGATCTGACGGGACGTGAGAACGTGTTTCTCAACGGCGCGATCTTAGGCTACACGGAGGAATTTCTGAAGGAGAAATTCGACGAGATACACGAGTTTTCCGAGCTGGGGGACTTCATTGACGTGCCCATTCGGAATTACTCCAGCGGCATGATGGCGCGGCTGGCATTCTCAGTAGCGACGGTGGTGAATCCGCAGATCCTTATCGTGGACGAGATACTGTCCGTGGGCGATGAGGCATTTCAGGCCAAGAGCCGTGCGCGGATGATGGAGCTGATGAGCGGCGGCACCACAGTGCTGTTCGTGAGCCACAGCCTCAGTCAGATCCGGGAGATGTGCGACCATGTCCTGTGGCTGGACAGCGGAGAGGTGAAAATGTACGGCGAAACACAAGAGGTGTGCGACGCGTACTCAATATAAAAAATGAGGGGAGAAAAGAAGCATGAAAGGAATCGTATTAGCAGGCGGAAGCGGGACGCGGCTGTATCCGCTGACCATGGTCACATCCAAGCAGTTGCTGCCCATCTATGATAAGCCCATGGTGTATTACCCGATCTCCACGCTGATGCTGGCGGGGATTCGGGATATTCTCATCATCTCAACGCCGACCGATCTGCCGAACTTCCAGCGTCTGCTGGGAGACGGCAGTCAATTCGGCGTTCATTTTTCGTATAAGGTACAGCCCTCGCCGGACGGCTTGGCCCAGGCGTTCATCCTGGGTGAGGAGTTCATCGGGGACGACCGGGCGGCCATGATCCTGGGCGACAACATCTTCTACGGCGCGGGCCTCACGGCCCAGCTCCGCAAGGCGGTGGAGCAGGAGGACGGCGCAACGGTGTTCGGTTACTACGTCAACGACCCGGAGCGGTTCGGCGTGGTGGAGCTGGACGACACCGGCAAGGCCCTGTCCATCGAGGAGAAGCCCAAAGAACCCAAGAGCAATTATGCAGTCACCGGTCTGTACTTCTACGACAAAAAGGTAGTGGAGAGGGCGAAGGCATTGAAGCCCTCCGCTCGCGGAGAACTGGAGATCACCGATTTGAACCGGGCATATCTGGACGAGGGGACGCTGCACGTGGTCACGCTGGGCCGCGGCTACGCCTGGCTGGACACCGGGACGATGGATTCTCTGGCGGAGGCCACGGAGTTCGTCCGTGTGGTGGAATCCCGGGAGGGTATCCAGATCTCTGCACTGGAGGAGATCGCCTACCGCAACGGCTGGATCAATAAGGAGCAGCTACTGCTGGCGGCCAATATCTACGGAAAATCTCCCTACGGTCAGCATCTGAAGCACGTGGCCGAGGGTAAGTACATCTATTGAGGGCAGACCTATGGAATTTATCAAGACCGCCATTGACGGCGTGTATATCGTTGAGCCGAAGGTGTTCGGCGACCATCGTGGTTTCTTTATGGAGAGCTATTCCAAGCGCGTGTTTGAGGAGGCGGGGCTGCACTATGATTTCGTGCAGGATAATCATTCCTCCTCCACGGTAAAGGGTACGCTGCGGGGCATCCACTTCCAGCGGGGCGACAAGGCCCAGGCCAAGCTGGTGCGCTGCGTCCGCGGCGCGGTGCTGGACGTGGCGGTGGACCTGCGGCCCGACAGTCCCACCTATAAGAAATGGGTGGCGGTGGAGCTGAGCGAGGAGAACAAGCGGCAGCTCATGATCCCCCGGGGCTTTGGCCATGGCTTCGTGACGCTGACCGACGAGGTGGAGTTCCTCTACAAGGCGGACAATTATTACGCTCCGGAGGCTGACGGCGGCATCCGCTGGAATGACCCGGAGTTGGCCATCGACTGGGGTGTAGAGAACCCCATTCTGTCACAAAAAGATCAGACTTCCCCGTGGCTGAAGGACGCCATCACCGATTTTTGAGGAGGAAACGACTATGACCATCATCGTCACCGGCGGTGCCGGTTTTATCGGCAGCAACTTCATTTTCTATATGCTGGATAAGCACCCGGAGGACCGTATTGTCTGCGTGGACAAGCTGACCTATGCGGGCAACCTGTCCACGCTGGAGAGCGTCATGGACAAGCCCAACTTCCGCTTCGTGAAGGCGGACATCTGTGACCGCAAGGCCATCTACGGCCTGTTTGAGGAGGAGCATCCCGACGTGGTGGTGAACTTCGCCGCCGAGAGCCACGTGGACCGCTCCATCGAGAACCCGGAGGTCTTTTTGCAGACGAATATTTTGGGCACGCAGGTCATGCTGGACGCCTGCCGGAAGTATGGCATCCAGCGGTATCATCAGGTGTCCACCGACGAGGTGTACGGCGATCTGCCGCTGGACCGTCCCGACCTGTTCTTTACCGAGGAGACACCCATCCACACCTCCAGTCCGTACAGCTCTTCCAAGGCAGGCGCGGATCTGCTGGTGCTGGCGTATCACCGCCCCTACGATCTGCCCGTCACGGTGAGCC
>ENA-OUQH01002952-OUQH01002952.1-human-gut-metagenome-genome-assembly--contig:-NODE-2952-length-10100-cov-3.928123_pt1 | contig 10100 bp, 13 predicted proteins | sample MGYA00237948_ERZ548828 | MGnify/ENA primary metagenome ERZ548828 (study PRJEB26490, sample SAMN05194711) | human gut metagenome | biome: terrestrial biome; feature: human-associated habitat; material...
CGCAATCGCAAGTGAGTCAACGCGGGCGGCTCGCGCACTGTTTGCAAAACCCCAGGTCGCGACTCTTCGCCATCGGTGGGCAAGGTGAGTAGTCTCAGGTGGCTTGCGCATGAGTTGGCGAACGGGCCTTGAGATTCCGCTGACGACCGGAAACGCTTCGAGCTCCCTTGAATTTCCGCGCAGCCCATGATATAAAATAATTGGTTTTCCGCAAGGAAGGCTTCCAAGTGCCGGGGACGTTTTCCCCGGCTTTTTTCTTATTCAGGAGAGCAATGCGAGAACTCAGCATCTTCGTCGACGAGTCGGGAAGCGACGGCCTCTCCGACCGCCACTACCTGCTCACCGTCGTCATGCACGACCAATCCGACAGCATCGCGGACTCGATCGCGGCATACGAGGGAGCCCTCCGCGCCAAGGGGCTCCCCGACATACCCTTCCATGCGTCGCCGCTCATGAACGGCAAGGACCTGTACTCCGGACTCGACCTAAGGACGCGCAAGATGCTGCTCGGCTCGTTCCGAGTCTTCTTCCGCCACATGCCCGTGAGGTACCACACCTTCGCATACGCGACCAAAAAGTTCGACTCGCTCGACAAGCTCGCGGGGACGATGCGAAGGGACATCGTGAACTTCCTGTTCGACAACCTCGCGGAGCTGCAGGCCTACGACGCGGTCAAGGTCTACTACGACAACGGCCAGCACTCCATCGCCGAGTCTCTCCACCTCGCAATCGAGTACGCGCTGTCGAAGGACGCAGTAGTCTACCGCTCCGCACAGCCCTCCGAGTACCGGCTTTCGCAGGCGGCGGACTACATCTGCACCATGGAACTCACAGCGATCAAGTACGCGGACCATACAGCCACCGCTACGGACGAGAAGTTCTTCGGAAAGTGGTCAGACTTCAAGAAGGGCATTCTTAAGGAGACGCGCAAGAAGCTCGTCTAATGAAACGCCAACAGCGCCGTGCTCGTTGCAGGATTTCATCGAGATGTACCGCCGCCTTTGGTTCCACGCACCCCCGAAGCGAACCAGCCTCTTGTCGCCGTCTATTTCCATGAACGGTCGCAAAGGAGTTCATGGCCCATCGACGCTCCTAACCGAGATGGTGCGGATGGCAAAGACGACGCACCTGGTCGCGACGAGGCACCGTGAAAGGACGGCGCCTCCGTTCTCAAGCTGGGGGCGAGCGGGCCATCTCACTGCCGGATAGCAACTTGGGCCTGCACAAAGTGGCACCCTTGGCAGCTGCGCAGGTATCCTTACTACGCTGCCGCCAGGGGTGAGCGCGCGCCTCTACGTCGCGAGCAAGGCGACAAGGTGTGGCGGCGTGTAGCGAGGACTAAATCAGGTCGCTTTTCACCTCAATGTCCTCGATGCCATCGACCTCCGCCTCGGTGGGCAGGGCATCGTCGGGATCCTCGCCCTCCATGACCATCCTGATGGCGTTCTTAGCCACGATGCTTGTGGAAGCCACGTCCATGCCTCCGCCTACGACGCCGCCGACGAGAGGCACCATTTTGCCAAGATTGATAATGCCCTTTTCACCGAACTTCGTGATGAACCTGAAGCCGATTCTCTGGTTGATCTTCACGAGCGCCGCGCCGGAAATCTTCTTGATTGCGGCCTCGATTGACTTTGTCCCGGTCTTGATGAGCCCTATTTTGACCAGGTCGCTCATCGTCGTACCCGTGAGGCACATGTAGACCATCGTCTGGACTTGATCGGACGTGACGTCATAGCCACCCATCTTCGCGATGCAGGCGATCATGCGCATCTGGACGTACATAACGCTGCTTATGTTCGCAGGAATGGCGACTGGAAGCGTAATCAAGCCTCCAAGCCCGGTGACGAATCCTGAAGTTCCGCACTTCATGACCTGCCACTTTGCGAGCGCCTTCGCGGCTTCATCGGGTGACTTCGCCTTCCCCATGTAGTCGGCAACCATCTCGTCGACCGAACGAATCACCTTAGGGACGCCGTTCAGTGCGCTCCTGTAGATGGCATCGAGCACCTTGCCGGCCGATTCCTCGTCGATGGGCATCTCGAAGCCTTTGGCCTTTCCAACCGTTTCTTTCTCTTCCGTCTTCTTAGCCATGGCTCTCCCTTTCTCGCAGCTTCGCTTTCTCAATAACCCTTGCAAATACTGCGAACCGTCCATCAATCTCTGGACATTTTTCCTCGCGTTTTATAGCAACTATTCAACTTTCAGATTGCGACGGATGATGGGGCCGATGCGATTGACCCATGTCCCACTGAGAGGTCCTTGTGGAGTCTACTGTGGTGGCACTCACCGGCGGTGTCGTAACGCTGGCCAGGGTAATCGCGCCGAACTTGCGAAGCCGCACGGTGATGGAGCCCAAAATCGACGAGCTCACGCGGCATATCGAGAAATACAACTGCCTTATCGAGCACATCTACAAACTCGAGCAGGACGTGGCCGTGGTCAGGCGTAACGCTGACACGCTTGAGGAGAAAAGCGACAGATGAGCCGTTTCTGACGAGCAACAAGTGGCAGGGTTCCCTCTGTTCACGGTCGTCCAAAGCGCCCTGGAGGTCGTGATGGCCAACGTCGACCCGCTTCGAGCGTAGCCGCACTCGACTCCACACGGCGCTCGCTGTGCGTAGCCATGGCGATGTCCATACTCTCGCCCGTGATAGCCGAGCCGGGAAAGGCCTTGGTATGCCTCCGGGACTCTTTGGCCTCGATGGCCTTTTCGAACGCACCTCTAAGTCATCGCGATGCGCTCACTGCGACCCTTCGGCCGCTCCGCTTGCGATTGATGTGGCGGCTCGGGACGAAATCACGCCGACGCATCGCTTGCGAGGGCCGTTGCTAAATGGCCTTGCGCCTCGCCTGCTTGAGCCAATTCCTCTTAAAGGGGCCGATGCCGCCGAAGAACTTGTTGTAGGTCTCCCCGTCTTCCTTCGCAGCGTACTTGATGGCCGCCAGTTCGATCGTGCATAGGTAGTCCGCTGCCTGTTCGAGCCGATGGTCGGTCATCGATGTCTTGCGGCGCTCCAAGACGCCCTTGGAGAGGGCAAACCCGAAGGACAGGTCGAGGGCCTTCTTGACGATGTCCTGACCGTTGTCGTAATAGACCTTCACGTCGTCGAACGCCTGAAAGAAGTCGAGGTGGTCGAACAGGAGCCCGGAGATGTCCCGCTTCATGCGGGCGGTGAGCTTCGCGAGGTCGTCGAACTCGCATCTTCGGTATGCGAACGTCGCGTACTTGATGGGGAGCCTCTGCACGAGGACGTTGAACGAGTAGAGCATCTTCTTCCGCTGTTCAAGGGACATCCCTCGGTAAGGTCCATGGCCGTTCAGCAGTGGCTCGGAATGAAACGGTGTGTTCGGCAGATCGGACCTGAGGAGGGACTCCTCGTAGCGCGCAACTTTGTCGGATATGGAGTCGGCCTGGTCGTGGATCACGAGCGTGAGCGAGTAGTAGCGCGCTTTCCCGCCGCGGTCTCCACTCTCGTCGACGAATATGCTCGGGTCTCGCGCCAATATAATGCCCCTAGACAGAATAAAAGCCGGGGGATAAGCCCCCGGCACTTGGGGGTAGCCGAAACGGCCACCAAAATCCATATATCACGTCTATGCTGGTTTTTCAAGAACCGCTCGAGCAATCGTGCGAGCCGACCCCTGATCACACTCGTTTTCTTTGAGACGGTGAGATTCTTTGATCCCCATTAACAACCTGGGGAAACGCCGTGCGGAGACCTCCAAAAAGCCTATTGAGTTCGATTCGAGTTTCACGGCAGGAAGAGGTTCAAGGTGTACCCCGAGGCGGTCAACGAAGCCAACGCGCCGAACGTCGTCGCGCGCGGCTTCGGCAGCAGGGCGCCGCGCACCCATATATGCAGCGATCTGGCCTACGTGCGCATCGGGGCCTCGTGGAACTACGTCTGCCTGCTCGTCGACCTCTACAACAGGGAGGTCGTCGGCAATTCCGCCGAGCCCTGGAAGGACGCCCGGCTGGTCAGGTCGGCGTTCGCGACGCTCTCCTTCCCCATCTCGGACATCGAGGTCTTCCGCACGGACCGCGGCTGCGAGTTCGACAACGCCGAGATTGACCTGGTGCTCGAGGCCTTCGGCATAGAGAGGTTGCTGTCGGCAAAGGGCTGCCCCTACGACAACGCCGTCGACGAGTCGACCAACGGGATGCTGAAGGCCGAGCTCGTCCACCGCGAGGCGTTCGGCACGACGCGCAAGCTCCGGGCCAAGTTCTCGGACTACGTGCACTGGTACAACAACTTCAGGATCCACTCGGCGCCGGACTGCATGTCGCCGGTCGAGTTCAGGAAGGCGGGGCTGTCCCTCCCGGAATCGTCCAAATAGGTGTTGCCAATCCACCCTGAAGTCGATAAGCGAGAAGTGCGCCGGGCGCATCGGGGACGCCGCGCGCATCCTGGAGGCCCAGAACGAGGTCTTTTATGCCGAGGGGCAAGAGCCGGTTCTCAGCGCCGCCCGTCGAAAGGGAACGCTCCGCTCTCGGCGGGGAAGCCGTTGCGTTGCTCGTTCCGCCTCTTCGATTCTGGCAGGCGCCCGGAATTGGGGCGCCTTTGATCAGCTTAGCCCGTTGATTGTTTTCTCGAGCTCCGCCATGTAGGCGACTATCTCATCGATACTCGGGTAGCTGCCGAACAGCATCGGCCTCATCGAGGCGTAATCGGCCGCCAACTCGTCGAGCCTGCCCTTTGGAGGGGCGAGCCTGAGCGTGCCGGGCCTCGCGTCGGCCAGCTTGGCCCACGGCGTGCGGTAGAACTTCTCTTTGAACCTGACCACCTGTTCGAGGAGGCCAGGCTGCGCGACGGCGCGGCCGAGCACGAACGAGTGGCCAAGGCGGTACATGTCGTAGTAATGGCGGGAGTAGCGCCTAGGCATAGCCTTGCCCTCGGGCCTGTTGGCCTCCTGGTGCAGGATGGTGGCCTTCTCCCAGAACGTGCGCTCGGGACTCGCGGTGCGCACCGCGGTCGACAGCTCGGGCCCGAACGGAACCACGTCCGCTGCGTACGGGGTTATCGCCGCCTCCTCGGAAGGCGACCATGCCGCCATGGGTCCTATCTCCAGCTTGATGGTGTCGAGCGTGCCTGCTGACTCGTAGGAGCGCGGGTAGTCGAAGTACACAGTCTCTTCCTCGGCCCCGCACCTGACGGACGCTTCGGTGCCGAGGGACTCGGAGAGCGTAGCCCTGAGCTTCGGGGCAAAGGCGTCGACCAGGAAGGCGTTCGTGCGCTCGACGCTGTCGGCCTTGAACCGCTCCTGCGCCGAGTTGCTGCGCGGCTCCCATGGTTCGTCCTCGCCGTAGCCCAGGAGTCGCCAATCGAGTATGAGGTCGATGTCCTCCGAGAAGCGCTCGATGAGCCCGAAAGCCTTCGACAGGCTCGTGCCGCCCTTGAACACCATGGACTCGGCGAAGCCGCTTCTGTGGAAAAGGTGGTCCAAGGTGTAGCACACCCAGAAGTCCTTCTCGACGACGGCCGGCGCAAGCGCCATCCTCTGCGCGGCGGCCTCGAAGACCAGTCTGCGCTCGCTGGTCGAGGCCCTAGCGATTCTGTCCATGCTTCGCCTCCCATATCTTCTTCGCGGCGTCGGCAACCCAGGAGGTGAGCCCTGCCGACTCTTCCAGGAACGCGCCGGCCTGCTCTTCCGTGAGGTTGCGCGCGAGCGTTCTGATTTCCTCGTCGCCCACGTTCTCGCGCCCGAGCGCCTTGAGGGCCTGCACGATGGTGCAGGTGATCTGCGAGCAGTCGAGCAGGTCGCGGTTGGCGCGGTGCCGGAGCTCGATATCGTACGGCCCGTACTCGTAGCGCTTGTACGGGCCGCTGCTGACGTAGACGAGCTTCGCGGGCACCTGCGTGTCGAGGCCCAGCGCATTGAGCGCCGCGTCGCCGGACGGTGCGACGATCCACTTGTTGGCACGGGCGACGGCGCGCACGACCTCGTCGGCGCTGGCCGGCACCTCGGTGCCCATGAGCGCGCTGCGCTCCGGCGCGTAGTAGACGCCGCGGATGGCGCGGGCGATCCCTCCCTTTGCATGCAAGCGCCCGAGCGCGTTGGCGGCATTGCGTCGGCCTGCGACGTCGGAGAAGTCGGCGGCTGTGAAGGCCCTGCCGGCGCCGAAGCTCTCTATGCGCTTAGCGATGGCCTCTGCTTCTGTCATAGCGTTCCTCCTTTTTGATGAAAATAGTATATACCTTTTTCATCAAATTGCCTCTGATTGCCTTGGTCGCCCACGCATCGCGCCTGCGGTCCCTCGCCGCGCCGGCACGCGCGCGTGCGCCCGGAAGCGGTTGTGCCTCCCAATCGCGGCCTGAGATTAGCACCGAGACATCCCGAAGAGATCGTCGCTGGAATCCTGGTCGCGCGCTGAGCGCTTTCCGGTCGGTGAGGCCTCGCCGAGCCCGTTGAAGATCTCCATGACCAGGGCGAGCTGCCTTTGGAGGTCCGCGTCGAGCTCGTCGGCGTCGCACACGGCGAGGAGCCGCTCCGCCAGGCCCTTCATGGAGTCGCGCAGCGCCCGCTGCGTCCGCGACGACGGCCTCACCGTTACCTCGGTCCCGGTCAGCCTCGCCATGATGTAGTCCTGCCTGCTCATGCCGCTCCAGGCGGCCATGTTGGCGATCAGCTCGTACTCTTCCGGGGTGCAGCGGAACGCCATCGTCTTGCTGCGCTTGCGGGCGCTGTTCTCGCACGGCATCCTATTCGCCCCTCAGCTCGGAGAGCGCGTCGGCGATCTGCGCGCGCTTGGCGGGGAAAAGGTGCGCGTAGCGGTAAGTGATGTCGATGGCCTCGTGTCCCACGCGCTCGGCGATGTCGAGGGTGGAGAAGCCCATGTTGATGAGCAGGCTCACGTGGCTGTGGCGAAGGTCGTGGATGCGTATCCGCTTGACGCCCGACGCCTTGCAGCCGCGGTCCATCTCGTGCACGAGGAAGTGCTTCGTGAAGCCGAAGAGCCGCTCGTCGGGCGCGACGTCGTCGCGCATCTCGATGAACTCCGCCATCTCGTCGCGGAGGAATTCGGGCATCTTGATCGTGCGCACCGACTTGCCTCGAGCTCGGTCTGGAATCCCTTCTTGGCCTTGTGCCGCTTGGCCCCGCGCGCATCGCGATAGCAGAACTGCACGTAGAAGAGGCCCGTCTTCTTCTCCTTATAGGCTGGCATCGTCCACCTCCGAAAGTAGCGGGCATCGAACAGGTCGCTGCGGACGCGCCCGCGGATCACCACGCGCCCGAGGGCCTCCTGCTCCTTGTTCATCTGGCGGATGACCTCGTAGGCGCTGCCTTTCTTGGTCTTCAGGCGCTCCGCAACCTCGTCGGCGGTGAGCATGCTCAGCCTCGGCGTCCTCGCAACCGGTTGTTCCATCTTGGACCTCCTGTCTATCCGTACATATCCGTACGCTGATATTCCCGAGAATAATCGTACGTATCTGTACTGTCAATAGAATTGCGTACAAACTCGTACGCTTGCGATAGATTTCATGCTTTCTAAGCTTCGTCATCCTGCCAGCAAGCGGCATTAAAGTTGTCTCTATGCGTGCTTTTAGATGCACAAGTTCTACTTACTGCACTTACTGCAAATTTCAATCTCATCGCAAAGTAGTAAATACGAGAGATTTTATTAATACCTTATTACTACAATTAACTTTTCTCTTACTACATTTCGTGCTATGCTTTCGTTGCTGCAGCGAAAGGAATATGGATGAAGTCATACAACGTGAAGGAGATAGCCGAGCTACTCAAAACGAATCCCGAAACGGTCAGGCGTTGGATCAGAAAAGGCAAGCTTGAAGCGACAAGAGGGCCCTCACGAAAGGAAGGCAGCTCGGTCTCTTCCGCGGCGTTACAGAAGTTTCTAGAGGACTCGCCAAAATACGCGGCTTCGGCTGCCGCGTTCGTTTCATTGCCGGCCGCCATGGTTTCCGTCGGGGCGCTCACGGCAATCGGAGGAATAGCCGCGGCAAAAATGGGCGCCGATAACGCTATCGAGAACGCATCGGTAGACACGGTCCAGATATGCGCATACATCAACAGGGAAACGGATTCGCTGAAAGAGTCCATAGCAAGGAAGAAGAAGACCATAAGCCAGCTCACCCAAGAAATAGAAAAGGATAAGCGAAGTCTCGAAGAGCTGAGAAAGCTGCTCGAGCAGATAAAAGCCAGGGAGGCGGAGAAGCAGCCTCGAGCAGAAAGGAGCGAGGGTGAAGAAAGACAAGCACGACAAGACCAAGGGTAACGACCAGGCATTCGATTGCGTCAATGAGGTCGACGACCCTTCCATCAGGAAAAGCAGCCTGAAAAGAAAAATCGGCATTGGGATAGCGACGGGCTTAGCGGTCGTTGCTGCCGGAGTAGGCATCAGCTTGCTCGTAAGCGGAAAACTCGACTTTCGCACGGCGCTTCATGCTCCGTCGGCGAAGAACACGAAGGCCATCGCCGACGGAGCAGTCGAAGCGATTGCCAAGGCGCCCGATCTATCCACCGTAAAAACGGCCGCTGCGAACACGAAGGTCGTAGACGTCGACTGGTTCATCCGCAAGCTGCCTGAGAGCTGGCATGCCTCACAGGACGCGGCCTCGTACGCAGCCGCTGTCGGAGTCAACCTCGCCGAGGGCGAGACCATCGTAAGACCCCAGACGAGGCTCTACTGCCGAGCGGTGTAGCCCTCTGAAAGCGCTCATCAATCGAAACAGAAACGGAGCAATAAATGGAGCAAGCCAGCAAGTAATCGAGAGGAAGACCCGTACAGGCCTTTTCGGCACAGAGACCAGTCGAGAGGAGAAGTGGATACTCCGCCTGTTCATAGCGCTGCTCGCCTGCGCAATCGCGGTCAGCGTCCTGCATGCCATCGGCCAGGTCATGTTCATCGTGCACATGCGCGCATAGAGATTGAAGGAGATAAGATGAAGTACAAAGTTGTAATGCATTACCCCGATGGCACGGAAGAAGAAGAGGACGAGCTCTACGACAGCGAAGAGCAGGCGGAAGAGGCTGGCTGCTACAGTTGCTCCTGCTATCGCGAAGGTGGAGAGATCCTCAACCTGTCAAATCCGGGAGATTATCCCCTCGATGAGGATGACGACTGTGATTTCGAAGTCATCGAGGTTGACGACTAACCAAAAACGACTATGACATGGCATTTGTCATTAGAATTGCGTACGAACTCGTACGTTGATAGGATGATCGCTGATGAAATCAGCAGGAGGGCACATGGCGACAGGCGACAACATTCGGCGACACCGCAAGGCGAAGGGCTTTACGCAGGCCCAGCTCGCCGATGCGGTGGGGCTCACCGAGGGCGCGATCAGGCACTACGAGAGCGGCATCCGCGCGGTGAAGCCCGAATTGCTGGAGGAGATCGCGAAGGCGCTCGAGGTCTCCGCGGGCGCGCTCAAGGACTACGGGGTCGAGACGTCGCGCGACCTCATGGCCCTGCTGCTGCAGCTGGAGGAGGGCTACGGCCTCGTGCCCAGCGAGGACGGCATGGGCCTGGCGGTCGACCCCAAGGCGCCGCATGCCCCCAAGCTCGCGCAGTCGATCAAGTCCTGGGCGGAAAAGCGCGCTGAGCTCAAGCGCGGAGAAGTCGACGGGGCCGCATACGCCGACTGGAAAGCTTCTTTCTGACATTTCCCCAGGCAAATTGATATTTCCTTACGAACAGCCTCCGGTTCTCCGAGGGCTGTTCCATTATTCCCGTACGAAATCGACGCACCGGAAGTCTCGTTAGGGGAATAATCGCGCGCCCAAAAACGGCAAAATACGCGGCGTCATTCGGCGGTATTCGGGATTGCCGAAACTGCGTAAACCGATTTTCGCGTTTCTTTATTCCCGTTTGTTGACCTGGGCAAATGCAATCGAGGAGGGCTTGAATTGACCCCGCAGTTTCAACTTAGTTTCGCCCGCTCGAAATCGGCCCTCTATGGACCCGAATTATGAATTATTCCCGCAGGGCCCTATTATTCCCGTACCGCCGAGTATTCCGCCGGACCGCCCAGTAGGGGCATGCGGGAATAATTGAACCGTTTTACCAGGTAGACAGGCAAAATCAAGACCACCCGCCTAGCGGGTGGTTTGCTCTTTGGGTATAACCCAAGGAA
>ENA-OUQH01002958-OUQH01002958.1-human-gut-metagenome-genome-assembly--contig:-NODE-2958-length-10092-cov-4.234233_pt1 | contig 10092 bp, 9 predicted proteins | sample MGYA00237948_ERZ548828 | MGnify/ENA primary metagenome ERZ548828 (study PRJEB26490, sample SAMN05194711) | human gut metagenome | biome: terrestrial biome; feature: human-associated habitat; material...
CCGTTAAATCAAGCGTTTTGGACTCGCAAGAAGCGCAAATGGATTTCAATTTAAGTTTTTTCTAATTTTATTATTGACATTTTCTCTTTTATCTGTTATAACTAAATTAACAAAAAACAAGAGAGAAAAAAATAAAGGAGGTACAGTCCACCAGAAACGTAACGAAATACCTAATAGAATATGAAAGACAGGAGGTACGGACCACCAGAAACGTAACGATTTACCCAAAAGAATTTTAAAAGAATCGAGGTACAGTCCACCAAAACAGTAATTGCATTCGTTTTTACCTTCAAAAGATGAAATGAAAACATGACGATCCTAAGAAAGGAATCCTGAATTAGTATCAGATCAGAAACATTCTTATATGATACAATTCCAAATGTCATAAGAAAACAGGTTCAGAGATTGAAGAGAAAAGCGAAGAAGTCCAAAAGAGTTGTTTGAGAGTTTCATAAAAGAAATGATAGGCAATAAGAAAAATTGTTTAGAAATTTCAAAATGAAGCGGCAAACAGAACGAACAGTAGAAAAAAGAATAGCGAGGTATAGTCCCATGGACGAAATAGTTTAAAAGGCGGCATTGAAAGAAAAAAAATTTCGATGTCGCCTTTTTCATGTTTATTTTTTATTCATCATCTGACAGCTGATGCCACGGATTCTCTACATCCGGATCTGTCGGATCCCAGCCTTTATTCGGACTGTCTGTATCAATATGCGCTGCCTCAGGTTTTCCCAATGGTCCCGGATCATCATCCTCATAAATTTCCACGGTTGTTCCCGATGGACAGTTATCTGCGATCCATTTTGCATCTTCCACCGTAAGCCGCACACATCCCATAGATGCCTGCTGTCCAAGTTTATTATATTTTTCTGTGCACAGAGCACTTTTTGATTTTTTATAGTATGGAACCGAATGAAACAAAACGCCTCCTGTGATCCTGGTTGCATACTGACCATATACTTTTCCGTACAGTTCCCGCCACAGATATTTGGTTGATAAATGAAATGTGCCGCGCGGTGTTGCATTGTACAATCCTGTGGAACAGATCATCGCCTTATACGGAACCGTATATTCGCCGTTTTCGTCTGAAGTATATACGGTAATACAGTTTTGTCTGCGATTTACTTTTATGTAATATGGAAATTCCGCTTCATCTGAAGCAGACTGCTGCGAATCTTTTTCCTGCTGATTTTCGCCCTGCACTGTATCTTCCTGCCGAACATTCTCGTTCTTTCCTTCTCCTGGCACAATATCATCCTCACTCTGGCTTTCACCCTGTGTGATATCTTTCCCGGAATTTTCGCTCTGACTTTCGCCTTGCAGCATATCCTCTTCTAACATTACGTTTTCCGTGCTTTCATCCAGTTTCATCTCATCACTTCTGTATTCCTCAAAAATATAGCTGTCAGAATCACCTGTCACATACGCAAGCACCGGAAGATTCCATTCCATCCGAAGCGCCACAAACTCCAGCGCCGTCAATCCGCACATAAAAACAGTGGCTGCAATTGCGATAACGATTGCAGCCCTATTCTTCCATACTTTTTCAATTGTCTTACGAAAAGTAGTTTGTTTTTTCATTTATCCTATAACTGTGTGATAACAAAAATATCATAAATCGCCTTGATCGCATTCTCGAAATCTGCGTTGCTTACACCAATAATGATGTTTAACTCAGATGATCCCTGATCGATCATTTTTACATTGATGTTTGCATGTGCCAATGCAGAGAAAATTCTTCCTGCTGTTCCGCGTGTGGATTTCATACCACGGCCAACAACTGCAATGAGTGCAAGATCGCTCTCCAGCTCAATGCTGTCCGGCTGCGCATATCTGTGGATAGCCGAAATGACAGCCTGCTCTTTTCCCTCAAACTCCGGCTGGTGTACAAAGATTGTCATTGTATCAATTCCTGATGGCATATGTTCAAATGAAATCCCATTATCTTCAAATGCAGATAACACTTTTCTGCCAAATCCAATCTCGGAGTTCATCATATCTTTATCAATGTTTACAGAAACGAAACCTTTTTTACCTGCGATACCGGTGATCGTATATTTTGACTGATGGCAGGTGCTCTCCACGATCCATGTTCCCTCATCTTCCGGTGCATTCGTATTACGGATATTGATCGGTATACCAGCTTTGCGCACAGGGAATACCGCATCCTCATGCAGTACGCCGGCTCCCATGTAGGAGAGCTCGCGGAGTTCACGGTAAGTGATCGTCTTGATCGGCTTTGGATTGTCGATGATCCTTGGATCTGCGATCAAAAATCCGGAGACATCGGTCCAGTTCTCATAACAGGTTGCCCGCACTGCCCTCGAAACGATAGATCCTGTGATATCAGAACCTCCACGTGAAAATGTTTTGATGGTTCCATCCTCTTTGGCGCCGTAAAATCCCGGAATGACCGCACGCTCTGTTTTTGCAAGACGCTCAGACAGTACTTTATCTGTTTTCTCCGGCATAAAGTTGCCATCCTCATCAAAAAAGATCACTTCTGCCGCATCCACAAATTCATATCCAAGGTAGTTTGCCATAATGATACCATTCAGATACTCACCGCGGGACGCTGCGTAATCAACACCTGCTTTATTTTTAAAATTCTCGGAGATTTTCTTAAATTCTTCCTCTAAAGAAAGTTTTAAATTCAAACCATTAATAATTGTGTCATAACGGTCTTTGATTTTCATTAACATCACACGGAAATCTTCATCCTTCTCCACAAGGTCATAACATGCATACAGCATATCCGTTACCTTTGTGTCCTTAGAATTTCTTTTTCCCGGTGCACTAGGCACTACATATCTTCTCTCTTTGTCTGCATGGATAATCTTACCAACCTTTGCAAACTGTTCTGCACTTGCAAGAGAGCTTCCACCGAATTTCACAACTTTAATCATTTTTTCAAACTCCTTCGATTCTGTTTCTCTATTATCACCGGCCGATCACAGCCAGCCGTCACTTTCCTGATTGCAGTTTTTCTTTTTCCCAGTCAGGACTAACGACTATATCTTATCATAAATGCAAATTTCGTCAAACTATTTTTCTTAAAATAAAGCGGTTTTTCGGCTTTTCTGCGTTCTTACTTAGAATTATGTCAACCACTTATAATTTATGATTATGGCACTTAAAATCAGAAGTAATAATATGATTGTTACGATTTACCGCGCAAGAAGTCCACTTGTAAGAAAATCGGCGAGCTCGATCATATTCTGCTGTGATCTTAAGTAAATTTCAATATCTGTCTCATAATCGCCGTCCAGATATGCTTCCATCTGCTGACGTTCCATATCAAGATGATCGTAGAACATTTTTCTCAACTCTGTCTCGTTGTAGGCCGGTGTCTGTCTGCTCAAAAAGGATGCGATTTCCTCCGCATTGATATACCAGTTTTCCATAGCTGCTCCCGAAAAAGCCGGATCAGCCTTTAAGCCGGCTGCAACTTCATCGGTCAGACGCAAATGCTCCATAAAAAGTTTGCGGAATCTCTGCATTGCTGAAGCTGGATAATACTGAGCAAAAATCGCAAGAATCTCCTCTGCATTTTTGTACACGGCGTCTTTCCACGCATTCTGGCTTGACAGGTTTTCAAAAAAACTGATGAGATAGAATTTTACAAGTGTAATATGATTGAGCCATGCCATGCGCATGCGCTGTCGCAGATCCACGCCCATGTTGTTTCCCGGCTGCGTTGTGGTTCCCGGGCGTGTTGCAGTTCCCGGCTGTGTCGTAGTTCCCGGGCGTGTTGTGCCTCCCGGCTGTGCCGTAGTTCCCGGGCGTGTTGTGCCTCCCGGCTGTGTCGTAGTTCCCGGGATAATGACAATTCCACCCACAGGAGTCTTAGTTGGTTTGTTCGTGTTCCCCTCGGATGGTTTGCTCTCATTCTCATCCACATATCCCTCTCCCGGGCAGATCGTCAGGCGCATTCCCGTCTGAAGATTGTATGGGTTCACCCCGGAATTGAGCAGGATAAGTTCGGTTACGGTTGTATGAAACTGTTTTGCAAGTTTGTACAGAGAGTCTCCTTCCTGTACACGATAACTAATTCGATTCTGACAATACATATTTTCTTCCATAAAATATTTTCAGATTATTCTATGAAATTCTGCGGGTTTGGTTACCGAATTGGAATCACTTAATCATCCCACTCCTTATCGAATTCGACAATCGATCCTGTGGCTGCATCAACTTCATAGCTGTACTCATAGCCTCCAGCTTTAAATTCAATCTCATAAATAGACATGCCATCATCCCAATCCAGTTTTCCCTCCATCTCAAAAGCATTGGCACTTGCAACACCGGCATGGAATAAAGCAATCTCCTTGGCCTTTTCCAGTGAAATTTCACTTGTATTCTGACTGCTGCCTGCTTGTATTGCTGTAGGTGTACTATCTCCTTCAATGTCGTAGTCATAGCTTATGATACTTCCGTCAGATGCAGCAATCTCATAATCATACTCCTTGATGGTATTGCCGGAAGAAACAACAAACTCAATCTCAAAAACAGCACGTCCATCTTCATAGTCACTTTTTGCTTTTACAAAAGTCGCATCTGTAGCTTTTACCCCTGCATGATCCAGTGCAATCTCCTTGGCCTTTTCCAGTGAAATATTGCTGACAGCCTGGTTTTCTTCCGTCTGACTGTGCTCCGACTGCTCCCCGTGCTCTTCAACCGATACATTTGAAACAGCAGCGCCATCGTATTCTTTTTCAAATTTTACGATTTCACCGGTCATTGCGTTAACCTCACAGTCAAATTCGTAACTGCCCGAAATAAATTCTACATCATAGACCATGACTCCCTTATGCGTGTCCAGTCCAACTGTATAAAATGTCAGGTCGCTCTCAGATACACCAGCCTTTGCCAGTGCGATCTCTTTGGCCTTTGTCTCCCCGATATATCCCTTTTCACTGGCCGTTCCAACAACCTCAACATGGGTTTCTGCCCCTTCCTTCCCCAGCAGAATATTCAGTTCATTGATGGACAATGGAGCAAGTTCATCAAATGTGTGTAAAGAGTTTTTGCCGAGAATCTCCTGAATCAGTTGTGCCTTTCCGAGCGTAATCCCATATTGTTCTGCCATCTGCTGGAGCTCATCACTCTTTACAACCGTCTGACTCAATACAGCCCCTCTGAATGAATCGGTCTGAAGCAGTTTATTGACTTCGTCCGTCAGCCGTTCCTGCAATGCCATGCCCCGAACCGGATCATTATTGTCCACACTGATCAAAACGGAATTGGCCAGCTCATTGAGATAGCCGTTTTGAAGCATCGAACCGATTATGGCATTCACTGCAACATCAAGACTGCTGCCTGAGAAATCCATGTCACCGACAATGGTTCTGCCATCCTCGTTCAGCGGAATCACATCCAATATACGTTCCTTCTGATTGATCTTAATCTCCACGCTCGGGTTTACGTCCAGCGAAACCGTAGCATCTACCGTATGATTGACCTGATAATTCCTGACTCCCAATCCACCTCCAAGGATCAGGCACAAACCGGCAGCCAAACCTGCCATTCGAACTGCCCATGTTTTTTTCTTGTTTTCTGTCGTCATCAATATCACTCGTCCTTTCTGCTCATTGCAGTCGGAAAGAACAGCATCCAACACATCCGGTGCTGCGTGAGTACATGCCTGCCGGATCTTCTCATTCAATTCGTCATTTGTCATTGCTGCCACCTCCTATTGCAAATATTGTTTCAGCCTTTTTAAGGCTCGTGCATATTTTGAAAGTACCGTCGACAGCGGAAGTTCCATAATCCTGGCAATTTCCCTGTGTTTAAATCCGACCGCCGCATGAAGCATCACTATCTGCCGTTCCTCATCGGACAATTGTTCCATGCAGGTGACGAGAATACTTCTGTCCTCCATTGTGAGCATATCAGTATCCGGGATAGCAAGTTCCCAGCCTTCCTGCGATGTACATTCCGCTTTCTTGCGCTCCCTCATCCGCTGCAAACACAGATTTTTTGCAATGGTTATAATCCATGCCATCGGTTTTCCCCGGGAAACATAGCTTTCTGCTCCATTCCATACAGCAACGTAACAGTCATGGAGAACATCCTCTGCATCGTGGTGGTTTTTCAAAACCGAAAGGGCAAAACTGTAAACAGATGTGTGCGTAACCTGATACAGCTGCTCCAGGCACTTCTTGTCACCGTTGGAAATGCCGTAAAGCAGACTGTCCAAATCTGCATAGTCTGTTGATTGCTTAATGTCCGACGTCAAGGCAAAAAGTATCATCATTTCACTCCTTTCACTCTATTAATGCACAAATAGATGTTTTTATTGCATCGAATAAATTTTTTTGTAAATTTTTCCATAATCCTTGCACATTTTCCCTGTTTTTGGAGAAATATATCTGACATAGTCACAGACAGACAGCAAATTTAATTTTATAACAAATTAGCATAAACCATAGCGGCAACAACAGTCAGAATACCGGAAACCGCAATGGAAAGGCTGCTCATTGCCCCCTCTATCTCGCCGAGTTCCATCGCTTTTGCAGTTCCTACAGCATGGGAGGCAGAACCAATTGCGATCCCTTTTGCGATAGGTTCTTCAATATGAAAAAGTTTTAATACCGCATCCGCTGTTATGTATCCAAAAATTCCTGTGATGATAATGACCGCAACGGTAATTGTCACATAGCCACCAAGTTCCTCAGAAACTCCCATTCCGATCGCTGTTGTGATAGATTTTGGAAGTAATGTAACATACTGCTGATGATCGAAACGGAAAAGCAAAGCCAGAACCAGAATACATGTCATGCTGGTAAATACCCCGGAAATGATTCCTGCTATGACAGCTTTCAGATTTTTCCTGAGTAACTCAAACTGCTCATACAGAGGAACTGCCAGACAGACAGTCGCCGGTGTCAACAAATAACTTATGTATTTTGCTCCTTCCTGATAATCTGCATAGTCTATATGAAACACCACCAGAAATACCATAACTGCAATTACGGAAATTAAAAGTGGATTAAATATTGCGATTTTTACTTTCTTTTTAAACCATAAACCAAACTCATAGGTCAACAGACTGACTACAACACCTAAGAAAACGGAATCTGTCAAAAATGATTTCATGTTCCTACTCCTCCTTTTTCTTTCCTTTACGGATCACAAACTGCGTGATGCTTCCGGAAACTCCCATGACGATCACCGTTGAGATCAGCGTAATGACAACCACCTGTATCCAGATCGGCTGCAGAGCTCCCCACGAATCAAGAAGTCCTACTCCGGCCGGCACAAACATCAATGGCATGATCTCGATCAGAAAATTACTTGTTTCTTTGATGTCTGACACCTTTAAAATTTTCAATTCCAATGCAAGGAAAAGAAGTACCATGCCATAAATACTCGCCGGTATGGATAGTGGTATGATATATTTTAAAAGTTCACCAAAAAAAGAAACGAACAGAATAATTAAAAGCTGTCTTACATATTTCATGATTTTTCTCCTTTGTTTTTATTCCGATTTTGTATCATACCACTGCTTATTTTGAATCTCAATACCTATTTTTTATGTTTCTTTTTTAGTCCATCACAGGCTGGGTTATCCAACACCTTCCCATCTGCTGAAAATCTTGAGCCATGACATGGACATTCCCATGTCTGTTCTTCTTTATTCCACTGAAGGACACATCCCATATGACTGCATCTTTTTCCGCCAATCCTTCCAATCCCCACAAGTGCATGACCCAGATTAGAAATTAACTGTGGTTTTAACATATTGCGTGATGGTGAAAAAACAGTAGAATATTCATTGTTTTTTTCCTGTATGAGGTCTGACAAGATCATTGCTGACAGCATGGAACCTGTCATCCCCCATTTTCCAAATCCAGTTGCCACAAATAGATCCGGTGTATTTTTACTGTATGGACCGATGTATGGTCTTTTATCCAGAGACATGCAGTCCTGTGTTGCCCAGAAATAGCGTTCCTTTGCTTCCGGGAAATATTCCTTTGCGATATCGCGCAGTAAATCCCAGTTGCTTTTTTCCTTTCCAGACCGGTGACCGCCTCCGCCTATCAGCAGATAGTCTTCGTAATTTCTCAAGGACAATCCGATATTATCTGCTTCAAGATACATGCCCTTCAGATTTTTTCCATATGCACAGGCAAGTACATAAGAACGATTCTGATATAACTTTAAATAATAGGAACCTCTCGTATTAATAAACGGAAAATGTGTCGCAATGATAATTTTCTCTGCTGCGACTGAACCTTTTTCTGTCAATGCAAAATACTCTGTCATCTCACGCACTTCGGAATGTTCATAGATTCTCAGATTTTTGCTGATCCCGGCGGCAAATTTGAGTGGCTGGAACTGCGCCTGCCGCGGAAACCGTATTGCTCCCTCCACTTCAAACGGTAACTCCGTGTCCTCCGTATAATCAGCCTGAAATCCAAGACTGCCCAATGCCTGTATTTCACTCTCTAACTTCCGACGCTCCCTGACAGAATACAGATAAGAATCTGTCTCTTCCATGTCACAATCCAGAAAACGCCCCAGATTTTTATAATTTTCCACCGCTCTTAAATTTGCTTTCAGAAACAGTTCTGCACGCTCCTGTCCCATGGACTGTAATGATTTTTCGTAAATCAATCCGTGCTGCGCCGTAATTTTTGCAGTTGTATGCCCGGTCACGCCCTGACAGATGCGGTCTTTTTCCAACAGACAGTAATCAACACCCGCCTGCTGTAAAAAATAGGCGCACAAAACACCCGCCATACCGCCGCCAATGATCAAAACCTGTGTCCGGATGTCCTTTTCCAAAGTCGGAAACTCCGGCATTTCTATATTTTCCGTCCATAATGAACTCATAAATCCTCCTTGTTTTGCGAAGCAATTTTATGATTAGTATGAATGGATTGTTTCATAATTATTCAATGCGTTCCATTTAGTTTGATTATCAAAATACTATTGACATTCTATTTCATTTCGTCTATTGTTTATAATAGTTTGATTTTCAAAGCATTTTAACAAAATAAATTTTCTGGCTAAGCTATTTCATTGTTCAGAACGGATTTCACAATGTTTGAAGTCAAAAATAATATTTTTGAAATGGAGATTATGATGAGTGTACGAATTATAATAGACTCTGCCTCTGATCTGACAAAGGAACAGGCAGATAAATTAGGACTTGATTTTTTACCTTTGAAAACAATTTTTGGTACGGAAGAATATCTGGATGGCATCACATTAAGCCACCAGCAATTTTATGAAAAACTGATTGAGAGTGACTGTATGCCGACCACAAGCCAGATTCCGCCACATGATTTCGAGCAGCTTTATGCAGATGTGAAAGAAAAAAAAGACACAGCAGTTGTCATCACACTTTCCTCCAGGCTTTCCGGTACTTTTCAGAGTGCCAATATTGCATTGGATGGTTATGAAGATTGTATTACGATCGTTGACAGCGAAAATGTATGTCTTGGCGAACAGATTCTTGTGATGTATGCCTGCCGTCTCAGAGATGCCGGTGCTTCTGCCTCTGAAATTGCAAAAGCTCTGGATCAGAAAAAGAAAGATGTCCGCGTTCTGGCGTTATTAGATACCTTAGAATATTTAAAACGCGGCGGACGCATTTCCAAGACTGCCGCTCTTGCCGGAAATCTGCTCTCCATTAAACCGGTGATCACAATTGCCGACGGAGAGGTTGCAGTTCTTGGAAAAGCTCGCGGCTCAAAAAACGGTTGCAATATGCTCCGGGAGGAAATTGCAAAATGCAATGGTATTGATTTCTCCATGCCGCTTTGTCTCGGTTATACCGGATTAGAAGATTCCCTTCTGCAAAAATACATAGAAGATAACACCGATCTCTGGAAATCTTATGTGGAAGAACTGCCTATCAGTTCCATTGGAAGCACAATCGGAACCCATACGGGTCCCGGCGGAATCTGCGTTGCATTTTTCAGTAAGACAAACTCCTGACCGGAGTTTGTCCTGCGTCATCTTACTCCAATGCCCCTTTTACTTTTTTATGGGAAATACAACGCTCCTCCCGATTGGCAAGTGCCTTTACCCTGCCTTCTAACAGAAGTTCCCTTCCTTTTTCATTTCTTGTATACACACAGT
>ENA-OUQH01002960-OUQH01002960.1-human-gut-metagenome-genome-assembly--contig:-NODE-2960-length-10091-cov-3.416401_pt1 | contig 10091 bp, 8 predicted proteins | sample MGYA00237948_ERZ548828 | MGnify/ENA primary metagenome ERZ548828 (study PRJEB26490, sample SAMN05194711) | human gut metagenome | biome: terrestrial biome; feature: human-associated habitat; material...
CCAAATACCCCTGCAAAATTATGGTCGCGGCCAGCTTGTCCACCACCTTGCGACGCTTGCGCCAGTCAAGTTCGGCCTCCATCAGCACCCTTTCGGCCGAAACGGTAGTGAGCCGTTCATCAAAAAAGGCATGCTCGCCATCCCAAAGTTTAAGCACGGCGTCAGCAAATTCCTTCACCTTTTCGCTTTGGAAGCCGTAGCTGCCGTCCATATTTCGCGGCATGCCGAACAAAAGCCGTACCGGAACATATTTTTTTGCGAAATTCGCAATGTATTCCGCATCCTTTTCAATATCTCCGGTCCTGTTATATGTTTCAAGCCCCTGCGCGGTTATGCCCAGCGGATCACTCACGGCTATGCCTATCCTTTTGTCGCCAACGTCCAGCGCAAGCACCCGCATCATCGTTTGTCCGCCCCGTCGCCGTTTATTGCGGCCGCCGCATCCTGCGCCTGAATATAGAATCGCACAAGTTCCTCCACCAGCTCGTCCCGCTGCAAACTACATATACGGTAGCGTGCGTTATTATAGCTGGTTATATATGTCGGGTCGCCGGAAATAAGATAGCCCACTATCTGATTTATGGGGTCGTATCCCTTTTCCCTCATCGATTCATATACGCTTATAAGGACCTCGCTCGCGGTACTTTTCTCCCGGGGCATCCTGAAAAGCATCGTTTCGGTGGTTTTCTCGTTCATTTAGTCCTCCCCTTCGTGCATATTTTTGATATACTGCGCCATGGTATTATTTGTTATTATATCACATCGCCCTGAAATAGCAAGGAATGTTAAGCAAAATGAACGGGGAACGCATGCGAATTTTCTGCGTTCCCCGTGCCGTTTTTTATTCTGTTTTCAGGCCTTCAGTTCCCCGCAGATATTCGTTTGCATAAGCGTGCGTACGCCTTGCAATGAGAAATCCGGCCCAAGCTTGCCCAGCGCCCACATCAGCTTTGTTACCGATGCTTCGGTTGTCATATCCTTTGCGGAAATAACGCCCGCACTCCTCAGCGGCGCTGAAACTTCATATATATCCGGATTGCTGGCCTCGTAAAGGCATTGGCTGGTGAGTATAACCGGAATATTTTCCTTTATCAGCTTATGCAGGCTTTCCGCATGGTCGCGCCGAATGTTATGCACCCCGCCAAGGCCGAACGCTTCCACCACAACGCCCTTAACGCCGCACCCTGCAAGGCTTTCTATTATGGCGGGCATAGTGCCGGGAATGAGCTTTATAAGTGCCACGCGCGGCTCTATATCCATAAAGAAGTCCTCGTGAGCGGCTTCCTTTTCCGGCGCATCTGCCATTATGAAGCGGCCGTCCTCAAAATACCCCACAAGCGGGCGGTTTATTGATTCAAATGCGTTCAGCGACATTGTGCGCGTTTTTACCGCGCGGCAACCCAATATCACGCTCCCGCCAAACGCTATATACACCCCGCCCGGCAGCTCCCGCGCGGCGGTGAGCGCATCGCCCAGATTAGCTGCGGCGTCGCTTCCGTCCATGCCCATCGGGTACTGCGCGCCGGTCAGCACAACGGGTATTTTTATTCCCCTGAGCATAAAGGACAGCATGGACGATGTGTACGCCATTGTATCCGTGCCGTGGGTTATAACTATGCCGTCGGCATTGTGCATATTGTCCGCAACCGCTTGGGCTATGGCGCGCCATTCCTCCGGCTGCACGTTTGAACTGTCCATGCGGAACAGCTCTATCGATTCAACGTTTTCCGCCCTGTCCCGCACATAGGAAAGCAGTTCCTTCGCGCCAAGCTGCGGCGCAAGGCCGCTTGCGGTCTGCTTGCAGGCTATTGTGCCGCCCGTGGCAATAAGCAGTATCCTCTTCATTATTTTTTTATATTGCGCCGTGCTTATCAAGCAGAGGCTTTACCACCTTTTCAAGCCTTTCAAGCGCGGCTATCAGGTCCTTCTTGGGCAATGCTACGTTCCAGCGCGTGAAGCCGGAGCCGTTGGTGCCGAATATTTCGCCCATATCCAGCACAAGGTCGGCATCGTCGCAAAGCTTGGTAAGCTCACTATCGCTAAGGCCGAGTACGCGCATATCCATCCACGCAAGATATGTGCCCTCGGCACGTATACAGCTTATGCCTTTCAGGCGGGTATCGACGAATTCATACATTGCGTTGAGGTTATCCTCTATCACCGAGAGCATTTCCTTTACCCATTCATCGCATTCGTTATGCGCCGTTATAGCCACCGCGCGGGCGAAGTAGGTTAGCGAGTCGCCCATGGCGCGGTTCTGCTCCGCCTTATACAGTTCATAGCGTTCCTTGCCGGGAATGAATATATCCGAACAGCCGAGTCCCGCCACGTTGAACGTTTTGCTCATGGCCGTGCATACCATGCAGTTATCTGTAAATTCAGGGAAGGTCAAAAGCGAATGGTGCTTGTGGCCGCCAAGCGTAATGTCGCAATGTATTTCGTCTGCAATGAGGAAAACGCCGTGCTTAAGGCAAATATCGCCCACACGCTTCACTTCTTCCCTTGTCCATACGCGCCCAACCGGGTTATGCGGGCTGCATATTATCATAAGATGCACGTCCTCGCGCGCACAAAGCCTGTCCAGCTCCTCAAAGTTCATTTCATAACGGCCGTTTTTCAGTATAAGCCTGTTTTCAACCACTTTGCAGCCGTTTTTCCTTATATCGTTATAGAACGGATAGTATACCGGGCTTTGCACTATAACGCCCTCGCCTTCCTTGGCGAATGCCCTTACCGCAACGCTGAGCGCGGGAACAATGCCGTTTGTAACGGTATGCCATTCGCGCTGCACTTCATAGCCATGATGGCGGATATAATAGTTCTTCACCGCGCTGAAGTATTCATCATCAACATGCGTATAGCCGTATATGCCGTGCTCCGCGGCCTCCATGGCGGCGCGCTTTATTTGCGGCGCTACCTGAAATTCCATGTCCGCTATCGAAAGCGGCGTAAGCCCCGCTTCCTGCACGCGCGCAGGCGCGGCGTCCCATTTGATTGAACCTGTGTGGCGTCTGTCGGTAGTTGTAGTAAAATCGTACATATACTCTCCTCCGTGCTTTGTCCGTGTTCTGATACCATCAGTTGATAAGAGCACACAAGCCCTAAAGGTTTGCTTTGGGACACTCCTGCGTTCTCGTCGCTTGAATTACCTCCAGTAGTACTGCGCTCCTCGGCCTTGGATTGCCCTCAAAGCAATTCCTTTAGGGTCTTTGAGTTTTAGGAGCCAAAGAGTATGGCAGAGCAAGGAGGACGAATGCAGGAATACTGGAGGTCTTTCAAATGAGGACGACACAGCTATGCCGTGCTATTTGGCCCCTAAAACCTTGTGTGTCCTTGTCAACTGATGGTATGATTGTAGCATATATTTCCGTCATTTTGGGCATTTGGGGAAAATATATTATTTGCGTGCCGAATGCTGTTGAACGCGGCGGCGTTTATAGGTATAATCATTACAATATCTTTTGTTTTTACAAGGAGCGGCCAATGAAGCTGAATTACAAACGCACTTTCTTAGTAGGACTCGCATTTTTCTCCATCTGCGCATTTTGGCAGATGTACGATGGCATAATCCCCCTTATTCTGCGCGATACATACGGGCTGGACAATAAATTGCGCGGCATAGTGATGGGTATAGACAATATGCTTGCGCTGTTCCTGCTGCCGCTTTTCGGCGCGCTGAGCGATAAAAAGGGCCGCCGTATGCCGTTTATCGTCATAGGCACGGCGCTTGCGGTTGTGCTTACGATGCTGCTTGCCTATATAATCCGCCACTATAACGCCGCCGCTCCCGCAGAATCGTTGATGATATTCTTCGTGTCGCTCATGGCGCTGCTCGTATCCATGGGGCTTTACCGCTCCCCTGCCGTTGCGCTCATGGCGGACGTTACGCCCAAGCCCCTGCGCAGCCAGGGCAACGCCGTAATAAACCTTATGGGCGCGTTCGGCGGGCTTTACACGCTTATAATGATGAAGGTCGCCGTAACCACGGACGCCGCGGGCAACGCAAACTACACGGCCCTGTTCGCGTCGGTAGCCGGCCTTATGGTAACAGCCATAGCAATACTTGTGCTTACGATACGCGAAAAGAAGCTTGTGGCCGAGATGAAGGCCATAAACTACGGCGTGAGCGAGGACGAGGATCAGGGCAAGACCGAAACCGTAAACGGCAAGGAAAAGCTGCCCAAGCCCGTATTAAAGAGCCTGTTGCTGATACTTACCACCATCGGCCTTTGGTTCCTTGGCTACAATGCCGTAACAACGTTCTTCACAAGCTATGCCACCGCCACATGGTCCGGCGGGCTCAGCCATGCGTCCACCTGCCTTATGGTTGCAACGGTTGCAGCCGTCGCATCTTATATACCCATCGGCATGATAAGCGCAAAGATAGGCCGCCGCAATATGATACGCATAGGCCTGCTTACGGCGGCGGCGGGCTTCGCCGTGGCAACGTTCTGCGCGCGTGAGTTCAGCTTTTATCTTTATATAGTGTTTGCCGTGGTTGGCTTTGCGCAGGCATCGGTGACCGTGAACACGTTCCCTATGGTTTGGGAAATAAGCCGCAGCGGCAACGTTGGCAAATATACGGGCCTCTACTACACCGTGTCCATGACGGCGCAGACCGTAACACCGTTCCTTGTGGGCATTTTCCTTGACAAGCTGGGCAACGACGCGCTGTTTCCCTATGGCCTTGTATTCGTGCTGCTGGCGCTTATACCCATAAGCCTTGCAAAGCACGGCGACAACCGCCCCGAAGCGCCCAAGAGCAAGCTTGAAGCGTTCGATGTGGACGATTGATATGGATTATGCCGCATTTGATGCAATCGTGTTTTCCGCAAAGCGCGAAAAGCCGTGAGCATATAAAAAACTTGATTCGGAGGTAAAAAAGAATGGAAAAGCGCTCTACCCCCAACAAGACAGCAAAATATGTGCTTGTCTTTATTCTGATTGCGGCCGCAGCCGCCGTGCTTATATTCAGCCTTGTTAATAACAACAAGCCTGCTCAGTCAAAGGCATACGGCGAAAGCTATGCCGCGGCGCTGATTGCGGACATTCAGGGTTCCTCCGCCGTTGAGTACACGGTAAAAAGGGACTCCTTCGACCATTCATCGGCATGGGTGCTCGGCACGGAGTCAAGATTGCAAAGCGCCAAGTTTTCACCCAAGGCGACCCTTATCCCCGCCGAAAGCGAAGCGGACGAGGCCGTTCAAAGCATAATTCTTTCCATGGCGCTGAAGGAAGTGCAGCTTCTCGGCACGGACGAATCAGCTTCCGTACCGGGCGGCCAATTCTGGGGCACGCTCACGCTCTATACAGACAGCGAAAGCGCCACGGGAACCGCGTTCGACATTGCCTCCGGCCTGCTTCGCCTGAAAATACGCGACGAGCGGGGCGAAGGCTATCTCCTTCTCCTCTTCGATGCAGACGCGACAGCAACGGATGCGCTGCTTGGGATGGTTGGGGAATGATGCTTTAATATGAAACAAGGGACTGCACCGATAGGCTCCAGTCCCTTGTTCGTTTATTATGCTTTAATGCGCCGCTGCGCTGTGCGCGGCTTTTTCAGTTACGCAGAGCGGTGAGGGCCGCGGGGCGCGGTCGAGCTGCCGCAGGAACAACGCGAACATTGCGGCCGCGGCAATGCAGCATATAATGTCCGCCGCGGGCGTTGCCCACACAAGGCCGTACATGGGGAACAGCGCGCCCAGCGCGAACATAAGCGGTATATCCACCATGCCCTTGCGCATCAGCGCCAGCAGCAGCGATTTGCCGCCGTGGCCCGTGGCCTGGAAGAATGACACCACCATGTATGCAAATGCGGAGAACGGGCCGCCGATGCACAGTATCCTAAGGAAGCTTGCACCCGCGCTGACCGATTCCGACCCATGCTGAATGAACAGCCCAATAAGCTGCGCGCTGAACCCAAGGCACACCGCCATGCACACGAGCGCCAGCGCAACGGATACCATAGCCGCGGTAAACGCGGCCTTTTTCATGCGCTTATGATCGCCGGAGGCAAAGTTATACCCAATCAGCGGCAGCACGCCCTGCGCCATGCCGCGCGCCATGCAGTGCGCAAGCATATTCACCTTCTTGGCAACGCCAAGGCCGGCCTGCATTGCCGTGCCGTATGCGGCCATAAGGTTATCGAGCACGGCAAAGGATATGTTTTCGCACAGCGTCATAAGGCAGGCTGGCAGGCCAACGCTCAAAACCTCGCCCGCTATGTCCTTATTGAACGTATCCTTATCCAGCGCGAAGCCGAGCGTTGTATTATGCCGGTTTTTAAGCATAACGGCAATGAAGTACAAGGCCGTTATAACATTGGAAAGCATGGTTGCAGCAGCCGCACCCAGCGGTTCATTCCCCTTTTCAAACAAAACGAACATAAAAAGCGGATCCAGCGCAACGTTTGCAATGCCGCCTACGGCTATGCCTATGCTGGCCTGCATACTGCGCCCCTCAGAGCGCAGCAGATGCGCCATAAGCGCGCCGAACGCCGTTGCAAGCCCGCCAATGGACACGGTGGTTATAAGATACGCCTTGGCGTGGGCATGCACGGCCGCGTTTGCACCGCCGAGCAGGTCTATAACTCCGTCCGCAAAAAACACGCACACGAGCGAATATATAGCCGTTACGCCCATGCAGCCCCAGAAGGCGAAGCTTGCCGCCTCCTTGGCGCGGTGCCGCTGCCCTGCCCCGGCGGCACGGGCTATGGCGCTGGCCCCGCCCGCGCCGAAAAGATTGGCTATGGCGCTCAGTATCATAAACGCCGGCATGCATACGGTTACGGAGGTTATCATGGCATCGCTCCCCGTAAGGCCGACAAAGAACGTGTCCGCCATGTTATATATAACAAGTATTATTTGGCCTATCACCGCAGGCATGGCAAGCTTCATTATGGCCCTGCCAACGGGTTCGTCCTCAAACAATGCTTTTGATCTCTTTTCGCAGTCCAATTTTTCTTTTCTCCTTATCGTCCCGTTCCCGCGCAAGGGGTATGCCTAATAAGCGGCAGACGCGCGTTTTCGTTTGCGGCTGCTTTATTTTTTGCGTATCCCTATTGCTATCGGATGATATATATGATATGCTATGTTTCAGATAAAATCAAATTATGGTTTTCTTGGCAGCAATCACGTTTTGTAATGGAGGGGCAATGTTAGGAACAAAGATGGAAACACTGCTTGCAGTGGTCGAATACAAAAACTTTACAAAGGCGGCGGAGGCGCTCTCGCTTACCCAGCCCGCCGTGAGCCACCATATAAACCAGCTTGAGGAGGAGCTGGGCGCGGTGCTGTTCGTGCGCAGCAAGGGCGGATTAAAGCTTACGCCGCAGGGGGAGATAGCCGTTAAATACGCGCGCAGGCTTAAGGCGCTGGACCAGAAGCTGCACAGGGAGCTTATAAACGTTGAAAAGAGCATAACCAATCTGCGCATAGGCATAACGCACACGGCGGAGAGCAACCTGACCACGCAGGTGCTTGCCAAATGCGCCAACCAGCACAGCGGTTTAAGCATTACCATTACAACTGATACGATAAAAAATCTTTATGAGATGCTTGAAAATTACGAGATAGATTTGGCCATAGTCGAAGGCTCGCCGACAAGCTCCGCGTTTTCGTCGCTGATGCTGGATACGGACTATCTTGTTTGCGTAATGGCTGTGACACACCCGCTTGCAAGCCACGCAATGGTCACGCTAAGCGAGCTGAAGGGAGAGCAGATGATACTGCGCCTGCCTTCCTCCGCAACGCGGACGCTGTTTGAATCCACGCTTGAAAGCATAAACGATTCAATAGAAAACTTCAACGTAACTATTGAGGTGGACAACATAGCCACAATAAAAGACCTTGTCAGGAAGGAGCTTGGCGTATCCATACTGCCAAAGAGCGCATGCATGGACGAACTGAGCAAAGGCAAGCTTGCCGCGCTGCCGATAGAGAATCTGAGCATGGTACGCGAAACGCGCATAGTTTACAACCGCGACTTTTCGCATTTTGACATCCTTCAGGAAATCACCAAAACATATCAGGAAACGGCAAAAGCGCAGCGATAAACGTGGGAATATAAAAGAGACGGTTCAGCACCGTCTCTTTTTTATCACATTTGTTTTACAGACTCATGCGGTATATGTCCAGCACGTCCTGCTTTTTAAGCGGCACAAAGCCCTCAATAACGCCGCCTGCGCCGCAGGCCTTTTCCGCCATGGCATCGAAATGGGTTTGGTCTATGCCTATGGCCGAGAGCGTGCTTTTAAGCCCAAGCGTAGTAAACAGGAACTCGCTCAGCCGCTCTATGCCGGCGTTGGCCGCCTCCGCATCGTCAAGAGCATTGTCAACGGAGAATACCGTGCGCGCGAACCTTGCAAGACGCGGCGCGGTGGCATCGTTCAGGCAATGCCGCATCCAGCGCGGGGTAAGTATGGCAAGGCCAAGGCCATGCGTAATATCATAATACGCGGAAAGCTGATGCTCCATGGGGTGGCAGCTCCATGCAAGCGTCCTGCCCCCGTCAAGGAAGCCGTTTATGGCCCAGGAGCTTGCCCACATAAGGTTGGCGCGGGCTTCGTAATCATCGGGCTTGACAATGGCTATGGGAGCGTATTTTATTACCGTTTTGAACAGCACTTCCATGAACCCATCCAGCATATACAGATCCTTTTCGGTATTGAAGTAAACCTCGCATATGTGGCTTATTATATCCGCCGCGCCGCACGCCGTTTGGTATGCACTTACGGAATAGGTCACGGTTGGGTCAAGGAAGGACGCCTTGGGCACGAGTTTATAGTCCCCGCGGCCTATTTTATCATTGGTTTCGGGGTTGCTTATAACGCCGCAGTTGTCCATTTCGGAGCCCGTTGCAGCTATCGTCAGCACGGTTATCACAGGCAGCGCGCGTTCTATGGGCGCACGGTTTTTTATAAATTCCCACGGGTCAATGTCCGCGCACGCTCCGGCGGCAATGAACTTGGCTGCGTCTATTGTACTGCCGCCGCCAACCGCCAAAACCACGTCTATATTCTCCTGCTTGCAAAGCTCCGCCCCGCGCCGCACGGAATCTATTTTGGGATTGGGCTCGATGCCGGGCAGTTCCGCCGCGTAAAGCCCCGCGGCCTCTATCTGCGCCATTACCTTATCGTAAAGCCCGCTCTTTTTTATTGAGCCGCCGCCGTATGCAACAAGCACCTTTTTGCCGTATTTTTTCAGCTCATCGCCAAGGTGGCAAAGCTGATTCTGCCCAAAGTATATGCGCGTGGGTATATCGTACACAAATCCGTTCATGTCGTTTTTCCTTTCCTTTTTATATTCTTGCATAAAGCCTTGCCTGCTCGTAAAGCGCGGGGGCTATGGCAAAAAGATCGGTATTTTTATCCAGCCGCCATTGCCAGTTGCCGTAAGGCTGACCGGGGATATTAACCCGACTGCCCTCCGCAAGGCCAAGGTGATCCTGAAGCTGCGCAACGAACAAGCGCGCAACGGAACCCATGCCGCCGCGTATCATTGCGGCAACAAGTTCAGCCGAATTGCTTACACCGAAATATTTTTCGGTATATTCGCGCACGCCGTCACTCGCTTCCTTTACCCAAAGGGGAGTTGGGCTGTTGTCATGCGTGCCGGTATAGCAAACGCAGTTTTCAACAAAGGCATGGGGCTGATAATCATGCGGCTGCATACCGTCGAACCCAAGCTGCAATACCCGCATGCCCGGGAAGCCGGAGCCGGAAAGCAGCGCCTTTACCTCATCCGTAACATAGCCCAGGTCCTCCGCGATAAATTCGGCGTTTACGCCCCGCTTAACGGCGTTCACAAACGCCATGCCCGGCCCCTTTACCCAGCGGCCGTTGCGCGCGGTGCTTTCGCCGAAGGGCACGGCATAATAGCTTTCTATCCCGCGGAAATGGTCTATGCGAATAACATCATAAAGCCTTGCGGCGGCGTTTAGCCGGTTTATCCACCAGCTAAAGCCCGTTTCCTCCATCCTCTGCCAATTATAGAGCGGGTTGCCCCAAAGCTGACCAGTTGCTGAGAACTCATCTGGTGGGCATCCTGCGATGCAAGTCGCTTTCCCGTTTTTATCTGTTTTGAAGAGATGAG
>ENA-OUQH01002963-OUQH01002963.1-human-gut-metagenome-genome-assembly--contig:-NODE-2963-length-10082-cov-17.591204_pt1 | contig 10082 bp, 8 predicted proteins | sample MGYA00237948_ERZ548828 | MGnify/ENA primary metagenome ERZ548828 (study PRJEB26490, sample SAMN05194711) | human gut metagenome | biome: terrestrial biome; feature: human-associated habitat; material...
CGCGGCCAACCTCCGCCCCTTCGGGGCACCTCCTTCCAAAGGAAGGAGGGAGAAAGAGTGGCGCATTTGTACTGCTAACGAAAGCACCCGAGCGCCACTCCGCGCTCCCCGGTCACGCCCATCAAAAAAGCGGCGCATCCAAATAGGACGCGCCGCACCACCACTTCTCACTTCTTATGCTCCGGCCAGATCATCAGACGGAAAACGACGAGCGAGAGAGCATAGCAGAGAACCATGATGATCCCCATCGGGAGTGCGGAGTGGTCGCCGGCGACCCCCGTGAGCGGCATCAGTGCGCCGCCCAGGATCATATTGAAAAAGCCCAAAAGCGCCGACGCGCTCCCCGCATTCTTTCCGCAGCGGGACAGCGAGAGCGAGGTCGACGACGCCCCCATGAGCGAGAGCGGGATGACGGTAAAGAAAAGCACAGGGAGCGTGTAGCCGATCGGCGCACCAAGTACAATGCCCGCAAGGAAGAAGAGCGACATCACGAAAGGCACCACGAGCGATACCTTGAGAAAGGTGATCTCCTCGACCGCCCCTGCCATCTTCGCCGGAAGCACGCCCATCAGCATGAGACCGAGACCGATGCCGCCGAAGATATAGCTGTACGTCTGCGGCGAGACGCCATAGATATTCTGAAAAAGAAAGACAGATCCCGCGATGTAGGAAAAAAACGCACCGAAGTAGAAACACTGCAGAAGACACTGGCCGAAGAAATAGCGATTTCTCACCAGCACGGCAAAGGCGGCAAAGCCCTCCGTGAAGCTTCGCACACGCTCCCCCTTCTTCAGCGTTTCCTTGAAATGCATCGTCAAGCCCATCTGCACCAGCCCGATCCCGACAAGGAAAATGAAGATCCCGTGCCAGTCCGTGAAACGCAGAACCTGCGCCCCTGCGACAGGCGCTGCGATCGGAGCCAAGCCATTCACCATCATGAGGAGCGCCATGAACTGCATCAGCGCAGGCCCTTCCACCACATCACGTGCTACCGCACGGGCGATCACGATGCCGAAAGCGCCGGAGAGCCCCTGCAAAAAACGGAAAGCCAGGAAGAGATGGATCTCCTCCGTCCACGCACAGCCCAAAGATGCCAGCGTGAAGCCCATCATGCCGATAAGGAGCGGTACCTTGCGCCCCAGCCGGTCCGAGACAGGCCCGCCCAGGACCTGCCCGACCGCCATCCCCACCATCGTCATCGTGAGCGTCGACTGCGTCATCGAAGTGGAAATATGAAAATCAGAAGCGATCTCCGGCAGCGAAGGCAGGTACATATCCGTCGATAACGGCGCCATGGCCGTCATGACGCCAAGGAAGATCGTGAGATAAAGCATGTTGTTCATAGTGGGCTCCTTTGGAAAACTTGAATCAGGGGGGACAGGCGTTGAAGGGGGTAGATAGGTTTTTACCACTTTTTCCTCCTTCCTCTGGAAAGAGGTGCCCCGAAGGGGCAGAGATTGGCTTCTGCTCTGGATTGAAAAGGAATGGGCGGGAAGCGTTTCCTCGTTTCGTCATCCCGAGCGCAGCCGAGGGATCTTTTTCGTTTGCCGTTTGCTGTTTTCCTTCGTAAATCCATCTGCATGAAGCACCGTGATCCCCAGTCACATGAAGCATACGGTGTTTCCCGTTCCCCGCTTCCCTCGCAACTTTTGCCTGACCGCGAACGAAAAAGATTTCTCGCTTCCGCTCGAAATGACGATGCAGGAAAGGCGGCATTCTCCCTCCTTCCTCTGGAAGGAGGTGGCGTAGCGATGGAGGTTGGCTTCGCTCTCATTTTCCTTCGGCCAACCCCCTGCCCTTCGGGCATCCCCCTTCCATGGGAAGGGGGATGGTATGAAATGACCGACCTCTCCATTCTCAGCCGCTGCCAAATCAAAAAGCGGACCCCGCATCGGAGTCCGCCAATCCTTCCAGCCAGCATCAGTTAGATGGTTCTATTGTACCCATTTTGGCCAAAAGACGCAAGGTAAATCATAGTTGATTTCGGATCGCCACACAAAAGCCCCTTCCCCTCGGGAAGAGGTAGCCGGCAGGGCGGGGAATAGGGAGACGGATGAACAAACAACCGGTCCGCTCATACGGGACTGACTACAGCAAGGAACATCGAAGTCCCGGCGCCTCCATGCCGCAGTCAGTCTCAAATGTACCAAGCCCGTGCCTGCCATTTACATGAAATTGTACACGAGCACCGAAAATACGCTCATAAAATTGACACTTTATCCCGAAAACACCCTCATAAAATTGTACAACTACATTGAAAAATGCCTCATAAAATTGTACAACGAGGTGAAATTCCCTGATTTTATCGCATGAGGTGATACCATGTATCTACGAAGAAAAATAGATGCTTTTCTGGAAGCGAGGAATAGCCTGACGCGAATAGCGAGCCATGTAAGGAAGGCTATGACGAAGCTATGTATAAAAATTCTTGTAGAATCTGACTCTGCGATTGAATCAGCGTTTTCCTAGATGCGACACGCACGTGAATCTCCCATAAAAAAAGAACTCCCGAAGGAGTTCTTTTTTAGTCTCAGAGGTGAGATTAGAATGCGTAGTTGAGTTCGATGCCCCAGGTATCGTCCGGATCTTCTACGTTGTTGCCAGATGCTTTAGCAGCGAAGTTGTAGTAAGCGTCGAGTTCGACATTCTTCTGTACAGCTACACCGAGTTTAGCAGTCCAGAACTTAACATCAGCTTCATTATCCCAGCCATAGTTCAGCTGATCGCTCATATCCAGAGCGGTGTTGCCAAGCAGAGTAGAACCATATTTAGCATTTACGTAATGAGCGCCGAGGGACCAGGAACCAACTTTGTCGGTGTCAACTTCACCATAGGTGAGGCCGGCAGTCCAAAGGTTAGCGTGACCTACGCCCTTGTTTGCTCTGGTCTGTACGAAATCGCCATCAACGGTGAAGTTGCCGCCAAGGCCAATGGTAGCACCAGCGCCCCAAGCAGAAACGTTAACACCGTTTGGATCGGTATCATCAGTCTTCTGGGTATTCTTCAGGTAGAAAGCAGAAACGTCAGCTGCGTCAGTGAGGTGACCAGTCAGTTTGCCATACCAAGCTTCCGTGCTGTCAACAGATTTCCAACCTGCATCTTTGTAAGCATCCTTGAAACGGCCATAGCCCGCATCAATACCGAATTTACCATTATCCCAGCCAGCAGCAACGCCGTCGAATACGCCATCTTCATCCCAGAAGGTGCCGGTCTGGTCGAGAGCTACGCCCTGACGGCCGATAGTAACATAGGTAGCATCGTTCGGAGTCCATTTTGCGTTGATGCGGTCCATCGTGGTATCGCCATCATCGTTATCTTCTCCTTCAGGTGCATTTTTGAAGTACATGTTGGTTACGAAACGACCATTGACAGTGACTTCATCATTGACCTGTCCCTGAACGTTGATTCTCATACGGCCATTCCAAGAATCTTCATGCTTTGTAGTTTCGCCGAGGTTATGCTGGTACTGCATACGAGCATCGCCGGACCAGGAGATGTTGCCGACTTTCTTTTCGAGGTTGGCTACGCGAACGCCGAGGTTTGCGAGTTCGTCAGCGTATTCGCCAGCGAGTTTGTCAAGGGTAGCCTGCTGTTCTGCATTCAGCTGGTCTTCTTTAGCCATCAGGCGAGCGATGATCTGAGCCAGTTCGTAACGGGTCATGTTTCTTTCGCCCTTGAAAGAGCCATCCGGATAGCCTTCTACGACGCCCTGAACGGAGAGGTCGGAAACAGCCTGGAATGCCCAGTCATCCGGAGTAACATCAGAGAACGGATTTGCAGCGTAAGCGGATACGCCAGCGGTGAGTGCTGCTACAGCAGCCAGTGCGAGGATCTTTTTCATTTAGATTCGCTCCTTATATAGAAATATGGGTAGTCCTGATAAGGAGGAGCTTTCTAGAAGGAGTTCTGCGCGAGTGACCGTGTTTCCTCTGCGTTCCTTCTGTCTTTCTCCCGTCAACTGACAGGACTTCTCAGTTGGCTAGATACAGTATAGCACTTTCATTAGAGCTTCGCAAATAAAAAATAATGTTCCATTATGAATACTTTGCGTGGATTTGAAATTTAAGAGATAAAATGTGGGAAAAGAGATAAAGAATCCGTGACTGATGCCTAGAGATTAGGGATTAGGGATTAGGGACTGGGGATCAGTGGCTAGGGATTAGGGATTAGGAGCAAGCGGTGATTGAAATAGCGCAGTTGCATACTAACCGTTCTGCAAGAAGGATCTCTCGGCTACGCTCGAGATGACAACTGCGCGCAGCGCTATCAAAACTCCACGGCGCATTTCGTCATCCTGAGCGGAGTGAAATGTCGGATGTTCGATCATGTAAAGGCGGAACAGTGAGAACTGAGTCGAAGGATCTGGCGCCGTACCTTCACTCCTCACTCCTAACTCCTCACTCCTCACTCCTCACTCCTGACTTAATTCGGGAATTGACTTAAATGCCAGTTATTCAGAAGACGAAATATGCCGCTTTGGGGCATATTTCGTCATCCTGAGCGGCGAGAAACGTCGTATGTGAGATAACGAATGCCAGAACAGCTGCGACCTGAGCCGAAGGATCTCGGTGAAGCCGCCACCTTCATTCCTCATTACAATTCTCATTTTTTCTCCCTCTTGCAATTTTTTCTCAAATCCGCTATTCTAAATACATAGCACGCTATATGATTCATGAAATCAATGAAGCGAGGATATATTATGAGCAATATCGAACAACTCCTGATGGATAAGAAGATGAAGCGGACGAAGGCGCGTGTCCTGATCCTGAAGACGCTCGCCAAAGGGCTCCCGCTCTCTGCGGGCGAAGTCTTCGAGGCGGTGCGTGTCAAGGATACACAGCTCTCGCTCTCGACGGTATATCGGAATTGCGAAGCACTCGCTGAGCATGGGCTTCTCTCCCGCTCTACCACGATGTCCGATGGTCTCACGCGCTACGAATTCGACCACGGCACGCCCGTCCCCCATGCGATCTGCACCTCCTGCCATCGCATCTTCCCGATCGATACCCATCTCGAAGAGGGCTATAAGGAGAAGCTCTCACAGGAGTACGGCTTCGCTGCGGCCGATCCACGCATTGAGATCTACGGGCTCTGTAAGGACTGCCAGAAGAAGGGGAACTAGGGACTGGGGATTAGTAGCTAGGGATTAGGGATTAGTAGCCAGGGACTGGTGACTAGGGACTTGAATACCACTTTCGGGCATCACCCATATATATTTGCGGCGAAGCCGCCCCTATATAAGCCTTCCCCGCATGGGGAAGGGGGACCGCGCCAGCGGTGGATAGGGTGCTCTCGTATATCGCCTACTTGAGACGATCCCCCTCGCTCTCTTTCATACCGCCAGTACCCTATCCGCCCCTTCGGGGCACCTTCCCCACGCGGGGAAGGCTGTGTGTCGAGGATACCCTCTTCTAAAAAGGCGGCGAAGCCGCCACCTGAACCCTGAACCCTGAACCCTGAACTCTGAACCCTGAACACTGAACACTGAACACTGAACCCTGAACCCTGAACTCTGAACCCTGAACCCTGAACACTGAACACTGAACCCTGAACACTGAACCCTGAATAAAAAAATACGTCATGATGCTTTCGCCTCATGACGTATTTTTTATTTCATCTCATACCCGTAGTCTTCTTTCAGCGTGAGGATGGCTCCCTGATCACCTCGCATGGCGGCTTTGATGAGCCAAGACATGGCGGCTTTTTCATTCTTTTCACAGCCTTCGCCATTAGCGAGGGCGTAGCCGTAGTGAGCCATGCCGAAGGGATCGCCGGCTTCTGCGGATCTCTTATAGAAGGAGACGGCACGCGCGATGTCTTCCTCTATGCCGAGCCCGGCTTCATAGCAGAGACCGAGTGCGGCCATGGCCGCCGGAATGCCGTTTTCTGCCGCGCGCTTGTAGCACTCGAAGGCTTTCGGTAGGTGGTCTTTCTGGTTCGAAGCCGCGCTGTAGGTCTTGCCAAGGCGGTAGAAGACATCCTTATCGCCCAGAGCTTCCGCTTCTTCCGCCATCTGCCAGGCTTTCGCGGGGTCTACCTTCCCGGCAGCCCCTGTGATGTATTCGGAGGAGGCGACGGAGAGGAAGACGCGGAGCGTCTGATCGCCATCGGCATCTCCTTCCTCGCGTCCTTTGCGGATCCACATCTCAGCAGCCGTGAGATCCTTCGCCACGCTTGTCCCCTGTGCGTAGAAAAGACCGATCATCAGCATGGAGCTGGTATCCCCTCTCTCGGCGGCGAGGAGGTAGTATCGGAAGGCCTGCTTGGGATTCACTTTCCCAAGAAGCCCTTCGTCATAGGCTTTGCCAAGCAGAGCGGCCGCTTCTCTATTTCCCATATCAGAAGCATCTTCTAAGGCGCGGCGGGCTTTCCTCGGATTTGGTTTTCCGCCATGGATGCCGCGAAGGTACATCTCGCCCAAGTACAGGCTGGCTTTCTCGAGGCCGTACTCGACACCTATTTTATAGCAGCTTTCTGCTTTTTCTTCATTTTTTTCTACCCCATCACCGGTTTCCATCTGGCGTCCGATGGCGCAGATCTCATAGGCGGCCTCGTCGGCTCCCATATTGGCGGCTTTGCGGAAATAGGTGACCGCATCGTCAAGAGCGCCATTCGTGAGGCAGTCCTGTCCCATGGAGTAGTAGTATTCCATCATACGATCGGATGACATGATCGGTTCTGCTCCTTTTCTACAACGGGGAAAAGAGGGTTTCTTGTTTTTGAAATCAGCAAATCTCTATTTGCGAAAGATGGGAATTGGTTCAGGGGTAGCCCGCGAGGCGTGCTGCCCCTTGGTTGCGTGTGAAAGACTCGCGCTCGCTCTAGTTAGGAGTGAGGAGTGAGGAGTGGTGGTGCGTCGCAAAAAATAATAAAGCGCCGCAGAATTTTGATAGTGCTTCGCGCTATCGTCATTTCGAGCGAAGTCGAGAAATCTTTCTTGCACAACGGTTATCGCGACTTGTGCCCCCTACCCACATTCTCAAATACTTCTCGTTTCCCGTTACCAAAAATTCGTCGATTCCCTGCCTGCAATAGAGATCCCTCCACTTCGGTCGGGATGACGACGACGTTAAACTCTATCAAAATTCTACGGCGCTTCTGGTTTTTATGCGCCGCACCACAACCCTGAACCTATCAACCTGAACCCATTCCTTTTCACAACTCTCCCATATGGGAGAACGTCAATCGCTGATACTTATCTAAATTCCTTGCAGAGGTCGTCGAAGACTTCCTGGCTCGGCTTTTCTACATAGTCGACGAGCGCGATATCTTTGGACGGTACGATGTCGCCAAAAGGAAGGGCGCCGGTCTCTTCGTAGATGACGCCGGTGACGAGGCTGTCAGTCTCTGCGAGGAGGTGGAAGGCCTGGGCTTTGCTGGTCGGATCATAGGATTCGCGGACGTCGGAGATCTTCTTCAGGTGGGTATTGTACCATTCGACGGTATTGAAATGGTTGAAGGTCACGCACGGGGTGAAGATATTGACGTAAGAGAAGCCTTTGTGATCGACGGCTTTTTCAATGATGTCGACGAGGTTCTTGCCATCGATGGCATAGGCCTGAGCGACGAAGGTGGCACCGGCTGCAATGGCCATGGATGGCGCATCGAGCGGGGTCATCGGGTTGCCGTCCGGGGTGGTCTTGGTGACGAAGCCCTGGGAGGAGGCCGGAGAGGTCTGGCCTTTGGTGAGGCCGTAGACCTGATTATCAAAGACGAGGTAGGTGATGTCCATATTTCTCTTCATCGCATGCATGGCATGGCCAAGACCGATGGCGTAGGAGTCGCCGTCGCCGGAGCAGACGATCATATGGGTGTCCTTGTTTGCACACTTGATGCCCTGTGCGAAGGGAAGGGCTCTGCCGTGGGTGGTATGAGCGCCGTAGCAGTACTGGTAGCCGCCGATACGAGACGAGCAGCCGATGCCGGAGATCAGGGTGATGTCTTCATTCGCCCAGCCTTTTTTCGCGCAGACGGCGCTGATGGCATTCTGAATGCCGTAGTCGCCGCAGCCGGGGCACCAGTTCGGAATAATGGTATTTTTATAGTCGCGCGGTGATGCCATCTTAGAAGACCTCCTTAGCTTTTTTGAGAATGGTGGATGCCGTGAACGGAGTGCCGTCATACTGCAGGCAGGACAGCAGCTTGTCATGGCAGGAGAAATGGATCGCAAAGAGCTCGCGGAGCTGCTCTGTCAGGTCTTCTTCTACGATGAGGACTTTCTTCGCGCCTTCGATGTAGGGGCGAAGGGCTTCGGCCGGGAATGGCGAGAGCAGACGCAGGTGCAGGTGGTTTACCTTCTTGCCTTCTGCTTCGAGTGCTTCGCAGGCTTCATCGATCGCACCGCCGGTGGAGGTGATGCCTACGAGGAGCAGGTCGCATTCTGTATCTTCATGGTTGACATAGAATGGGGTGATCGCTTCCGGTACGCCGGCAAATTTGCGATGGCGCTTTTCCATCTCCATCACACGGTCGCCCACGCCTTCTGCCGGTTTGCCGAAGACATTGTGTTCGAGGCCTGTGGAGAGGAACATGCCGTTCTTCACGCCCGGGATGGTTCTCGGGGAAATGCCGTCTTCCACATCTTCGAAACGATGGAAGTATTCTTTCTTCTTCGTATCAAGTTCCGGCAGGCCTTCGCGGATGAGCTTGCCGCGCTCGATCCCGACGCGGTGAAGGTCAAAGGCCGGGACGGACTGCTTGCACATGCCGAACTGCAGGTCGGAAAGGACGATGACCGGAGTCTGGAACTTTTCAGCAAGGTTGAAGGCTTCCTGGGTGATGTAGTAGCAGTCTTCGATAGAAGCGGCCGCAAGGACGATCTTTTCCGCATCGCCATGACCGGAGCCGATCGCGTAGCGGATGTCGCTCTGTTCCACCTTGGTCGCCATGCCCGTGGACGGGCCGGCACGCATGACATCGATGATGACGACCGGGATCTCTGCGGTCGCTGCCATGGAGATCGACTCTGCCATCAGGGAGAGCCCTGGGCCGGAGGTCGCAGTGAAGGCACGAACGCCTGCATAGCCGCCGCCCATCGCCATCATGCAGGAAGAGAGCTCATCTTCGGTCTGTACGACAGTGCCATGGATCTTATGGATGACTTTGATCATGTATTCCATGATCTCCGTCGCCGGCGTGATCGGGTAGGATGCCATGAATCGGGCCCCTGCGGAAATCGCGCCAAGCGCTGCTGCTTCATTGCCGAGCAGGTAGAGCTGGTCCTTCTTCGGCGGGGTCGCGAGCTTTCCAAGCTCTACGCCGTGCATCGCAGCGATGGCCGTATCATAGCCATCCTTGAAGATCGCCTTATTTTTAGAAATGATTTCATCGCCCTTCTTGGCAAAGCGGTCGGCGATGAAGCCGTAGAATGGTTCTTCCGGGAATCCCAGCACGCCGGCACTCATGCCGAGCGCTGCGATGTTCTTCATCTGCATGCTGCCGTATTTCTTCGCCAGCTCCGTGATCGGGAGCGCGAGGAACATGCGGCCGGTATGTGCTTCAAATTTCGGGTGGAAAGCATCATCGGCGATGATGACGCCGCCTTCCGGCACTTCCTTGCCATGGATATCGATCGTTTCCTGATCGAGTGCGACCAGACAGTCTACATGCTCGCCAATGGTCGCGATTTCTTTCGTCGCAATACGCAGCGCAATGGTGGTGTGGCCGCCCTTGATACGGGAAGCAAAGAGACGCTGGCTGAACAGAGAGTATCCTTCCTGCGCCAGGACCTTGCCGAGGATCTCACCGCAGGACTCGACACCCTGTCCCTGCTGGCCGCCCATCTTCCAGATAAAATCACGTTTCGTTTCCAATCCGTTTTCCTCCTTGATAGGGAAATGCTGAGGAAAGGAAGGCCGCGAGAGCCGCCCTTCCTTGTGACCGCAATACACACTCTCATTAACTAATTCATTATACCATAATATAAAGAGTGAATAATTAGAATATTTTTATAATCCATTCAAACCACTGTCGGGACATTTGATAGAATAGGGAGAAAATAGTGACTGGGGACTAGTGGTCAGCGATCAGGGAAACGCTGAGGCTGCTTCCCCGCACCGTCATCCCGAGCGCAGCCGAGGGAT
>ENA-OUQH01002973-OUQH01002973.1-human-gut-metagenome-genome-assembly--contig:-NODE-2973-length-10048-cov-3.862804_pt1 | contig 10048 bp, 8 predicted proteins | sample MGYA00237948_ERZ548828 | MGnify/ENA primary metagenome ERZ548828 (study PRJEB26490, sample SAMN05194711) | human gut metagenome | biome: terrestrial biome; feature: human-associated habitat; material...
ACTCACTCGATAGAGTGAGTGTCGGGGGCTGTCCGGAATCATGCTGCTTCGTACAAATCGTGTGCAACTATCACGCTTATTACACGAAACAGCTGATATTATAAGGTTTTACCCGTTTATCAATACATGCCGCCCATGTCGGGAGCTGCGGGAACGGGAGGATTTTTCTCGGGAATGTCGGCTACGAGACTCTCGGTGGTCAGAACCATGGAGGCGACGGAGGCGGCGTTCTCAAGAGCGCTGCGGCAGACCTTGGTCGGGTCGACGATGCCGAGCTCGATCATGTCGCCGTACTTGTCATTTGCGGCGTCGAAGCCGTAATTGGCCTTGCGGCTGTTGTAGACGTTGTTGAGGATGACTGCGCCTTCCAGACCCGCGTTCGCGGCGATCTGCATGATAGGAGCCTTCAGCGCGCGGGCAACGATCGCGGCGCCGGTCTTCTCGTCACCGCTGAGGGTGGCGACCAGCTTGTCGGCTGCCTTGGAGGCCACGACATACGCGGTGCCGCCGCCGGCAACGATGCCTTCAGCGACTGCTGCGCGGGTAGCGTTCAGAGCGTCCTCGATGCGGAGCTTCTTCTCCTTCATCTCGGTCTCGGTAGCAGCGCCCACCTTGATGACAGCCACGCCGCCGGCCAGCTTGGCCAGACGCTCCTGCAGCTTCTCACGATCGTAATCGGAGCTGGTCTCCTCAAGCTGAGCCTTGATGGAGTTGACGCGGGCAGCAATATCTTCCTTCTTGCCGGCGCCCTCGACGATGGTGGTGTTGTCCTTATCCACGGTGATGGAGCGGGCAGAACCCAGCATCTGCATGGTGGCATCCTTGAGCTCCAGACCGATCTCCTCGGAGATGACCTGACCGCCGGTCAGGATGGCGATATCCTGAAGCATGGCCTTACGGCGATCGCCGAAGCCGGGAGCCTTGACGGCAACGACATTCAGGCCGCCGCGCAGACGGTTGATGATCAGGTTGGACAGGGCGTCGCCCTCGACGTCCTCAGCGATGATCAGCAGCTTGCGGCCGGACTGGATGACCTGCTCGAGCAGAGGAACCACATCCTGGAATACGCTGATCTTCTTGTCGGTGATCAGGACAGAGCAGTCGTCGTAGACGGTCTCCATCTTCTCGGTATCGGTGACCATGTAGGGGGTCACATAGCCGCGGTCAAACTGCATGCCCTCGACGACCTCGGTGTAGGTCTCGGCAGTGGTCTTGTTCTCCTCGATGGTGATAACACCGTCAGCGGTGACCTTCTCCATTGCGTCAGCGATCAGCTGACCGATCTCGGCATCGCCTGCAGAGACAGTGCCGACACGGGCAATGTCCTTGCTACCGTTGACCTTCTGGCTGTGCTGCTTGACAGCGTCGACAGCAGCGGCGACGGCCTTCTGCATGCCGCGCTTGATGTCCATCGGGTTTGCACCGGCGGTGACGTTCTTCATGCCCTCATTGACGAAGGCCTGTGCCAGAACGGTAGCGGTGGTCGTACCGTCACCAGCGGCGTCGTTCGTCTTGGTGGCGACCTCGCGAACGAGCTGTGCGCCCATGTTCTCGAACTCGTCCTTCAGCTCGATCTCCTTGGCGATAGTGACACCGTCATTGGTGATGAGCGGGCTGCCGAACTTCTTGCTCAGCACAACATTGCGGCCCTTGGGGCCCAGGGTGACCTTAACAGTGTTGGCCAGCTGGTCGATACCTGCGCAAAGCGCCTTGCGGGCGTCCTCGCCCTGCTTGATCTGTTTAGCCATAATGAATCTCTCCTTTTATCTGAAAGAAATCGGTGAAATCAAATTTACTCGACGATTGCGAGGATGTCGCTCTGGCGGACGATGGTGCATTCCTCGCCGTCAACCTTGACCTCGGTGCCGGAGTACTTGCTGGTCAGGACCTTGTCGCCGACCTTGACGATCATCTCAACGTCCTTGCCATCCACATTGCCGCCGGGGCCGACTGCGATGACCTCGGCAACCTGGGGCTTTTCCTTGGCGGAGCCGGACAGGATCAGGCCGCCCTTGGTGGTTTCTTCTTCTTCGACCAGCTTAATGACAACGCGGTCTGCAAGAGGTTTGATTTTCATAGTGGAAGTTCCTCCCTATAAAAGATTTCTCTTTTGATTTTTAGTTTAGCACTCAATCTCTCTGAGTGCTAAATATATAATACTCACTTTACTGCAAAAAATCAAGTGTTTTCTATATAAAATTTTTGTGAACAAAAACACACCGGCGCATTCCTGCACCGGTGTGTTTGCAAATTATTGCTGGGACGCCATATTTTTGTAGCGCGGGCGCATCATGCCGTGCTCGATGCGTGGCTCGCCCCCTGCCACCGTATCCGCATCGATGGTCACCTTTGTGATGGTGGCGTCCGACGGGATGTCGTACATGATCGGAATCAGCAGTTCTTCGACGACGCTGCGCAGACCGCGGGCACCGCTCTTGCGCTCCACCGTTTTCTTGGCGATGGCGTGCAGCGCGTCCTCGGTAAAGACGAGCTCGGCATTGTCGAGGTGGAACAGCTCCTTGTACTGGCGCACAATGCTGTTCTTCGGCTCGGTCAGAACTCGGACAAGAGCTTCCTCGTCCAGCGGGTCAAGCACCGTCACAACGGGCAGACGGCCGATCAGCTCGGGGATGAGACCGAACTTGACGAGGTCGTCAGGCTCGACCTTCTTCAGCAGCTTCTGGCGCGTCTCATCCTTGTCCAGCGTTGTGCGCAGCTGGCTGCCAAAGCCGAGGGAGGCGTTGTCGGTGCGCTTCTGAATGAGCTTTTCCAGCCCATCGAACGCGCCGCCGCAGATGAACAGGATATTCTTCGTGTTGATCTGGATGAACTCCTGCTGCGGGTGCTTGCGTCCGCCGTTGGGCGGCACGTTGCTGACCGTGCCCTCCACGATCTTCAGCAGCGCCTGCTGTACACCCTCACCGCCGACGTCACGGGTGATGGAGGGGTTCTCGCTCTTGCGGGTGATCTTGTCGATCTCATCGACGTAGATAATGCCGATCTCGGCGCGGGCGACGTCAAAATCCGCCGCCTGAATGAGCTTGAGCAGGATGTTCTCGACATCCTCGCCGACGTAGCCTGCCTCGGTGATCGTCGTGGCGTCCGCGATGGCGAACGGCACATTGAGCATCCTGGCCAGCGTCTGGGCCAGCAGCGTCTTGCCGGTGCCGGACGGGCCGAGCATCAGCACGTTGGACTTCTGCAGCTCCACGTCGCTGCTCTCGCGGGAGAGAATGCGCTTGTAGTGGTTGTAGACAGAGACAGCCAGCACCTTTTTGGCGGCATCCTGCCCGATAACATACTGATCCAGCCCCGCCTTGATCTCGGCGGGGGTCAGGATATTGATGCTCTCGAGCGGGTCATAGTCATAGTCCGCACCGGGCTGCGCGGCTGTGCGGCGGCGGTTCCGCGGCATACCGGCACGCGGCGGGGCCGGGCGCTCGCCGTCCTTGTACAGGGCATTGTTGCACATATCCAGGCAGTCCTTGCAGATATTGACGCCGGGGCCAATGATCAGCTGCTCTACCTCATTTTGCGTCCGCCCGCAGAAGCTGCAGACGAGCTCGCGTCCTTTTCCGTCCTTGCCGGACGTTTGATTTGCCATGTTGTTCCCCCGAATCAGTGTTTATAGAGGATGTCGTCGATCAGGCCGTACTCCTTCGCCTGCTGCGCGGTCATATAGTTGTCGCGTTCGGTGTCGCGGGTGATGACGTCCAGCGGCTGGCCGGTGTACTGGCTGAGCAGCGTGTTCATCTTCTCGCGGATGCGCACGATGTGGTCGGCGTGGATCTTGATGTCGGTAGCCTGGCCGGAGATACCCTGCCCGCCGATAAGCGGCTGGTGGATCAGGATCTCGGAGTTGGGCAGGGCAAAGCGCTTGCCCTTGGTGCCGCTGGCCAACAGGAAAGAGCCCATCGAGGCCGCCATGCCGACGCAGATGGTGGAGACATCGCACTTGATGTAGTTCATCGTGTCGTGGATGGCCATACCGTCAGAGATCGAGCCGCCGGGGCTGTTGATATAGAAGTAGATGTCCTTCTCCGGGTCCTGGCCCTCGAGGTACAGCAGCTGTGCCACGATGACGCTGGCAGAGGCGGAGTTGACGTCCTCGCTCAGCACAATGATGCGGTCATTGAGCAGGCGGGAGAAGATGTCATAGCTGCGCTCACCGCGCGCAGTCTGTTCGACAACATAAGGTACAAGGCTCATTCTGGTTTCCCTCCTTGGTGCTTTAGATAAAGTATGGGTGATGACAAAGGAACCGATACGGCGGCATAGCTGCGCAACCGTACCGGCCCTTTTACTCAATGTTTACGGATGCCCGCAGGGTGATTACTCGCCCTTGGTCTCCTCTTCCTTCGGCTCCTCGTCCTGCTTGGCGGCAGCCTTCTTGGTGGTCTTGCGGGTGGTCTTTTTGGCGGGCTTCTTCTCCTCGGCAGCACCGGCAACGATGTTGGCCTTGGACTTCACGAAGTCGATTGCCTTGTTGACAGCCAGATCCTTCTTGACGGCGGCAGCATCGACCAGGCTCTTGACCTTGTCGGCCTCCATCTGGTAAGCATCGGCAATGCGCTTGATCTCGGCCTCGAACTCCTCCTCGGTAGCCTCGATGGACTCCTTGGCGACGATAGCCTCCATGGCCAGGCGCATCTTGACCTGCTTGTCGGCCTGCTCACGGAACTGCTCCTTGAACTGCTCCATGGTCATGCCCATATACTGCAGGTACTGCTCGAGCTTGAGGCCCTGCTGGGAGATGCGGTACTGGAAGTCCTGCACCAGCTCCTCGATGCGGCTCTCGATCATGGCGTCGGGGATCTCGGCCTTCATGCCGCCCACGACCTGGTCGATCAGGTCGTTCTCGACCTTCTGGTCAGCCTGCTTCTCGTGGTTGGTCTCGATGCCCTTGCGGATGGAGTCCTTCAGCTCGTCGAGAGTGTCGTACTCGCTGACGTCCTTGGCAAAGTCGTCGTCCAGCTCGGGCAGCTCCTTGTACTGGACCTCATGCAGCTTGATCTTGAAGGTGGCGTCCTTGCCGGCCAGCTCCTCAGCCTGGTACTCCTCGGGGAACTTGACGTTGACGTCGAACTCCTCGCCGGCCTTGTGGCCGACGACCTGCTCCTCGAAGCCGGGGATGAAGGAACCGGAGCCCAGCACCAGAGAGTAGTGCTCAGCCTTGCCGCCCTCGAAAGCAACGCCGTCAACGAAGCCCTCGAAGTCGATGTCAACGGTGTCGCCGTTCTCGGCAGCACCCTCACGGGTCAGCAGACGGCCATTGCGGTCCTGCATGCGCTTGATCTCGGCGTCAACATCAGCCTCGTCAACAGTCTTGACATCTTTGTTGACGGTTAAACCGGTGTACTCGCCCAGCTCGACCTCGGGCTTGACGGCGACCTTGACCTTCAGGGTAGCGCCCTCGTCCTCGGACATGGAGACGACCTCGGGGTCAGGACGGCCAACGACCTCGATACCGGCCTCCTTGACGGCGGCCTCGTAGTTCTCGGGGAACAGGTCATTGATGGCGTCATACTGGAACAGGTCCTTGCCATACATCTTCTCGATCATGGCCTTGGGAGCCTTGCCCTTGCGGAAGCCGGGGATGGCGTACTTCTTGCCCTCGCGCTTGAAAGCGGTATTGACAGCAGATTTGAAGGTCTCCGCGTCAATGGAGAACTGCAGTTCGACCATGCTCTTTTCGAGCTTTTCACAGGAAATCAGTTTCATTTATAAATTCCTCCAAAAATAGATGTACATAAAAATACAAGTTATTATACCATGCCTGTGCGGAAAATACCAGTCTTTTTTGAATTTTTTAACAAATCAGACGGTAATTTCTGATTTTTCACGGGAAAACACCGCCGCCAGACAGAAAACCAGCGGCAGACACCCCGCCACCGGCAGGAAATAGCGCATACAGTCATTGACCGGGGACGCAATGCAGGTCAGCCAGAAGATGCCAAGGCCGATAAAAACCGGCAGCACAGGCTTTGCTTTGCAGCGCGCCAGCCAGAGACCAAGCACGGCAGTCAGCCACGCCATGAACCCGATGGACGTTGTAAGCCCCACAAGCGGCAGCTTTTCAAATGCCGAGAGCGCCTGTACAAAAGCATACCGCAGATAACCGGATTTATCAAGATAGTGGACGTTCATTTCAGACATTTCCATGCAAATGTCATTATTGAACGTGTAGTAATCGTTGATGGCGCGGCATTTCGTGATGGTGTAATACCCGTGGGAGTTTGCGTGCGTTGCCTCAAAATAGCAGACCGGGTGCTTGAGCAGCATTTTGGCCCAGACCAGCATATAGCGGGCCAGGTCACCCTTGCCGGGATTTTTGTAGTACTGCTTGACGCCGTCGGACAGCTCCGGCATATAGCTTTGGGCAATGGCGTCGTAGTCGAGGACCTTCTCGATGGCGGTGCGCTCGTCGTCGGTGACTTCATTGCCGTAGTCGCGGATATAGCGGGCGGTCTGCTGCATCGGGACCGAGAGCGCCTCCCCCACGCTGCCTGCAGGGATGTCGAGGACTTTTTCGGTGAACGTGTCAAACCCGAACGAGCCGATACAGACGGCTAGCAGCACCGCCAGCACGGGGCGGCGCAGGCGCTTTTCACTCACGGTGAAGGCCGACGCCAGCAACATCGGCACAACGGCATAGATGCCGTTTTTGCGCAGCAGGCAGCAGAGCACGCCGAGCACCGCGTAAGCGGTCAGGCGCGGGCGGCTCCCCTGCCATTCCTGCGGAAAGAGCAGCAGGTCGGCGGTTTTCAGCACGAACAGGACGAACAGTCCCGTGTAGAGCGTATCCTTGACCTGCGTCTGGATGAACGCACCCCAGATGGGGTCGAGCGCAAAGAACGCTGTGACCGCATACTGCACACCGCGGGAGCAGCCGAGCCTGGCGGCAAAGGCCGTTACCTGCCCGAACACCCACGCGCAGACGAGAAACTGCAATATTATGTAGAGAAACACACCGAGATTGTCGCTGCCCAGCGCACGGCCCAGCCGGAACAGCCAGCCGTGCAGCCAGGTGGAGAGCACCGTATGGTGGGCGGTCATCTCCTGCACCCCAAGCACCTGCGAGATCTGCCCCCAGGAGTCCCAGTCCACGGAGCCGGGCCAGAACACGGCGACCCACGGCAGCCACGCCGCGCCGATGAGCAGCGACGACGCGCGGCCCGGTGCCTTGGCGAACCACGCTGCGAAGCGGGTCTGCGGGAAGTCCTCCCCGCCCGTCCGGCTGCGGCCCAGCAGGGCGTACAGCCCCCAGACCGCGTGGTAGAACAGCACCGCGTACCCGGCCATGCAGAGCACGCCGACGCAGAGCTGATACGGATTTTTAAAGACAAACGCCCAGCTGCCCAGCTTGCAGATGCTCAGGCCCAATACCTCGGCAATGCCAAAGACAATGCTCAGCACCAGCTCCGTGCGCTTGGGTTTCGCCTCACGCTGACCGCGCACCCAGCAGAGCAGCACGGCCAGCCCCGCGGCGGCAGGCCCCCAAGCCCAGCCGTCCAGCGGAAAATTCTGGTGCAGCATGACCAGCGCCGCAAGCCAGCCGGGCACGGCGTCAAGGTCGAGGCCCGTTGTCTCGTACTGCATGCCGATCAGCAGATCCGCGCGGGCGGTCTCCCAGTCCGGCACCGTAATGACGGCGGACAGTGTTACCGCGCATAAGACCCCCAGCAGCAGCGCCGTGACAATGCTTTTTGTTTTCTGCTTCATCCGCATCACCTGATTTTATATGGGCAGAACGACAGACCGTCGGCGGAGATCAGCCGGTAGGTGATGCCGTCGCGCTCGCCCTGCGTTGCGTAGCGGATGGACTTGCCGTGCAGGTGGCCGTAGTAGCACTCGGTCACGCCGAACTCATTCAGCACATCCACCAGCTCCTGCGCCTGTGCGCCGGGGTAGATGGGCGGGTAGTGGAGAAAAGCGATTTTTTCTGCCGCATCCCCCGCCGCCTGCAAGGACATGCGCAGACGGCCCGCCTCCCGCGCCATGAGCTTTTCGCCCTGGGCGGCAACGTCGTCAAACGGCCAGCCGCGGGTGCCGCACAGCGCCACATTGCCCACAGTGCAGGCGTTGTTGTGCAAAATATGCAGCGTGTCAAAGCCGTTGGCAGTCAGGAAGTTCTCCATCTTGCGGGTCGTCGTCCACCAGTAGTCATGGTTGCCCTTTAAGAGCCACTTTTGGCCCGGCAGGTTTTGGATAAAGGCAAAATCCGCTTTTGTGTCGTTCAGGTTCATGGCCCAGCTGGTGTCACCTGCCAGAACAACGGTGTCGTCCGGGCCGATCAGCTTGCGCCAGCTGGCTTCCAGTCGGGGCAGATACCCCTCCCACCCCGGGAAAACGTCCATGGGCTTGTCCGTTCCCAGCGAGAGGTGCATATCCCCGATTGCAAAGATGGCCATAGGGCCCTCACTTTCTAGTTGTTGCTTTTAACGAAGAGCCGCGGTGCGGATGTCGGCGGGCTGCAGCACGGTCTTGAACCGCACCTCGAGCTTATCCAGCTCGCGCAGCGAGGCGGGAGCCTCGGCACCGGTCTCGGCGGTTAGCGCGGCCATGGCGGCAAAGTCGCTGGCGGGGGCCTCCCCGCCCAGAGCCGTCAGGACGTCGCGCGGGAACTTGAACGGGCTGGCCGTGGAGAGCACGACCATCGGCGCGTCGGTGCGCCGGGTCTCGGCCACGCGGAAGGCCACGGCGGTGTGGGTGTCGCAGAGGTAGTGGTCGCCGTCAAAGCGGGCCTTGATTTCAGCAGCACCGTCGGCATCGTCGGCGTAGCCTGCGGCGAAGCTCTGCTGGATTTTTGCCAGCGTCTCGGCGTCAACGGTGTACTTGCCGGTGGCGGAAAGCTCCTGCATCCAACCCGCGACCTTTTCGCTGCTGCCGCTGACGTGGTAGAGCAGACGCTCGAGGTTCGAGGAGATCAGGATGTCCATCGACGGCGAGGTCGTCTTGTAGAAGGTGCGGCGGGCGTCATAGGTGCCGGTGCGCAGAAAGTCGGTCAGGACGTTGTTCTTGTTGGACGCGCAGACCAGCCTGCCCACGGGCAGACCCATCTGCTTGGCGTAGTAGCCCGCCAGAATGTCACCAAAGTTGCCGGTGGGCACGCAGAAATCCACAGGCTTGCCCCATTCGACTGCGCCCTGCTCGGCCAGACGGAAGTAGGCGTAGAAGTAGTAGACGATCTGCGGCACGAGGCGGCCCCAGTTGATGGAGTTGGCGCTGGACAGGCGGATGCCGCGCTTTTCCAGCTCGGCGGCGACGTCGGCGTCGGCAAAGACCTTCTTGACGCCGGTCTGGGCATCGTCAAAGTTGCCCTGCACGGCGTAGACCTGCACGTTTTCGCCCTTCTGGGTCGCCATCTGCAGATGCTGGATCTCACTTGTGCCGTCGTTCGGGTAAAATACCTCAATTTCAATGCCGTCGAGGTCGGCGTAGCCCGCCAGCGCGGCCTTGCCGGTGTCGCCGGAGGTTGCCACCAGAATGCGGGTCGTCTCGGTGCGGCCCAGCATCTTCTTGGCCTCGACGAGCAGCTTCGGCATGAGCTGCAGGGCGTAGTCTTTGAAGGCGCAGGTCGGGCCGTGCCACAGCTCGAGAGAATACAGGCCGTCGCGGACCTTGACGGTCTCGCCCGCCTTGCCGCCAAAGGCAGCGCCGTAGGTAGATGCCGTTGCGGTGTGCAGGAAATCAGCGCTGTAATCGGTCAGAAAACCGGCCAGGACCTTTTCGGCCAGCTCGGGATAGGAGAGATTTTTCCATGCGTCCAAATCGGCCTGGGGGAAGGTCTCCGGCACGAACAGACCGCTCTGCGGTGCCAGACCGCGGACGATAGCCTCCTGTGCGGAAACGCGGAGTGCGGAATCTCTGGTGCTCAAATACTGCATACGTTTACACCCTTTCTCTTATTCTCTTTCCTCTATATGTATAAGCCTTTTTGGCGCTATACCGTTGCTGCGAGCGGCGGATTGCGGGCAAATCTTGATACAATTGCGCTATTGACGGATCGGCGCAACGGCTGTAAAATCGGAACATATTTGATGCGGAC
>ENA-OUQH01002982-OUQH01002982.1-human-gut-metagenome-genome-assembly--contig:-NODE-2982-length-10007-cov-6.193227_pt1 | contig 10007 bp, 9 predicted proteins | sample MGYA00237948_ERZ548828 | MGnify/ENA primary metagenome ERZ548828 (study PRJEB26490, sample SAMN05194711) | human gut metagenome | biome: terrestrial biome; feature: human-associated habitat; material...
AGTGGCAGATGGTGCTATGGCAGTACATATGGCAGAAGAGTATGTGGAGAAATAATAATCAGAATTTGAATAGTGAACTTTTTATACTGAAATATGTACGATTCCAATAATGATATGAACTTATGGGAACATATTGCGGATATTTTGTGAACTTTATTCTGATACAATGATTATGCTGATGAAAGAAGGCATAGATAACTGAATACAATAAAGAGACGAAAGCCTCAGTAGTTAAGAAAAAACTACTGGGGATTTTTTTCGTGCCTGAATTTCTCAGCCAATAACTGCGGGCGTATCCCGGCAGGATAAAGGCGGAGCAGGCATGATCCTAAACAGAGGTCCGCCTTCTGGATTTGAAACGAGCAACAAGATTTCAAATTCAGGAGGAACGGATATGTATATTGAACACCCATATTTTTATGAAGGAAAGTATTACGCAAATATTGATGGAGAAATGATCGAGATTACAAAAGAAGTTGCGTATGCGATGAACAATTTTTACAGAAGCAGCAAGGCAAAAAAAGTTGAGATTAAGAACGAACTGGGTGAGGTTGTGGATAAGATGCTGAGAGAAGTACCTTACAGCGGTCAGTCCATTGATGGAGAAGGCTTCATGATTGAGGATTTTCCAGATCTGAACTGTGATGTGGAGCACTGTGTACTGACAAAAATGGAACAGCAGGATATTCACAAAGTGATCAATCAGCTGAACTCAGAGGAACGCATGATTATTTATGGCATTTTCTTTGAAAACAAGACACAGACACAGATGGCGGAGATTATGGGGATTTCCAGACAGATGCTGTCATACAAGCTGAAATCCACTCTTAATAAGATGCGTGAAATGTATATGAATAAATTTTTTTAAAAATTTTTCAAAATCTTTTGCATCTGCCAAAGTCATTTGACTTTAGTAATTAGAGGAAGTTAAAGGACTTCCTAAAATGAACCATGATAACTGAATATCCAATAATAACTGACGTGACATTTCATGCAGAGAGCACGAGGAAGATGTCGCTATAGGATTATAAGGACGTAAGAAACTATTTAGAGTCAATAATGCTGCGAAAAAGCACTGACCAAAGCCAGTCGGCAGGCTGGTGATGCGATGACATGTGTGAGATGCGATACACTTGCAGACCCTGAGAAGTCTGTAACTGGTAAACCTATGAACTGCTGGAGCCTGAAAACGAGAGTTTCCGGGTTGTGGTCCGGAGTATGCATCCGGGCAGGTTATTATTCCCTTCCTGCATATGCGGGAGTAATGATTCGGGGTATCGAGGATAAATAGAATCGAGCGAGCACTGTTTAATAATCAAATTGGCTATAGATGCTTTACAAATAAAAATAACAGATTGGAGAGAGGACAAATGACAATCCGCAGAGGAGATATTTTATGGGCAGATCTCGGTATGTTTCCTACAACATCTGTTCAGGGTGGAGTAAGACCGGTGATCGTAGTAAGTAACAACAAAGCCAATACATACAGTTCAGTCATTACAGTAGTTCCGCTGACATCAAGAATATATAAGAAACGGTATTTGCCAACACATGTATTTATCAGTAAATATGATATGACGGGAATCCGAAAAGGAAGTTTGGCACTGGCTGAACAGGTTATGAGCATTTCCACAAAATGTATTATTGAGAAATGCGGAAGAGTAAATAAGTGGAGCCTGGATCGGGTACTGAAAGCAGTACGGATTCAGATGGGAATGGAAGGAGAAGGGCATGACTGCAGAAGAATATAGAAACTATCTGGAAACGGATTTTGATGATGTGGATCTGAAGGAATTGAAGGATATCCGAAAAATAAGGATTGACCGGAATAAGACGAAGGAAAAAAGAATAGCTCAATATCTCAGACAGGTGGGAAATCCCTATCTTGTCTGTATAGGAAATGTAAAAGTGAAAATAAGGTTTGGTGGATTTCTATGCATGACAGGTGGGGATAATTCCAGTACGGTTTCTTCCGTCAGTGCAGAAGTAGAAGCATACGAACCACTGATCCGGCAGTATGCAAACCAGTATGGCATTGGTGAATATGTGGAACTGATCAAAGCGATTATGATGCAGGAATCCGGTGGGAGAGGACTTGACCCGATGCAGTGTTCAGAAGGGAGCTTTAATACAAAATACCCCAAACAGCCGAATGGAATCACTGATCCAGAGTATTCGATTTCTTGCGGAGTGCAGGAGATAAAAAGCTGACTGGAACGTGCAGGAGTAAAAAATCCTCTGGATATGGAAAATATTAAACTGGCATTGCAAAGTTACAATTTTGGAAATGGATATCTGGAATGGGCGAAAGCCAGGGGTGGATACACCCTTGCAAATGCAGCAGAATTTTCTGATATGATGGCACAGAGAATGGGGTGGAGCAGTTATGGGGACAAGCAGTATGTACCACATGTGCTTCAGTATTATGCATTTGGAAGAATCCCGACAGGTATCGGCAATCAGGCAATCGTTCAGGTGGCAGCATCGCAGGAAGGAAAAGGCGGAACGACTTATTGGAGATGGTATGGATTTGGAGGCAGGGTAGAGTGGTGTGCCTGCTTTGTGTCCTGGTGTGCAGACCAGAGCGGTTATATTCAGAGTGGAGTCATTCCGAAATTTTCTCTTTGTTCGGACGGTGTGAAGTGGTTTGAAAGCAAAGGTAGGTTCCGTGACGGAAGTTATACCCCGGTGGCAGGAGATATTATTTTCTTTGACTGGGGAAATAATGGGACGATTGACCACGTTGGAATTGTAGAGAGTGTCAGCGGTGGAACCGTCAATACCATAGAAGGCAACAGTGGGGATAAAGTGGCAAGACGGAGTTACCGTATCGGAAGCAGTAATATCTATGGATACGGTGTCCCGGCATATTAAAAGGCAGGAGAAAAAGTGTGATAGTCTAATGGTGAATCTGGAGTATACAATTCCTGAAAATAGACTTGACTTTTAAATATTACAAGCGTAAGATTTAAGAAACAAAAAAATTAGAAGAAAGGAATATCTATGAAAAATAGACGAAAAAAGCAAAATATCCAAAAATCTTACGCTTGTAAGATTTTTGGGCTGATAGTAGCTATAACAGTAATTGCTGTTTCAGGAGGTGTTTTATTAAAAAGGACGATAACGGAATCACCAGAAGACACACTTGTGGAATATATGAACCATATTGAAAAAAAGGAATATGAAGTAATGTATACTATGATAGATTCAGATGAAAAAGTTTATCTGACAAAAGAAGAATACATACAACGAAATTCTAAGATATACGAAGGAATAGAGGTCAGTGACATTAAAATCAGTCATATAGCTGTGAAAGAGAAAAAAGCAGATACAGTTACGCTTTCGTATGAAACATCATGTAATACAATTGCCGGAACAATACAATTTGACAATATGGCGGAACTGAAGAAGACGAAACAGGGATATAAATTAGTATGGCAGGATAGCCTGATTTTTCCAGATTTAGAGAGTGATGATAAAATAAGTGTTACTACATCAAAAGCGGAGAGAGGAGAAATATTAGACCGAGATGGTAAAATGCTTGCAGGAAAAGGAGTAGCAACATCAGTTGGCATTATACCGGGAAAGCTGGAAGACAGGAATGTATCTATTGAAAAAATAGCGGAGTTATTAGAGATAGATGTAGAAACAATAAATAACAAACTCACAGCAAAGTGGGTAAAAGAAGATTCTTTTGTACCAATTGAAACTATTCCGAAAGTAGAAGAAATAGATTTAATGAAAATACAGCCAGAAGAAAAGACACTTGAGGAGCAGGATTGTCAGAATAAACTTTTGGAAATTCCAGGGGTTATGCTATCAGATGTGGAAGTTAGAACCTATGAGTTAGGGGAAGCAGCAGCTCATTTAATTGGTTATGTACAGTCTGTAACAGCAGAAGATTTGGAAAATCATCCAGGGGAAGGATATTCAGCTGAAAGTGTAATCGGAAGATCTGGGGTGGAAAAGTTATACGAAAAGCAATTAAAAGGAAAAGATGGTTGTGATATAAAGATTTTGGATAGTGATGGGGAAGTAAAAGAGGTTCTTGCAAGTATTTTTAAAGAAGATGGTATGGATATAAGATTAACGATAGATTCCGATTTGCAAAAATCATTATACGAGCAGTTTAAAGAAGATCCGGGGTGTTCTGTCGCAATGAATCCTTATACGGGAGAAGTATTGGCTTTGGTAAGTACCCCATCTTATGATAATAATGAATTTATACGGGGCTTATCATCAGAGAAATGGACATCATTAAACGAAGATGAAAAGAAACCATTATATAATCGTTTCCGTCAAGTATGGTGTCCTGGCTCAACATTTAAACCAGTTGTGGCAGGAATTGGGTTGAAAACGGAAAGCATAGATCCAAAAGAAGATTTTGGAAATGAAGGTTTGGCATGGCAGAAAGATTCGTCTTGGGGATCTTATCAAGTGACAACACTTCATGAATATGAACCGGTTATTATGAAAAATGCAATTATCTATTCTGATAATATTTATTTTGCAAAGGCAGCTCTTAAAATTGGTAGTGAGAATTTTATGAATACTTTAAATGAAATAGGATTTAATCAGAATATGCCGTTTGAGATTGCGATGCAGGAATCAACATATTCCAATACAGATAAAATAGAAACAGAAATACAATTGGCAGATAGTGGTTATGGGCAAGGGCAGATTCTTGTAAATCCATTACATCTGGCAAGTATTTATACTTCATTTTTAAATGAAGGGAATATGATAAAACCGTATTTGAAATACAAAGAAGAAGCATCCGGTGAAACATGGATAGAAAATGCGTTTAGCAAAGAAAATGTAGAAGAAATTATGCAAGGGGTGGAAGGTGTTGTAAATGATCCAGAAGGAACCGGATATGCTGCACATCGTGACGATATTTTGCTGGCTGGAAAAACAGGGACAGCCGAGTTGAAGGCAACGAAAGAAGATACTTCTGGCAAAGAAATCGGGTGGTTTTCGGTGTTTACGGCAGATAAAAGCGTGGACAAACCAATTCTTCTTATCAGTATGGTTGAGAATGTGAAAGGAATCGGTGGAAGTGGTTATGTTGTTAAAAAAGATGCAACAATATTGGATGAGTATTTTGAAGAATAAAAAAATTTTTATGTGGAATTATTACATATGTAAGATATTTGCGATGATATTGATAGTTCTTATTGTTTTTACAGGGTGCGGACAAAATCGAATTACGGAAAAAGAAGAAAAGAAAGAAACCGTAGAATCTGAAATGAATGCAGAAGTAAAGAAAACAGCACAAACTTTTCGGTCTGTTTATATGAAGGAGAAGTCGGAGTTAAATACATTAAAGGTGAAAAGAAAAATTATCAATTGTCTGGAAGAAAAAGGATATGCGGCAGTAGATTGTGATAATCAGATTGATATGGTCAATCGTGAAAAAGTAGAAGAATTTTGCAAAGCAGCGGAGAAAGAAGAACAGGCAGCAGTTGATATTGTTGTTGTATTTGATGAAGGGGAAATTATACAATATCATTTAGAGTCAATGAATGGAAAGATAAATGTTCGATTATGTCAGGTTAAATGGAAGGATAATAGCCCACAGGCTAATTATTATGATGAATATGAAGCATATGAGTGGAAATATACAGAAAAAGGATACTTGTTTCTGGAGGAATATCACCCACCGGGATTTGATGGAGCACCGGGTGAAACTGGATTCAGAGTGCAGCCATTAGATAAAACATGCCGGGAATTGAATCGAAAATATGTTATGCCGTTGGGGTATGCACTTAATAATCTGTTGATTACAAATTGGGATAACCAGAATTATACGGAACTTGATTTTTATGATCTTTATGAAAAAATGTATTATATGAAATATGGAAAGCAAGTTCCATATGAAGCAAATTATGGTGGAGCAGAATATGAAGTTCCAGAAGATGAGTTTGAAGAGGTTATAAAGACCTATTTACCATTTAGTAATACCGAGATTGAAAAGGGAACTTTTTATAACTCTAATAATAAAACTTTTAGATACAGACCGCGAGGGTTATATGATTGTGAATTCCCATATGAGCCATATCCGGAAGTTATCTCATATGAAAAATTACAAGATGGAACATTAAAACTTACGATAGAAGCAGTATGGGAAATCAGAATGTTAGATCAGGCAATCACCAGTGAATTGATGATAAAACCTATGGAAGACGGAAGTTTCCAGTATTTATCAAATAAGGTAATCAGTTCAGATCAAAATGCAAATGCAGGGTGGTATATGCCAAGGTTAACAGAAGAAGAGTGGGAAGAGAATTACAGTAATAATTAGGGGGCAATATGAAAAGAAAAAGTATTTTGTTAGTACTTTGTATAGGAATGATTCTGACTTCCTGTGAAAGTAAGATATCGTTAAACAGCACAGATGTAAAAAATGAGAAGAATCAGAAAAACACTACCATGGAAAATCCGGATAAGGGATATAATCTACCAATCGATGAAGACAAGAAAAAGGAAGCTGTGAACGATTGTGAAGAAATTATGGGCATTGTCCGAGACATTTATTCTGAATATAATGGAATACAAGAAGCAGATCAGAACACTGCTGAGCAAATGATGAATCGGATGAAAGAAATTATCAAACAAAATGGGAATCCGGTCATTGGTTCCGATCATTATTCTGTTATGGATAATTATCAGAAGATGGAACAATTTTTAAAATCTGCAGAACAAGAAGAAAAAGGAAGTGTAATTTTATATGAAGCAGATACAGATGGTGGAATTACCAGAAAAGAATATAGTTATGATGGAAAAGAAATGAGTGTGATGTCCGCAAAAATGATCTGGAGTGAGGATACAGAGCCTGTACTTACATACATATCGCTATCAAAAATAAAAGAATGGGCATATACTGAAAATGGGAATTTCTGTTATGAATTATGCGTACCTGAACCACCGGAAGTGACAGAGATTGTAGATGGAAGTTGTATTATCCGGGTAAAGCCTTTGAGTGAGGAGTGTCGGGAATATTCAAAAAAATATGTGAGTACGTTCGGCTATCAGGGAAACAATCTGTTATGTTCAAACTGGAATGCGGAGGATATGCAGGGGTTGGATTATAATGGACTTTATGAATATTTTTATCAAATGAAATATGGAGAAAAATTTACTGCAGAAAAAGAGGTTGTGGGAATTCCAGCAGAAGAGTTCGAAAATGTAATTATGACATATCTTCCTGTTACAAAAGAAGAATTGAAAGAATGGGCGGTCTACGATGAACAAAGTAATATGTTTATCTGGGAACGATTGGGATGTGGTAATTATTCACCAACACATTTTGGCTTGTCTTTACCGGAAGTAACAGAAGTCAGGCATAATGAAGATGGAACCATTGTTTTGACAATTCATGCAGTATGTGATTCTGTTGTATGTAATGATGTTGTTATTACACACGAACTTACGATGAAAATTCAGGATGATGGAACGATTCAGTATGTTGGAAACAGGATTTTAGATAATGGTATTGATAATATACCGAGGTATCAGTACCGGTTAGGTAATTTGCAGAATTGATCAGTAGAGAAGAATGAAATAAAGAGAACTGATAACGGGAAATTATGCTATCAGTTCTCTTTATTTATTTCCAAATACCAAGATTAGAAAGTACAGATTCTGTTATTTCGGTAGCCTGACTTCCAGTTGCACCAGAAGAGGATTGAATATTTGTTGCGAAGTAGTAAGTATTATTCGCTGTTTCAATGTATCCGATAAACCAGCCATTGACATCTTTACCATTGACACGCCCGGTTCCTGTTTTCCCGTAAAGAGAACCGGAAGAAGTAGTGGAAAGCAGCAGAGCTTTTTTTACTGCCTGGATATTTTTACTGTCAAAATGAAAATTATTTTGATAGAAATCCTGTAACAATTCCACCTGTTCTATGGGTGATATCTTCAGAGAGAAATCTGTCCAATAGAGATTTAGATTTGTTCCAGTATTCTGATTCCCATAGTTTATTGTCTGTAAAAATGTTCTTACGGCTTCAAAACCTGCCTGTGAATCAATTGCCTGAAAATACCAGTTTACGGAATTATGTATAGCCGAGGTTAAATCTTGATCGGCTTCCCATGAATTAAAAGGATATGGTTCTCCATTCCATGTGAAAGTGGAATGTTCTGGTGTAATAATTCCAGATTCCAAGCCAAGTAATGCATCATATATTTTATAAGTCGAATTCGGTGATACACGTGTGGAAGCATGATCCATATTATAAATATTCCATTTATCAGCAGACTGATCATATAAAACAAAACTTCCAGTGTAGTCCCCAAAATTGGAAGAAAGATTTAGCTGAGTAATATTCTTTTCGGTTGTGTCAAAATGATACCCAGTCTGATCAGAAGCATAAACAGAAAGTATGGGAATGCATCCAATGATGATAGTAGAGACGAATATGCATATAAGATATCCACGAATTTTTTGTTTAAAAGTAGGTTGGTGGAATGATGCAATATTTAAAATGCGTCCTTTTAACTGTTTTATATTTCCACTAATTCCCATAGTAAGAGGGAATGGAGACAGAGCTATTGTTTCGGCAAAGTTAATCAGTGTATTTCCATATGACTTGTATTCTGTTTCTTTCAATAATTGTAATACAGCACTGTCGCAGGCAAGTTCCCGTTCCTGTCGTATTCTTTTTAGAAAATACCAGATTAGGGGATTGAACCAGTAGAAAACATTTACTGTATTTATCAAATATCCAATTAGAATATCTTTATGCTTGTAGTGCTGCAGTTCATGAAGAAGCATATAGCGAATATCAGTTGCGCTTATAGTTCCAGCGTTAAAATCTGAAATCAAGTGAATTGGAAGATAAATGCGAGGATGCAGGAAACCAGCCAAAACAGGAGATTTCAAAAATGCTGTACTATAAATCGGAATGGTATGCTTGCTGTTCACTTCGTTTAAACATTCTATATAAAGAGCGTTTAGTTCTTCATTTTGAAGAGGTAAAGCAGAACTATGTAAGGCTTTTACTTGTTTTACTGAGCGGTAGAGAAGAAAAAACATTATGAATATACCGATACTCCAGAAAAATACAAGTAATGTGTGAATAAAAGTTGGTATTTGGGTGCTGACAGAGACAGCAAAATCATTTATTTTATCCAAATTATAACCATTACCAGAAAGAAAAGTGGTTTGAATGTCACCATTGGTACTTGAACTGGCTGTCAGCAAATGTCTCCACGATATAGAAGATGGGGCAGAGTTTATCGGTAAAAAGGGAACAATTAGAACGGCAAGAAATATAATCGAAAGATTATATTGCATACGTGCGGATAATTGCCTTTGCAATAAATTTTTTAATCCCAGTAAACTACCTAAAAAAATACAAATGATGGCATTACAGAGTAAAAATCGAAAACTAAAATATATCAAAATATGCTCCTCCCATGGTTAATGATTGGAAAGAAGATTCCGTAAGCTGGCAATGTCTTCTTCAGACAATTTATCATCCTCAATGTAAGAGGCAAGCATAGAAGTGATATTACCATTATAATATCGCTTTAAAAAAGAATTACTTTCCTGCCGAATATATTCGTCTTCCTTGACCAATGGAGTATAGACAAAAACCCGGCTTTGTTTTTCATAGGTTAGTGCTTTTTTAGAAACGAGACGTTTAATCAATGTCTGAATTGTTTTAGGACTCCAACTGGAAATTTGTGTTAATTTTTCAGTAATTTCATTGGTGCTGATTGGTGCGTATTTCCAAACGATTTTCATAACTTCAAATTCAGCTTCTGAAATTTGAGGCAGATTGCTCATGTGATATTCCTCCAAATCTTACAAATGTAATAAAAATATTATATATCTTAAAAGGTTATTCTGTCAACGAAATAAAAAATTTGATTTTAAATCCAGATACATTTTAAAGGTATGTAGAATTGAGCTAAGATGTAAAAGTACAGAACAAACATTCGATTTAGTTCTGTACTTTTTTTCTCCTGAATGATATACTATACAAGTAACAATACTA
>ENA-OUQH01002983-OUQH01002983.1-human-gut-metagenome-genome-assembly--contig:-NODE-2983-length-10004-cov-3.495728_pt1 | contig 10004 bp, 7 predicted proteins | sample MGYA00237948_ERZ548828 | MGnify/ENA primary metagenome ERZ548828 (study PRJEB26490, sample SAMN05194711) | human gut metagenome | biome: terrestrial biome; feature: human-associated habitat; material...
GTTCCCTCTGACGCAGGCGCGGAGATCGAGGTGCTGGTGAACAACCGCAAGATCGACAACGGCAGCGCCGCCACCTGGCAGACCGGAAGCAACACGGTGAAGGTTAACGTCACCGCCGCTGACGGCACCGCCAAGAAGACCTACACGGTCACCGTGCCCGTCGGCCCGATGCTTTCCTTCTCGGTCGACCCTGCAGATGCGACCGTCAGCGTCACCGACCCCGATGGCAATAGCGTCCCCGCGACGGTGCCTCTGCTGTTCCCGGTTGAGCAGGGCAAGACCTACACGTACACGGTGAGCAAGGCCGGCTACGTGACCAAGCGCGCCACCATCGAGGCTTCGGCTGACACGACGCCTGTCCCGGTTACGCTCGAGAAGGCGCCCGCCAGCTCGCTTGTCGATTTCGATTCCGCGTGGCCTTCGTTCCGTGGCTCTGACGACAACATGGCCATCACGGACGCAAAGACCCCGCGCACAGCCGACGAGACAAAAACCCTCTGGAACACAAAGCTAACGAGTGGTTGGGATCGCGTCTCCAACACGCTTATCGTGGGTGACAACCTTTATGCGCTCGCAGGCAAGGAAATCAAGAAGATAGACAAGGCGACCGGCAATGTGATTGCGACGGGTGCTCTCGTAAGCGATAACAGCTGGTACGACGGCCGTCTCGCATATGGCGACGGAATGCTGTTCGCCACGGTTAATGGCCGCGTTCAGGCACTCAACGCTGACACGCTTGAGTCGCTGTGGGTGAGCGAGGAGCTTGGCGGCTCCACGACGACGCCGATTTCCTACAAGGACGGCTACGTCTACACGGGAATTACCCAGGGATCGTCGAACGAAGACGCGGTGACGTATCTTTGCTTGTCGGCGACCGACGAGGACCCTTCAGCGACTGACGAGGTGAAATATCCCACTTGGATCTACCGCGCGGAGGGCACGGGCTGCTACTGGGCTGGCGCCTACCTGTCAGGCGATGTGATCGTTTTCGGGTCCGATGCAGGCGTTTTGACCTCCTGCAACGCGAAGACCGGCAAGGTCGTAGGGACGTTCCAAGCTGACGGGCAGATCCGCTCGTCTATCGCCTATGCCGATGGGAACCTCTATTTCTCGACGAGCACGGGGAAGGTGTATTCCGTTCCCATGGGCGCAGACGGCGCGCTTGACGGCGGGTCTGCCAAGTCTGGCCAGGTCGACGGCATGACGAAGAGTACGAGCACGCCCGTTGTCTCCAACGGCCGTCTCTACATCGGCGGCGGGTCGTCTTCCTTCTCCTCCGGTGTTGTCGCGGTCATGGACTCAGCGACGATGAGCACTATCTATTCGGCCAACGTGCAGGGTTATGTGCAGTCATCGGCGCTTTTGAGCACTGGCTACGCTGCGGACGGCGGCAAGGTCTACGCGTATTTCACCTACAACAACACTCCTGGTGGAATCCTGGTTCTCGAGGATGCGGCGGGACAGACGGAGGCGAAGGTTAGCAACCTCTACGTGCCCAAAGAGTCTCTGGCGCAGTATTGCCTCTGCAGCCCGATTTGCGATTCCGACGGCACCCTGTACTACAACAATGACTCGGGCAACCTCGTGGCTATAGGTCGGGATTCGAGTGAACCCGTGCCGCCCGAGCCCCTGCGCTTCACCGACGTGGACTACAGCTCCTGGTACGCGCCCGGCGTGGACTTCGTCGCGAGCCGCGGCCTCATGAAGGGCTACGAGGGAACTACGATCTTCGGAGTCGGCAACGCGCTCACCCGCGGCGAGCTGGCCACGATACTCTGGCGCAACGCCTGCCCGGACGAGGCTGCCTCTTACGACCCCGCGGCCGCGAAGGACACCACGGGCATCGCGGGCTCCGCGGACGGCATGTTCTACACCGCCGCCGCGAACTGGGCGGTCGAGAAGGGCGTGATCAAGGGCATCGAGCGCCCGGGCGGCGCGCTGGACTTCGCGGCCGACGAGCCCGTGACCTTCGAGCAGCTGGCCACGGTCCTGGGCCGCCTCGGCGCCGCGCCCGGCGAGGTCGCGGCCGCGGGCGCGGACCTGTCCGCCTTCGTGGACGGCGCCGACGCGAGCGAGTGGTCGGCGCCCTACCTCAAGTGGGCCGCCGACAAGGGGCTTATCGAGGGCTACGACGAGCCTGCCGGCAAGCGCCTCGCCCCCGGCGAGAACGCATCCCGCGAGCGCGCGGCGACCGTGCTCATGCGTGCCTTCAATCTGGGCGTTTTGAAGTAAACTGAAGCTGGGGCGCTGCCGGGGCTCGGCGGCGCCCCAGCCCCGGCATCCCAGAGTCCGATGGCGCCCGTCCGACACGGAAAGGCAGCCTTCTTGGACAAAAAAAGCCGTTTTAGGGGGGGGTCGCGCCCCTCGGAAGGGGTTCCTCGGCCCCGCCACACAGTCAAACGTGCGGGAGGGGAAGCGTCTCACCCTCTCTGCAAGCGCCTCACCCCCCTCAAACGGCCTTTTTTGTCCAGAAACCCCTTGGTTCGATGTCGGTCGGCCTGAAGGGGCTGTCCTGGTGAACCGGGGGCAAGACAGCTTCCGTGGGGTCTGCTGAGCGCAGCGGAGTTTCTCGCCGATACGATGTTGCCGCCTCGCCAACGGGGCATTGAACGTAAGGAGAAAGACTATGGCTGAGACAAAGACCAAAAAGCGCGTGCTGAACGCGGTCATGGTTGCACTCTGCGCCGTGGTCGTGTTTGCTGGCGCGATGGCGGTGACGAGCTTGCGCGATTCGGATTCGGCCGAGCTTGCCGACCCTGCTGGCTCAACGCTTTCCGCTTCCCAAACTGACGGCGAAGATACCTCCGATGAGCAAGACAAATTAGCCACTGAACAGGTACAACAGGAAATCGACCAAGCTGCAAATGCAGGCGCGGGGGTGGGCGCGGCCTCAGGCTCGGAATCTGCAGGAAGCCAGGCCCCATCCGAAGGACCTTCTCAAGGCGCCGCGGCAGTCGAAGGCGACATCCCCGCGCAGATCTGCACGATTGAGGTGCGCTGCGACACCATCCTCGACAACATGGGCGATTTGGCTCCGGGCAAAAGCTCCTGCGTGCCTGGAAACGGCGTGATCTTGGCAGCTTCCACAGTTCGCTTCGCGCAGGGCGACACGGTGCTCGACGTCCTGAAGGCCGCGTCCTCCGCCACGGGGCTACAGCTCGAATACTCCTACACCCCCGGCTACGGCTCTTATTATGTGGAGGGCATCAACAACCTCTACGAGTTCGATTGCGGCAATGAATCGGGCTGGATGTACAAAGTGAACGGCTGGTTCCCGAACTACGGCTGCTCGGAGTACCAAGTGCGCGATGGCGATGTCATCGTGTGGTGCTACACGTGCAAGGGATATGGCGCTGACCTGGGCGCATCGGTGGAGCAGTAGTGATGACGACGAAAAATAACACGAGAAGGGAACGCGCGGCGGCGAAACGTGCCTTAGCGGCGGTGCTGGCACTTACCCTTGCGTGCTCCCTTTCCCCGGCGCCATCGCTCGCCAACGACGAGTCGGCTCTCAACTTCGACTCGGACGCCTCTGCGGCTCCCGCCAGCTATGGGGAAATCCTCGCGCAGACGGCCGCCTATCTCTCGGCGAGCGTTCCCGATCCCGGAGTTTCCTCCATCGGCGGCGAGTGGGCCGTCATCGGCCTCGCGCGCAACGGCAGCCTCCCCGCCGATTGGGTCTCGACCTACTACACCAACCTGGTGCGGACGCTCCGGGATGCGGGCGGCGTGCTTCATCGCGTGAAGTACACCGAGTACTCGCGCGTTGTGCTCGCCCTGTCCTCGCTGGGCTTCGACCCGACGGACGTTGACGGATACGATGTGCTTTCGCCCCTCGGCGACTTCGACCAGGTATGCTGGCAGGGCGTGAACGGCCCCATCTGGGCGCTCATTGCGCTCGACTCGCGCGGCTACGACGCCCCGACCGCCCCCGAGGGCAAGAGGCAGACGACGCGCGACGCGCTCGTTGACGCCGTTCTCGACTCCGAGATTGCAGGCGGAGGCTGGGCGCTTTCAGGCTCGGTGCCCGACGTCGACATGACGGCCATGGCGCTCACCTCGCTCGCTCCGTACCGCGTCTCGAGAGCCGACGTTGCCGCCGCGGTTGAGCGGGGGCTGTCCGTCCTCTCGTCTTTGCAGGGAGAAGACGGCGGCTACGGCGATGCGGGTTCTGCCTCCTCGGAGAGCTGCGCGCAGGTCGTCGTCGCGCTCTCTTCGCTCGGCATCGACCCTGCCTCCGACGCGCGTTTCGCGAAGGCGGGCGGCTCGGTGCTCGATGCGCTGTGTGCATTCGCGGTTCCCGGCGGGGGATTCAAGCATGTTGCCGACGGCGAAGTGAATGGGATGGCGACTGAGCAGGGATTTTACGCGCTCGTTGCCTATGAACGCCTTCTTTCGGGGAAGATGTCGCTTTTCGATATGAGCGACGTCGCGTCCGCGGTTCCGCCCGATGTCCCGCCAGACCCCGACCCCGTGCCCGACCCTGACCCAATTCCGACTCCCGACCCTGAACCGACGCCGAGCGGTCAGCCATCAGGCAATGCGGGAGCGCAGAACGACAGCGTGGCCCCATCGGGCAAGACGCTCTTCACGGCCCAGGCAGCGGCGCCATTCGGCGAGAAGATGGTCGCGACCTCCTCGCTTTCTCCTGAGAGCGCTTCAAGCGAAGACGCCTCCGATGCCGGCGCCTTGAGCGCGTGCGATGCCGCATTCGCGCCAGGCGATCAGCCAAGGCAAGACTCCTCGGCAGATGCCGCCGCTGCCAGCGATAACGCCTTGTCGCCGTGGCTTTGGGCGGGCATCGCCGTCGTCGCGGCATGCGCCCTCGCCGCGCTCGGGGTCTACCGGGCGCGCCTTGCTCGCAAGGACGACCAAGCGGAGGCGGATCAATGAGGTCTGGCGGCGCTTGCTCGCCCGCGGGCGCAACGAGGGGCGCAGACGCGTTCGGTTCGTATCACCCAGCGCTCGTCTTCACCTTCTTCGCGTGCGCGATCGTCCTCGGCATGTTCGTGCGCAACCCGGCGTTTCTCGCGGTGACCGTGGTGCTCTCGGGGCTTTACTACGCGGTGCTCGCAGGAAGGCGCAGCCTTCGCATGCTCGCGGGAATGGTAGCGCTCTTCATCGCGGTCGCTGTGCTGAACCCCCTGTTCAATACGAGGGGAGACGTCGTCCTCTTCACCTACTTCGACAGGCCCTACACGCTCGAGGCCCTCGCGTTCGGCGTGCAGACGGCGGCTCTGCTTGTGGGGATGCTGCTGTGGTTTTCCTGCTACAACATTGTCATGACGAGCGACAAGTTCACCTACCTGTTCGGGCGGATGGCACCGTCGGTCACACTCGTGTTCACGATGGTGCTCCGCCTGGTCCCTACGTATCGTCGCAAGATCGACGAACTCGCGGCGGCGCGCTCGGGAATCGGGCGCAGCCCGGCGGTCGGGACGCTCTCGGAGCGCGTCGGGGGAGCATCGGCGGTTCTCTCCGCGCTCTCGTCGTGGGCGCTCGAGGGAGGCATGTCGACGGCCGACTCCATGCGCAGCCGAGGCTTCGGCCAGGCGAGGCGCACGGCCTACGCGCGCTACCGTTTCACTGGGCGCGATGGGGCGCTCCTTGCGTGTATGGCGTTGCTCGCTGCGATCTCGATCGCGGCGATTGCCGGCGGGTTTGCAAGCGCGGACTTCGCTTCCCTTGCCATCGCGCCGGCGTCTGGCCCCGTCTCGGCAGGAGCTGGGGCGGCACCTGACCCCATCTCGCTTATGATAGGGTCAGTTCCCGACCCCATCTCGGCGTGCGGGCTCGTTGCATATTCGGTATTCATGGCGCTGCCGTCCGCCATTACCATTGGAGAGAGGCTCTTATGGCACATTTCGCTATCGAACAGCTGACGTTTGCCTACCCTGGGGCGGACCGTCGTGCCCTTGACGGCGTATCGCTCGAGATAGAACAGGGAAGCTATGTCGTCATCTGTGGAAAGAGCGGATGCGGTAAGACCACGCTTCTCCGCCACCTGAAAAGCGTGCTTACGCCGCACGGTGAACGCACAGGCCGCATCCTCTTCGAGGGGGTGCCGCTCGAAGATGTCCCGCAACGCGACCAGAGCGCGAAGATCGGGTTCGTCATGCAGAACCCCGATGCGCAAATTGTGACCGATAAGGTGTGGCATGAGCTGGCGTTCGGCCTGGAGAGCCTGGGGTGCGACAAGGACTCGATGCGCTTTCGCGTGGCGGAGATGGCGAGCTACTTCGGCATCGAAAGCTGGTTTCACAAGGACGTTCGCGACCTGTCGGGCGGTCAAAAACAGCTGTTGAACTTGGCGTCTATCATGGCGATGCGGCCGAGTGTGCTCATCCTCGACGAACCCACAAGCCAGCTCGACCCCATCGCGGCGTCGAACTTCCTGAACACGGTTCGCAAGATAAACCTCGAGCTGGGCGTGACCGTCGTCTTGACCGAGCACCGTCTGGAAGAGGTCTTCGCCTGCGCCGACAAGGTGATCGTCATGGACCGGGGCGCGATTGCGTCGGTTGGCAGCCCGCGCGAGGTCGCGCTCTCGCTTCACGCGTCGGGAAACGACATGATGGCGGCGCTGCCTGCGCCCCTGCGCATCTTCTACGGGGTGCAAACTGCTCGCGAGGCGGGCTTGGAGAAGACGTGCCCGGCTAAAGCGCCCGCACAGCTCAATGCTGAAGGAAAAACGGCCGTTTCCGCTGGTGAGGGTTGCGCTGTTGAGAATAACGCAGCGGTTGAGGAAGGTAATTCCGACGAGCATTCCCGCGATGGAGCAGACGCCTTCGCGGCCCCGCTCACCGTGCGTGAGGGAAGGCGCTGGCTTGCGGACCTCGCTTCCGACGGAACGGCGCATGCGGATGCGATTCCCGCAGACGCCCCGCTCGATGCGGTGGAGCACCCGGCCCTCTCGCTCAAAGAGGTGTGGTTTCGCTACGATCGCGACCTTCCCGACGTGTTGCGCGGCGCGTCGCTCGACGTCGCACCTGGGTCGATTCTCGCCATCATGGGAGGAAACGGCGCGGGCAAGTCGACCCTGCTGCGCGTGGCCTGCGGGATCTCGAAGCCCTATCGCGGCACCGTGCGCATATTCGGCAGGAAGCTAAAGGATTGGAAAGCGGGAAGTCTCTTCGATGGGGGCCTTGCGCTTCTGCCCCAGGACCCGCAAAATCTCTTCGTCAAGAAGACGGTGCGCGAGGATTTGGCTGAGATGCTCGCCTCATCCCGTCTGCCTGAGGCCGAGCGTGCTCGCCGCATCGAGCATGCCGTCGAAATGGCCGACATCGAGAGCTTGCTCGATTCGCATCCCTTCGACCTCTCGGGTGGCGAGCAGCAGCGTGCCGCACTCGCGAAAGTCCTGCTCACCGAGCCGAAAATTCTTCTGCTCGACGAGCCGACCAAGGGTATCGACGCCTTTTTCAAGCGCAAGCTCGCCTCGGTGCTCGACAAGCTCGAACAGGAAGGTGTGGCGATCGTCATGGTGTCGCACGACATCGAGTTCTGCGCGCGCTACGCCGACGCGGTGGCCATGATGTTCGACGGCGAGATCACCGCCGAAAGCACGCCGCGCACGTTCTTCTCGTCGAACAGCTTCTACACCACGGCAACGAACCGCATGAGCCGGCACGTGTTCCCACGCGCGATTACCGATGAGGATGTGATCGGGCAATGCGTGCTGCGCTAGAAAAAGAAGCCCGCTGGAAAACCGCCCTGTCGTGGCTGGTTGTCGTCGTGCTCACGCCGATCACAGTGTGGGCAGGAACGGCATTCGGCTCGGGCAGCTACTACGTGACGAGCATTCTCGTCATCATCTATGCGATGGTGCCGTTCTTCGTGTCGTTCGAGGCGCGCAGGCCCCAGGCCCGTGAGCTCGTGATCATCGCGGTGATGTGCGCGCTTGCCGTGGTCGCTCGCGTGGCGTTCATCTGGGTCCCGCACTTCAAGCCCATCGCCGCCATCGTCATGATCGCGGGTGTTGCCTTGGGGTCGCGCTCGGGCTTCCTCGTGGGGGCGATCTCGCTGCTCGTCAGCGATTTCGTCTTTGGCCAGGGGCCGTGGACCCCTTGGCAGATGCTCGCCTACGGCATCGCCGGGTTCGTCGCGGGATTTCTCGCTGAGCGAGGGGTGATCCCTCGAAGCGATTTGAGCAACCGCGCAAAGATGCTGCTCTCGCTTGCGGGCGCGGCGTTCGTCGTCGTGGTGGTCGGGCCCATTCTGGACACGTGTTCGCTCTTCACGATGATCTCCGCCATAACGCCCGAAAGCGCTCTTGCCATCTACGCGTCCGGCCTTCCCGTGAACGCGGTCCAGGCGGCAGCGACGGCGATCACGCTGTTCATTCTCGCCAACCCGTTGCTCGGCAAGCTCGAGCGCGTGCGCGTGAAGTATGGTCTTGCGAGATAGGGGGCGCATGAACTTCGCATCCTATCATCCCGCGCTGAACCTGCTGTTCTTCGTCGCCGTAATTGCGTTCACGGCATGTTGGACGCACCCAGGCCTTGTGGCGGTGTCCTTCCTGTGCGCGCTTGCCTACTCCGCGAGGCTTCGCGGCCCCCGCGCCGTTGCCTTCGGCTGCGCGCTCGCCCTGTGCGCGCTCGCCTTCGCGGCGCTGTTTGCGTTGAACGTGCACTTCGGCGTGACGAACCTCGCGCGAACCCCCATCGGCAACAGCATCACCGTCGAGTCGCTGAGCTGCGGCATCATCGTGGGAATCAAGGTTGCGGCAATCCTTGTATGGCTCTCGTGCGTCCTGCGCGTCTTCACTGCCGACAAGGTGGTCTTCCTTCTGGGGAGCGTTTTCCCGAAGGCGGCGATGATGCTCGCGGTGACGCTTCGCGCGGTGCCAGTGGTGGGCGGCCGCGCGCGCAAGATCGCCGTGGCGCAGTCGGGCATCGGGAGGGGGCCAGGCCAGGGGAGCATCCTGCGTCGAATCGCGAACGCGCTGCGGAGAGCTTCCATCCTTATTTCTTGGTCGATCGAGCTATTCGTCGAGATGTCGGACTCTATGAGAAGCCGCGGTGCGGCCTTGCGCGGGCGAACGGCGTATTCGCTCTACCGCTTCGACAACCGGGACCGCGCGCTTGCCGTTATCCTCATGGCGCTTATTACCGTGTGCGCTGCAGCGACGGCGCTCGGCGAGACGCAAATGCTTTTCAGCCCCATCATCGTGCTGCCGAAGGCGACTTCCGTAAGCATTGCCGTCTTTGCGGCGTTTCTTGCGCTGTGCCTTTTGCCGCTCGCGCTTCAACTAGCCGGCGAAGCCTTCTATGTGCGAAGAACGAAAGCTGTGACGACCGGGGGAGGCCGGCGTCCGTTGAAAAGGGAAATCCAAGAGAAAGGAAGGACCGCATGAATCTGAAGAGAAAGCTTGTCGCCCTGCTCCTGTCCGCAGTCGTGGCCTGCGGGCTCGTGCCCAGCTTGGCATTTGCCGCGATAGGCGACATCCCATCAGGGGAAACGCCGATCGGGCAGGTGCACGTCAGCATCAGCGACACCGTTGCGCGTCCCGCGGGCGCAAGCTATCCTGCGCCCCGCGGCACCATTGCCGAAGGGGACGTCGACCTGTATTCGTCGGACAGTGCGATGTCGGCGATCGTGCGCCTTGCAAACGAGAAGGGCGTTGCCGTCGTCGGTGCCGACAAGGGTTACATCACTTCCGTCGCGGGGCTTGGCGAGTTCGACTGCGGGAAGAAAAGCGGTTGGATGGGCACGATCGACGATTGGTTCGCGAACACGGGTTTCTCCTCGGTGACTGTGAGCAGCGGAGTTTTGGAGCCGGGCTCCGAGGTCGACCTCATGTAAACGCTTGACGGCGGGCCCGACCTTGGCAGCGACTGGGGAAGCAACGATAAGACGGTGGCCTCGCTCTCGGTTGGCGCGGGCATCTTGTCCCCGTCGTTTAGTGCCGACGTCCATTCGTATACGCTCACGCTGCCCGAAGGCTCGACGAGCGTTGCGCTCACCCCGACGGCAACGAACAAGAACTTCCAGGTGAAGGCACG
>ENA-OUQH01002990-OUQH01002990.1-human-gut-metagenome-genome-assembly--contig:-NODE-2990-length-9976-cov-3.680274_pt1 | contig 9976 bp, 7 predicted proteins | sample MGYA00237948_ERZ548828 | MGnify/ENA primary metagenome ERZ548828 (study PRJEB26490, sample SAMN05194711) | human gut metagenome | biome: terrestrial biome; feature: human-associated habitat; material...
GTGGGCTCGGAGATGTGTATAAGAGACAGACCATATTTTGTGAAAAATAAGAACAAAAGAACGCGGAAAGTGCTGGAAAATAGGCTGTCTCGTGAAAAATGTCGAACGATTGTTGGAAAATTTAGCTGTGATTCATTGAAAAAGTTAGGAGAACGTGCTATTTTAAATAAAACGCGACTTGAAACCGTTAAAACCGTCGCAAATTTGGGAAAAAGGGAGTGCATTATGGATCAACGTAAGACGGTATTGCTGGCAGACGCCGGCGAGGAATTTCGCACGCTGCTGTGGGAAGAAATGGAAAAGACAGGCGAGTTTTCTGTGGAGATCGCGCGGGATGGAAATGAGATTCTGAAGCGGGTAAAGGAACGAATGCCGGATCTTCTGGTTATGGATGTGATGCTGCCGGGCATGGACGGCATCAGCGTGCTGCGGCAACTGCAGAAACAGGGAGACGCCCCTATGACCATTCTGGTCTCCGGCTTTGTCTCCGACCGGATGCTGGCGGAAGCATCAGAACTGGGGGCGGCGTATTTTCTGCCGAAGCCTTTTGAAACGGCCGCACTGCTGGATAAGATGCGGGGCTTGTTTCTCAAAGCACCCCAGGAGAGCTTACCCAGTCTGAAAACCATGGTGACTTCCGTGATCCATGAGATCGGCGTCCCCGCTCATATCAAGGGCTATCAGTATCTGCGGGAGGCCATCATGATCACGGTGCGGGATATGGATGTCATCAACGCGGTGACGAAGGTTCTCTATCCCGAAGTGGCGGCACAGGCCCTCAATCACCATATTGTCGGCGTTCGTCTTGCCATCGGCGCTGTATCCGGCGATGTGGGGCGTACCTATATATACCTTATTTAATAGTGCGAGGGAGATGTCGGGTTCCCCCTCCCATGTGTCGATGACGGCATCCTTCACCATCCCCTTGTCCAGGGCAGCGAGCAAGGCTCCGTTGTCTACCACACCGCCACGGCTCGTGTTTATTATCACCGGACACTTGGCAAGTCTGCCGAAGAAAGCCTCATCGGCAAGATGGAAAGTGGGATGGTTGCCACCCTTAGTGAGTGGCACGTGGAAAGTTATGACGCTGCATTCTCTTTCTATCTGCCGCATGTCAACGAAATGTTCTGCCGTGCTGCCGCCGTCGCCAAGCGGTGGGTCGCACACGAGCACCTTGAAGCCCATGGCGCGTGCCTCTGCCACCACCTTGCTGCCTACATGCCCGTAGCCCACCACACCGACGATGTCTTTCTCTGGCGATATGCCCTTTTCGCGGCACAGCAGGATGAGGGTAGAACGCAGATATTGTGCCACGCTGCCGGAGTTGCATCCCGGACAGTTCATCCAGCTTATCCCTGCCTTCTGCATGTATTCTGTGTCAATGTGGTCGTAGCCAATGGTGGCGGTGGCAACGAACTGCACCTTGCTCCCCTGCAGCAGCTTCTCGTCGCAGCATGTCCTAGTTCTCACTATCAGTGCATCAGCGTCCTCAACGTCGCCGGCAGATATGTCGGCACCCTTCAAGTAGGTAACGTCTGGGCTTATCTCGCCAAGCGTCTCCCTAATATACGGAATCTTGTCGTCAACAATAATCTTCATGATTCATAAAACCTTTAATGTTGCCTTTATAACCTCGTGATGGGTTATTTATTGTGTTTTAGTTGGTCATATAAAATTATTTTATTAGATTTGCCACAAATTTAAACAACGTAAAGTCATGACATTCTCACAACTATGTAACAAGGTGTTCAATCTGGCTATCAACGACTACCATGTGAAAGACAATGTTGACACACAGATAAACAACCCGTACGACCGCGACTCCATTGAGAACCGCCTCTATCTGAAGTGCTGGATAGACACGGTGCAGTGGCATCTCGAGGACATCATCCGCGACCCGCACATCGACCCCGTAGAGGCTCTCAACCTGAAGCGCCGCATCGACAGAAGCAACCAGGACCGCACGGACCTCGTGGAGCAGATTGACAGTTATTTCCGCATGATATACAATGACGTGAAGCCCTTGGCTGACGCCACCATCAATACGGAAAGTCCTGCATGGGCAGTTGACCGCCTGTCTATCCTCGCCCTCAAGATATACCACATGAAGGAGCAGGTGGACCGCAGCGACGCATCCGATGAGCATATCGACAAGTGCCAGAAGAAGCTCAACGTGCTGCTGGAGCAGCAGGTAGACCTCGGCACTGCCATAGACCAGCTTCTCGACGACATAAAGGCGGGAAGGAAATACATGAAGGTGTACAGACAGATGAAGATGTACAACGACCCTTCTACTAACCCTATCCTCTACGCAAATAAGAAATAAGGCGGGAGCCCACGCTCCGCAGCCTTCTGCACACGAATGAAAACCGACCATATACTGGTAATAAGATTCTCGGCTATGGGCGACGTCGCAATGACGGTCCCCGTAGTCTATTCACTGGCCAAGCAGTATCCTGACGTCAGGATTACGATGCTTAGCCAGAAATTCGCACGCCCGTTCTTCGAGCACATGCCACACAACGTGGGGTTTATGGAAGCTGACCTCAAGAACGAGTACCATGGAGTGAAGGGGCTGAACGCCCTTTACCGCCGGCTGATGGCAAAGAACTTCACCGCCATCGCCGACCTGCACAGCGTGCTGCGGTCGAAATATCTGCGCATGAGGTTCAATATCGACCGTTTCAAAGTGGCACATATCGACAAGCATAGAGCCGGACGACGTGCCATCACGGCGATGGAGAACAAGCAGCTCGTGCAACAGCCCACACCATTCAGCAACTACGCCGACGTATTCGCACAGCTGGGCTATCCGGTGAAAGTGGAGTTTGAATCCATCTTTGCCGACGGCGGCAACGAACTCTCGCAGCTCTCCGAACCGTTCAACGTGAAGCCGGAGGAACAGCAGTGGATAGGAGTGGCACCGTTTGCCGCCCATAAAGGCAAGATATACCCTAAGGAGCAGATGGAAAAGACGCTGACCATCATCTCCGACCGCCATCCCGACGCAAGAATACTGATGTTCGGCGGCGGCAAGTCGGAAATGGACACCATGGCGGCATGGCGCGAGCGCAACCCCCGCCTGGAGATAGCGTCCCGTGCGCTCGGCGGAATAGACAAGGAACTGATACTGATGAGCCATCTCGACGTGATGCTCTCGATGGACAGTTCGAACATGCACCTCGCATCCCTCGTGGGCACACCGGTGGTGAGCGTATGGGGAGCTACCCATCCTTACGCCGGATTCATGGGCTGGGGACAGAGCGAGAGCAATGCCGTGATGATCGACATGCCGTGCAGACCGTGCAGCATCTACGGCAACAAGATATGCGCGAAGGGCGACTATCCTTGTCTGACCGGCATCACGCCGGAGCAGATTGCCGGACGGGTGGACATTGTTCTACTACAGGAGAAAAGAAAGTAAGTGACGGTGAAAAAATCACTAAACGTACCCGTTTTACGGAATTAACTAAAAAAACGCCAAAACCATCAGACCATCTGGTTTTTTGCTGTAATATTCTGATAAACAGTCAGTTGACTACCAACCGATTGTCAGCAAACTGTCTGGATGGTTTGAAGACGAGAGATAATTGTCAGGCGAAAGGGAATCAGATGAATGGAATTCGGACGACAGGAATTGCATAAGTCGGCAGAATCCTGCAAATAGGAATATGGATATTGCAATATGAACTTATTGGACAACCGCTTGGCGTAAAATCTGCCCAACTGGGGCAAGGTGCTTGCCCCAGTTGAGAAAGCTACTTGCCCCAGTTGGGCAAGCAGCGTGCCCGTTTTTAGTTCAATTATCAAGGATGACAATGGATATATTGGAGTTGGCGTATAAGCCCTAATGACCGGCTTGGGATAAAATAAAGAAACAAAATAAGGGCTTCCCGTGGGGGAAGCCCTATTTTATTTCTTGGCAATCATGCCAAAAGCGTTGCTTTCTGAAAAAAATCAGTTCAGAGCCTCGTCGAGGTCAGCACCAGCCTTGAACTTGGCAACCTTCTTGGCTGCGATTGTAATCTTCTGCTTTGTTGCAGGGTTGATACCCTCGCGAGCTGGACGCTCGTTAACGCTGAATGTACCGAAACCGATCAAAGCCACCTTGTCACCTGCTACGAGAGCATCCTTTATTGCCGCTGTTGTAGCCTCAAGAGCCTTCTTTGCGTCAGCCTTTGTCAAACCAGCACCTTCAGCGATTTTGTCTATAAGTTCTGTCTTGTTCATAATTGATGTTTTTATTTGATTAATAAATTTGTCGTATATATGCGTAATACGCTGGCGAAGCAAGGTTTACGCAGGAAAATGTTTCGCAAATATAGCGCAATCCTTTTTAAATTCAAATAAAAATCAGGAAAAAGTTATGAATAAGATTAAAAAAAGTGTCTTATCCCCCTCTATAATAGCATTTCACGGATATTTTTAGTACTTTTGCCACCTGAATTAATCAAATAATGACGTTTTAATATTATGCGCAATATTCCTACAATAACGAAAAACCTGTTGATAATAAATGTGCTGATGTTCGCGGCATATTTCGTCTTCTCACGACTGAATATCGACCTCAACAGTCTGTTGGGACTGCATTTCTTCCTCGTGTCAGACTTCCACCTGTACCAGCTCGTGACATACATGTTCATGCACGCCGGTCTGTCGCACATCTTCTTCAACATGTTCGCGCTATGGATGTTCGGACGCATCGTGGAGACGGTGTGGGGACCGAAGCGTTTCCTCACCTACTATCTCACCTGCGGCATCGGAGCCGGTCTGATACAGATGGTGGCACAGTTCATCTCCTTCTATCTCACGATGAAGGGAGCATATCCGGAGTTCGGCATCGGCGACGTGATGACTGCGGTACACGCCAACGAGTTCGCGCTCAACACATGGACCACAGTGGGTGCCTCCGGAGCGATATACGGCATACTGCTGGCTTTCGGATTGCTGTTTCCGGAGGAGAGGATATTCATATTCCCGCTACCCGTGCCCATCAAGGCAAAGTGGTTCGTTGCAATATATGCCGTGCTTGAACTTTCGCTCGGCCTCGGAATGCCAGGCGACAGCGTGGCACATTTCGCACACCTCGGCGGCATACTCTTCGGCTATCTGCTCATCCGCTATTGGCAGCGCCATCCCAACGGTGGATACGGCGGCGGTTTCTATGGTGGCGGATATGGTTCGGGCTATGGCAGCACCGGCGGCAGAAGCATTGCCGACAAACTGAAAGATTTCTTCTCGCGCTTCAAGAAGCCGGGTCACGACAACTCTTCTTTCGGCGGAGGCAGCAGGGAAAGCGACTGGGACTACAACGCCCGCAAGAACAAGGAACAGGAGGAGATAGACCATATCCTCGACAAGATACGCAAGAGCGGATACGACAGTCTGAGCGAAAAGGAAAAGAGGAAACTCTTTGAAAACGGCAAGAAATAAGCGGATGGACAAAGTCAAGAAGTTCACTATGCACATGCTGGCGGCAGCGAGTGCCGTCACGGTATGCGTGATGTTGGCCGTGGGATACAGCTACAAGCTGAACCCCGTGGAGCACCCCCTCTTTGCCAATGTCGGACTTGTCTTCCCCATATTCCTGCTCATAAACGGCGGCTTCCTCGTATTGTTTCTGCTCACATGGAAGCGCCTCACGCTCATACCGTTAGCGGGATACGTATTGTGCTACATTCCTGCACATTTCTATTCACCCCTCAACATGCTGCATTCCACTCCCGACGGCGCCATCAAGGTGATGTCATACAACGTGTATATGTTCCACAACGGCGACTCGGCGAGCATACAGAAGATAGCCGACTACGTGAACGGCAGCGGTGCCTCCATAGTCTGCATGCAGGAGGCGGCATTCTCTGATGTCATACGCGACGCCTTCAAGAAGGAATACGAATACATCGACACCATGCGCAACGGCATGAACGGCGAGGTGCAGATAGTGCTGAGCAAATTCCCCATACTGTCGAAGACGCGCATCAACCCCGAACTCTCCGGCTGCATGTGCGGAGCCTACGAGGTGCTTATCGACGGCGACCGCACCACGGTGATAAACTGCCACTTCGAGACATCAGGCCTCACCCTGGAAGAGCGCAGCGAGTTCCGCAATATCGTGAAGGGAGACTGGGAGAACCGTTCCGTACGCCAGGACTCCAAGCGCATGATAGTGCGCCTGGGCGAAGCAGCCAAGCGCAGGGTGCCTCAGGTGGAAGGTGTCATCAGATATATAGAAAGCCGCAAGGGAGAACCGATCCTCCTCTTCGGCGACTTCAACGACACCCCCATCTCATATTGCCACCATCTGCTCGCCAGAACCCTCACCGACTGCTACGTGACGACAGCCAACGGTCCCGGCATATCCTATCACTACAACCGTATCTACGTGCGCATCGACAACGTGATGTGCTCCAACGACTGGCATCCCTACAACTTCACCGTAGACAGGAGCATCAATGTCTCCGACCACTATCCGCTGTGGGGATTTGTAAAGAAATCTCTGCATAATGATAAAAAAACACACTGACAGTTTAAGAAGTTTAAAAAAAATCAGTATCTTTGCACGCTATGTAGGGCTGTATTGTGCTTTCTCACACGGAAACCATCATGCCCCGACAGGAAACTTCACGTATCAAAGCCTCGGGGAGCCCCTGCGGAGTCCCGCTTCAGAGCAGCAAGGCGATGATGCAGGATATATCTGAAAAACTATAATTAAATCAATAAAAACAAAATGCAAAACAAAGGAATTGTAATTGTACTGGCAGTCTTGATGACCCTTGCAAGCATCTTCTATTTGTCTTTCTCCGTTGCCACAAACTATTATGACAGCGAGGCTGCAAAGATAAAAGATCCTATTGCTCAGCAGGATTACAAAGACTCAGTGAAGTACCTCGGCATTTATTCCTACCAGAGATGTCTCGAAACCCAGATCGGTCTGGGTCTTGACTTGAAGGGCGGTATGAATGTTATCTTGGAGATTTCCGTTCCGGACGTAGTGGAGACACTGGCTGACCACAAGACAGACGCTGCCTTCGTGAAGTCTATGGAACAGGCTAAGAAGGAGGAAGAGACAAGTCAGAGCGACTTCATCTCTCTCTTCATCAAGTATTATCGTCAGAACGCACCTGGCCACCGCCTGGCAGAAATCTTTGCCACACAGCAGCTCAAGGGACAGGTAAGCACCCAGAGCTCCGACAAGGAGGTGGAGAAGGCTCTCCGCTCACAGGTGCAGTCAGCTATCGACAACTCATACAACGTCGTTCGCAACCGTATCGACAAGTTTGGTGTCGTACAGCCTAACATCCAGAAGCTCGAAGGCCAGGAAGGCCGCATCATGGTGGAAATGCCTGGTGTTCGTGAGCCTGAGCGTGTGCGCAAGCTCCTCCAGGGTAGCGCAAACCTTGAATTCTGGGAGACATACAACAGCGAGGAAATCACTCCTTACCTGCGCCAGCTCGACCAGACAATGGCTAACGGCGGCGAGGTGAAGAAAGACACCGCTGCCACTGAGAAGAAGGACGACGCTGCCGAGAAGGCTGAGGTTGCCGAGAAGACTTCTCCTGCCAAGCTCAAGGTCAACGCCAACAAGAACAGCGCTGCCAAGGCTGCTGCAAGCTCTGAGAGCGCACAGATGGCACAGGCAAAGAAGACAAATCCGCTTCTCGCAGTTCTGCAGCTCGCGCCACAGGGTTCTCTCAGCGTTGTTGGTTATGCCAACGTGCGCGACACTGCTGCCGTGAACAAGATTATCTATTCTGCTGCCGCAAAGCAGGTTCTGCCTTCTGACCTCAAGCTCCTTTGGGGTGCGAAGCCGGCTGACGGACTTTCTGTAAAGAACGTTTATGAGCTTTATGCACTGAAGGTTACACAGAGCAACGGCCATGCTCCTCTTGAGGGTGACGTGATCACTGACGCCAAGGATGAGTTCGACCAGATGAGCAACCGTCCAAGCGTAAGCATGTCGATGAACTCTGACGGTGCACGCCGTTGGGCTGAGATGACAAAGGCAAACATCAACAAGGCTATCGCCATCGTTCTCGACGGTGCCGTATATAGCGCACCTCGCGTAAACGGTGAGATTTCTGGCGGTAACTCTCAGATTACAGGTAACTTCACCATTGAGGACACCAAGGACTTGGCAAACACTCTGAAGTCCGGACGTATGCCAGCTCCGGCACGTATCGTGCAGGAAGACGTGGTAGGTCCTACACTCGGTGCACAGTCAATCCAGCAGGGTCTCATCTCATTCGCCGTGGCGTTCATCCTCTTGATGCTCTACATGGTTCTCATGTATGACTTCATCCCTGGTATGATGGCAAACTTCGCTTTGCTCGTCAACCTCTTCTTCACACTCGGAATCCTGACGTCGTTCCAGGCGGCGCTTACGATGCCTGGTATCGCCGGTATCGTATTGACGCTCGGTATGGCGGTCGACGCCAACGTGCTTATCTATGAACGTACGAAGGAGGAGCTCCGCAAGGGCAAGGCTCTGCGTGAGGCTATCAAGGCTGGTTACGGAAATGCCTTCTCGGCTATCTTCGACTCCAACCTCACCTCTATCATCACCGGTGTTATCCTGTTCGTATTCGGTACAGGTCCTGTACGTGGATTCGCCACTACTCTTATCATCGGTATCTGCTGCTCATTCTTCACCGCAGTATACCTCACACGCCTCGTTTACGAAAACCGCCTGGCTAAGGACAAGTGGCTGAAACAGAACTTCACCACACGTCTCTCCCGCAACTTCTTGCAGAACAACCACGTGGGCTTCATGAACATGTATAAGAAGACCTTCACAGTAGTTGGTATTCTCATTGCAGTATTCGTGGTTAGCTTCTTCGTTCGCGGCTTGAGCAAGAGCATCGACTTCACCGGTGGTCGCAACTACGTTGTGAAACTGGAGAAGGCCGTTGAGCCGGAGGATGTGTCAAGAGCTCTGCAGACCTCGTTCCCTAACAGTTCTGTAAGCGCATTGGCATTGGGTACTGACCACAAGACAATCCGTATCTCTACCAACTACAAGATAGAGTCTAACAGCCCTACAATCGACGACGAGGTAGAGGAAATCCTCTTCAAGGCGTTGAGCAAGGAGGGTATGGTAACCCAGAAGAGCGTAGAGGCATTCAAGAATCCTGACGTGCGTGCCGGTGGTTCTATCATCAGCAGTGCAAAGGTTGGTCCGTCGGTGGCTAAGGATATCACATACGGTGCTATCATCAGCGTCATCTTCGCCCTCATCGCCATCTTCCTCTACATTCTGTTGCGTTTCCGCAACTTGGCATTCTCTCTCGGAGCCAGCGTTGCCCTCGCAATCGATACTGTAGTGGTATTGGGCTTCTACTCACTCCTGTGGAACGTCGTTCCTTTCTCTCTCGAGATCGACCAGACGTTCATCGGAGCTATCCTTACCGTTATCGGTTACTCTATCAACGATAAGGTGGTGGTATTCGACCGTATCCGTGAGAACCTCGGCCTCTACAAGAAGCGCAACTTCTTCACGATATTCAACAACTCTCTGAATGAGACACTGGCCCGTACCGTGAACACCTCTCTCACTACATTGATCGTGTTGCTCTGTATCTTCATCCTCGGTGGTGACAGCATCCGCAGCTTCGCGTTCGCAATGATTCTCGGTGTGATATTCGGTACTCTCTCATCTATCTTCGTTGCTGCTCCTATTGCCTACATGACATTGAGCCGCCGCGACAAAGGTCAGCGTGGAGACAAGGCTATCGAAGAGATGGCATAACGGCATCTCTCTGAAATAAGAACCTATCAGCATCACCCATGATCCGGAAGGATTGTGGGTGATGTTTTTTTTGAGAAATAATCAAGCCCTACCTCTTTGTCCGTTTTTTTCATTACCTTTGTATCATATAAGCTGAAAAGCAACATATTGAATATAATCACAATTCTAATACCATACCGCAACATGCACACAAACGCAAGGTTTAGATTAATAATCCGTAGGTACGGGATG
>ENA-OUQH01002992-OUQH01002992.1-human-gut-metagenome-genome-assembly--contig:-NODE-2992-length-9966-cov-7.689940_pt1 | contig 9966 bp, 9 predicted proteins | sample MGYA00237948_ERZ548828 | MGnify/ENA primary metagenome ERZ548828 (study PRJEB26490, sample SAMN05194711) | human gut metagenome | biome: terrestrial biome; feature: human-associated habitat; material...
ACTGTACGGCCTATGATCTGGATGTCCAGCGGCAGAACATGGCACAGAAGGAAGTACCTCAGATGGAAATAGGGGGCATGATATGAGCATGGGAACGGCTTGTGTCAGAGGGCCTCCCACCGTAATAGGTCATTGTAGATCTTTCCGTTGACTTACAGATGGTTGTGTGGTAGTTGTTTGTGCTACCAAAACACGAAAGGAGAAACGCACATGAAAAAGAGAATCATGACCCTGATGGCGGGAATGCTCCTGCTGCTCACGGCCTGTGGGCAGACGGGGAACAGCTCCGCATCAACGATGCTGCCGGTGGCGGTGGTGCAGAGCGCGGCACAGGCCATCGCGTCCATGGAGGACAAGATGCAGGAAGATGTCGACAGCCTGCCCGCTGAAGAGGATACTGAGGAGACCGAACCCACAGGCGGCGAGGATACTCCGAAACTTGCCAATAGCGCCGAGACACCCTCCGGTAAGATGGAGATAACACCACCGCCCGCTGCACCGGAAGAACCGGTGATGCCCGCGCCTGCACCGGAGAGCAAACCTGCTCCTACGCCTACACCTGCACCTACCCCAGCAGAGAAACAGGAGGATGCGCCTACGCCCGAACCTGCCCCTGCGCCTAAGCCTGCCGCCAGCGGGAACATCTACTCCATCGCGGAGGCTGTCCGGGCGGGCAACGAGTACGCAAGAGCGCAGTACGGCGTGACCATCGACACCAGCATGACCGCCGCCGACTCCAGCTACTTCCCCGGCACGGCGGACAGCGTGGCATGGCTGGCGGAGAATGGCGGACAGGCGGCACTGACCGCCGCCGTAAAGGGTAATGTGGACGCCACCTTCGCCTGCCTCGCTGCCATGGACGGCGCGGAAACGGTCAGCGCGTATGCGCGGTTCAACTGCACCGCCCGCTATGATGCGGCATCGGACGAGTACATCGTGGTGGTGCTGTACGGATAAACCAACTGAATACCCGACCGAAAGACCGACAGCGTGAGCTGCCGGTCTTTTGCGCTGGGAGAAAGGAACACTATGAAGAAAACCATTCCCAAGCTGCTGACGCTGGTGTGCCTACTGGTGGCTGTCATGGGGCTGTCCATCGTGACCGCCCATGCCGCCACAGTCACAGGCACCGTCAGCAGCGGCAACGAATATCGCTATCACGAGGACAAAACGCCGGTGTCCCAGTGGGGATCGTACACCAGCAACAAGCTCAAGTATTTCACCCGGAACGACACCGGGGAGACTGTCCCGGCCTACTGCATGGAGCCGGAGGTGCGCTCCGCCAGCGGCGATTTGCAGTATTCCTCCACGTCATGGAGCGACCTGACGTGGAATCAGCGGTATGCTGTGACGCTGGCTATGGCCTATGGCTACGGCGGCAATTACGGCTTCAATATGCACCCGGATTGCGCGCAGCTGGCGACGCAGGCGGTGGTGTGGGAGTTCGTGTGCGGTTACCGCAGCCCGGTGTACCCTTACACGCTGTACGACACCACCTGCGCTGACCTGTTCCACTATGCAGGCGACGATGTGGCGGTGGCGTACAACATCATTATTGATCGCATTATGAGCCATGGCGTGATCCCCAGCTTTGCGGTGAAGTACCGTAACCAGCTTTCGGATGCCAACGCTATTACGCTGACGTGGGACGGCAGCAAATACACCGGCACGGCCACCGATACCAATGGTGTGCTGTCGCAGTACTACTTCCGGACCAATATCAGCGGCGTAACCGTCAGCCAGCGGCGTAATGTACTGACCGTGACGGCCACAAAGGACGCAGCGGCGCAGCTGAACGGCTATATCAGCAGCGACTACGGCTACGCACTGGATGTGGAGGGTACGGAGGCTGTGCTGCTGGAGCCCAGCAATGGCAGCAATTATCAGGCTTGCGCCGCGTTGACCTCACTGCCCGACCCCGTGTGGGCGTACATTCATTTTAAGGTCAAAATTGTGGAGGAGAAGGGCAGCATCACCGTCCGCAAGTTGGATGCCACAGGCGCACCTCTTGCCGGTGCGGAGCTGCTGCTGGAGACTTCCACAGACGGTAAGACGTGGACGGAGAAGGGTAAAATTACCACCGACAGTACAGGCGTCGCCAAGTGTGAGAATCTTAAAACCGGTGTGCAGTACCGTGTGACGGAAACCAAATCTCCCGCAGGGTACACGCTGCTGACCGAGCCGTTGTTCACAGGAACGTTGGACAGCAGCAACTGTGATATTACCATCACCGCCTGTAACAATGCAGGCTTCGTGCTGCCCTTCACGGGCGGTATGGGATTTACAACCTATTTCCTGCTTGCGGCACTCGCTCTCATGGCGGGTGTTTATTTTTGCAAAAAATCTGATTTTATGAAGGAGAAAACCAAATGAAAAAGATCCATCGCGTATTGGTGCTGCTGCTGGCGGCGCTTATGGCCTTGAGCCTCATCACCACGGCATTTGCCGAGCCGACCATCGACCCCGGCAAGAAAGCATCTCTGAGCATCTATAAGTACGACATCACCAAGGCCAGCGCGGACGGCGTGTGGGACGCGGAGTCCTACGTTTCCACCGGCCTGCATGACGACGCGGTTATCGACAAGCTGAGCAAGTACGCCATTCAGGGCGTAGAGTTCACATACCTCCGCGTGGCCGACATCGCCATGAACAATGAATTGGTGGAGAGCCAGCGTCAGGTGGGTGTGCTGTATGGCTTTGATGGCTCTGAACGCTCTAATGCCGTACTGTCTGCCATCGGTCTGACCGGCGCAGACACTCACAAGACTGAGGGCGGTATCAACTACTTCACCAGCGATGTGCTCAACAACAAGCTGTCCACCGCGCTGACTGCCAATGCCACCACCGTGAAAAATGCGCTGGAGGCCGCTGTCAAGAACGGCGGTGTTGCCATGACCGAAACGGATGCCACTGGCCACGCCTCTGCTGACCAGATGGAGCAGGGGCTGTATCTCGTCGTGGAGACTTGCGTCCCTGAAAATGTCACCAGCACCTGTAATCCTTTCCTCGTGTCCCTGCCCATGACCACCATCGACGGCACAGCGTGGAACTACGATGTGACCGTTTACCCCAAGAACCAGACTGGCAACCCTACGTTGGAGAAGACCGTGCGTGAAGCAAAGAACTCCACCGGCAAGAACAACGGCAGCCTGACTGACATCACCGATGGGTACGCTCACACTGCCACCGCCTCCGTGGGCGACACGGTGGACTACCAGATCATCAGCACCCTTCCCACCATTACCTCCAAGGCTTCCAGCCTGAGCGAGTACACATACGTCGACACCATGTCCAAGGGCATCCGCTACAACAAGCAGGACGAGGTCATCGAGTTCTTTAAGGACGCTGGCTGTACTGACAAGATCGCCACCTGGGCGGTGAACTCCGGCAAATTTACCGTGGGTTACGATGATACCGCCAACACCATGACCATCCGCATGACCGATACCGGCCTGAGCGAGATCAATGAGGCGACTACCGTGTATACCGACAGCGTCAAGCGCGGTTATTCCGATTGCACCATGCGGATCACCTACGCGGCGACGCTGACCGCCGACGCACAGATGGGCGATACCGACAATCCCAATGAGGTCGAGCTGACATGGCGCAGAACGAATAATACCTACTTTGATACCCTCAAGGACTGCTGCCATGTCTACACCTACGGCATTGACATCCTCAAGCAGTTTTCTGACAACGGCGGCGACCTGCGGAAAGTGAAGTTCAAGCTGCGCAATGACACCGACGATGTGTATGTCGTTGCCGATCAGAAAGATGGTGTCTACTATGCCAAGGGCATTGCCACGAAGAAAGCCGATGCTACTATATTCGTTCCCAATAGCAGCGGTCACATCGTGGTCAAGGGGCTGGAGGACGATGCGTACAGCCTGACTGAGATCGCCACCGACAAGGGCTATGTGCTGCTGAAGGAAGCGGTCAAAATCGTTATCAAGACCAGCGAGAACGGCCAGTGTGAGAAGTGCGGCGCAAAACTGCTGACCGCCTCCGCCACCGTCAACGGCAAGGATGTCACCATGACGGAGGGCAACGCCATTGTGCCGCTGACTGTGGTTAACAACCCCGGCTTCGACCTGCCAAAGACTGGTGGCTATGGCACGTGGATGTTCACTGTCGGCGGCGTGGCTCTGTTGGGCGCGGCGGCTTTCATCGTGGTGAAGTCCCGCAAGCACAGGGGCGAGCAGTGAAACAGAAAAACGAAAGCACGTTTGCGGAATAAATTTTGATGAAACGGAAATCTTATTCCGATTTCGGAATATTTGGTTGACCGATGGCATATTTCGTTCTATAATGAGAATACTTCTTTTAGGAGGTGGCTTCCTTGGTAGAACGAAAAGAATATCTTGCTGAACTGGTCGGCTGGAAGGACGAGCAGGTCATCAAAGTTGTGACCGGCATTCGCCGCTGCGGAAAGTCCACGCTGCTGGCGCAGTATCAGGATTGGCTGAGGGTAAACGGTGTCACAGACGCGCAGATCGTATCGGTGAACTTCGAGGAACTGGAATACGAGGAACTGCTGGACTACAAAAAGCTGTACGCCTATCTGAAAGAACGCTTGGTGGCCGGGAGAATGACCTACATCTTCCTGGACGAGATCCAGAAGGTTGCGGATTTTGAAAAGGTTGTGGACAGTCTGTATGTCAAACCAGATGTGGACATCTACATCACCGGCTCCAATGCGTATATGCTCTCAGGCGATCTTGCAACGCTTTTGACAGGCCGCTATGTGGAGATTAAGATGCTCCCGCTTTCGCTGAAAGAGTTCTTGACGATCACAGAGTTGGACGCTGACCGCGGTTTTGCGGAGTACCTGCAATGCGGCGGACTGCCCTATGTTGCCAGGATGGATCGCACCACGGAAAAAGTGGAGACCTACTTAGAGGGCATCTACAACACGGTCATTGTGAAGGACATCGAAGACCGGCAAGCCCGCAAGGAGAGTGAGCCATCCAAGCGGAAGGTAACAGATATTGCGCTGCTGAAATCCATTGCAAAGTACCTCGCCAGCGTGGTGGGCAGCCCGGTTTCTGTTCGTAGCATCACAGACTATCTGATTTCTTCCGGCAGAAAGGTGTCGCCCAATACGGTGGATGATTATGTGGATGCCCTGACAGAGTCCTTTATCTTCTATCCCGCAGAGCGCTTTGACATTGTGGGCAAGCAGCTTCTGAAGATCAACAAGAAGTTCTATATCGTAGATCTCGGTTTGCGAAATCACATTCTGCCGCGCAGAAATTATGACCTCGGTTTTTCTCTTGAAAACGTGGTCTATTTTGAACTGCTGCGCCGGGGCTATAAGGTGATGATTTGTAAGCTGGGCAACACGGAGGTCGATTTTGTCGCAGAAAAGCAGGGTGAGTACACCTATTATCAGGTAACGGCGGATATGACGGCGAAGGAGACCTTCGAACGTGAAATGCGTCCACTGACACTGATCCGCGACAATTACGAAAAGATTATCCTGACTGCCGACCATCTGACAGTTGGCAATTATAACGGTATCCGCGTGAAAAATCTTGTGGATTGGCTGCTTGAAAAAGACAACTGAATAATCATGAACAGTCCGACTGCAAAATTGCAGTCGGACTGTTTTATGCCCGAACGTAGTATCTATAAGAAAAATCAAAATTGAACGGGAGGTATTTTTTGAGACATAAATGGATACTTATTTCTTTCGTGCTGTTTGCTGTGGCGGGAGTTTTGCTGGCCTATCCATTGGTCAGCACGATCATCAACAGTAAATACCACTCGGACATAGAAACCGCCTACACCGCCTCTATTGCGGACACCGATGACATCGAGTTGACTGCCCAGCGTGAAGCCGCAGAGCGGTACAATGCTATGCTGTCCGGCGCGGCGACCATTACCGAGGGAGAGGTATCCGCCCCTCCCTTGGCCTATGCCCAGCAGCTCACCGTGGGTGGTGTCATGTGCTATGTTGATATTCCTAAAATCAACGTTTATCTGCCCGTGCAGCACGGCACGGACGCGGATACGCTGGAAAACTCAGTTGGCCATGTGGTCGGCACATCTCTGCCGGTAGGCGGCAGCAGCACCCACGCAGTGCTGTCAGCGCACAGTGGACTGGCGAGTTCCAAGCTGTTTTCGGACATCGACCAGCTTGCAGTGGGCGATGTGTTCTACATCCGTGTACTGGGCGACACATTGGTCTACGAAGTGGACAGCATCCACACGGTGCTGCCCACGGACACGAGTCTGCTGCAAATCGAGGACGGTAAGGACTATGTAACGCTGGTGACCTGCACGCCGTTTGGCGTCAACACCCACAGGCTGCTGGTGCGAGGCCACCGCATTCCGTACACCCCCGAACAGGAAGCGACTGCCGCCGCAGAAAAACCAGCTGCATCCTCGTGGACGCAGCACTACCTCATTGGCCTTGGTATCGGCCTTGGCGCGGTGGCTGTGGTTGGCGGTGCTTACTTTTTGGTAATAAGAAGGAGGATGCGCCATGCGTAAGACACCTTTTGTACTGGCGGCGTTGCTGGCCGTGGCGGGCACCTGCGTCATGCTGTGGCCGGTGGTTACAGGGTACAGGCTACAAGCCAACACGGATGAGGCCGTGCAGAGCTTCCTCGAAGAACGGAAGCCAGAGCAGAAGCACTCCGAACTGCTGGCAGACCTGCAAGCCTACAACCAGCGCATCTACGCCGAAAAGCAATCCGGCCTTGTTGATTTGGAAGCCTGTGAAGTGCCTGCCGCCAACCTAACCGCCTACGGTGTTGAGGACGAGATCATAGGCGTGTTGGAGATACCCGCTATGGAGCTGACCATGCCTGTCTACTTAGGCGCATCCGACGCTCACCTTGCCGCAGGCGCGGCGGTGCTGGGCAACACGTCCGCGCCCATCGGTGGGGATAACACCAACTGCGTCATTGCCGGACACCGGGGCTGGCGCGGCGCGGATTATTTTCGGCACATCGACCGTTTGGCGGTGGGCGATACCGTTACGCTGACAAACCTGTGGGAAACACTGACCTATACCGTGGCCGACATCCAGATCATCCAGCCCCACGAGGTAGAGAAAATCAAAATTCAACCGAACCGCGACCTGCTGACGCTGCTGACCTGCCACCCCTACGCCAGCGGTGGGCGACAGCGGTATGTGGTGTACTGCGAAAGGGTGATGGAATGAAGCCTGTAAAGCCTGTGACGTGGGCGCTGCTGGGTATTTTTTCTGTTTGCCTTGCTGTTGTGGCTGCCAGCGCCTATAAGGAGGGCAGCAATATATTCGTATGGATGGGGCATTTCAGTGAAGTGCTGAAACGCCCGTCTTTACTGCGTTGGACGCCATATACGGTGAAGTGCATCGTCATAGTGCTGCTGCTTTGCGCCTTTGCGGTGCTGCTGTACCGCTCAGACCGCGAGAAGCGCCGCCCCGGCGGTGAATACGGCACGGCCAGGTGGGGGGCGGCGGAGACAATGAACCAGAAGTACGCCGACAAGGACGGACCGAACGTGATCCTGACCCAGCACGTTTCCATCGGCATGGACGGCTATAAGCACCAGCGGAATCTAAACGTTCTCGTGGTGGGTGGTAGTGGCTCCGGCAAGACGCGGTACTTCTGCAAGCCCGGCCTGATGGATGCCAACTGCTCTTATCTGGTGGTCGATCCCAAGGGGGAAATGCTGCGTTCCACCGGTTATTTTCTGAACAGTCAGGGCTATGACATCAAGGTGTTTGATTTGATCCATCCCCGGCAGTCGGATGGCTATAACCCGTTCCGCTATATTCGTGAGGAGCCGGACGTGCTGAAGCTGATGGACAATCTGGTAAAAAATACCACGCCGCCCAAGGGAGCGTCCAACGACCCCTTTTGGGAGAAAGCGGAGATCGCGCTGGATTCCGCCCTGATGCTGTACCTGCTCAGTGAAGCGCCAAAGGAGGAGCAGAGCTTTGAAATGTTGATGTTTATGCTGGAGTGTGCGCGGGTGATGGAAGAGGACGATCAGTACCCAACCCCGCTGGATCTGTTGTTTCAATCGCTGGAGGAACGAGAACCAACCCATGTAGCGGTGCGGGAATATAAGGTTTACAAACAGGCGGCGGGAAAAACCGCCAAGAGCATCCTTGTGACCGCTTCTGTGCGGCTGGCGGCCTTTATCTTTCCCCAATATACGAACATCATGCAGCGAGACGAGATGGACTTCGGCTCTTTGGGTGAGCGGAAGCGGGCGATCTTCTGCATTACTCCTGTCAACGATGGCAGCATGAACTATCTGGTCAGTATGCTGTTTACCCAGTGCTTTCAGGAGCTTTATCTGCGGGCGGACGAGCGGTATGACGGGCGTCTGCCGGTGCCGGTGCGTGTGATACAGGACGAGTGGGCCAATGTTCCCCAGCCGGACAGCTATCCCAAGGTGCTGGCCACCTGCCGCAGCTACAATATCGGCATTGATATTATCGTGCAGAATATCCAGAGCATCAAGGCCCGCTATCGGGATGAATACCAGAGCATCATCGGCAACTGTGACACGCTGCTGTTTTTGGGCGGCGGCAACGAGCCGGAATCGCTGGAGTTCATGTCAAAGTTGTTAGGCAAGGAGACCATCAGCATCCGGACACGGGGCCAGACACGGGGGCGAAGCGGTTCCAGCTCCATCAACGATCAGTTGACGGGCCGTGAGCTGATGACGCCGGACGAGATTCGCCGTATGCCTACGCGGGACGCGCTGCTGCTGATCCGCGGCGAAAGTCCTGTGCGCGACAGAAAGTACAACATCAAGAAGCACCCCAATTACCGCTATACGCAGGATGGCGGCGCAAAGCCTTATATCCACAATCCGCCGCCTGCACCTGATAAAATAAGCATATAATGGTTTGCTTTATACTTTGACGTGCCCCACGATATAAAATTAGCAAGAGTATTGTAGTCACCCATATTTGCCGCCATAGACTGATCCTCAAGATAAAGTTTATTCTTACCGGCTTTAAATCTCTGACAATAATCGCTGTATATATTCTTTGTGTGCCACTTACTGCTGCCGCCTGTTTGCACAATGACATTTATATTGTCCGAATAATTTACATTCATAATTTCATCAAGTTTTTTTGAATAATCACCGTTTACGGATTCATCGTCACCGCCGCACATATATATAAGAACAGTCCAAGCCTTGTTACCCCCTTGACTTTCGGTATTACTTTCATAAACCACCTTATTTGAAGAACACGCCGTAAGCATAAGAACCGTCAAAACGGCAGTTATTATAAGCGTAACTCTTTTCATAGCCTTACCCCTCCATAAATTTATATAATGTAAAAAGGTGTTGCAAAGATTTCTCTTATACAACACCTTCTCAGTTCATTTTTAATTACGCTTGTGCAGGAGCGCCTACCGGACAGACACCAGCACATGCACCACATTCGATACAAGTAGCGTCATCTATAACGTATTGAGCGTCACCCTCGCTGATTGCACTTACAGGACATTCAGCAGCGCAAGCACCGCATGAAATGCAAGCATCAGAAATCTTATATGCCATTGAAATACACCTCCTCATTTGATATTGCTGATATGATTATAACACGAAAATTGATATACTTCAATAGTTTTTCAAAATATTTTACTCACCGATTTCTTCCTCTGAAGGCTCGTTGTTTTTGCCTTTTTTAAGAACTTTAACGTCCGCAACGTTAAACTCTTTTAAAGTTTTTTCGTTTTCGTCGTCAAGTTTAACTTTAACCAGACCTTTAAGTAAGCTGACATATTCAACACTGCCCGTACCTTCGGGAGTTTTTACGATAGCACCCTGTTTCGGTGTAACCTTTAAAAGTTCCTCATATGTATCCTGTTCATATTTCAAACAACACATAAGACGTCCGCAAGCACCCGAAATTTTAGTCGGATTAAGTGAAAGTCCCTGTTCCTTTGCCATTTTTATAGATACCGGAGCGAACTCACCGAGGAACTGACTGCAACATAAACC
>ENA-OUQH01002996-OUQH01002996.1-human-gut-metagenome-genome-assembly--contig:-NODE-2996-length-9957-cov-5.493234_pt1 | contig 9957 bp, 5 predicted proteins | sample MGYA00237948_ERZ548828 | MGnify/ENA primary metagenome ERZ548828 (study PRJEB26490, sample SAMN05194711) | human gut metagenome | biome: terrestrial biome; feature: human-associated habitat; material...
GCATATCCTGCACGGTCATTGAAAGCTTTGCCGAAAGAACGGTCGATTCCACGGCAAAGTCCGGCAGGGTATATGCGTTGATGAACTCCGCGTCGTCATATTCGGCGGGGGCGGCGGAGGACACATTAGAAGTATCGTCCCAGCAGTCCTTTGTCATATCCAGCCATATATGGATTCCGGAAACGGGATTATTATCCTGATTGTAGAACCTAACGTCCGCATACGGCGTTTCAAGCTTCAGGTAGCTGCCGTCCTTCTTTGCGGCGGGGTAAGCTGTTTTGACGTCCGCTGCGGAGGATGCGCCAAGGGTTATGCCATTCGCGGTTTTGAACTCGTTGCCGTTTACGTCAAGATAGTTGCCGTTGAGTATATGCTCAACGGCGGAAACCGCCGTTATGGTGCAGGCGGAAGCGGGCTGCTCATTAAGCGTGGTGTTGGAAAGCCTCAGCTCTATCTTACCGTATTCGTTCATGAGCATAACGCTTGATTTGCTGCCGCCGGCTTCTATCGTGGCTGTATCGTACTGAGCATCCTCAAACACCCAGCCTTTGTCAAGCAGCGTTTGCACGGGCGCGGGCAGCTCAAGCGTTACGCCGTTGAGCGTGAACGTGCGCAGGGAGGCGGTTTCCTCCAAGCTTGCGGACATCATACCGGTGGACACATTTGTGTTCGCATTGCCGAGCGCCGCTATTGCCACGGCGGCGATTATTACTGCCGCCGCAACGGCCGCGATTATTATAATGCCCTTTTTGTTGGCAGGCTTCTTTGAAACGGGTTTGCCTTCGGGCTTCTTTTTAGCCGCGGGCTTTTCCGCGCTTTCGGCGGGTTCGGCCTTTGCTGTTTTCAGCTTTGTCTTTGCGGCGGGCGCGCTCGGCTGCGCCGCAGGCTTGGGCGCTTTATGCTCCTTTGCGGCGTTGGGCGTATATATGGTGGTGGTGTCCGCAAGCACGGTTTGATCGTCCGCAATTACGCCGCGTTCCTGCGCGGGCGCGACCTCGCGCGTGTCCGGCGCAAGTTCGGCATTGTCGGGATCGTCCATGGCTGTTTTCAGATCGGCAAGGAACGCCGCCACGTCCTGATAGCGGTCCGCCTGGCGCACGGCAAGGCCCTTTATTATAACGTTGCTTATGGCTATGGGGCAGGCTGCGTCAACAGCGGCGGGGGAAGGCAGCCTGTCGCGATACATGCGCTCCATGGCGTCGTCCGGTGTTGCGCCCACTATGCACTTATAAAGCGTTGCCGCAAGCGCGTATACGTCCGTCCACGGGCCCTGGCGGCCCTTGCTGCGGTATTGCTCCTCCGGCGCGTAGCCCGGCTTTAATATTACGGAAAGGCTCTTTATGTCCGTTTGCGAAATTTCCCTTGCCGCGCCGAAGTCCAGCAGCTTTGTGCTGCCGTCCTCCATTACCATTATGTTGTCCGGGCTTATGTCGCGGTGTATTATCCCTTCCGCATGAACGTGCTGCAAGGACGTCATAACGGGCATAAGCAGCTTAACGGCGTCCTCCGGCGCAAGGCGGCCCTTTTGCTCAAGATAGGTTTTCAGGTCAACGCCGTTGAGGAAATCCATTATTATATATGCCGTGCCGTTTTCTTCGCAGAAATCGCGCACGCCGACTATGCCGGCTTCCCCGTAAAACTGCGCCAATACGCGGGCCTCGTTCAAAAACTTTTCACGGTTCTTTTCAAATGTGTCCCTGTGGGTGCCAAGCGTTGCAAACACGTTGGGCGATGCATCGTGGTTGCGGTTGACGTAGCCGGACATATAGAATTCCTTTATGGCTACCTTCAAATTAAGCACCGTGTCTATGCCTATATAGGTGATGCCGAAGCCGCCTTCGCCAAGCACGCGGCCTATTTTGTAGCGCTGCTTCACAAGCGTGCCCGGCACAAGATGATGCGGCATTATGGTATAGCTGTTCATGTCAAAGCCGCACTTTGTGCATACGCCGTTTTCAAATTCCGTATCCCGCAAACAGCCCGGGCAGAATTGTACATTATGCATAGGTTATATCCCCCTGTAAGTTATTGCTGCTATCGTTTATCCCTGTCCACAAATTCCAATGCCGCAACGGCTAATATGGCGTATACCGCCGTATGCAGCGCCAGCATGCCCCAGTTGCGCCAAAGCTTGCCGGAATCGTGCACATAGTCCTCCACAATGCCTGTGGAATAGTTTTCGTCCACCATCGCGTCCACCTGCTCATCCGTAATGGGCAGGGACTTTTGCTTAACAATGCCCTTGAGCGTGTAGCTCAGCTGAATTTTCTGAGTATTTTCAAGGTTGTTGTAATCCGCGGAAATGGCCGTTGCGTTAAGTCCCCATTTGCTTATTGTAAGGTTGCCGAAAAAGCTCATAGGCCCGCGCAGGGGGAACAGCATGCCGGAAAGTATCATCTGAATTATAAGTATAAAGGGCATAACGGTCATCGCCGTTGTGGGCGATTTTACTATCGCCGATATTGCAAGGCCCAATACGTCCGCCGCATAGATGCAGAGGAAATACGTTATGAAGTATTCAAGCCATACCCCGCCGAAAAGCGGAGCGCAGCTGGGATAAGTCAAAAATGCGCTACTGATGCCGAGCAATATAGCCGCCTGCAGCAGGCATATGCCGGCCTGAAATATAAGGTGGGAGGCGATATAGCTTGATATATGCAGCCCGGCGCGGTGTTCGCGCTTTATTATGGCGCGCTCCTTGCATATGTTCTGTATCGAATTGAATATGCCCACCCAAATGCAGGCCGATATCAGCGCAAACCCGCCGGAAAACGTATCCATCGTGTATACGAACATGCCGCTGCCAAGCACTATTGATACAAGTACGGAAATGACCGCGCCGAATATAAGCACCTTCCAGCCGCGCTCGTTTATGAACAAGCGCCAATGCTTGCCAAGGTATATGCCTATCTGCGTTATGCGGGACACCTGAGTATTGCTCATATGGACTCTCCTATATACTTTTCATATTTTTCAATATAGAAATCGGATAATCCGTCCCCGTTTTCATCGGGGCGGTTTATGCGCTTAACAATGCCTTCCAGCGAATCGGCATCGAAGAACTCCTTCGCCGCGTCAATGGAGCCGTAGAAGGCCAGATGTCCGCTGTTTGTCTTTGTGCTTTTGGCAAGCACTATCACCTTATCGAACAGATGGGCAACGCGGTCCGGCGCATGGGTTATGACCATTACTATTTTGCCTTCGTCCGCTATAACGCGCAGGTTTTCCATAAGTCCCGCCGCCATTATGCCGTCAAGGCCGGAATCAGGCTCGTCCAGGAAGAAAAGGCTTGGGTCCGCAATGAACTCCACCGCTATGTTAAGCCGCTTTTTCTGCCCGCCGCTCAGCTTTTTAACGAGCGAATCGCGCTCCCGCTGAAGGCCCAGCATTTCAAGCACCTGATCTATGCGCGCCTGGCGGGCGTCGTTTGCGGTATCGGCAGGCATTTTCATCTGCGCTGCGTTGTCAAGGGTATGATACACGGTGTCATCATCGCGCAGAAGATCCTGCTGCGGCACGAAGCCTATTTCATACTTCATCTGCGCGTATTCCTTATATATATCGCGCCCGTCATGAACTATTTTGCCGCGGGCCTTTTCGTAGCCCATCACGGCGTTGAAGAAGGTCGTTTTGCCAGCGCCCGAGCCGCCAAGCACAAGCACCATGTCCCCGGGGTCAATGCTGAGATCTATATTTTCAAGCAGTATGCGTTTTTTGAAAAGGTTGCGCACGCTGCGCTCCTCAATATGTATGGCAAGTTGGTTTTTCTGCACGGCGGGTGCGTTATAAAGCAGCCTGTCGCCAAGGAATATGAACAGCGTGTTGACTATGCGCACAACATCCATCGCATGAAGCGGTCGCGGCTGGGCGATGCGTTCGCCGTTAACGAACACGCCGTTTGTGCTGCCGTGGTCAACTATTGACCATCCGCGCACGCCGTGAATGAACGTTGCATGCTTTTTTGATACCGCAGGATCGGCTATCTTTATGCCCTCCTGGGCAACGGTGGTGCGGCCTATGTTTATGTTGCCGGTATCCTCGCGCAGCTCGACCGATTGCCACTCGGCATCCTGCCAGGATGTTGAAAATATCATTACGACGGCCTCGTGATGCGGGCGGTCCAAATTTTTGCGGTCTATGCGCAGTATGTCCCCGTCGTTGAGTATACAGCTGCTGCTTTCGCCGCCTTTTCCGTAGAGAATTCCGTTTATATGCGTGCCGTTCAGGCTGTCCGTATCGCTGTAGCAATAGCCCGTGTCAAGCTTAGTTATCCTTCCGTGGCGCTTTGATACTATGCCGCTGTTCAGCGGCAGGTCTACGTCTATGCCCGTGCCCGCGCGGCCGAGCGTGATGCCCTGACCTATATCCACCGTGCGCATCGTGCGCCCGGCGTCGCATACAAACAGGCGCGCCGGTTTGGCTTCACCGGCGGTGTAAAGCATGGTTGCGCTCATTGCGTTATATCCCCTTCCCCATCGTCTATCCATATTGTTATTGCCGTGCGGTTGTCGCGCTCGCTATGCTGATCGTTACGGCTTATAAGTTCCAGCATGTTCTCCATCCATATTTGGGCATTGTCGGATTCTTCAAGGCAAATCTGTATCTGCTCTTCCGTAATGTATTCCCAAAAACCATCGGTACAGAGCAATATCTGCATGTTCCCGCGCAGCGCCACGGGCTGCTCCATTTCCGCCTGCGGCTTTTCCCACGGCGTGCCCAGCACGCGCAGCAGTCTGCTGCGGTCCTCGTGAAAACGAATGTCCCGTTCCTCCACCTGCCCTATGGCGGAAAGCATCTGGGTAACGCTGTGGTCAAGCGTGCGCTGCTTTAATACACCGTTTTCGGCGTAATATGTGCGCGAATCCCCAACGTGGCCCCAATACATGTTTTGCTTATCCAGCATAACAATATTCAGCGTGGTTTTCATCTGCGTTTCGTTATGCTCTGCCTTTTGCCGCGCCAATACCGCCTGCTGCGCCCGAAGGAAGGCCTGCTCCACGGCGGCGTTGGAAAAAACGGCCTGCGCCTGGGCATATTCTGCCACGGCGTTGCAGGCAAGCTCCGCCGCGACTTCGCCGCGGTCAAGCCCGCCAAGCCCATCCGCCAGCGCGAAGCAAAGCCCAGCCGGGCATTTGCTCACGGCATAGCGGTCCTCGTTGCAGGGCCGGTCGCCTATTTCCGTATGCACAAAGTAGTTTATTTTCACAAAAGAATCTTCCTTATAATATCATTGAAAAATATTCATTGACGAATCACATATTTACGGCGTGCGCTTCTCCTTAACCAAACGCAGCTTATTCAACAATAATTATAATACGAACAGAGTCGAATTTTGTCAAGGAACAGAAGAGACGGATGCGCTGTTATATAACAAAAAACCCTCCGCACCATATCGGTTCGGAGGGTTTGTGGTGGAGCGACTTGAGTTAAATCCGAACCGAAGGCCGCCTGAATTTCCGCAAGTGTGATCGTTTCAGTTCCGTCCTTGAAGTTGTAGGTAAAGACCAGCTTATCGTCAAACACATAGATGGAATTGATGAACGTGTCGATGATCTGCTTCTGATACTGCGGGTCGTCTACGTTGCCATACTTGAAGCGGCTGATCCAACTGACTACCTGCTCTTTTGTGTAGCGCGGCCTTGCCATCTGCGCCTGCAATATGGACAGCTTCAACTCTTCCCGCTGCATTTCCAGCTTCTCCAGCCGCTCCTTTGTGGAGGCGGTGAGCACGCCCATCTGAATGGCGTTGAGCATATTGTCAATGGCTTTTTCACATTCAGTCAACTGCTGGCGCATGGCTGGGAGCGAGGTATCTTCCTTTTCCTGCAAGGCCACGATTGCTTCCGCAATGCGGCTGATTTCATCGTCCTGCAATACGCGCTGCACCGTCACAAGAACTGCCGCCCGTTCGATCCAATGCTTTCTGACAGATTTTCGCTTGCAGCCCAGCTTTCGCTTCGCACCGCCGCATTTGTAGTAATAATGTTTGACGCCCTTTGTGCTGCTGGTGCCGCTTTCCCCGGCCATCAGCCGTTCGCAAGTTCCGCAGAACAGCTTCGTTGTCAGCAGATATTCTTCCGTCGCTTTGGCTTTGGCGGGGGCTTTTTTGTTGAACGCCATACGCCGCTGCACCCGGTCAAACAAGTCATCGTCAATGATTGCAGGGATTCCTTTGGGGATGATCACGCTCCCATACTGGTACTCTCCGATGTACTTCCTGTTTTTGAGGATCAGACTGACCCCGCCGATTTTGAACGCCTTGCCCTTTTTCGTTTTCAGCCCACGTCCGTTCAGCGAAGCCGTGATCTCGCTGATGCTCTCGCCGCTGTCATAACGAGTGAATATCTCCGTTACCAGCGGGGCGGTCAGAGGATCGACGGCAAGCACACCGTCTGTGCCTACCACATACCCCAGCGGCGTATTTCCGCCGTTGTTTTTGCATTTGAGCGCGTTCTCTTTCTGTCCGCGCTGTATCTTTTCGGACAGCTCAGCGGAGTAATATTCGGCGTATCCCTCCAGCATGGATTCAAGGATGATACCCTCCGGCCCGTCGGAGATATTCTCCTTGACGGATACGACCTTCACGCCGTTCTTTTTCAGAATCCGCTTGTAGTGGGCGCTGTCATAGCGGTCACGGGAAAAACGGTCGAGTTTCCATATCAGCACCACATCGAACAGCTTTTGCTCGCTGTCCTTTATCATATTTTGAAATTCTGGTCGGTCTGCGGTTCTGGCGGACAACGCTCTGTCGATATAGCTGCGGAGGATGGTGATGCCGTTTCGTTCGGCATACTCCGTACACTCGCGGAGCTGGCCTTCGATGGATTCTTCTCGCTGGCTGTCCGAGGAATAGCGGGCGTAGATCACAGCTTTCATTTCGTCTCCACCTCCGAGAGCATCTGCACAAGCGTTGCCTTCAATCGTTCGTTCATAGCCGAGCCGGGGTCGAAGCACATTTCCACGAACCGCGCCATTTCGGGATTGTTCAGGCCGAGCTTCACGCAGTTGTTATAGATCATGCCATGCGGGTCGTCCGTCCTGCCGAAAATGTAGTCCAGCGATACGTCAAAGTAGTCGGCGTATTTCAGAAAAACCTCCGGGGAGGGCGTGGAATCGTCGATCTCATACCGGGCAAGGGCGGATTGGGAAACGTCAAATTCCTTTGCCAGCTTCGCCTGCGAGAGCCTGACGCTTTCGCGCAAGCTCCTGAGCCGTTCACCGATGATTTTCAAGGCTGCGTCACCTCCTTTTCTGTTTCAAGTATACCCGGAAACAGAGAATATGTCAATGATATATTCACATAACGCCGCGATTCTCTGACGCGCCGCAGGCGAAGAAAGCTCCGCAGGAGCGCAGCCGATTTTGCAAAAATCGTTCAAAGGGGCTTGGGGACAAATTTCCCCAACAAGCGAAAAGTGGCTCCAAGCCACCTTGCTTGCCAAGTGTGAAGCCGGCAGGATTCGCAGGTTGGCAAGCAGCAAAGAGGGCCCTCTTTGCCCTGCTTGCCAGTTCCTTCTGCGCTCCCTCTGGCGGCGCATTAAAAGCAGATCCTTGTCCGAACAAGCTATTGAAAATTTCAGCATTGTCTGGTAAAATGGCTGTGTGTAATAATTCGCACCGGCAGGAAGTGACGAAGGCTCATGGGGCGGCAGCCGCCATGAAAAAAGAACGGGTTTTTGGCGAAAGGGGCTTGACAGCATGAAACGCATCCCCCATAATCAGACAGACAGACAGACAGACAGGATAGCTCTGTCCTTTTGTGCTATCCGAGCAGCATATATATCAGGCGCGCTTTGCCCATGGGTTTTGTGGGCGGGGCGCGCCTTTTGATATACTTTCACAGCTACACCTGTTAAAAAGGAATCGAGGCGATCAATCAGAACAAAGAAGGAGGCTTTTACACATGAAGGGAAAGAAAATCGTATCAACGCTCCTTGCGCTGCTGCTTCTCGCCAGTCTGCCCGTGTCGGCGCACGCGGCGACCTGGGACATCGGCAAGGGCGACATCACCGTAAACGCCGAGAGCGGCGGGCAGACGGTCACGCAGGGAGGCGGAGCCGCTATACCGGACAGCGCGCCCGTCATTACGGGAACCTCTAAGGAAAACAACGTCACCATCAACGCGGATAGCGGTCAGACCGCAAGCGTCACCCTCTCCGGTGTGAACATCGACGTGCGCGATAAGGGCAAGGCCGCCGTTTCCACCACCGGCGAGGGCAATGTCAGCATCGAGCTGAACGGCGGAAGCACGCTCAGGAGTGGCTATGAGCATGCCGGCCTTGAAAAGAACAACGGCGGCAGCCTGACCATTGCGGACGAGGACAAGAACGGCAAGCTGACCGCCTGGGGCGGCCAACAAGGTGCGGGCATCGGCGGCGGAAGCGGAAAGGACGGCAGCAACATCTTCATCACCGGCGGCGGGGTCAACGCCATCGGCGGCCTCGCCGCCGCAGGCATCGGCGGCGGCCTCGGCGGCAACGGCAGCAACATCACCATTTCCGGCGGCAAGGTCGGGGCCACCAACGGCCTCAACGGCGCAGGCATCGGCGGCGGACAGCACGGCAGCGGCAGCCACATCACTATCTCCGGCGGCGAGGTCAACGCCATCGGCGGCAAGAGCGGTGCGGGCATCGGCGGCGGCCACACAGGAGATGGCAGCGACATCATCATCTCCGGCGGCGAGGTCAGTGCCAGCGGCGGCGAGAACGGTGCGGGCATCGGCGGCGGAGTAGATGGCAAGGGAGAAGGCATCACCGTTTCCGGCAATGCACAGTTGAAGGTGCGGGGCGGCAGTGTCCACGGAGATTACGGAACGGGCGCAGGCATCGGCGGCGGCGGCAGCTATGGCACCGACGGCGCAGAGGTGGAGCCGGATATTTGCGCGCTGAACCCCGGCGGAAAAATCGAATATTACGCGCCCGGCAGTGTCATGACGGGAACTCCCAGCAAAACGGTCACAAACCCAACCGGAGACTTTGTATGGGACAGCGGCACGGTGACGACGCCCGCCACCTGCACGGGAAAGGGGGTCAGGACTTACACCTGCACCAGCTCCTCCCATACAAAAACCGAGGATATCCCCGCCCTGAACCACAGCTTTGCAGGGCAGGAGTATGTTTCCGACAACAACGCCACCTGCGAACAGGACGGCACCAAGACGGCAAAGTGCGTGCGCTACGGCACGGGCGGCTGCACGGAAACGGACACGGTAACGGACACGGGCAGCAAGCTCGGGCATCTATTTGAGGACTATGTTTCCAACAACGATGCCACCTGCGAGCAGGACGGCACGAAGACGGCAAAGTGCGTGCGCTACGGCACGGGGGACTGCATGGAAACGGACACGGTAACGGACACGGACAGCAAGCTCGGGCATCTCTTTGAGGACTATGTTTCCAACAACGATGCGACCTATGCGCACGACGGCACCAAGACGGCAAAGTGCGTGCGGTATGACCAGTGCGGGGAGACCCACACCATGCCGGATGAGGGAAGCCGGTTAATAGCTCCTCCCCTCTACCGCGTGACCGATAAGGACGGCAGGGACATTGCCTACACGGCCGAGCAAAAGGGCGGCGTGCTGACCGTCACCGTTGACGAGGACCTCGCCATTCTCACGGGCAGACTCAGCGGCATCCGCACTCTCAAGGCGCAGGGCGTGGAGAAGATCGTCTTTGTCACCAAGGGCGCAACGTCAGCGTTCCTGCTCTCCGATTTGCTGGACAAGGGCGAGGGCGGCGAAGCCTACCGGCTCACCCACAACGGCAAGGCCGTCACGTTCACGCTCGGCGAAAGCATGGCGGATGTGAGCGCCATTCTCATCAAGCCGTAAGCGAAATCTCAGAATCCATGCAGGCGGGCAGGCACAAGCTGTGCTTGCCCGCCTTGTCTGCCGAAAAGCAAAACGGGCGGCGGCTGTCAATGGCGCGAAGCGTTCATCTTGACCATTGATTGCCG
>ENA-OUQH01002997-OUQH01002997.1-human-gut-metagenome-genome-assembly--contig:-NODE-2997-length-9957-cov-5.099576_pt1 | contig 9957 bp, 3 predicted proteins | sample MGYA00237948_ERZ548828 | MGnify/ENA primary metagenome ERZ548828 (study PRJEB26490, sample SAMN05194711) | human gut metagenome | biome: terrestrial biome; feature: human-associated habitat; material...
CCTATCTCCCCTTCCACTTTCACGTCAAGTACCTTTTCAACATCGCCGTCAAAGTCAGCTATCAGTTGAAAATGCTTGTTTTCATTTATATCACCCATTTTGTCTGTATTCATTAATATATGTGGGCTTTCTTGCATGATTGCTTTACAAGTTAGCACACTTTTAGCACAAATCCACTTCGTTTAAGATGCAAAATTACTCATAATTTGCGAAAACAAAGGGGCTTTTTGTACTTTTGCAAACGTATTAACGTGTAAACACCAAATAATGGGCTGCCAATTAAACAAGACATTCCGTTTCAAACAATTCTGTATTGAAAGCGGCGGACAATCAATGAGTGTAGGAACCGACGGAGTTTTACTCGGGGCATGGGCAGAAGCTCCTCAAGCCACAACCATCCTCGACATTGGTACAGGAAGCGGAGTGATAGCCTTGATGCTTGCACAAAGATTTCCACACGCCGCAATCACAGGCATAGACATAAACGAGCTTGCTATCGAGATAGCTCGTAAGAACGCAAATTCAAGCCCGTTCAAACAAAACACGGAATTCATAAACATAGACGCGCGTTCGTTTGTAGCCAACAAAAAATTTGATCTGATTGTCAGCAATCCGCCATTCTTCCCTACGGGAAGTCTCGAAAGCGGAACGGCAAGAGCAAAGGCAAGGAGCTTTGAGACACTAACGCTGCAACAACTGATAAAATGCGCAAGCAATAATATTTCAAAGCAGGGCACATTCGCAGTAATCATTCCTTACGATCTTGCGGAGAATTTTGAATTTCTTGCATGGGAAAAAGACTTCTTTCCTGTGCGTTGCACAGATGTAGTTACCGTATCAAACAAACCACCCAAGCGAAAACTGATGCAATTCGCCCCAAGTTCCAAAGCCATAAAAGAACAAACAAACAACACGCTGACGCTTACAACTTCCGATGGCGCAAAAACAGACGAATACATCTCTCTGACAAAAGATTTTTACCTTGACAAATAATTAGGAAATTAGATATGTAAAAAGACATAAGGCACATTGCAAAAAACACAAGGCACATATTTTAAAACAAGTGCCTTATATTTTAAAATATATGCCTTGTTTTTTCGTCTGTTTTACTCCTTTGAAAAACAATCCTTTATCTAACAGATTTTCTTTCTACATACATATATCTCATTCCAAGTTCCATGAAATGTGTAGTCTTTTTCATACTCAGCCACCATTCTTTGCGCCTCTGCCTCTGCGGCGGATACGTCGGCTTCCCCCGTCAGGGTCGTCAAACCCGCGTAGTCGCGCTCCGCATCGATAAAGTCGGCGGCGGTCTTTGCCGTTCCGGGATTCTGCTTTTTATATTCGGCAAGTTTTTTCTCCGCAGCCTGCTGCCTCATATACGCATTACGCTCCAAACCGTGCTTGGCGAACATATAATCTATAAGTTCTGCGCGGTCTTCTGCCGTCGGAGCGAGACGGTTTACTTCTTCCATCATCGGGCGTATGAGCAGATGAGCAAAAGCCGCCGATTCTGCCTGATTGACACTCGACAGACGGTTTTCGCCGAGATAGGCATTCTCGAAACCGTCATAGTCCTCTATATGCTTCCCCTTGCCTGCCGTGGCTTCCTCTATCGCATCCATGGCTACTTTCAGCGAAAGCATACTGTCCTGAATGGCTTCGCGGGATTGGAACATACCTGTACTCACCCGGCGTTCGTAAGTCTCACGGGCTTGCGCTTTTTCGTAGTCTTTTGCAGCTCCGTCGCGGAAAAGTGCATCATTTTCACTTTCGGATTTGGGATTTACAAAATCTTTGACTACCTTTGTCGCAGTATCAAGGACTTGCTTGTCTATTTCCTGCTGAACCGGTTGTGACGCTGAGGAGAGATAAGCGAGTCCTTTTTCTTTATCTACCCACTTCAATGCCTTGTTATTTGCAATCGGTTCTACAATATTTTTGAACTCTCTGCCGTGAAACGAACGCACATCATTCACTTCGAGATATTCCGCGCCCTGCTGTATCTGTCTCTTCAATTCTATAGCCACACACACATTTTTGCCATTACGGTCTCTCATGTCTGTAAGCACACCAATTGTGTCCTCGCTACGTTGGAACACGAATATAGGCGAAGATAAGTGTTGTGGCATATTCATTATGGCAGATACATCTACTTCATGCTTCTTCTCTGAACCTTTCTTTATTACACGCTGACGCATAACAATAGGCAAGTTTGGGAGGAAAGTACGCATTACTCCTTGTGGTCTGCCAAGATGTAGCATCTCATTCTTATCCATTTCGCCATTCTGATAGCGGGTAAGTTCGTTATTAAATCTCTCGTTCACCTCTTCGGCGTTCTCTTCGGGTGCTGTTTTCTTTGCGTCGGGCGCAAATTCTCCAACCTTGAGCTCGCTCTGCTTCGCCAAGTCGTCGGCGGCACTGAACACCGTATCTTTACCTCCCGACTTCAGGTTCTCGTAGCTTCTCCACAGAACATAACGCAGCTCATTATCCGACAAGTCTTCACCCTTAAAGCCTTTCAAACCTATCTTTTCGAGCATCTTCAGGAAGAAGTCCTTTATCCTCTGCCACCAGCCCGACTTCTTGGCGTTCTCGAAGTCCGTCCTTTCAGCCAGACTTGCCATGTACTCCTCCGTGGCGGTACGCTTGTCGCCGCCATACCGGCGCGAGTGTTTGTCTATGATACGGCGGATTTCCGCATTAGCCGAGTTATACACATTGTCGAGGAATGTTTCGAAGTTTTCTCCGAACAGTTTGCGCAGTCCGTAATGCGCCACCGCTTCGTGCAGAAGCGTTACAACGGCATCTCTCTTATCGGCACAATTGCCAATGTTTATCGTAATGCGCCCTGTGCTTCTCTCGAACATACCTTTGGCTCTCTCGCGTCTACCCGCACCACGCCCTGCGGGTTTGTCGACAATGCCCACGTTGTTCAGGTGCAGCTTGCCAGCCATGTCTTCCACTGCGCTTCGCATCTCCTGTTTGCGTGCCTCTTCGGCGTGTTTGCGTGCCTCTTCCTCGGCGCGTACTTCATTTTCGGACTTTACGCCCAAAGCTTGCGACAGCAGCGGATAACGCTTCGCCGCTTCATCACTCACAACGCCCTTGTCAAACGATTCTTTGACCTCTCCGGCATCGTTCTTCAGCCTGTCGATTTCCGCCATGAGGGCTTTCATGTCTTCAATGTTGTAACCTGATGTTCCCAAATCCACGCTTATGGACAGGTTTTCTTCACCCTGTTTATCCTTGTAGTACGTAAGTTCCACGGGCTTCTGCGCCTCTCCGAAGTATTCGGGCTTCGTATGGTCGCTGCTCCTCACTTCCCATTGCACGCCGCCTTTCTCGAAACTCATATAGCGGCTTCCTGTGCGTGCTTCGTGCATATCGGGCTTTATGCCTTCTGCCTGCAGGTGTCTTGCCAATGCGTTGTAAGTAGCGGTCGGCTTCCTTACAAACTCTATCTTTCTTCCGTCGCGTAGTTCTTTGCCGCCGCCAACCCTGTATAATCCGTCATTTGGCTTTTTTTCGTCCTTTACTTGCAAAATTGATAACAATCTGCTATCTTTGCCGACAGAGCGGGGTAAATCGCTATCCATACCAGCTTTTTGTATTGTTGGAATTATGGAAAGCAGTTTGCCCTTTTCTATTTTGGTAAGTTTGTGGTCGTAGTATCTTTCGCCATTATTTTGTTCTGCAATGACGGCTTTAACGGTATAGTCTACATCGGCTATTTTCAACCCGCACACATAATACCTAAAAGCTCGAACTCCCGGATAATTTTTCCTGTCTTCGTTCGGAAGCTCATCTATAAATATGGCTTTCTCTATAATTTGCGGTATGGCGGCAATTGATTGCAGATGTTCTTTATCTTTGTAGTCATGCTGTAATATCTCACGTAATCCTCCGCGCCTGTTTCCACCGGTCAGCTCTATCTGCTCGCCTGTATCCTCGTTCGTATACACGCCCCTTAGTTTTTTACCATATTCCAAGGCGTTTCGCTTATACTGCTTTAGGTCATCGGACGGGGTGATTTCATCCCCAGTTATTTCTACGGGCTTGCTCTCCCGTAACTTCTCTATCCGCTCCGACTTGCTCTCATCCATGCGGCTGTTGAAATGCTTTCTCGGGTCTACGCCGTCGAGCAAGTCTTTCATCACGCGGTCGGCAACTTCTTCGGCACTCTTGTAGTGAATATGGAGGAAGTCGGCAACGCTCTTCCAGAACTTCCGCAAAGCCTGCTTAACCCTCTCTAACGCACTTATGGCTTCCGCTTTCTCGAACACACCGCTTTTGTCCCCGGCAATCTTGCGCTGCTCTTCGCGCAAACGTTCCGCGCCGCGTCTGCCCGAATATGTGGCAAGTACCTCGTCGGCTATATCGTCGTCGGTATTTAATTCGGGATAACGCTTTTTCACCTCATCCCAAACCGAAGTGCCTTTCATAAGCTCCACGATGTTCCGCCACTCCTTCGGGTTCTGCCCGCGCAAGGCTGCAGTCCACAAATGGGCGTATTCGTGTATCGGGGTCTCCGTATTGGCAATCTTCGGGTCTATGTATATCTTGCCGCCAACGGTAAAGCCGTATGCCTCACCTTTTGCTGTACGGAAGAATCGTACCCGGTCGGTTATCTTGGCATCCTTCTCGTTGAAGATGACGTAGTTCGTATCGCCCTCTTTCGCGGCACCAAAGTTTCGCCCAGCCTTGTACTTGATGCCGACAAAGCCGAGGGAATACAGAAATTCGCTTGCGGCCTTATCGTCATTGAATGTTGCGTCATCATTAGGCATCCTAATTGACAAAGCCCTGTACAAATCATTACCGTCCAAGAACTTATACCTCTTGTCGAGTTCTGGGTTTATCGGTCTTTTACCTTGTTTTTCTAATTGTCTATTTACTTTGCTCAGCACTCTAGCACCAACCCTGGAATCCCAATCCAAGTAGTTCTTCCCGTTGTCTTCAGGAATCTCAACAGCGTAAAGATTATGGTACGGCTCTGCCAACTTCATCATTTTGTGGTAGTAGTCAATCTTTTCTTGCTCAGTGACTTTACCGTTTATTGCCATCCGCTTAGTATCCTGCAGAAACGACTCAAGAGTTGGGTATTTCTTCTTGAATCTTGTGCCGTTTGAGTGCTGAAAAAGAATGCTTCTTTTTGATGGGTCATTATCTATCCTTGTAGCATAGTAGAAGCCAATATCCTTAGAATTGGTAACATACGTTCCCCATCCAAAAGCCTGTGAGCCTTCTCCCTCACCCATGTGCGAATGGTCGAAGCGGTCAAAGTCGGCTCCCGAGCCGTGATATACGCGTTGCTCACGAATATTCGCGGAGCGTTTTTCGCTCGCTGCCAAAACTTTTTCGCCCGGATTATACGACATTCCGACATTTTCAAGTAACTTTGCCGCTGTGATAGAGTTGCTCGTATTGGGGGAAGGACTTTTTCGGTTTTCCCATGTTCCTGCGAGCAACTCTATTTTTGTTGCCTCATAGCTATGTGTAATATGTGGGAATGACAAATCTCTCGGGTCCTCTTTCAGGGTTATCTTCACACGATACAGTTTCCCGTCAAGGCTTACTGCCCCATAGCATCTGTGTACAAGCACATCTTTGTTTATCCCGTTTTCTGCGCTTCTCTTTCCGTCCTCGCCTTTGATGAAATCGGGATGTGTCTCCACGTCAATACTTGTTTTCAATAAACCCGGCAAAACTTTCAGCACTGCCATGTGCACGTCTTTGCTGTCGCTCTTGTCAACGGCACTTTGAGATAGGAATTTATCTATCGCCGCATTGCTTATGCGCACGTTTCCCTTACCTCCCGTTTCTTTGTCATTATAGGACTTTGAGACATTTTGTTTTGCCCATGTCTTTGCTTCCTTGTAATTATTGAAGCCGTGATTGGCATCTGCTGCCACAACATTTACCTCTTTCTCCGCAAGATTAGGCTCTACGCGTCCGTAAGGATACGCGGCATAGTCGTATGGCTCGCCAAATGACATTTGGCGTACTTTCCCGTTCGCTTCATCCAGCACACGCTGCCCCGCTTCTTCATCGGTAATAACTTCCATGCCGCTCTCACGAAGTCTGTCAATCACGGCATCACGAAGAACACGTTCCTCCTGAGACGTTTCACCGACAACTTCCCCTCTCTGATACGAAACGGTGTTTCCCGGATAAGCGTAGCCGTATTCTTCCATCGACTCGTCCTCCGCAGACACATGCCCCATAAGCATTGCCGTGCCTTTCTCCGATTTTGCAACAAGTATCATGCCGTCTTTCGTATACAGCAGTTCGCTTGTGCCCAATTGCTTCATCGCACGAAGCATCAGATTTAGTTTGTCTGCTCCAAACGACACTGTCGTGCCGTCGGGGAAGCGCAGGGAGATATAAGCGTGCTTGTCGGCTTTCAGAACTCCCGCAACGAACTTACGCAAGTCTTCTACGTCAATGTTTGAGGATTTGGTCTCCTTTGCCGGGGGAATGGCTTCTTGCCAATCGGGAAACTTACTCTCCGATACAGTTCCGTCCTTTCCTATGACTTTTCCTTTCAGCTTCGGGTCGAAGTCGTCTTTGCTCGCTACAAGTATTCTACCGTCCGTTGCAACGGCAAAACCGCTCTTGTCGTGGTAAACGCCCCCGAGCCTTTCTGCGTATGGGGAATCCTTTGGAGCAATATAGTCGGTCATCTTGAATGTGCCGCTCACACGCTTCACGGGCTCGACATACTGATTCTCCAACATCCAATCATGCAGGCTGACATCACCACGGTTTTGCGCCCTCCACTGCCATTCGTACTCTAACAGAAAAGACGGCTTCGCCTTACTGCGCGCCTTGGACAGTTCTTTGTTCGTCAACTTCGATGCAAGTCGTCGCGCAGCCTTTTCCTTGCCCTTATCCAAAGCCTCCAATACGGCGTCAATCTTGGCATCGTCTACTCCGTTTTCCTCTTCGGATTTCGACTTAACCTCTTCGGATTTCGACTTAGCCGTGGCTTCTTCCTTAGCTTTCAGCCGGTCGATTTCGGACTGCACGATTTTCTTATCCGCTCCGGGATAATCCTTGATTTCTTCGAGGTGCTTAATCTGCACTTCGATATCCTTTCCGCTGTTCTCGACTTTATGCCCCTTAAAAGTCTCGCTGTCATCAGCGGGCTTTACGCTCTTGTACTCGCTGAACGGCTTGGTCTTTCTGTGGCTGCTCGCTATCCATTTCTCGAAGTCGGCAAGACTCACAGCAGACACGTCAATCCTACGCCCATTCTCCCAACCTTTTTTATAGTTGGCAAGATAATTGTTTTTCGCGTCGCTTGCATCGTTGAAGCCGAGCATTACTTTATGCTCGTCAAACGTACCGTCGGGGTTGTACTGGTCCACGACAAACACCTGTGCGCCGTTCCAACCGTCCATGTCGTTTGACAGGAACACGTCGATATGGTCGCCGTCCACGCCCTCCGTGCCACGGAAATAGCCGTAGGTGTTGCGCATCTTGCTTTCCCATTGTTTGCCGTTGGCATCTGTACCGCGACGTATGCTGCCCTCGGGCTGTTCAATGGTGATGTCGAACGCCCCAACCTGCACATGACCTTTCTTGTAGTTACCCGCCTCTTTCTGCGCCTCGGTGGGTTCTGTGTTTACATCGGCGGAAGCTTCTTTTACCTTTGCCGATATAGATTTTTCCGCTTTTTCTTGCTTCGTTTCCGGGGATTCGCTAACTTTGCCGGCAAGAGAAGTTCCCTGCGACACTTCTCGGGAAGTTGCCACAGAAACATCGGCAGGGCGTTGTTCGGTCTGTGCGCCACCGTCAAAACGGTATAGCAACTTTCCTTTTTTCAAAGCTTCCTTAATACGTTTAGGACGGTCGTAATGACTGCTTACACTTACTTCTAATCCGTCTTTTTTTACTGTAACAGACTTAAAGTAATAAATTTTGCGACCCTTGCTGTCTGTAAAGGTCTTTACAAAAAGCAAAGAAGAACCTCTTTCGGAATTACCGTCGGCAGCAAAAGAAGGGACTTCTATAATAAGTTGGGGAGTTTCAAGCGTAGGTCTTATCATACCAAATTGATTGCTGCGCCCTTTCTCAAACAATTTTGCAATCTGGTTTTCTCCCATTTTTACCTCCCCTATGGGCGTGGATACAATCCCTTTTTCGCCAAATTCTTTTACCCAATTAGCGGGGTTCAACTCTATTAGCGGAATTTCAGCGGCTTCCGCCTCCATGCGTTCCATAAGGGCAGAAGATTCTTCCCCGTCTAATCCGACAGGGTATCTTTCCGTACTTTCGTCTGTCTTTTCTTCCTCTTCAGCTTTTGCCCTTGCCTTAGCTTCTTCCTCTTCGGCTTTTGCTTTCGCTTCTGCCTCTGCCTTTCGGCTGTTCTCCACTTCTGCAATGGCTTTCCACTGCTCCAACTCCTGCCTTGCCGCCTCAATGGCTGCTTTATGCTCTTTGGCGGCGGCTATCTTCTCCGCCACCGTTGCCCCGGGCTTGGGATTAGAGGATTCGAGCTTCTTCAAAGCCGCCTCCTTGTCTCTCACCATGCTGTCAACGACAGAACGCGCCATGTCCTCGTCGCCCTCTGTCTGTTTCACTATGGCATCCCACGCCGTCGGAGCATCCGTCTGTGTGTATTGCGGATTACCCTCTTCGTCTTTCGGTATGCGCTCCAATGCGGATTCACCGCTTTCTTCCTGACCTGCTGCCGGCGGTTCCGTTTCTTCAGCCATGGCTTCTTCCGCGTTGGTGGGACTTTCCGGCGTTTCCTCTTTATAAAGCATGCCGTTTATCTCGTCGGGGGTAAGCATCTTAACCCTGCGCCCACCGACAGGCTCGGAGAACTCCACCATAACACGCCCGTCTTCGTCCGCACCCGAAATCACATGTTTTCTACTACTTTCCTTTACAATCTTACACGCATCTGCAAGCACAATTCTGAATTCTTCCATATTATATAACCGATGCCTGCATGAAAATTAGTAACTTTGTACAAATGTTTTTCTACCTAATAACAACTTGATTGTAAATCATTCAAAATGACTATTACTGATACTTCACAATATCACAGTAAAGACATAATGGAGTTTGTGACAGTGGGATTTGAATTTTGCAAGCGCATTGAAAACGTCAATTCCACAAAGCGCAAAGATTTTATAGACTCCATGCTAAAAATTCTACCTCTCTTATATGTAAAATCTCAAATTGTCCTGAATTTTCAAACTGACGAGGATTTCTACCTCGAACACATCGTAACAGAGGCAGACTATAATGCTATACAAAACAGCATTGCAGACACAATGAGCACATACGATGATTTTCTTGATGTTTTTCAAGAAGACATGAAATATAGCGACGAGCCCATACACTGTACCGTTTCAGAATGTCTTGCCGATATTTATCAGGAATTGGCGGATTTCTTGTATGTGTTCAAACAAGACAATGAAGAATCCACCTATGCTGCTCTTTGCGAAATATCTGACAGTTTCGCTGAAAGATGGGGACAAATTCTTGTCAATGTAATGCGTCCGTTACACGAAACAAAATACAATGTACACTCGGATATTTACCAAGAAGTAAATGACTAATCTATACCCAACCATATCAAAAGAAGAAATAAACGAAATGCCCCTTGTGGCATTCGAAGGAAAAATCGTTGTTGTCTCAACTTTGTCCGAAGCAGAAAAAGCCTGTGAGTTTCTTTGCAAACAAAATATTGTAGGAATAGACACAGAAACCAAACCTTCGTTTCACAAGGGAGTGTCACACAAAGTTGCGCTGTTGCAAGTTTCAACGGAAGATATATGTTTCCTTTTTCGTTTGAACATTATCGGTTTGTGCGCCCCCGTAAAGAAATTTCTTTCAAACAGAAAGACATTAAAAGTTGGTTTGTCCTTGCACGATGACATTCTTTCACTGCATCGCAGAGGAGACTTTCGGGTTGGAAAATTTCTAGATATACAAACA
>ENA-OUQH01002998-OUQH01002998.1-human-gut-metagenome-genome-assembly--contig:-NODE-2998-length-9957-cov-2.805999_pt1 | contig 9957 bp, 6 predicted proteins | sample MGYA00237948_ERZ548828 | MGnify/ENA primary metagenome ERZ548828 (study PRJEB26490, sample SAMN05194711) | human gut metagenome | biome: terrestrial biome; feature: human-associated habitat; material...
GAGCAGAAGCAGCCGAAAACCGCAATCGTCATCGGCGGCGGCTTCATCGGCCTTGAGGTTGCCGAGAACCTGATGGAGCGCGGCTTGAAGGTCACCGTCCTTCATCGCGGCGCCCATGTCATGAAGGGTCTTGACGACGGCATCGCCGCCGTTCTACAGAACCGCATGCGCTACGTCGGCCTGCATATGCAGCTGGGCGTCGATGTCACCGGCTTCGTCGACAAGGGCGAGCAGCTTGAAGTTGAGATGCGAGACCAAAAGCCCCTTGCAGCCGATATGGTTGTCCTGGCCATTGGCGTTCGCCCCGAAAACGACCTGGCTGTTGCCTGCGGCTTGGAGACGGGCATCAAGGGCGCCATCGTCGTTGACAAGCAGATGCGCACCAACGATCCCGACATCTACGCTGTCGGTGATGCTGTTCAGATCACCAACAGCATCACCGGCAAGCCCGCCGTTGTGCCTCTGGCGGGCCCGGCTAACAAGCAAGGCCGCTTGGTTGCCGACGTCATCTGCGGCAAAGACCGCACGTACGCTGGCGCTCAGAACTCCTTCGTTCTGAAGATGGCCGATCTCACTGTTGCCGGCACCGGCCTGTCCTACAAGGCAGCCATCGCCGAAGGCTACGACGCCGACTTCGTCGTGCTCATGCCCGCCGCCCATGCCACCTACTACCCCGGCGGCCAGGCGCTCACCATGGAAGTCATCTACGATAAGAAAGACGGCCGCATCCTTGGCGGTCAGTGCGCCGGCTTCAGCGGCGTCGAGAAGCGCATCGACGTTTTGGCCACGGCCATCAAGGCCAAGATGACGGGCAACGATCTGACCGAGCTCGACCTTACCTACGCTCCGCCGTATTCTTCCGCTAAGGACCCGGTCAACTACGCAGGCTACATCATCCAGGACCTCATGGAGGGCACCTACACCCAGGTTCACTGGGATGCCCTTGACAAGCTGGGCGACGACGACATCATCCTTGATGTCCGCCCCACGCTCAACTACAACCAGGACCACCTGGACGACGCTATCCATATCGAGCTCGACGAGCTGCGCGATCGCGCCTCCGAGCTGCCGAAGGACAAGAACATCTACGTCCACTGCGTTACCGGCCTGCGCAGCTACATTGCCTGCCGCATGCTCGGCCAGATGGGTTACAAGTGCTACAACCTTGCCGGCGGCTTCAACTATTACGACGCGTACGCCATGGATCGCGACATCGCGCTTGAGAACATGGGCCCCTGCGGTATCCAGATCCCGACCTTGGCTTAACGCCTCGCGCGATTTCGGACCTTCGGGTCTAGCGCTTTTGCAAACAGAAGGAGGGTTCGGACCAAGTCCGAACCCTCCTTCTTCAGTTTAGAGTGCGAAATGCGACGAACGCCACACCAACTATGCCATTTCGGCCTTGTAACCAGCGGCGACGATGGCATCGACCAGCGCCTGATCGTCCACATCGCCGTCAAGGGTAACGACGGCGTTCTTGTTCTCAAGGCTGACCTGCGCATCGGCAACGCCAGCAACGCCCTTCAGCGCCTCGGTTGCATGGGCGACGCAATGGGGGCACATCATTCCTTCGATGTTCACGGTCTTCTGCATAAGGGTTTCCTTTCCATTCTGATCGGAGAGCCCCTGCGGCTCATCCGAAAGTTCACTTTGATTGTCAGTCGGTTCATCGGAGGGACGCTCGTCCACAATCACGACCGGCGCACCCAAGCTTCCCGTGAAGTCAGCGGGCGGGGTTTTGTCGCCAACGTACTTCACGCTTGAAACGGCCGAGCCGGGAACTTCCCAGCTAGGCTTCCACGTGCGCAAACGCAACGCGTTGGACACCACTGTGACCGACGAGAATGCCATAGCCGCGGCCGCGATCATCGGGTTCAGTGTGATGCCGGGAACTACGCCAGCCGCCAGGGGAATGCACACGGCGTTGTAGATAAGCGCCCAGAACAGGTTCTGCTTCACGTTGCGCATGACCGCTTGAGAAAGCTGCAGCGCCGCGGGCACGTCAAGAAGGTCCGAACGCATAAGCACCATATCAGCCGACTCCATAGCGATGTCGGTTCCGGCGCCAATGGCGATACCCACATCGGCCGTCGCCAACGCCGGGGCGTCGTTGATGCCGTCGCCCACCATGGCGGTTGCCTCAAACGAGCATTCCCTTGCAACCACTTCGGCCTTCTGAGCAGGAAGAACTTCGGCAATGACGCGATCAACCCCCACCTCACGCTGCACAGCGTGGGCGGTGCGCTCGTGGTCGCCCGTCAGCATGAGCGTGGCGACGCCCATCTTGCGAAGCTCGTCGATGGCGCGTTTACTGCTGGGCTTGACCGAATCGGCCAAGAAGATGACGCCCATCACCTTGCCATCACATGCGAAGAACAAAGGCGTTCGACCTTGATCGGCAGCGGCAGCTGCATCAGCAGCGAAAGATCCAAGATCGACGCCGTTCCTTGCCATCATGCGCTCATTGCCCGCAAGGCAAGAAACACCCTCGATCTGGCCCTTCACGCCCTGACCGGGAACTTGCTGGAAGTCTTCGACCGGGCGAAGAGGCAAATCCTTATCGGCCGCATGAAGGCAGATGGCCTGCGCAAGCGGATGCTCGGACATGGTTTCAAGCGATGCGGCAACCGACAGGAGGTCATCGGGCACCACGCCTTCGACGCAGCGGATGTCCACCACCGCAGGGGCGCCGCGCGTGATGGTTCCCGTCTTGTCCAGAACAACGGTTTTGATCTGCGATGCTCGCTGCAGCGACTCGGCGTCTTTCACCAGCACGCCCTTGCGTGCGCCGCGCCCCGTTCCCACCATGATGGCGGTGGGGGTTGCCAGGCCCAATGCGCACGGGCACGAAATGACCAGCACCGAAACGGCGTGGGTCAGCGCAACCTCAAGGCCACTGCCCAACGCGAAGAACCACACCACGAACGTGACCAAAGCGACCACGATAACCGCAGGCACGAACACACCAGAGATCCTGTCGGCAAGCTCTTCGATGGGTGCCTTCGACGAGGTCGCGTCGTCGACCATGCGCACGATGCCCGCAAGCGCAGTATCCTCGCCCACGCGCTCGGCGCGCATCTTGAAGTAACCCGACTTGCTGACCGTTGCGCCGATCACGGCATCGCCGGCGCTTTTCTCGACAGGGATGGGCTCGCCCGTAACCGCCGACTCGTCAACGCTCGCCACGCCTTCGACAACCGTTCCGTCAACCGGCACGCTCATGCCCGACTTCACGATAAGGACGTCGCCCACCTGCACATCCTCGACAGGCACCTCGACTTCGCCATCCGGCGTTTCACGCAAAGCGGTTTTGGGAGCCAAATCCATCAGCGCCGTGATGGCGTTGGTGGTCTTGCCCTTCGCACGCGCTTCGAAGAACTTTCCCAGCGTGATCAGGGTCAAGATCATGCCTGCGCCCTCGAAATACAGGTCCATCGCCGCCATATGGGCGCTGTCCATATCACCCACGCCCAAAGCGAACCCCATGCGATACATCGCGTAGATGCCGTAGACAATGGAGGCCGTCGCACCAAGAGCAACCAGTGAATCCATGTTCGGCGACCCATGGAACAGGCTTTTGAAACCACCGCGGAAGAACTTGAAGTTCACGTACACAATGGGAAGCAGCAACAAGAACTCGGTCAGAGCAAACGGCAGGACGTTATGGCCCGACAGGAACGCGGGAAGCGGCCAGCCGAACATGTGGCCCATCGAGATATAGAACAGCGGGATGCAGAACACGAACGAGAAAATGACGCGAAACCGCATATGGGCAAGCTCCGCTTCGGCCCGCTCGGCTGGAGTCGGGCCCACAGGTGCGGCTCTCTTGCCCGAAGAAGCCGCCACGCGAGGAATAGCCCCATAGCCCGCCTTCTCGACTGCGGCGGAAACCGCCGCCACCGTTGCCGGGTTTCCGTCGAACTCGATATCCATGCTGTTCTTCAGCAAATTGACAGCAACCTTGCTCACACCTTCCACCTGCCGCGTCGCCTTATCGACGCGCGCCTCGCATGCCGCGCACGACATGCCCGTGATGTCGAATGCCTGCTTCATGTCGTTCCCCTTTGAGAAGCGCCGGCAACGTGGCAACCGCGTGGCAATCACACGGCAACCGCGCACCGGTTATCAGCTGAATTTCCTGATGAGGCCCATGACCTCTTCGATGACCTCGGTATCGCCTTTTTGGATTTTCTCGACGACGCATGTTTCCAGGTGGTTGGACAGCACCATCTCAGACACGCGATGCACGGCAGCCTCCGCCGCCGCAAGCTGAGTCAGGACGTCGCCGCAATAGCGGTTCTCCTCGACCATGCGCTTCACGCCGTTTAGCTGGCCAATGGCGCGGTTAAGACGTTTCTGCAGGTCGTCCTGCAGCTCGGCACTGCGTGCCGTGTCTTTGTAGCGAGGTGCGCCGCAGCAGCAACCTTCCATCTGATCAACCATGATGACCTGCCGTTTCGCCGTGGGAAGCCGTCGTCCCATTTGCTCTTTCAATACCCCCATGGGGTGTTTTCGGGTTGAGTATAGTACCCCATAGGGGTATGTCAACAACAAAGTGCACAAACTCACAAAGACGATCGAGCGAGGATTGCGTAAGGTGCCGCACCTTCTAGCGAAAATGCATACATTCGAGTCGATTTCTCTCGAAATCAGCTCTTGGCTCCTTTTGCGTCGCGGAGTTATGATACTCCCAAAAGTGAAATTTGATTTGAGTTTTAGGAGTGATTCTTGAAGGGCAACAGACTGAAAAGTCGCGACAAATATCTCAAGGAAGCGATGCTCTTTCGCGACACCGACCTCATCAAGGTAATCACGGGCGTGCGCAGATGCGGCAAGTCGAGCCTTCTCGACCTCATCAGGATGGCCATTGAGTCCGAAGGGGTCGCCGGGCGCGGCTTCGTGGACGTCAACCTGGAAAGCAAGGGCACGGGCATTAAGACCGAGAACGAGCTCTACAACTACGTTCGCGGGCGTCTGTCGGACAAGGACCGCACCTACGTCTTCATAGATGAGCCCCAAAGAATCGAAGGCTGGCAGGATGCAGTCAACGCAATGAGGGTCGACTTTGACTGCGACATCTACCTCACGGGCTCGAACGCATACCTTCTCTCGAGCGAGCTGTCCACCTATCTGTCCGGGCGCTACGTAGAGGTAAAGATGCTGCCCCTGTCCTTCTCCGAGTTCGCCAACTTCTGCGGAGTCGAGTTCGCATCGGGAAGATCGGCAGCTCTCGCTCCCGATGGGGAGCCCGTTCTCTTTGATGAAATGCTGACTCGCTACCTTGAGTACGGGGGTATGCCCGCCATCGCATCCTTGACGACGACCCAAGCGCAGCATTCGGCGTATATGTCCGGCATCTACGAGGCCATAGCTGTACGCGACATCGTCAACCGCGAGCGCGGGAAGAGCAAAAGCACGGTGACCGATCCCTCCCTGCTGCGCCATGTGGCCGAATTTCTGGCAGACAACATCGGCAACGAGTTCTCGCCGAACGGAATCGCCGGCGCCTTAACTTCTACGGGGTCGAAGACCACGAACAAGACCGTTTCCTCGTACGTGGGCGCGCTCGAGGAGGCTTTCCTGTTCTACCGCGCCACGCGTTACGACCTGCACGGCAAGGCGCTCCTCAAGACGAACCCGAAGGAGTACATCGTCGACACCGGCTTCAGAACCTGGATGGCCGGCTACAGGGTCACAGATACTGGTCGCCTGTTCGAGAACGCCGTGTTTCTCCAGCTGCTCTACGAAGGATGGAGCGTGCATGTGGGCAAGCTCTATGGCAAGGAAGTCGACTTCGTCGCAACGAAGGACGGGCGCGTGCTCTACGTGCAGGCGACTGACGAGATGTTCGCAAGCGAGACCAGGGAGGCGAGAGATCGCCCCTCTGAAGTCGATGCGAGACAACCACGAGAAGATCGTGGTCGTGAGGCAGGGTTCCTGCGGCACGGACATCGGCGGCATCCGCATCGTGAGCGCGAGGGACTTTTTCCTCTAGGGAATGCCATCCATCGCGAAACCAACCGACAAAGCCTCTTACACGCTGACAAGCGCAGGAACGCCCCGGATCTCGGCGCGACTCATCAGCCGCTTGCCCACAGGAACGCCCGCCGCCTGCTGAACGGCGTCGGTCACGACCGTGCGGTAATTGAACACGTACCAGTTCTCGGAGACGTACGCACCCTCCATAGCCAGTAAGGCATCGGCCACTTCGGCGGCGTTGAAGCGCCAGTCCATATCCTGCCTCAGCACGCGCAGCAGGAAGAACGCGACATAGCACACCAAGAAGTGCGCCTTAAGATGCGCGCGGGCATCAAGCGGATACGGCGTCTGAATGAAGTCGGCCGAGATCACTTGGAACGGCTCGTGAACGCGCCACAGCTCTCGATACACGTTGAAAATCGCGGCGTCGGATCGGTCGACCTCGCTCGAAACGATGCAAAACGCCTGAGCTCCCGTTGCGGACGAACTGCGCAGAGCGATTTCCTTCAGGTCGTGCACCCCGCCGCGCGAATCCGTCGAATGACGCGCGATTCGATGCGACTTGATGCCGTACGCGCCATTGCGCGTGCGGTCGTACCCTTCTGGATCGTTGATCCACTCGATAGTCTCGCGCGCAAGCGATTCCGCAGGCTGCAGCAAAACGAAGCCGTCCCCGTTCGCCGTAAGCGCATCCATGACCGCAACAGCCTCGGGAAGCTGCGCGGCAACCAACATCGCATGCCTGGCGCCCACCTCGTCCTTCAGCGATAACACCAGATCAACCACTTGATCAGCATCCATATCGTACGGAACCATGCGATACGCGTACGGAATGCCGCCGCCATCAATCGCCAAGCACAAACGCGCCCGGCCCTGAAGACCCATCTCGTCGGGACCGCCCGAAGCGTCGTCGTCGGGCCAGTTGAACACATAATTGCTGAAAACGATGCGCACGTTGTCAAGAAGACGCGGCCCGCGAACCTGATCGTAACGGGCATTCAGCGAGCGGACCAGCGACGGCCCCGCCTCGGCCAGATCCTCGAACGAGGCGAACACCTGCGAGTACGAGAAATCGCAAGCGCGCGTGAACTTGTTTCGGCTGTTCCAGGTTTCGTGCACGGGGACGGCGTGGAGCATACGGGCGGAAACCAGCAACTCAAGCACGCGCCCCGCATGCGGGTGAAGTGCCAACGACTTGCCTACCCCAAACAGGTCGAGGTAACCCAACGCGATGGCGCTGCCCAACTGGATAGAGCCCGGTCCGTCAGGCTCGATGCGCTCATCGCGATCGATGGTCAGAAGAACGCTTCCTCCTTGCGCCTCACGCTCACGGTTCATCTGGGCAACTTGTTGTGTGAAAAAATTAATGGGGTCGGGGTAAAACCGAACCAGCTCGTCAACGTATCCCAAAGACTCAATGGTCTTCGAACGAACCTTCCCGTCTTGCCGGTAACTCTGAACGACAGATAGATAAACGCGACCGTTTCGCTTCGTTTTCTTCAGGAACATGGCTTCCTCGAATCCTCAAGGCTGAACAAGCTGGATCAACAGCACGCGATCTTACGTCGGCAATCGGCGTCTCGACACGCTTTCTTCACGAACGACGGCGATTTGACAACGTAAACAACGCTGTTGCACTACAGTTCCCTACATTATTCTATATGGGGTTCTCATTCCGCCCCGTCCTTCTAGAATAAGCGAGCAATCGATAAGAAAGGCACATTCATGACCGTCACTATGCTCGCGGGTAAAATCCACCGCGCAACCGTCACCCAGGCCGACCTCGACTACGTCGGATCGATCACCATCGACGAGGACCTGCTGGACGCCGCGCACATCCTGGAATACCAGCGTGTTGAAATCGCGAACCTTGCCAACGGCGAGCGCTTCGCAACTTACACCATCGCAGGCGAACGCGGAAGCGGCATCATCTGCCTTAACGGCGCCGCCGCGCATTGCGCAACCCCGGGCGACAAGATCATCATCATGGCCTACGCGGAGCTCGAACCAGCCGAGGCCAAGGCTGCCAAGCCTGCTGTTGTCTTCGTCGACAACGACAACAAACCCATGCGCGTCACCGACTACGAGAAGCACGGCCTACTGGCTGACATGATCTAAGCCGGCCGCGCCGAAAGCCAAATCGCCGCAGCGCAACATTGCAAGCAAGCACACGAACCAACTAGCACGTCAGAACGAACCGAACCGAGGAGCCCCTCATGCAGATCGCACATACCGTCGAAGAAGCAAAGCAGATCACCCGCGCCTGGAAGCGCAACGGCGAGACCATCGGCCTGGTGCCCACCATGGGCTACCTGCACGAAGGTCACGCCAGCCTGATCAAGCGCGCTCGCAAGGAAAACGATCGCGTGGTTGTCTCGGTTTTCCTGAACCCCACGCAGTTCGCACCGAACGAGGATCTGGAAAGCTATCCGCGCGACTTCGACCGCGACTGCGCCCTGTGCGAGAAGATCGGCGCCGACCTGGTGTTCCATCCCGAGCCCGAGGAGATGTACCACGATCCGCACGCATTCGTGAACATCGATCTGCTTTCCTCGACCATGGACGGTGCGGCACGCCCCATCCACTTCCGCGGCGTTTGCACCGTTGTCAGCAAGCTGTTCAACATCATGCAACCCGACAACGCCTATTTCGGTCAGAAGGACGCCCAACAGCTGGCCATCGTGAAGAAGATGGCCGCCGACCTGAACTTCGACGTGAAGGTGAACGGCTGCCCCATCGTTCGCGAGGCTGACGGTTTGGCGAGGTCCAGCCGCAACACCTACCTGTCCGCCGAAGAGCGCGCTGCCGCCCCGATCCTGTTCAAGGCCATCCAAAAGGGACAGGAAATCATCGAGCCGGGCATGCGTGCAGCCGACTTGGAAGCAGCCATGAAAGACGTGCTTGCCAGCGAGCCTTTGGCCAACACCGAGTACGTCACCGCCGTCGACGCGCTGACTATGCAGCCGGTTGAAACCATCGATCGCGACGTCCTTGTTGCCATGGCAGTCCGCATCGGCACCACCCGCCTGATCGACAACTTCAGCTACCACCTGTAAGAAAGCAGGGACCACCATGCAGCTCCTCGCAAAAATCGGCAACACCTGCACGCGCTACGTGGCGCTGATCATCATCTTGCTTTCGGCATGGGCGTTCCTCATGCCGGGGCTGTTTGCTTGGGCCACGGGCTATACGGCCATCTTCCTGGGCGTCATCATGTTCGGCATGGGCCTTACCATCAGCGCAGCCGACTTCAAGGTTGTCTTCACGCATCCTAAGGAAGTCCTGCTGGGCGCCATCGCTCAGTACACCATCATGCCCCTTTCCGCATGGCTTCTGGTTACCGTGCTGCAGCTTCCCACCGACATCGCACTGGGCGTCATCCTAGTCGGCTGCTGCCCGGGAGGCACCGCATCGAACGTCATCACCTACATTGCCAAGGGCGACGTCGCGCTCTCGGTCGGCATGACCATTGCATCCACCCTGCTTGCGCCCATCATGACCCCCATGCTTGTCTGGTTCCTGGCTCACACCATGGTCAACGTCTCGTTCCAGGCCATGTTCATGAACGTCCTTCAGGTTGTCCTAGTTCCGGTTACGGCAGGTATCCTGGCCAACATGCTGGCAAAGAACGTCGTTCGCAAGGTCACCCCGGCGCTGCCCCTGATCAGCGTCAGCGCCATCGCCTTCATCGTCGCGGGAATCATGGCCGTGAACTCGCAGAAGGTCGTCGAAAGCGGTGTTCTGGTTCTGGCCGTCGTCATCCTTCACAACGCCATCGGCATGGGCGCCGGATACGGCATCGCCCGTCTGTTCAAGCTTGATTACGCGAAGACCACCGCGCTGACCATCGAAGTTGGCATGCAGAACTCGGGCCTGGCCGTCACCCTGGCTGCGGCAAGCTTCGCGGCCAATCCGCTGGCCACGCTACCCGGCGCCATTTTCAGCGTTTGGCATAACATCGCTGGATCCATTCTTGCC
>ENA-OUQH01003002-OUQH01003002.1-human-gut-metagenome-genome-assembly--contig:-NODE-3002-length-9943-cov-3.267900_pt1 | contig 9943 bp, 10 predicted proteins | sample MGYA00237948_ERZ548828 | MGnify/ENA primary metagenome ERZ548828 (study PRJEB26490, sample SAMN05194711) | human gut metagenome | biome: terrestrial biome; feature: human-associated habitat; material...
TGAGATGGGGGAGCCCCCTTTTTCAAGAAAACTAATTTTGTGACTATTTCACAATTGAAATGTAAACGTTTTCCCGTATGATAAATGTATAGAATTCTTCCGGAGGAATTTTAAATATGGAAAATATAGACATTAAATTTATCGCGAAAAAAAGCGAGTGTTCGATTGCTACGGTTTCTCGTGTGATCAATCGTTCCAAACCAGTCAGCGAGGAGTTACAGAAAAGAGTAATAGATACGATCAGAAAGTACAATTATAATCCCAGCGTTCACGCACAGTATCTGGCTGGTAAGAAGTCAAAACTGTTCGGCTTTATAATGACAAACTACATTAATCAGTATCAGCTTCTGTTGTTTCGGTATCTGAATGAGTTTGCATGTAAGATGGGATATGGCTGTATTATCCGTTATTGCAATTCAGGATTTGAGGAAAAACTGGAAGCATTAAGAGAACTGGAGATCAGAGGAATCGAAGTCTGCTTTAGCCTTTTTCTGCTTTCGCAGGAAGAGGAAGCGTACATAAAAGAACATTTCAGAATTAAAGTCTGCCATATGCAGTCACCGGAAATGCGATTGAACATCATAGAAAAAAACGAAAGTTCTGTTTATGAGGCTGTGTGCTATCTTGCTCGGCTTGGTCACAAACGAATTGGAGGCATTTTTTGTATTGACGAAATAGATGATAGTTTCCTCATGGCAAGGTAAAGAGGCTTTTTAAAAGCTATAAGTCAGATAAATCTCGATCAAGATGAATCTCTGATCGGCCAGCTTCATGGAGAATGTGAAAAAGACAGTGTGATTTCTGTGATAGAAAAGATATTTGTACCTCAAAAGCTGCCAACGGCATTGTTTTGTTACAGCGATGAAGTTGCGATAGAGGTAATGTCCTGGATCATGAAGCATGGTTACAGAATTCCGGAGGACGTATCTGTAGTTTCGTTTGACGGTATTCCGTTTGCGGAACGCATAACGCCCTCACTGTCTACGATCAGTCAGCCGGTAGAATATCAGGCAAAAAGTATCATAAACGGCATGCTGTATCTACAGGATGGAGCCGAGAGACCATGTGATGAAAAGGAAAATGAATATCTGCTGCAGATCCGTGACAGTGTGGGAATTCCTGGTCATTATGAAAAATAGGAGGAAAAATATGAAAGCGAAAAATTAATTGCCGCCGGTATTGCGGCATCAATGTCACTGCTGACTCTTGTAGGATGCGGAACAGCCGGAAATGCTGGCAATTCTGGAGGAGACACCGCTAAAGAAGATACCGTCAAGGAAGATACCGCTAAGCGAGGGCGAAGACTCTGATAGAAGCTGCAGAGCACAGCGTTGGAAGCAAAGAAGGAGCAGTATCTGCAAGAATGGAGATCCGAATGCTTCTGGAGGACTATGAATCCAGAAATACACGTCTGCAGGAAGTTATGGTTCTAATTGAAGAACTGGTAAAACAGATTCCGATGGCTGAAAAGCTGTTAGGGATCAAAGGTGTGGGAATCAGGACAGTGTCAGGGTTCCTTGCAGAAGTAGGTGATATTAGCCGCTTCAGCAATCCGAAGGAACTGCAGAAGCTTGCAGGATTGGCATTGGTTGAAAATAGTTCAGGAAAGCACAAGGGCGAGACAACAATAAGCAGACGAGGTCGAAAGAGACTCAGATACCTGCTCTTTGAGGTTGCAATGTCGCTTGTAGCGAAGAATCCGGAGTTCAGAGAACTCCATAATTATTACACAACCAGAAAACTGAATCCATTAAAGAAGATGCAGTCACTTATGGCGGTTGCGGCCAAGCTGATACGTGACTTTTATGCGATGCTGACAAAAGGTGTGGCTTATGATCCCCAAAAGCTGGTCAGTGATATCAGGAGACAGGCAGCTTATCTGCAAGTAGCGTAAGAAAAAAGTAACTATAGTAGAGGCTGTCATCTGGGCAGCCACTGAATCAAGCAGAATGTAACAGATAACGTCCACTGATCACAGTGCTGGTACAGGAAGCAAGTCAGTAATCAACAATACAAAGAATGAGCCAGTAGTCGGCAGAAATAGTCACCATGGGGCATATGACCCCGTTAAGGAGCATAGCTGACACATGAGATTTGAAAAGAAGAAATATATTCTTGCAAAAGTAAATCAGATTTTAATCGGGTATTAACATTATTATGGAATAAGTGATAACTATCAAATGATGGATAACTTCCGTAAGAGAGTTATTCAGATTCTTTATTTTTGGATGAATAGGCGTAGTCAGAGGAAAAGTTATACATGGGATGGATTCAATCAGTTTTTGAAGGAGCATCCTATAGTAAGACCACGTATTTATGTGAGCCTATATGGATAATCTGAGGCATAAGTGTCGTGAAGAGCCGTATGCCTGAATTGGGCACGTACGGATCTGTGGGGGATATACCTAGTAATAGGTGTTTCTACCCGACAAGTTAGGACCTCTGGAGACAGAGATGATCCTGGTGGATATAGGAGGTTAGCTGCCATAGAGGGATGGGTATACACAAGGCCAGTAAAGCGGAAATCAATGACGTTTTATTTCGTATACTCTCTAACCACTATTTCAGTACCTGATACATCGAAATGCTCATAGCTGTGGCTTATTCACTGAGATATGAAAGGTTGAAAAAACTTGAATTTTCAATAAAAAACACTTGATTATATGAGGAGGAGACGAGCATGAAAAAAGTATTATACGAGGAATTACTTCCGGAAGAATGTGTACAGAGGATAAAGGAGATGCCGGTTGCCTATCTGCCACTTGGCACACTGGAATGGCATGGTCCGCATATGCCTCTTGGAGCTGACGGGATCCAGTCAAAAGAACTGTTTGTCCGGGTGGCAGAAAAGGTCGGTGGTGTAGTGCTTCCGATGCTGTTCATGGGACCTGACCGTTTATTTGATGATCGGGGAACTGTATTTTATGGAATGGATATCAATACAGAGGGCGCACTGAATATCTATTGTGCCCAGCAGATGAAGGGCAGTGCTTACTGGATGGAAAAGGGACTGTTTCAGGATCTGCTGCGCAGTATTTTTGCACAGCTTTCCAGAGCAGGAGTGCGTATTGTCGTCGGACATGGACATGGACCGTCAATCCATGCATTTCAGGAACTAACAAAAGAAGCAGAAGAAAAATATGGTCTGCGTATTTTTACGGCCTGGACATATGCGGAAGATGAGAAGTTGAAATATCAGAATGACCATGCCGGAGCGAATGAAACTTCTATCGTTATGGCTGTGCGCCCGGATCTGGTTGACTTTGGACAGGTAAAAGAAGATGAAAGCAATCTGATTGGAATCGCAGGACGCCACCCTGTCAGAGATTCTTCTACGGCATTCGGTAACGAAATCCTGGAGTATACAATGAAAACATTAATTTCAGGCATTGAAAAAGAGTATAAAGAAATAAAAGACAGACAGAACTGAAAAAATCTCCATTGGCTGACAAAACCAATGGAGATTTTTAATGAGTGCTTATCGTAACACTTCGCCGAAAGCCTGACCGGTTTGAGCAAAAAGCTTGGTTAGATCCTAATGTTCTCAGAAACAAGGTGGTCACTACTGTTTCCAACACTGATACGCAGTTTCATTCCGCTGCTGACGATTTCCATGTTTTTGCCATAATATGAGAATTCTTCCTGGTCAATACAGAAATCTACATCCTTCTTCTCCCCCGGTTCCAGGAAAACCTTCCGGAAACGGATAAGCTCTTTCTTCGGACGTACTACAGATGCATATAATGTTTCATAATAACACTGGACTACTTCTGCCCCCGCAACATTCCCTGTATTGCACACATTACAATGTACATGTACTTTTTTATCCTGTCCTATCTGCACATCAATGTCTGAAATATCAAACTCTGTATAAGACAATCCATAACCGAATGGATATAACGGCGTATTCGGGATATCCATATATCTGCTGGTGAAACGGTTTTCTGAATTATCTTCTGTAAATATATGTCCGGTTTTTACATCCCAGTAGCTTATAGGCACCTGTCCCACACACCATGGAATACTCACAGATAATTTGCCGGAAGGGTTTATTCTGCCATACACAATATCTATGATTGCTTCAGCTCCCATAGTTCCTGGTCTCCATGCCATAATGACAGCCTTGGATTTTTCTGATATTCTCCGCAGATCCAATGGTCTTCCTGCAATTACCACAGTCACGATATTCCTTGTACGTTCTGCTATTTTTTCAAATAACACCTGCTGCTCTTCCGGCAAAGTCAGGAATGCCCTGCTGGCAGCCTCTCCTGACTGGGATTCATGTTCACCCAGTACACATACAACCGTATCTTCATGGGTTATCGTTTCCAGCCACTGCTCATCCCTTGGCTTGTCAGACAATTCCTGTTCCACCTGCCATACCTTACACTCTGCATCAGAAAGAATATTGCATCCTGTAATACATTCTGCTTCTATCTGCTTTTTTTGTAAAACTTCTTCTATTGTTTCAACTGATTCATGTTCTCCAAAAATTGACCAGCGGCTTAAGAATTCTCTTGACGCTGTATAAGGACCTGCCCAGATAACTTTCTTCTTCCTGCTTAATGGCAGCAGCTTTTCATTTTTCAAAAGGACACAGCTTTCGCCAGCCATCTGATATGCCTTTTCCCGGTTATGCTGAGTCAGTTTTCCACTCTTTCCAAGACCGGCAAACGGATTTTCAAAAAGCCCCAGCTGATTTTTCATCATCAGGACCCTGAAAGCACTTTCATCAACAAGCGCTTCCGGGATTTTGCCACTTTCTACCAGCTTTTCAAGATACATCATATAAGCCGGACTCATCATATCAATGTCTACACCGGCTTCTGAAGCCTGGATTGCAGCTTCTTCCATATCTGCTGCCACTCCCTGTTCTTCCAGCTGGCCTATGGAGCCCCAATCTGAAATTACAGTTCCCTCAAATCCTTCCTTATCCCGCAGAAGCCCTTTAAGAAGTTCCTTATTTCCGCTTATCGGTTTACGGTCAATAGCATTAAAAGCTGTCATGACCATAGCAGGCTTTGCTTTTAATGCCATACGGAAAGGTTTTACATACTGTTCCAGAAATGTCCGCTGGGATATTTCAACATCATTATAATCCCTTCCCGCATTCACTGCCCCATAACCTGCAAAATGCTTTAGGCATGCCGCTATTTTGGTATCAGATTTCTGCTGATAGCCATCTACCATTGCTTTTCCCATGATCCCGTTTACATATGGATCTTCTCCAAAGGATTCCATTATCCTTCCCCATCTTGGATCTCTTGAAACATCAATCATAGGAGAAAATGTTGCCCTGAGCCCTTCTGAAGATGCCTCCAAGGCAGCTATAGAAGCCGCCTCAGACACCAGTTCCGGATGAAAGGAGCACGCCTGCCCCAATGGAATCGGATAAATTGTCCGACATCCATGGATAACATCTGCCATAAAGATAAGCGGAATATGATGGGGATGCTGTTCCATATATCTGCTCTGGATATCATAAATTTTATCTTTACCGATCACTCCAAGCACTGAACCGGCATATTGAATGATCCATTCCGGTGGTAACTGTTCCCCAACAACACCTGTGAGTACCGCCTCTTTATCGAAGTATACACCAGTGAGCTGCACCATCTGTCCTATTTTTTCCTGTAATGACATTTCTGACAGCAATTGCTGTAATTCATGTATTTCCATAAATATACCCCTTCTTTCTGTGAAAGACACCAATGCGTCATGAAACACAGGTTCTGTCCTTCGCGATCTAATTTTTCCCCTTCTGATATTACTCTATCACAATTTCCAAATCCTCATAAATGCCAGCTTTCAGACTATCTCCGAACCTGTAAAACATCGGTATCCAATCTTCTGCCGCGCGATAAATCACAGCGGATTCCCGTATTGGGTCAACGATCCAATATTCTCTCACGCCACTTAAAAGATATAATGCCTGCTTCCTGCCGTAGTCTATTGACTTGCTGGACGGTGACACGATCTCGATAACCCAATCCGGCGCGCCATGACATCCCTTTTCGTCAATCTTCTCTGGGTCGCAGATCACTGATATATCAGGTTCCACAAGATTTTCGTTTCCGTCTGCGTCCTCTAAAAATACTGCAAACGGCGCAGGCAGCACTTCGCATCTTCCCTGTTTCTTTCTTATATAAAGGTTGATCTCAGTTGTCAGGAAATTAACAAGTCTCTGATGTCGTGTACTCGGCGGAGCCATCCTGTAAAGCTGACCACTTATCAGTTCTGCACGCTGTCCATCCGGCAGTGCATAGATATCTTCCAAAGTATATTCCGTCTTTTTGGGTACTGGCATTCCTCCACCTCCTGCGTCCTGTTTTTTTCTAATTTCTTTCTGAGGTCTGACCCCAATGTAGATATCGTCACCTCGTTTTCTGCTAATCATATTATAATTTTACTTCTCAGTTTTATTATAACCAGTTTACACACGTTTCTCAATCCATATTTCCCACGAAAGTCCCCGCTGTTGTCTGATCTTCGCTTATATTGTTTTTTTCAGGGTCAGGCACCAATGTTTTTAAATCCATAAAATCTCTCCTTAACGTAAAAAAGCTGAGCACACGACTCAGCTTGGTCCCCAATGTCCAAAAGACTTCGGGCAACTCTGTTACGCATAGTATATTCAGAACTCAGAAAAATTGCAATAGTTTTTATATTTTTCCCGCATTTTCTTAGCATTTCTTCTGAAACGTTTCCTACACTACAGGCAAAATATCCGTCCAAAAAGTATGTTCTTTCCAAACTTGCATACGAAATAATATGACACTGTAACAAATACTTGTGTCTGTTTTTTGATTTCCATGTTCCCATACAGTATATCCAACCGTGGTGCTATTTCGCGTATATCGCTCCAACGATTTTTCCTCGAATACCGCAGGGCAGCAGCTTGCAGAGCAGGCTAAGGAACTTGTACTGCGCTCCTGCCACACAAATCGGCTTGCACTTCTTCTCTGCGATTTTCGCAATGTATGCACCGATCACTTCCGGGTTCGCGCCATTCTGCTCGTCTTTCTCCATCTGACTAACACTGCGTGAGATTCTGCCTCCGTATTCCTTGTCGCCATAAGCAGTTTTCTGGATTCCTGCTGGAATGTAATCATCTCATTCCAATGGCTATTTCGTACCGCCGTGCTCAACTCCTGGCGAATTTTCTCATTTGGCACAAAGGCTGTTCCATTTTCTTCGTTGTATCCAAGATAGCCCAGATGAATCAGATAAGTTATAACGTCATCCCTGTTCTGAATTTTCGCTGGATCATTCTTAAAGCTTGCTGTGTTGACCTCGACCTCTGCACCAGATAGCATCTCAATAATAGCCGTTTTCAATCCGTCAAAATTCATACAAATCAACGGAACCACAACCTCATACGAGCCAGTTTCCGACCAATAACTTCTGAACTTTCCTTTTGTCATCAGGCTAACAACTGCTTTGGGATTATAGACCTGATAGCCATCCATCGTATCAAGAACGCTATTGGTAAAATTGATCAGTCCGGTCTTATCCACGTATATTCTGGAATTCAGAGCAACTTGAAATGCACTGTTATCTGGATTAACAAATCTTCCCATGCAGTTCAAACTCCTTTCTGGAGCTGTCTCTTATAAAAGGCTACAACTCACCCATTGTGCATTGATTTTACCATTTAGCAGGTCAAATAGCAAGTCAACAAGTCCACGTACTGCCACTGTGCTCACGGCGGGCTCCGGTCACCTTAAATTTTTCATTGCTTATCAGTCTTTTGCTTCGGATGCTTCATCTTCTCCTGCACTTCGTCCGGCACATCGATCAGGCCGAACCGGTAGAACATTCCGAATATGTAAGTTACGCCTCGGATATCCCCCAGAGCCTTTGGCCTATCCACTACTTTCTCTTTCCTATTTCCCAGTGCCAGCAGCACCGAGCTCCATGCCAGACTTTTGTCGTTCTTTCTGCGGTCGATCCAGAGCTCCTTTGTGTATTCGCCGTTCTTACCTTTGCGTACCTCATAAGAAAACGGCAAGCCGGAATAGGTTTTAAATTTTACCCCAGCATAGGCCACAACTACACTCCAGAAGTTTTCTTCTGTCGGATCAGCCCTCCATCGCTTCATTGCTCTGTATCTCCGCTGTCGCTCTGCTCCAACACTAATCTTCTCTTTTTCTGTACCTGGAAAGTACACGCCTTTTTTATAAGGCAGGTACGAGGTAATGGATGCTTTGGAAAGGTCAAGGGCTGCTGCGGTTGATAGCAATGCGGTTTTATAGTCTTGTGTTTCCCGGTACTTTTCAAAAGTGCACTGCACCTTCTCCGCCACATCCGACTCATACACACCGGCCGTGATGAGTAGCTTCCGTACCTTGATTGGATTTAATCCCAGCTCATCGGCGATGGCCTGCAAGGACATCTCAGAATCATAAAACGCCACAGCACTTTCCATCTGCTCTTTCAGGTTCTTTCCGGCATCGAACTCCGGCTTCAGCTTTTTTCGACCGCCGCCGGGCTTCCGTGGTTTATATGCTCTTTTCTCTCCCATATTATCCTTTTCTATTTCCATCACAATCTATATGACATCCTTCAAAATATACCGTGTGAACTCCTGAAGTTTCGTTTGTCCACACGGCATGATTTTCTCATGGGCGAAGTCCCTTGACGATAGTCTGAAACTCCTGCTCTGTATCCACAAAGCGGTAAGGTGCGTCTATTGACCCAAATTGTCAACAGATTTCATAATCTTCAGCTGCTGTCATTTCTGCAATCTTTTCAAATTTGATATTCGTCATTTTCCTGTCACCGGCTCTCAACCATATAGTAAGTCCATTTCTTGAATGAAATCGCCCCAGTTAGGATTTTCCTGTTTTTCTCTCGAAGTCAAGTAATACTCATATTTATAAAGAAGCCGCAGTCCATCTTTGGGATACCTGTCCGTGCGATATAAATAGTATATCACATCATACATTTCCAGCAGTTCTATATCATCCAGACCTGTCTTTAATTCGTCTGCCTCACGGATAAGTCTCGTGGGGAGCGTATCGTTCGCTGCAAAATACAAAAATTTCTTCACAGCCATAAAAGACAAAGACTTGACTTCACCACGATCTTTTGCATTATCCAACTGTGGCACATATTGAGAATACTCTGACAGCTTTGAAATATATGTTTCCATCAAAGAGTGTTCAATAGTGGTCAGTTCGGCATCCGAATATACTCGCAATCTTGATGGACTCTCCGTCTGCTTTGCATCAGCATATTCTTTCACTGCACTGGCCACAAGTTCATTATAGACAGATTCGTGAATCGCTAGATTGGGAAATTCTTCAAAAATCGGGTCGAGCCATATTTCGCAGAACTTTGGAAAAGAGATTGCTTTGACTTTTATCCTACTTCTGTCCATTAGTCCGCTTCTATCTGGCGGTATAAAGAAGTTGGCATCCAAAAATACAATTTGCGCAGGATCAGCGAACAGACTTTCTAAGGCTTTGTTTTTATTCCGCGTATCAACTTTCATCTACGCCACCGCCTTCAAAAAGTTCGTCCAGTTCATCAACATCTGCTGCATCCACACTCAAATCAAAGCCAAAGTCGTCCGGCTCTTTTCCAAACAGTTTCAGAATCGACGCAAATTCATCATCTGTCATATCTCCATCTTCATAATTCTGAATGAAAGTTTCCATGACCCATGCTGAAATGTCAGTTCGTTTTGTTATGGTATTCAATTTTTTGTAGTTGTCCGGGGAAATTCCACACAAGATTTTGCTATAAACGCTATTCTCATCCCGATCATCAATCGCAAAAAGCTCCTCAACCTGAGAATCCGTTATATATTTTTCCTCACAAAGTCGCAACACCAACGCCCTATATGGAAGCCACCACTCGCTTTGCAGTCTGGCAATAAAACGCAGCAGTCGTAAATTTGAAACATTTTTCAACTGCGATGTTTCAAATTGCTCAATGA
>ENA-OUQH01003012-OUQH01003012.1-human-gut-metagenome-genome-assembly--contig:-NODE-3012-length-9916-cov-8.368827_pt1 | contig 9916 bp, 9 predicted proteins | sample MGYA00237948_ERZ548828 | MGnify/ENA primary metagenome ERZ548828 (study PRJEB26490, sample SAMN05194711) | human gut metagenome | biome: terrestrial biome; feature: human-associated habitat; material...
TATAGATACTGTCCGCCGGTACCGTCCCCCGCACGGAGGACAGCGGGTAGACCCGGCTGTTCCGGCCCACCACCGTGCCTGGATTCAGCACGCTGTTGCAGCCGATCTCCACATGGTCGCCCAGCATGGCGCCCACCTTCTTGCGTCCCGTCTCCATGCGCTCCGCGCCGCAGCGCACCGCCACCAGCGTCTTGTCGGACTTGACGTTGGAGGTGATGGAGCCCGCGCCCATGTGGGACTTGTAGCCCAGAATGCTGTCGCCCACATAGTTGTAGTGGGGCGTCTGCACGTTGTCGAACAGGATCACGTTCTTCAGCTCCACGGAGTTGCCCACCACGCAGTTGTCGCCCACCAGCGCACTGCCCCGGATGAACGCCCCGTGACGCACCTCCGTACCGGCGCCGATGATGCACGGCGCGCCCAGATAGGCGGTGGGCGCTACCACGGCAGTCTTATGCACCCACACCTCCGGGGTGCGCTCCTGAAAATCCTCCCCCAGCGCAGGGCCGAGCCGGCGGATCAGCTCACCGATACCGGCCAGCGCCTCCCACGGGTAGGTGAATGCCGCCAGATACGCCGCCGCCCGGGTGTGGGACAGGTCAAATAAGTCTTGGATGGTATACACAGTATCTCCTCCGTTCTCCGCGCCTTCACTCTATGGTACGCACCATCGGCGCAGATAGAAGTATTATACTATCATCCGCCCCGGCCTGACAAGACTTTCTGCGGAAAAACTCGGTATCCGACAGCAAAAGGAGGCAGTCCCACAAGGGACTGCCTCCTTCATTTGCAGCTTTTCTTTTACACCGGCTGCCCCATTTTTGGGGTGTTTAGTACAGCTTTGCGCCTGCCGGAATGTGAGGATCGACCATCAGCAAATGCAACTTTTCTTCACCGTTTTCGTGATGCACGGCGGAGATCAACATACCGCAGGAGTCGATACCCATCATCGCTCTCGGAGGCAGATTGGTGATTGCAATGCAGGTCTTACCGACCAGTTCTACCGGCTCATAATATTCGTGAATACCACTCAAAATGACCCTATCTACGCCGGTTCCGTCGTCCAAAACGAACTTTAAGAGCTTTTTGGACTTCTTCACAGCTTCGCATTCTTTAACCTTCACGGCACGGAAATCGCTCTTGGAGAAGGTGTCAAAATCCACCTGATCTTGGAACAGTGGCTCGATCTCCACATTGGAAAAATCAATTTTTTCGGGGGCTTCGGGAGCCGCCTGAGCAACAGCCGCAGGAGCCGAAACTTCCTTGGAAACCTTCTTGTCGGAGTCCAGCGGCTTCATTGTGGGGAACAGGATGACGTCGCGGATGGAATCGGTGCCGCAGAGCATCATGGAGCAGCGGTCGATACCGAAGCCCAGACCGCCGGTGGGCGGCATACCGTACTCCAGCGCCATGACGAAGTCCTCGTCCATCATATCGGCTTCCTCGTCGCCGTTGGCGCGTTTTTCGGCCTGCGCCTTGAAGCGCTCGTACTGGTCGATGGGGTCGTTCAGCTCGGAGAAGGCGTTGCCCATCTCGCAGCCGCAGATAAACATCTCGTAGCGCTCCGTCAGCTCCGGCTGGGTGGGGCTGCGCTTGGCCAGCGGACTGACCTCCACGGGGTACATGGTGATGAAGGTGGGCTGCACCAGTGTCTCCTCCACCTTCTGGTCGAACGTCTCGTACAGGGCGTTGCCCCATGTATGGGGCACGCCATCCATGTCCACGCCCACGCTCTTGGCCAGCTCCACGCCCTTGTCGGCGTCGCCGATGCAGGCCATGAAGTCCGCGCCGGTGACGTTCTTCACCGCGTCGGCCATGGTGACGCGCTGCCAGGAGGGGGTCAGGTCGATGTCGTGACCCAGCCACTTGATGTGGTAGGTGCCCAGAATTTCCTTGGCGGCACCGGTGAGGATGCCCTCCAGAATGTCCATCATGCCGTCCAGGTTGGTGTAGGCCTGGTACAGCTCGCAGGTGGTGAATTCCGGGTTGTGCTTGGTGTCCATGCCCTCGTTGCGGAAGATGCGTCCCACCTCGTACACGCGCTCCATACCGCCCACGATGAGCCGCTTCAGGTGCAGCTCGGTGGCGATGCGCATGTACATGTCGATGTCCTGCGCGTTGTGGTGGGTGATGAAGGGGCGGGCGTTGGCGCCGCCGGCAATGGGGCTGAGGACAGGCGTCTCCACCTCCATGAAGCCCAGACTGTCCAGATAGCGGCGCAGGAACGCCACGAAGCGGCTGCGGATCTCGAAGTTCCGCTTGCTCTCGGGGTTCATGATCAGGTCAACGTAGCGCTGGCGGTAGCGGATCTCCTTGTCGGTCAGGCCGTGGAACTTCTCCGGCAGGGGGCGCAGGGACTTGCTCAACAGGGTAATATCGTGGGCACGGACGGACATCTCGCCCCGCTGGGTGCGGAACACCTCGCCGTTGACGCCGACGATGTCGCCGATGTCGTACTTCTTGAAGCGGTCGTAGTTGTCCGCGTCCATCTCGTCCTTGCGGGCGTAGAGCTGGATGCGGCCGGTTTTATCCTGCAGGTCGCAGAAGGACACCTTGCCCATGCCGCGCTTGCTCATCAGGCGGCCGGCCACGGAAACGGGCTTGCCCTCCAGCGCGTCAAAGTTGTCCTTGATATCCTGGGTGTGGTGGGTGACGTCGAACTTGGTAATGGTAAAGGGATCGCGTCCCTCGTCCTGCAGCGCCTTCAGCTTGTCGCGGCGGATGCGCAGCAGCTCACCCATGTCCTGGGGCTGTTCGGTCACGTTGCGGTTGGTTTCGTCTGCCATAGTGCAGCCTCCTTTGTATCGTTACCGCCGGTGACGGCGGTGGTCAGCGTTCAATCTTGTCAACACGGTAGTGGATCACGCCCCTGGGCGCCTCCACGGTCACTTCCTCGCCCGCCTTGCGGCCCATCAGCGCCTTGCCAAAGGGTGAGTCCTCGCTGATGGCGCGGCTCATCACGTCGGCCTCCTGAGAGCCGACGATCTTATAGGCGGGCAGCTGCTTTCGTGTGTCCATATTGGTGACGGTGACCAGGCACCCGATGGAGATCTTGTCGGAGTCCATCTCGCTCTCGTCCACGATAACGGCGTGGAGAAGGATGTCCTCCAGCTCGGCGATGCGGGAGTAGAGCTTGCCCTGCTCGTTCTTCGCCTCGTCATACTCGCTGTTCTCGCTGAGGTCGCCGAAGCCGCGGGCCTCCTTGATCAGCTCCGCTACCTCGTCGGCGCGGGTGGTTTTGCTGTAATCCAGCTCCTGCTTCAGCTCGTCGTAACGAGCCTGACTCATTTTGAATTCCTTTGCCATGCTGCATGTCCCTTTCTGCTAAAAGAATACCCGTCGTGCGGGATAAAAACAATATGTCACGTTGCATTATAGTGACTTTTGGTGTGTATGTCAAGCAAGGAAGTGATATGAATGTCCGATGGGAACCATTTTCCGGCATCCAGCAGCGCGGCGGCCAGCTGCTCCGCCGCCGGCGGCTGGGGCGCGGGCATGCGGGGGGATGTCCAGAGGAGCCGCTGGCGGGCGGCGCAGTCGGCGGTGAGGTACAGCACCGGCGCGGCCTCCGGCGGCGGACAGTCGCCGCAGAGGACGGTCAGCGCCGCGGGGCGGCCGCCGTCGCCGGGCGAGACGCCCCAGCGGTACAGCAGCTCCTGCGCCAGCAGGTGGGGCGGGTCGTCCAGCGACAGATACCGGGCGCGGCGGGCGAGCACCGGCGCGGCCGCGCGGGCAGCGGTCTCCCCTCCTCTGCCGCAGCGGAGCAAAACGGCGGCGTTTTGCAGACCGCCGGGACAGAGGACATCCAGCAGGCCGTCCAGCAGGGCAAGGCGCAGCGGCAGGACGGGATATGGCGTTATGTCTACCTGTTCTGCCAGCGGCAGGAGGGCAGCATCGGCGCAGACGCAGCGGCGGACGCCGGAGGCATGCAGCTCACACAGCCACCGAACAGCCCGGCGGCGGGCGAGATAGCCCCTTCCCACAGACAGGTGATGAAGGGGCAGACCGTCCATGTTGATGGTGGTAATATCCGTTTTCTGTCCGGAAGTTATGTAAACAAGCATGGAAGTTCCTTTCGGCGGTCATCCGGGGCGGACAGAGTCGTCCGCCCCTACAAAACGAGATAAGAGGTTCGCCGCGCACAGCAAAGACCCCTGTCCCACTATTATATGGGACAGGGGTCAGGATATGCGGTTTTACCACGCGGCGATATAGCCGGGCAGGTAGTTCAGGGGATTCTCGTAGACGGTGACGGCTCTGCCGTTCACCATGGTGGTGGAGTGCACCTCGTAGTGGAGGTGGGGGCCGGTGGAGGCGCCGGTGTTGCCGGTGACGCCGATAACGTCGCCCTGCGTGACATATTGCCCAACGCTTACCTTTACGATGCTCATGTGGGCATAGAGGGTGGACATGCCGCCGCCGTGGTCGATGACCACGTAGTTGCCGTAGCCCGACTTACCGCCGTCCGGGTCGCTGTACGGCATGGAGGCGATGAGCACCTTGCCGCTCTTGGTGGCGTAGATCTTGCTGCTGTAGCTGACGTTGCAGATATCCACGCCCTTATGGTTGCTGCTGCCGATGCCGTTGCCGGGGGAGACACGGTTGCCCTGGGGAGAGCTGATCTTGCGGCTGGTGGTCACAGGCCAGATGAAGCCCTCGGCGCTGGGCACCACATCGGACTCCGCCATCAGGCGGTTGATCTCGGCGACGATGGCCTTGCCCGCCTCCTCCTCGGCGGCGTAGAGCTTCTCCAGCTCCCGCTGGTCGGCGGCGTACTCGTTCATGAGCTTGGTGGTCTCGTCCAGCTTGCCCTGCAGCTCGTCCTGCTGCTGACCCAGCTGGGCTTCCTTGGCCTCCATCTCGGTCTTCTCCGCCTTGATGTTCTCCCGCGTCTCCTTCATGGCGGCGATGAGGGTCTTGTTATACTCGGCCACCTCGTTGACAAATTCCATGCGGTTGAGCAGGTCGGCCATGCTGGTGGCCTTGAAGAGAACGGAGAGATAGCTGAGGCTGCCGCGCTCCTCCTCGCTGCGCACCTGCTGGCAGAACAGCTCATACTGCTCCTGCTCCAGCAGCTCGTAGCGGGCGATCTGGGCGGCGGCATCGTCGATCTGGTTCTGGGTGTCGTCGATCTGCTCCAGCAGCAGCTGGTTGCGCTGATCCAGCAGATTCTTGGTGACCATGACGTCCTCTTTCTTGGCCTTGGCCTCGGCGATCTGCTTTTCCAGCTCCTTGAGCTTTTCCTGCTGCTCCCTCTTCTTCTGCTCCAGCGCGGCGATCTGGGCGGCCTTGCGCTGCTCCTCCTCCAGCTCCGCCGCGGTCTTGGCGGCGTAGGCAGGGCGGACGGAGCCGGCAGCCGCCAGCGTCAGCAGGGTCAGAACGGCCAGAAAAGCGCAGAGGATGCGTTTTGCGGATTTCATGCGTGATCTCCTTTCTTACACTCGGAGGAAGCGGCGGATGGCGGTCAGGCTGCCGCCTACGCCCACAAGGATGCCGGCTCCCAGAAATACCAGCGCCACATAGTACCATATTTCAGTGAAGGGCACCACGCGGAGGATCTGCAGGGAATCGGAATTGGCAATGCCCTGCGCAACAGCGGCGTACAGCCCCCACTGAAGGCCGAAGGCGATGACGGCGCTGAACAGACCCAGCAGCAGCCCCTCGTAGACGAAGGGCCAGCGGATGAACCCGTTGGTGGCGCCCACCATCTTCATGATGGCGATCTCGTCCCGGCGGTCGAAGGTGGTGAGCTTGATGGTGTTGGAGATGATGAACACGGACACCAGCAGCAATATGGCGATGAGGGCGATGGAGATGACACCGGCCACATTGCGGACGGTGGTGAAACCGTTGGCCACGGCCTCGTCCGCCCGTGCCTTGGCGATGCCGGGGATGTTCTCCACGGCGGTGCGCGTCTCCATGATGCGGTCGGGGTCGGTGACGTGGATCACAAAGCGGTGGCGGAACACGGTGGGATCCAGGTCGCCGTACACGTCGGAGTCGTCGTACTTCTCCACATAGGCGTCACGGGCCTCGGTGCGGGTGACGAAGGTGCAGTCAGCCACGTTGCCGGTGGCCTCTATCTGGGTCTGAAGGGCGCGTGCCTCCGGCTCGGTCAGCGTCTCGTCCACAAAGGCGACGATGGCGTTCTCCTGCTGGAGGTCGGCCAGGTTCCGGTTGGCGTTGTAGGCCACCAGCGTGAAGGTGCCCATGATCAGCAGACAGGCCACGGTGACACCGATGGCGGCAAAGGACATGAACCCGTGGGAGAACATGTTGCCGGCGCCCTCTTTGACGAAAAACTTGAAATCATGCTTCATGTGTCATACCTCATAGCTGCCCATGCCGTCCCCGATCACAAGACCGTCGTTCAGCAGGATAATGCGCTTGTTGAAGTGGTTGACCAGTCCCCGCTCGTGGGTGACGACGATGACGGTGGTGCCCAGCGCGTTGATGCGCTCCAGCAGCGTCATGATCTCCAGAGAGCGGGCGGGGTCAAGGTTGCCGGTGGGCTCGTCAGCCACCACGGTGGAGGGGTTGTTCACCAGCGCGCGGGCGATGGCCACGCGCTGCTGCTCGCCGCCGGACAGCTGGTCGGGGTAGCAGTTCTCCTTGTCGGCCAGTCCCACCAGCTCCAGCACATAGGGGATGCGGTTTTTCAGCTCACGGGGCGACGCGCCCACGGCGCGCATGGCCAGCGCCAGATTGTCGCGGACGGTCTTGTTGGCGATAAGGCGGAAATCCTGAAAGATAACGCCGATAGTGCGGCGCATGTAGGGCAGCTGCCGGTCGGCAATACGGCTCATGGAGAAGCCGTTGACCATGACGCGGCCGGAGGTGGGCACCACCTCGCCGGTGAGCAGCTTGATGATGGTGGATTTTCCGGAGCCGGAGGGTCCCACCAGAAAGACGAATTCCCCGTCGTCCACGGTAAAGGAGACGCCCTTCAGGGCGTGGGTCCCGTTGTCGTATATCTTCTCTGCATCTATCAATCGAATCATAGCAGCGCTCCTGTTCGGCAAAGTGCAACATATTGTGGTAAATTACAACTGTAAATACCATTATATATAAATAGTTACAAAATGGCAACAGGAAAGATATGAAAATATTTTGAACAAGTTCGTTGCCTGTCGGTTGGACGCAGCGGGGCGGAAAAAGGTTCCAACGGGGCGAAAAAAGACCGGCGGAGCCGGTCTTTTTTATATGCAGTTATTTGTATGCAGTTACGCCTCGATGCCGCGGCTGGTCAGGTACTTCTTGACCATCAGGGCGACCTTGAAGGTGATGGCGTCGTCGAACTCGCGGAGGTCAAGGCCGGTGAGCTTCTTGATCTTTTCCAGCCGGTAGACCAGCGTGTTGCGGTGGACAAACAGCTTGCGCGCCGTCTCGGACACGTTCAGGTTATTCTCGAAGAACTTGTAGATGGTGAACAGCGTCTCCTGATCCAGCGCGTCGATGGGGTTCTTCTTGAACACCTCCTGCAGGAACATCTCGCACAGGGTGGTGGGCAGCTGGTAGATCAGGCGGCCGATGCCCAGATTCTCGTAGTTGATGACGTAGCGCTCGGTGTCGAACACCTTGCCCACCTCGATGGCGATCTGGGCTTCCTTGTAGCTCTTGGCCAGATCACGCAGATGGAGCGCCAGCGTGCCGATGCCCACGAACACGCGGCTCTCGCCGTCCTCGCGGAGGGCGACCTCGATGCGGGAGGCCACGGCCTCCATATCCTTGGCGGTGGCGTTCTCGTCCATCTGGTGGATCAGCGCCACGTCATGCTCGCCCACGCTGAGGACGAAGTCGTTCTGCCGGTCGGGGAACAGCGCCTGCACCACGTCCACGGGGACGCTGTCCAGCCGGTCGTCCATGGGACGGATGACGAACACGCCGCGGGCGACCTCGGCGTCCACATGCAGCTCCTTGGCGCGCATGTAGATGTCGGAAATGAGGATGTTGTCGGAGATGATATTCTTGATGAAGGAGCCCTTGTCGTGCTTCTCCTCGTAGTAGCTCTTGGCGGCGTTCAGGGCAACGGCGGCCATGGCGCAGACGGTGCGGCTCATGCTGTCGTCGCCGGTGGCGAACACGGCGTAGTCAAAGCTGCTGCTCCAGCTGGGCAGTGCCTTGAAATACTTGCCCTCCAGCGCAACGCAGGAACCATCGGCGGCGATGATAGGCTCCACATACTTGCCCCACTTCTTGCCGATAGCCGTCAGCTCACTGCAGGCGATGACGGTACCCTCGGCGTCGATAACGCCGATCGTGCGGTCAGTCGTCTCCTTGAATTGAAGTACAGAGTTCTGAAAGATCCTGCCGGACATAACGTAATCCTCCTGCGAAACCCGCGTCGGTACTTTGTGCAATCTGCTCAGTTGTTTCTCCTATTATATCGTCATAATCACGATTTTGCAAGCGTTTTTTTATCTTTTACACAAAAAACTTGTCGTGTTTTTTGTGGTTATGTCAAATAAATCACATAGCACATACGCGGTACAGCGCCGAGATCTCCTCATCGGTCAGCAGGCGGTATGCGCCGGGCGGCAGGTCATCCGGCAGCGTGAGCGGCCCCATGGACAGGCGCTTCAGATACAGCACAGGCGCACCGCAGGCGGCCAGCATCCGCTTGACCTGATGGAATTTGCCCTCCCGCAGGGTGACGATGCAGGTGCGGGGCTGGGGCAGCAGCTCCAGGCCGGCGGGCAGACACGCAAGGCCGTCGGGCAGAGTCATGCCGGCGGCGAAGGCGGACACGTCCGCCGGGGACAGGTCGCCGTCCACGCGGGCAAGGTAGCGTTTGCCCACATGGTAGCGGGGGCTGAGGAGCCGGTGGGTCAGCTCGCCGTCGTTGGTCAGCAGCAGCAGGCCCTCGGTGTCCTTGTCCAGCCGTCCCACCGGCGCCAGATCGATGCGGCGCAGCTCCGGCGGGAGAAGCTCCAGCACCGTGGGCTGGCGGCGATCCTCGGTGGCGGTCAGCACCCCGGCGGGCTTGTGCAGCAGGACGTAGGTGTACCGACGGAGGGTCAGCGGCTGGCCGCAGACGGTGAAGGCGGCGGAAGCCGGGTCGTACTTCTCCTCGGCGGAGGCGGCGGGGACGCCGTTGACCAGCACCTGCCCCTGCCGCACCAGCTGCTTGACCTCCCGGCGCGACCAGCAGCCTGTGGCGGCCAAGAGCTTATCCAGACGTTCCATGGCGTATCCTCCCTGCGGTGGTTTTTCTGTATCATAGCATATTCCGGGCGGAATGGAAATAGGTAATGATGAGGTGATGAAAATGATGGTATTTCAGGTGCGGCTTCCCCGGCGGCGGGCGGCGGCTATGGCGGCGGCGGTGGTCATGGTGGCGGCCGCGGCGGCGGTGCTGGCCGGATGCTTCAATGGCAAGGAAAAGCCCTTGACACTGGCGGACGACCCCGCAAGGGTCTCCTATTTACAGGAGTTGGGCTGGCAGGTGGAGAGCACGCCGGTGGAGACGCTGGATCTGCAGCTGCCCCAGGAGCTGGCGGAGACATGGGGCGAGTACGCCGCCATGCAGACGACGCAGGGTATGCCCTTCGCGGACTATGCCGGGCAGCCGGTGCGCCGGTACACCTACCGGGTGACCAACTATCCGGGGATGGAAAAGGGCGTGCAGGCCAATCTGTATCTGTGCGGTGATGTGCTCATCGGCGGGGACATCGTGGCCACGGGCAAGGGCGGCTTCCAGCACGGGTTGGAGTATCCGGGGGTGTAAAAGCGAATACAGTCAGGCGTATTTCGACACGATTATACAATTAGTTGTCGGAATAGGCAGAAAAAGAGGAAGCCTTACGGCTTCCTCTTTTATTCATTGCGCAGTCCCTGTGGGGTCAGATTACTCGTCGATCTCGATGACGACGCCGGAACCCACGGTACGGCCACCCTCACGGATAGCGAAACGCAG
>ENA-OUQH01003015-OUQH01003015.1-human-gut-metagenome-genome-assembly--contig:-NODE-3015-length-9911-cov-3.528003_pt1 | contig 9911 bp, 9 predicted proteins | sample MGYA00237948_ERZ548828 | MGnify/ENA primary metagenome ERZ548828 (study PRJEB26490, sample SAMN05194711) | human gut metagenome | biome: terrestrial biome; feature: human-associated habitat; material...
CATCATGATTAAATCGGTTTCCAAATTCATAAGGAGAAATATGCATACCTTTAATAAAAGCTTCCCCTTTTTGAAAACTGATATAGCTGTCCTTTAATTGAACTTTTCCTCTTCGAATACTTTTAATTTCTGTTCCCTGAAGCACTAAACCTGCTTCAAAACGATCATACAACTCATATTCATGTCTTGCCTTACGATTTTCGGCTATTGTCTTTTGATTTTGACTCATTCTAAAACCACCTCTACTCCATCACAATCTTGCATTACAGACTGGACAAATTGTTGCACCCATTCTTTTGAAAGATCATAATTCGAAGCTAAGTTATGTGTTTGTGCAAGCGAATCATTGTAATCTTCGATTGGGTAAGTCTTCCATGCATTATACCCTACATCAAACCATGTAATCAATGGAATAAATTTAGTATCTGTAAAAGACGTCTTTTTTGTGTTCGGATCATAGTTCAATGTAAAGCTTGCCATTCCACCAACCATTGTTGAATCCATATCCTGTGCACTTGTATAATTTCCTAATGAATAATACACAAGTGTATCTTGTTTCTTTCCTTTAATAACTTTTGCCGGTTCAATAACATGTGGGTGTGAACCAATCACAACCTCAGCACCTAGCTCATTTAAATAATTTGCCAAATCTTTCTGCTCTTCAGTTGGCTCTGTTTGATATTCTTCACCCCAATGCATAGAAACCAATTGGACATCGCTCACTTTACTTAAAGCTTCCATATCTTTTTTCATTTGATCCTTATCAATCAAATCCACAAGCCACGGCTTATCTTCAGGCACACTAAATCCATTCAAGCCATAGGTATATCCAAGAAATCCTACTTTGATTCCATTGATTTCTTTTACTAATGTACGCTTTTTATCCTTTTGAGACGTATGCGAACCCGTCGTAATAACATCTGGATAATTCTTTCGAATCAAATCAATCTGTGTTAATAAACCCTCAGCACCCCGATCCATAGAGTGATTTGAACTTAAACTCCACCAATCAAAGCCAGCCTTATTGACTGAAGACAGAATTTCTGTAGGTCCATTAAAAGTAGGGTATCCACTCAATTCATACTCTTCTCCTATGCATAACGTTTCAAAATTGATATATGCCAAATCTGCATTTTGTGTATATTTATTTGTCATTTCATAATAGGAATCAAAATTGTAATATCCATCTCTTTGGTATGGGTACCAATACATCGCACCATGATACAAGTTGTCACCTACACCTACAAACGTAAATGATTTTTTATTTTCCTGTTTTTTTGTAGAAACATTTTTTACAACCTTTGTTGCTTCTTTCGAATTTGGTGTGGGGTGTGTTAAAATAAAGCCCATTAAGCTGAAATTGAATATACATAATATAATGATCCATGTCCATTTCTTTTTCATAATTTAATTTTACCAAAAAAAGCTTGCATTTTCCAAAATTATTAGGTAATATTAAAAGGCACTTGGGGTGTTAGCTCAGCTGGGAGAGCACTTGCCTTGCACGCAGGGGGTCATCGGTTCGATCCCGATACGCTCCACCAAGTAAAAAATACGCTGTAAGCAAATTTGCTTACAGCTTTTTTGTTTTATTCAATTGCTTCAAAAATACCAGACTTTTGATAAAGAACCCATTTTCCAATATTTACACAATGATCACAAATTCTCTCTAAATATTTACCAACTAGTAATACATCCACTAAAGTTCCTGTATCATGTTCTTTTTTAGCTAGTAAATCAACATAGACCCCTTTAGCCTTTTCATATTGTGCATCCGCTTGATCATCCATTTTAATAACTTGATCTGCTGCTTTTTCGTCTTTCTGAATAAAACCTTCAATCGCAAGTGTAATCATTTCTTTTGCGATGATAAATTGTTGTTGAATACTATCATCCACAACTAAATCTTCCATATTCAAAGCACAAATCAGTTCTGAAACTTCTTTTTCCTGATCCATGATACGTGTTAGATCACGAATTGTATTTGTAGCTACAGTAATACGTCTTAAGTCTTTCGCAACCGGATGTTGAAGAAGAAGAATCTTCATACAAATTTGTTCAGCTTCTCTTCCTTGTTCACTCACTTCTTCATGCATTTGCGAAACATCTTGAACTAAAGTTTTGTTTCCATCTAAAATAGCGTGCTTGCAAAACCACAATCCTTTTAAACAGTCTTGAGACATTTGTGTCATAGTCAGTTCTAACTGTTTTGTTTGTTTTAAAAACTTTGTAGGTAAAACCATTATCCAAACCTCCCTGTAATATAGTCTTCCGTTTTCTTTTCTTTTGGTGTAGAGAACAATGTTTCCGTATCACTATACTCAATTAGATCCCCCAATAAGAAGAAGGCTGTTTTATCACTAATACGCATAGCTTGCTGCATATTGTGAGTAACAATAACGATTGTATAGTCTTTTTTCAATTCTAAAGTCAATTCTTCAATCTTACTAGTTGAAATTGGATCTAGAGCACTTGTAGGTTCGTCCATCAACAATACTTCAGGCTGCATAGCCAAGGCTCTTGCGATACATAAGCGTTGTTGTTGGCCACCAGACATTCCTAAAGCTGATTTATGTAGACGATCCTTCACTTCATCCCAAATGGCAGCTTGTCTTAAACTTCTTTCAACAATTTCATCCAATTCACTTTTCTTTTTGATTCCAAAAATTCTTGGGCCATACGCAATATTGTCATAAATACTTTTTGGGAATGGATTGGGCTGTTGAAATACCATTCCAACTCTACGTCTTAATTCAATCGCATCCATATTTTTGTAGATATCCGTTCCATCTAGGCAAATATCACCTGTGATTTTAGTACTTTCCACCAAGTCATTCATTCGATTCAATGTTTTTAAAAATGTTGATTTACCACATCCACTAGGACCAATGAATGCTGTAATTTCTTTTTCTTTGATATCCAAATTTATATTCTTTAAGGCATGAAAATCACCATAATATAAATTCAGATCATTCACTGTAAATTTATTATTCATACGTAACCTTTCTATTTCTCTAATCCAGCTTGTTTTTTGGAAATGTGTCTTGACCAGACATTGGCTCCAATACTAAATGCCAATACTAAAATCATCAACACAGCACTAGATAAATTAGCCAATGCTCGATCTTGTCCATTGGTTTGTAAGTTCCAGATTTGGATGGATAATGTTTCAGCAGGTCTTAACACATTAATTGGCGATGTTGGAGAAGTAAAACTAAAATTATTCCAACGCAAATCGCTTCCTGAACCAGTTGTATAAAGTAATACGGCAGCTTCACCAAAGCCACGACCAGCCGCTAAAATAACACCGGTCATAATACGTGATAGGCATGCTGGCAATAGTACATGGAATATGGTTTGCCACTTTGTTGCTCCAAGTCCCATACTTCCGTGATAATAGCCTTCAGGCAAACCTTTTATCGCATCTTCTGTTGTTGTTGTAATCAAAGGTAAACTTAGAATTGATATAGACAGAGCACCTGCTAATAAACTTTTTGATAATCCAATGACAACTAAGAAAATCAAATATCCAAATAAACCGACAACAATACTTGGTAAAGAAGACAATGTTTCAATACAAGTTCTTAAAAAGCGTGTTACAAGCCCTGGTTTTGCGTACATCGCCAAATAAATGCCGGCTAATATTCCAATTGGAACCGAAACCAACAAAGAAATAAATACTAAGTAAATCGTATTAAAAACTTGGTTTCCAATGCTGCCAGATCGAGTAAAGCCAAACATTTCTGGTTTAGCCCCTAACAAGCCCCCAATAATAACTTTACCGGCAAAGCCTACAAGAAGTAAAAAGAAGAATAAGGCGATACCATAGAAGACGATTGTCATGAATTGATCAATCATTTTTGCTCTTTTAATTCTAGAATCCATCTCTATTCTCCTTTCGGTTTTGAAAACTTATGAATAATAGTAATAAACAATAACGAAATCAAGAACAACAATAAAGCCATTGTCCATAGGGCTGCCTTCATTTCTCCACCTTCCATCGCATTTCCCATTTGAGCTGCAATTTCCGTTGTTAGTGTTTTTGAAGTAGAAAAAATACTAGTTGGTAAAGCTGTTGTTTGACCTATAACCATCGCAACGGCTAAAGCCTCACCAAACGCTCTTGCAAGTCCTAATACAATACCTGAAATCACACCTGGTAATGCTGCAGGAATAACAACGCGATAAATGGTTTGCCAACGTGTTGAGCCAAGTCCATAAGCAGCCATTCGTGTTTCTTTTGAAACAGCTCGAATCGCATCACTGGCAACACTGGTAATTGATGGAAATATCATAATGGATAAAACAAGACTTGCTGCAAGTATAGAGTGTCCTACCTGCAAATCAAATACTTTCTTTAAGAACGGAATCAAGACCGTTAATCCAACCCATCCATAGACAACACTAGGAATTCCGGCAAAAATTTCTACCATAGGACGATAGAATTTTTCACCAAACTTAGGTGAAATTTCTGTCATAAAAATAGATGATCCTAACGCAAAAGGCGTGGCAATCAATAAGGCCAATCCACAAACACATAATGATCCAACAATAAAGATCAAGGCTCCAACATGTCCTTTTGAACTGGCATTATCTATAGGTGCAAAGTTAGCACTGCCAAGAAACTCTTGTAGAGTATGATGAAATTTTAAAAATGTATCAGAACCTTTATAAACTAGAAAAGCTCCAATTAATAGAGTTACAAATATCACGAACAGACCACCAATTGTAACGAGAATCTGCCAAAAATATTCTTTACAAAACATGCTTTTACGACTCATCAAATTCCTCCAAACTAAATGAATAACGGACATATATTTCAATGTCCGTTAAAGAACTAGTAATTAGTGATCTGTTTTTTCCATTTTGCTAGAAACACCATAGCCTAATGATTCCATTTTCTTACCGAATTTTTCACCCATGATGTAATCTAAGAATGCCTTTGTTGCTTTATCTGGTTCTCCATTTGTGTACATGTGTTCGAATGTCCAAACTTTGTAGTCACCACTATATGTGTTTTCTAATGTTGGTTCAACCCCATCAATTGCGACTGTATCTACATCGTCATTGTCTACTAAATAAGATAATGCCACATAACCGATTGCACCTTTTGTATCTGTTACATTTTGTAACAATACACCAGAATCATCTGTTTCCATTGAAGCGTTGCTAGCTTCTTCATTTCCATCTAACGCATATTTTTGGAATGTGGCTCTTGTTCCTGATGAAGTTGGACGAGTTACTAAGACGATATCTTCATCTGGTCCACCAACATCTTTCCAGTTTGTTGTTTTTCCTGTGAAGATGTCAATTAATTGTTGTTTTGTTAAATCTTTAACACCAACATCTTTATTTACGATTGGAGCCATTGTTACAACACAGACTTGGTGATCTACTAAATCTTTAGCTTGATCCTTGTCTAATTTTTCTTCGGCTGCAACATCCGAATTTCCTAATGTAACTGTTTTATCAGCTACCTGTTTTAAGCCTTCTCCTGAACCACCAGCATCTACTGTAATTGAAACATCTAGGTTTTCGTTTGAAAACTGTTCGGCTGCAACATCCACCAATGGTTTCAACGCACTTGAACCTGCGGCTGTAATTGTTCCGCTTAAACTTTCATTTTTTGAATCACTGTCATCGGATGCAACATTTGAACTACACCCTACCATAGCTGCAGATAATCCTACGATCATTGCACCTTTTAAAAACTTATTCATATTTTCCTTGTCCTCTTTTCTTTCGACACACATATCATAATGCATGTTTGTTAAACAAAAAGAATGGTTCTGTTAAGCTTTTGTTAAATGATTTGTTTTAATTTTGAATACACTTGAATTTATTTTATGAACAAATCTCTTGAAATTAAATGTAAACAAATGTATAATCATGAAACATAAAGAAAGGAAAGGTGGAAATATTTTCACCGAGGTAACAAAATGACACGTGTATATAACTTTAGTGCCGGTCCCGCATGCTTACCAGAATGGGTATTAAAAAAAGCTGCAAGCGAAATGTTAAACGCTCATAATAGTGGAATGAGCGTCATGGAGATGTCCCACCGTTCCAATGAATTCCAGGATATTATAGATACTTGTAAAGCAAGACTAAAAAGATTAATGAACATCCCTGATGAATATGAAATTTTATTCTTACAAGGAGGTGCTTCTTTACAATTTACTATGATTCCTTTGAATTTAGAAAAACATAACGTAGATTTGATCAATACGGGTCAATGGACAAAGAAAGCTTTAAAAGAACATGAAAAATTAGGAAAGGTAAATGTAGTTGCGTCTAGTGCAGAGGATAACTTTACATATATTCCTAAAATCAAACAAGAAGATTTAAGTGAAGATTCTGATTATGTATATATTTGTGAAAATAATACAATCTATGGAACAAAATATCAGCAGATTCCAAACACAAAAGGAAAGATCCTTGTTGCAGATATGTCATCTGATATTCTCTCACAGCCTGTAAATGTTGAGGATTATGGCATGATCTACTTCGGAGTACAGAAGAACGTTGGCCCTGCAGGTGTGGTAGTGGCTATCATCCGTGAGGATCTCATCAGAGATGACGTAATGCCATTTACACCAACTATGCTCAAGTACAAGACTCAGGCAGATGCAGACTCACTCTACAACACACCTCCATGCTACGGCATCTATATCTGTGGCAAGGTATTCAAGTGGGTTAAGGAGATGGGTGGCCTTGAGGCTATGAAGGTTCACAACGAGAAGAAGGCCAAGATTCTCTATGATTTCCTCGACAGCTCAGAGCTCTTCAAGGGAACAGTAGTAAAGGAAGACCGTTCACTTATGAACGTACCATTTGTAACAGGTGATGCGGACCTTGATGCCAAGTTCGTTAAGGAGGCTACAGAGGCTGGATTTGTCAACCTCAAGGGACACAGAACAGTTGGTGGTATGAGAGCATCTATCTACAATGCAATGCCGATCGAGGGTGTTGAGAAGCTTGTAGAGTTCATGAAGAAGTTTGAGGCAGAGAACAAATAATATAAAGCAACAGAAAAGGGAGAAAAAGACATGTCAGTAAAGATTAATTGCTTAAATCCTATCGCAGCATGCGGTATGGAGCTTTTACCTGATACATATGAAGTAACAGACAATTTTGCAGATGCAGATGCAGTTCTGGTCAGAAGTGCATCCATGCATGATCTTGAGCTGTCAGACAGCCTTCTGGCAGTAGCCCGCGCAGGTGCGGGTGTCAACAACATTCCACTTGATAAGTGCGCTGAGAAGGGTATCGTAGTATTCAACACACCAGGAGCAAATGCAAATGGTGTTAAGGAGCTTGTTGTTGCAGCACTTCTCATGGCTTCGAGAGATCTTGTTGGCGGTTACAACTGGGTTAAGGACAATGCCGCTGAGGCGGATATCGCCAAGATGGTAGAGAAGCAGAAGAAGAACTACGCAGGCAATGAGATCCTCGGCAAGAAGCTTGGTGTAATCGGACTTGGAGCCATCGGAGCAAAGGTTGCAAATGTTGCACTTAAGCTCGGTATGCAGGTATACGGATATGATCCATATGTGTCAGTAGATGCAGCATGGGGACTTTCAAAGGATGTAAAGCACATCACTAATGTAGAGGATATCTACAGAGACTGCGATTATATAACAGTTCATGTTCCAGCGCTTGACAGCACAAAGGGCATGATCAATGCAGATGCATTTGCACTGATGAAGGACGGCGTTAAGATCCTCAACTTCGCAAGAGACGTACTGGTCAACGATGAGGATATGAAGGCGGCACTCGACTCAGGCAAGGTTGCAAAGTATATGACAGACTTCCCGAACCCGGCCATAGCAGGTTACAAGAATGTGGTAGCATTCCCACATCTTGGAGCTTCAACAGCAGAGTCAGAGGACAACTGTGCAGTTATGGCATGCAAGGAGATTAAGTCATACATCAACGATGGAAACATCAAGAACTCTGTAAACTATCCAAATGTCAACATGGGACAGTGCAGCGATGTAGCCAGAGTTACCATCTGCCACAAGAACATCCCTAACATGCTCACCCAGTTCACAGGAGTGTTCTCCAAGAAGGGCGGCAACGTATCTGGTATGATCAGCAAGGCGAAGGGCGATTACGCATACTCGATCCTTGATATCGGTGTAGAGCCAACAGCAGACGACATCGCAGAGCTCTCAGCAATCGAGGGAGTAGTTAAGGTCAGAGTTATAAAATAAATAATATAAAGTAGAACGAAGTAATTCTCGAGTATCGAGCAATATACTGGATTTTACCTAAAACAGGCAATTGCAATAATCACAGAAGTGGATTGAAAGTTTTGTGGTTAGTATTACCAAATCAGGGGAATACGAAGCCACCGGTCCTTAGATGACGCGCCAGCGGCATCTTAGTACCGCTGTAGGCTGAGTTAAGCGGGAGCGACCCCTGATTGGTATACTAATCCACAAGACTTTCATCATAAAAGTTACGCAATTGTCGTCATTAAAAAGATAGGAGAGAAGAAAGATGAGTGACAAGTTAAAGGTAGGTATTCTTGGCGCAACAGGTATGGTAGGTCAGAGATTTATCTCACTTCTTGAGAACCACCCTTGGTTCGAGGTTGTTACAGTTGCAGCCAGCCCAAGAAGTGCAGGCAAGACATATGAAGAGGCAGTTGGTGACAGATGGAAGATGGATACACCGATGCCTGAGGCAGTTAAGAAGCTTGTAGTATACAATGTCAATGAGGTGGAGAAGGTCGCAGCCACAGTTGATTTCGTATTCTCAGCAGTAGATATGACAAAGGATGAGATCAAGGCTATCGAGGAGGCTTATGCCAAGACAGAGACACCAGTAGTTTCAAACAATTCAGCTCACAGATGGACTCCTGATGTTCCTATGATGGTTCCAGAGATCAATGCAGATCATGCAGAGGTTATCGAGTTCCAGAAGAAGAGACTTGGAACAGAGAGAGGCTTTGTTGCAGTTAAGCCTAACTGCTCAATCCAGAGCTACGCACCTGTACTTACAGCATGGATGCCATTTGAACCATATGAGGTGATCGTAAGCACATATCAGGCAATCTCAGGAGCAGGTAAGACATTCAAGGATTGGCCTGAGATGCTTGGCAACATCATCCCATATATCGGCGGTGAGGAAGAGAAGTCAGAGAAGGAGCCACTCAGGATCTGGGGTAAGGTAGACAAGGAGAATGGTGTGATCGTTCCTGCAGAAGGAATCACTATCACAAGCCAGTGTATCAGAGTTCCTGTTCTCAACGGACATACAGCAACTGTATTTGTAAAGTTCAGAAAGAACCCTACAAAGGAGCAGCTCATCGAGGCTATGACAAGCTTCAAGGGCGCACCTCAGGAGTTGAACCTTCCAAGCGCACCAAAGCAGTTCATCCAGTATCTCGAGGAAGACAACAGACCACAGGTATCTTTGGATGTTGACTTCGAGAACGGTATGGGCATCAGCGTTGGACGTCTCCGTGAGGATTCAGTATATGACTGGAAGTTCGTTGGTCTTTCCCATAACACTGTAAGAGGCGCTGCAGGTGGAGCAGTTCTCTGCGCAGAACTTCTGAAGGCAAAGGGATATATCACAAAGAAATAAATTTCTCGCGGTATAAAATCTGATAATTTATAAATATTAGACAGAATTAAGCCTGTTTAGCCGACATTGACATAATTTGTGTCAACCGCTGGCTGAACAGGCTTGTTTTGGCTAATATGTTATTGACAGTGCACAAATACTTGTACTAAAATTATTATATCTATAAATATGCATATGCATGAGCCGTATCATTATGACATACATAATGCATACATAATAAGGGAGGTAGAACATGAGAAAAGGGAGAAAGTGGCTGCCTGCAGTGTTGAGTGTGGCCATGGTACTTCAGCCGTTTGCTGGTATTGGATCGGTAA
>ENA-OUQH01003017-OUQH01003017.1-human-gut-metagenome-genome-assembly--contig:-NODE-3017-length-9903-cov-3.501523_pt1 | contig 9903 bp, 10 predicted proteins | sample MGYA00237948_ERZ548828 | MGnify/ENA primary metagenome ERZ548828 (study PRJEB26490, sample SAMN05194711) | human gut metagenome | biome: terrestrial biome; feature: human-associated habitat; material...
CAAGGGGTATCGTCGGCAGCGTCAGATGTGTATAAGAGACAGGCTTTATGATTGCGCAGTATTCGGCCGCAAGCATGGTTAGCGAAAACAAGGTTTACGCGCACCCCGCAAGCGTTGATTCAATACCCTCAAGCGCCAATCAGGAGGACCATGTAAGCATGGGCACCACCGCCGCGCGCAAGGCGGGCATGATACTGGACAATGCCGAAAAGGTTATAGCCATTGAGCTTTTTGCGGCGTTTCAGGCGCTGCATATGCGGGGCGAAGATAAGCTTGCGCCCGCAACAAAGGCCGTTTGGGACGAAATGCGCAGGGTTGTGGAGCCGATAGAGGACGACGTTGTGATGTATCCGCGGCTTAACGCGGTTGAAAAGCTGGTGCGTGGGGGCGACATTGTGCGCGCCGCCCAAAGCGTATGCGGCGAACTTAACTGATAATAAACAGGAGGAAGTAAAATGGACAACACAGCAATAAAGAACGCAATGACCATAAGGCTGGACAATGTTCTGCCGGAATACCCGAAATTTGTTGAAGGCATACGCCGCGCGCCGGATAGGGGCTTCCGCCTTACAAAGGCGCAGGCCGAAACCGCGCTGAGGAACGCGCTGAGATACGTTCCGGAGGAGCTGCACGAAGCCCTTGCGCCGGAATTTATGGAAGAACTCATTACCCGCGGGCGCATATACGCATACCGCTTCCGCCCGGAGGGACGCATTTACGGTAAGCCCATAGACGAATACAGGGGCAACTGCATAGAGGGCAAGGCGTTCCAGGTCATGATGGACAACAATCTGGATTTTGAGATTGCGCTTTATCCCTATGAGCTGGTGACATACGGCGAAACGGGCAGCGTTTGCCAGAATTGGCTCCAGTATAGGCTCATAAAGAAATACCTTGAGCAGCTTACCGAAAACCAAACGCTTGTTGTGGAATCCGGCCATCCGCTTGGGCTGTTCCCCTCCCGTCCGGAGGCGCCGCGCGTAATAATAACAAACGCGCTTATGGTGGGCATGTTCGATAATGCGCACGATTGGGAGATTGCCGAGGAAATGGGCGTTGCCAATTACGGGCAGATGACCGCCGGCGGCTGGATGTACATCGGCCCGCAGGGCATAGTTCACGGCACGTTCAATACAATACTCGGCGCGGGGCGCAAATTCCTGGGCATTGCGGAAACGGACGATCTGCACGGGCATATGTTCGTATCCAGCGGCCTTGGCGGCATGAGCGGCGCGCAGCCCAAGGCGGCGAACATTGCAAACGCCGTGGGCGTATTTGCGGAGGTTGATTACAGCCGCATAAAGACAAGGCTTGACCAGGGCTGGGTGGATAAGGTAAGCGGAAGCCTTGACGAGGTGTTCGCATGGGCCAAGGCCGCGCTTGAAGCGCAGCAGGGGCTTTCCGTGGCATACCACGGCAACATAGTGGATTTGCTTGAATACGCCGTAAAGAACGACATACACATTGACCTTTTGAGCGACCAAACCTCCTGCCACAACGCATACGAGGGCGGCTACTGCCCCGTTGCGCTTACGTTTGAGCAGCGCACGGAAATGCTGCATACGGACAGGGAAAGGTTCGTTGAGCTTGTGAACGAATCGCTGCACCGCCATTTCCATGCAATACAGGCGCTCTGCGCGCGCGGAACTTATTTCTTCGATTACGGCAACAGCTTCATGAAGGCCGTGTACGACAGCGGCGTTAAGGAGATATCCAAAAACGGCTACGACGAAAAGGACGGCTTCATATTCCCCTCCTACGTTGAGGATATAATGGGGCCGGAGCTTTTCGATTACGGCTACGGGCCTTTCCGCTGGGTTTGCCTTTCGGGCAAGGAGAGCGACCTTGACAAAACCGACGCCGCCGCGATGAGCTGCATTGACCCCAACCGCCGCTTCCAGGATAGGGACAACTATATTTGGATACGCGACGCGAAGAAGAACAGGCTTGTTGTGGGCACGCAGGCAAGGATACTCTATCAGGATGAGCTTGGCAGGATGCGCATTGCGCTTAAATTCAACGAAATGGTGAGAAACGGCGAAATAGGCCCCGTAATGCTCGGGCGCGACCATCACGACGTTTCCGGCACCGATTCCCCCTTCCGCGAAACCAGCAATATTAAGGACGGTTCAAATGTTATGGCGGATATGGCGGTGCAGTGCTTTGCGGGCAACGCCGCGCGCGGCATGAGCCTTTGCGCGCTGCATAACGGCGGCGGAGTTGGCATAGGCAAGGCCATAAACGGCGGCTTCGGACTGGTGCTGGACGGCAGCGAAAGGGTTGATGGCATAATACGCTCCGCCATGAGCTGGGACGTTATGGGCGGCGTTGCAAGGCGCAGCTGGGCGCGCAATGCCCACGGCATGGAAACGGCAATGGATTACAATGCCCGCCGCGCGAACGAAGGCCATATAACAATACCCTATATTGTTAACGACAGCATAATTGAAAAGGCCGTTGCCGATAAAATGAACAAATAAACCCGAAAGGACAGCAAAACAATGGAAAGAATAGTTGAATGCGTACCCAATATAAGCGAAGGCAGAAGGAAGGACGTTATAGAGGCCGTGGTGAACGAGGTCCGCTCCACGCCAAACGTAATGCTGCTTGATTATTCAAGCGACGAAAGCCACAACCGCTCCGTTATAACCTTCATGGGCGAACCGGCGGCCGTTGTTGACGCGGCGGTGAAGCTTGCCAAAAAGGCGGCGGAGCTTATTGACCTTACACATCATCAGGGCGAACATCCCCGCATGGGTGCGGTCGATGTTATCCCCCTTATTCCCATGAAGGACGTTACAAAGGAAGAAACCGTTGAGCTTTCCAAAAAGCTGGGCGAGCGCGTTTGCATTGAGGCGGACATTCCCGTTTTCCTTTATGAGGACAGCGCCTCCGCACCCAACCGCACCAACCTTGCCGCAATACGCAAGGGCCAGTTTGAGGGCATGGCGGAAAAGGTGCAGCAGGACGAATGGGCGCCGGACTTCGGCGGCAGGCGCATTCACCCCACCGCGGGCGTGGTTGCGGTCGGCTGCCGTATGCCGCTTGTTGCGTTCAATATAAACCTTTCAACAAGCGACGTATCCGTTGCAAGCAAAATTGCGAAGATAATCCGTCGCTCCTCCGGCGGGCTTGATTGCGTTAAGGCGCTGGGCATAATGCTTGAGGATAGGAACATTGCCCAGGTTTCAATAAACATGACCGACTTTACCCGCACCCCGCTTTACCGCGTGCTTGAGTTCGTGCGCTTTGAGGCGGCGCGCTACGGCGTGCAGGTTATAGGCACGGAGATAATAGGCCTTACGCCCATGCGCGCGCTGGTGGACTGCGCGGAATATTATCTGCAAATAGAAAACTTCGATGCGGATAAGCAGGTGCTTGAAAACTACATTCAGTAAAAAGGAGCGACCATGCCTACACTTATTCATAACATAGGCACGCTGCAAACCCCTTTGGGCAGCTTCCCCCACGCGGGGGCTGCCCAGGGCGAAAACAGGAAATACCATAATGCCGCCGTGCTTTGCGATGGCGGCGTTATAAAGGCCGTGTACGAAAACGGCGCCCTGCCGGAGGTGGGCGCGGATACGCAAACCATAGATGCGCAGGGCCGCCTTGTTACGCCCGGGCTTATAGACGCGCATACGCACCTGGTTTTCGGCGGCTGGCGGCAGAACGAAATTCCGTTAAAGCTTAAAGGCGCGGGATATTTGGACATACTGCGCGCGGGCGGCGGCATACTTTCAACCGTGCGCGCAACAAGGGAGGCAAGCGGGGATGAGCTTTTTGAAAAGAGCCGCGCCTTCCTTGACGAGCTGATGGCGCAGGGCGTTACGACCGCTGAGCTGAAAAGCGGCTACGGGCTTGACATGGAAACGGAGCTGAAGCAGCTTAGGGTCATAAAAAGGCTGAATGAAGCCCATCCGATGGATGCTGTGGCTACGTACCTTGGCGCGCACGCCATACCAGAAGAATACGCGCTCAGGAGCGGCGAATATATAGACTTTATAATAAGCGATATGCTGCCCGAAATAAAACGCCAAAGCCTGGCGGAATTCTGCGACGTGTTCCTTGAAACGGGCGTATTCGGCGTGGAAGAAAGCCGAAGGCTGCTCACCGCCGCGCGGGAAATGGGCTTTGGGCTGAAGATACATGCCGACGAGATAGACGAGCTTGGCGGCAGCAGCCTTGCGGGCGAGCTTTGCGCCGTTAGCGCGGAGCATCTTATTGCCACTGGCGAGCGCGGCATGGAGGCCTTAGCCCGCGGCGGGGTGACAGCGGTGCTTTTGCCCTGCACCTCGCTTTATCTGAACAAATCCTTTGCGCGCGCACGGGATATGATAGCCCACGGCATACCCGTTGCGGTTGCTACGGACTTCAACCCCGGCAGCTGCCCTTCGCTCAACATTGGCCTTTGCATGACGATGGCGTATCTTAAATACCGCATGACGCCGGAGGAGATACTGTCCGCCGTTACGATAAACGCCGCGTGCGCCGTGAACCGCGGCGGGAGCACCGGCACAATAGAGCCGGGCAAAAAGGCGGATATGGTGATATGGAACGCGGAGGATATGGAGATGCTGTGCTACCGCATGGGCAGCAATCTTGCGGGCACGGTAATTAAGAATGGCGCGATAGTCAAAAATAATATATAATAATCTGGTAAGGCTTTGTGCCGAAGGAGAGGACATTTATGCTTAGCGAAATGAAGATTAACGATTATATAGACCTGCTTGCAAGCGACGCGCCCGCGCCCGGCGGCGGCAGCGCAAGCGCCCTTTGCGGCGCGCAGGGAGCGGGGCTGTGCGCAATGGTTGCGGCGCTGACGCTCGGCAAAAAGAAATACGAGGAGCATCAGGAGCTGTGCCGCGACGTTTACGAGCAGGCACGGACGCTGTCCGAGCGCATGTGCGCGCTGATAGACGAGGATACGGAGGCGTTCAACCGCGTTTCCGCCGCGTTCAAGCTGCCGAAGGACACGGACGAGGATAAGGCCGCGCGGAAGGCCGCCATTGCGGAAGCTACGCTGGGCGCGACAATGGTTCCGCTCGATACGCTACACCGCGCGCACGACGGGCTGGAGCTTGCGAAGATGCTTATAGGCAAAAGCAACACCAACTGCGCAAGCGATATAGGCGTTGCGGCGCTTAACCTGGTAAGCTGCGCACGCGGCGCATGGCTGAACATACTTATTAACCTTGGCGGCATTGCGGACGCGGAAAAGGCACAGGAGATACGCGCCAAGGGCGAAGGGATACTTGCCGAATGCGAAAGCATGGGCGGCGATATATATGCGGCCATATTGAAACAAACGGAGGAATAACAAATGAGGGAGCTTCGCGGCGCGGAAGCGGCAAGCGCGATATGCACAGATGCAATGCGGCAAACAGCCGAGCTTATCGAGCGCGGCATAGCGCCGTGCCTTGGCGTGGTGCGCATAGGCGACGACGCGGCGGACGCGGCATACGAGCGCGGCATAAGGAAGCGCTTTGACGCGGCGGGCGCAAAGGTGGAAAGCATTTGCCTGAGCGCGGACTGCACGCAGGAAGAAGCCGAAGAAGCCATAGCGAAGCTTGCCGCGGACGATTCCGTGCACGGCATATTGCTATTTATGCCCCTGCCTAAGCACCTTGACGCGGACAGGCTGCGCACGCTGATACCGGCCGAAAAGGACGCGGACGGCGCAAACCCGCTGAGCGCGGGGCTGCTTATGGGCGGGCGGGACTGCTTCGCCCCATGCACGGCGGAGGCCGTGATAAGGCTTATTGAGCATTATAAAATAGACCTTGGCGGCAAAAACGTATGCATAATAGGCCGCAGCAATGTTGTGGGCAAGCCGCTTGGGCTGCTGCTGCTCGGCAAAAACGCAACGGTCACCGTTTGCCACACAGCGACGCGGAACCTTGCCGCGCATACGCTGAATGCGGACATAATTATAGCCAGCGTGGGAAAGCCGGAGATGATAACGGCGGACATGGTGACGGAGCGCAGCATACTTATAGACGTTGGCATAAACACCGTTGACGGCAAGCTTTGCGGCGACATTGCCGCCGAGGCCTGCCAAAAGGCCGCGGCGTATACCCCCGTGCCGGGCGGCGTGGGCGCGCTTACAACCGCCGTGCTGCTGATGCACACCGTGCAGGCGGCAATGCGGGCGCAAAAAGAATAAGGATGACATTGACGTGAAAAGAACAATGGCAATATTCGCCCTGATACTTGCGGCGGCAATGCTGCTTGCGGGGTGCAAAAAAGAACCCTTGCCCGCAGTATACACGGTTTATTCATACGGCGCGCCGTATACCATAGATACGGAAGGCCGCACCATATCGGACGGAACATACACCTACGGCTACGAATACGCCGCGTCGGGCAGCAGAGTGAGCTTCACCTATCCCGACGGGAACGTATACAGCGCGGGCATACAGTCTGCTAACAGCAGCGGTGCCGGCGGCTTGAGCGCGGGATCGGTAAGCGCGGACTATGATTACAACAGCGGCTATACCGACCCGCTTTCCCTGTGCTATGCGCTCGCCTCCCCGCGTGAGACGGAAAGAGCAGCTTCCTCCGGCAGCAATCATCCGTTTGTGGCGCTGCTGCTTTGCGGCGTTGGCATATTCAATCTTGCCGCGCCCAAGGCGAGCTGGTATCTTAGCTACGGCTGGCGCTTTAAGGACGCCGAGCCGAGCGACGCGGCAATAACCCTCAGCCGCATAGGCGGCGGTATTGCCGTAGTGATAGGCGTTATAATGCTGATAGCTTAAGGAGGTAAATCCACCATGAAACGGACAACGGCAATATTCGCCCTGATATTCGCGGCGATATTGCTTTTTGCAGGGTGCAAAGCCAGTCAGGTATACACCGTTTATTCAAAGGGCGTTACATACACTGTGGATAAGGCGGAGCAAACCATAACGGACGGCAAGGATATATACAAATACGAATGCGACCCGTCCGACGGCGGCGGGTACACGGTGAAATTCATCTATCCCGACGGCAACGCCTATACCGTTGTCAGCCACGAATTGCAGGAGGCGTTCGACCCCGGCTGCGGCTACGTTGACCCGCTTGAGCTTGACGATGTGTTCGTAAACAGAGAGTAAAAAACTACCCCGGCAGGGATTCCCGCCGGGGCTTTTTGTTTCGCTAATGGCAAAGCGATTGGTTATCAGTTGAGTTTGTTTTTCTTATTCTTGCGGTTCAGCAGCCAGCCAACGAACATGAATGCCGCGAATACTATCAAATACCACACGTTCTCCATGCCGTGGCCTACTATGCAGGCATACACCATGAACAGGCTGCATATTATGCCAAGCGCGGGCAGTACGAAGCGACGGAATGCCTTTTCGTCCTTCTCCTTCTTCATCCATGCTATGAAAATGGGGATATAGAGAAGATATATGGTGATTATGGGCAGCTCCGAGGAATCGAACACGAAGGGGCCGCTCCACGTTCCCGCAAGGCAGGCAAGATAGAAATACATGCCCCAGAAGCCGGTAATAAGCAGCGCGAATATGGAAGCGTTGTTAGGCATGTTGGTTTCGGGGTCAACCTGGGCAAACACCTCCGGACGGGGGCCTTCGCCGCGCACAGCCAGCGCGTACATGCCGCGCGTGCAGCCCAGCATAAGGCCGTTCATGGTGCCTATGCAGGAAATGGCTATGAACAGGTTAAGTATGTTGCCAAGCACGTTGCCGAATATGTTGGTGAAGGCGGTGGTTGCGCCGTCCGCCATAAGGGTTTCTACCGTTGCGCCGCCAGCAACGCCCACGTAGTACGCAATGTATACTGAAATTATGATTATGCCGCCGATTACGAGCGCCTTAGGCAGGTTGCGCTTGGCGTCCTTCAGTTCGGAATTTATGCTGGTTGCAATTATCCAGCCTTCGTATGCAAAGGCCGTTGCGCAAACGGCGCTGAGCAGCAGGGAGCTTGTGCTTGCATCGCCGGGGAGAAGATCCTTTGCCGCGGCAAAGTTGTTCACCAGCATGTGCGTGGGGCTGACAAGGCCGACTATTATGCCAACAACAGCCATGAGCCCGAGAGGTATAAGCTTTATCACGGTCGTAGAGGTCTGAATCTTACCGGCAAGCTTGGGGGAGATGGCGTTCACGAAGTACGCGCAGCACATATAGAACATCATCAGCGCGATGCACTCCGGCCCTATTACGCAGCCGCCTTCGGCCGCGGGGATTACGAGCGGGAAATCGGGCCAGCAGGACGTGATGAAAACGAGGGTATAGCGCGCGCTGAGCCAGCTGAGAACGCTGGTGAGAGTGGGGTAATAAATGGTGCTCATGAACCAGCCCACATAGTAGCCGTACTTGCCGCCTACCGTGGCCTCGGCATAGTCAACTATGCCGTTCACCTTAATGTATTTCTGCGCCATCATGGCGAACGCCAGTATGCACACCAGCATTATAACGCCGCCGATTATCCACGCCAGTATGCCCAGCGGAAGGTCGCCGTCGGTCTTTTGCAATATGGTCTGCGCCTTAAAGAATACGCCCGAGCCTATAACGATGCCTACTACCATGCAGATAGCCGTAAATAGACCGTATTTTTTGCTCAGCTTCGACGTGGATTCCATGCCTGATACCTCCGATATTGTATAATAAAAAATTTATAAGTTGTCCGACAATAAGCTGCACATTTGACATCTTATCCGACAACTAATTATACAGATTATACATAGTCAATATGTCGATGTCAATATAAAGTTTACATTTACGCCGCAATATTATATATTATATACTTTAACCGGTGAAGGAATAGGTGCCGGGGCGCCTTTTGGGTACGGTACATGGCATTATACTGTACACAAAAAGGAGCGCCCCCACGCTCCTTTCTTTAACTTTGTTATGCTTTTTAGCCCTTCACCGCACCGGCTGCAACGCCCTTTATTATGTGCCTCTGGCAGGTGAGATAGAATATAATTATGGGCACAATGCTCAGCAGTATCAGCGCCATTGTAACGCCGAGATCCACCGCGCCGTAGCTGCCCTTTTGATACTGTATCAATATGGGTATGGTCATGTACTTCGTGCGGTCAAGCACCAGATACGGCAGCAGATAGTCGTTCCATATCCACATTATTTCAAGCACGCCAACGCTTATCAGCGTGGGCTTGAGCATGGGCAGCACCACCATGAAAAACGTGCGGAACGGGCCGCAGCCGTCTATGGCCGCCGCTTCCTCTATTTCCACCGGCAATGACTTTACGAACCCCGCAAACATGAACACCGCAAGCCCCGCGCCGAAGCCAAGGTAAATTATGGGTATCGTCCAGGGCGTGTTGAGGCCGACCGATTCAAGCGAGCGGCTCAGGAAGCTGTAATACGGTATATGCACGCTGTCCGCCGTTTTGGCGAGCGTGAACATGACCATCTGGAACGGCACAACCATGGAGAACACGCACATGAGATACACCAGCTTGCAGAAGCGGCTGTTCACACGGGTTATGTACCACGCTGCCATGGACGTGCAGATGAGTATGAGCGCGGTTGAGAATATGGTTATAACAAGGCTGTAGCCAACCGCCTTAAAGAAGGGGTAGTTGCCGTAATTCATGCCCTTGATGTAGTTATCAAGCCCAACGTAGGATTCCTCGGTGGGCAGGGCAAACGTTTCCGTATTTATGTATGCGTTCGCCTTGAAGGAGTTGATAAGCACGGTAACTATCGGCAGAATGTATATTATGCTTATTACCGCAAACAGTATGGTAAGGAACGCTTTGCTCTTTTTGCTGTTTCTGAATACGGAGCGGTTCATTACTGCTGCACCTCCTTTTTGCGCGTTGCGTTAAGCTGAATAAGCCCAAGCGCGGCAACCAGCAGGAAGAATATTACCGCCTTCGCCTGGCCCACGCCGCGGGAATTGGAGTTTTGATAGAATGTATTATATATGTTC